>Ga0335075_10011900_pt1 | contig 13153 bp, 10 predicted proteins | sample Lox_Sample_24_FD_206723 | JGI IMG/M metagenome (GOLD analysis project Ga0335075, IMG submission 206723) | Soil microbial communities from Loxahatchee National Wildlife Refuge, Florida, United States - Lox_Sample_2.4 | ecosystem: Environmental > Terrestrial > Soil > Wetlands | place: USA... | reverse complement strand
CACCAGCCGCCGCGTGCTGCCTCCCATCCGGACTTTAACCGTCGGTCCTGGAATTTCACCAGATCAGCCGGCCGCTGGATGCGGCCGGGTCGCGGACTGTCACCGCCGGTTCGGAGTTTCACCGACCCCGGAGCACGCTCTTCTACATCAACTAGTGTGCCACACAGGCTATTCCAGCCCGCACAGATGTAACGATTGCCACAACCTGCGCCTTCCGCCCGACTGCCCGATTGCCCGCCTCGCCCGCGCCACCCGCATCCAGCTCAGGCGGTGGGCGGAGCGGAGCGGCGTATAGTGCTCAGCATGGTCGTGACCAGTGTCAACCTGCCTGTCAGCATCCAGCTGCCGGCATCCTCGCAGGTCGCGGTTGCCCCGGCCAGCAAGCTGAATGTCAGCGGCTGATGATGGTCCAGGCGGTCATCTTCGACTGGGGCGGCACGCTGACCCCGTGGCATAACGTCGATCACGACGCGCTGTGGCGTGAGGTCTGTTCCCGGCACTACCCGGCCGCCGAGGCCGCCCGCCTGGCAGCCGCCGCCCGCGCCGCCGAGCTGGACCTGTGGCAGCTAGCCGAGCGGGAACAGCGCAGCGCCACGCTTGCCGACGTCTTCACCAGGGCCGGTTTCGCGCCCGGCGAGGAGTTGCTCGCCAGCTATTTCGAGGCATGGGACCCGCACACGTTCACCGATCCCGACGCGCCGCCGCTGCTCACCGAACTGCGGCGGCGCGGCATCAAGGTGGGCGTGCTGTCGAACACCATATGGCCGCGCGCCGCCCACGAGCGGGTCTTCATCAGGGACCGGGTGCTTGACCTGATCGACGGCGCCGTGTACAGCAGCGAGATTCCCTGGGCGAAACCCCATCCCGAGGCGTTCCGCGCCGCGATGGCCGCGATCGGCGTGACCGACCCGGCCAGCTGCGTGTTCGTCGGCGACCGCCCCATCGACGACATTCACGGCGCCGCCGCCGCTGGCCTGCGCACGGTCCTCATCCCCAACAGCAGCGTCCCCGGCCACGACGGTACAGCCCCGGACGCCGTCATCCACCGCCTGTCCGACCTGCTCCCTGTCCTAGCCGCCTTCTGACCTGTCCCGCGGCCCGCCGTCTGACCCGTCCCGGGGCCGACGTCCCTAGCCATGCTAAACATCAGGCAAGAATCCGGCAGAAAAACTGTTGGTGTATCCGGCCCCCCGTGCTCATACCAGTGGGAGCGGACGGGAGACACACGGGCCGCCGGGATCTTAGTCGTGGGGGGGTAGGGTCCCGGCGTTCCGCGTACCTGGGCAGGAACCGCTTCCCTAACCCGGATTCCGTTACGACAACGAGTCTGATCAATGTCGTCCAGTGTTTTCCGCATATGCAGTCGCCCTACTACGGTTGCGGTATGCGCGACAGTGAAGTGGTCGCCGCCATCGTGGCGGGTGACCCGGAAGGGCTCGCGAAGGCATATGACAAATATGCCGCCCCGCTGTACAGCTATTGCCGGTCGCTGCTGCATGAGCCGGCGGACGCGGCCGATGCGGTACAGGACACCTTCGTCATCGCGGCGTCGAAGCTGGACGGGCTGCGCGACCGCGACCGGCTCCGGCCCTGGCTGTACGCCGTGGCACGCAACGAGTGCCTGCACCGGCTCCGCTCCAGCGCGGCCGTCACCACGCTGGAAGAAGCAGCGGACATGACCGACGAAGCCGCCGACGTCGGCGTTGACGCCGAACGCGCGGAACTGCGCAAGCTGCTCCGCGAGGCGGTCCTCGGCCTCAACCCGGCCGAGCAGGAGGTCATCGAACTGCAGCTGCGCCAGGGGCTGGACGCGAGCGAGGTCGCGGACGTGCTCGGCATCTCCCGCAACCACGCGCACGCGCTCATCTCGCGGGCCCGCGACCAGCTGGAGATATGCCTCGGGGTGCTGCTCGTGGCCCGGACCGGGCGGGAGGACTGCTCCGAGCTCGACACCCTGCTGCAGGACTGGGACGGGCACTTGAACGTGCTGCTGCGCAAGCGGCTGCACCGGCACATCGAACGGTGCCCGATCTGCACGGACCGCAAGCGTGCCGCGCTGCGCCCGGCCATGCTGCTCGGCTTGGCGCCGCTGGCGGCGCTGCCGGCCAGCGCGCTAGCCCCGGCCGACCTGCGCGACCGGGTACTGCGGCTGGCCTCGAGCAACAGGCCGGACGCGGTGGCCCACCGGGCCGCCGTGGCGGGACGGACCGGAACGTTCGGTGAGCATGGCTTTCCCAAGCCGCTCAGCCGCCCGAAGACACATTGGTGGCACGCCCATTCGGTACAGGCCGCGGCGGCCGTCGCGACGGTGGGCGTGGTCGCGGTGGCGACCATCGCGCTGGTCGGCGGCTCCCACTCGCGGCCCGTCGCGTCGGGCGTATCCCCCTCGGTCACGCCCACCGCACCGGGCCCGGCCCCCACCGGCACTCCGGGCGTCCGTACCACGCCGGGGCAGCCCGGGGCGAGCCGGCGGCCGGGAGCCGCCGGGCCGAGCGGAACCAGCGGGGAACCAGGATCGAGCGGCCCGGGGGCTACCGGCCAGCCCAGCCAGCAAACCCAGGCGAGCTCACCGGCCGCGACCAGCCACGCGACGTCACCCGCCGCCTCTACGTCCGCGGCGTCGAAGTCGCCCGCCCCGACCGGATCAGCATCGAAGTCACCGTCACCGTCGCCTACCCAGCCGGTCCCGTCCTCCTCGTCCGCGTCACCGACACCGGGCACGGTAGCGGTATCGCCGACGTCCGTCGTGCTCAGCGCGCTGGGTCCGACCACGCTCACGATCACAGCGTCCGGAGGCCCGGTGTCGTGGTCGGTCTCCGAGCCGTCAAGCCTGATCGGCAAAGTGAACTTCTCCCCCGCCTCCGGCACGCTGCAGGCCGGGCAGTCGGCGAAGGTTTCCATCACGGTCAGCGGGATCGCCTCTGTCGACTCCACGCTGACCATCAATCCCGGCGGTCACACCGTCACGATCGTCCTCGGCCTGCTCTAGGCGGCGTTCGGCCGTCATGATTCCAGGTAGGCGAGAACTGCCAGGACCCGGCGATTGTCGTCATCGGACTGGGCGAGTTCCAGTCTGGCGAAGATCGCGGCAGCATGCTTGCTCACCGCCTTCTCGGTGATGAACAAGCGCTTGCCGATGGCGGCGTTCGACCTGCCTTCGGCCATGAGGGCGAGTACCTCAAGCTCGCGGGGTGTCAGCTTGGTGACCGGGTTGGCCTTTACGCGCCTGGCGAGGAGCTTCTGCACGACCTCTGGGTCAACGACCGTGCCTCCCCCGGCCACGGCACGGATCGAGGCCGCGAACTCATCGTCGTCGAAGACCCGGTCCTTGAGCAGGTAGCCGATCGCCCCCGCCTGGTCGGCGAGCAGTTCCCTGGTGTAGAGCTGCTCCACGTACTGGCTGAGCACGAGGACCGGCAGGCCCGGAAGCTGCTTACGGGCCTCGATCGCGACCCGCAAGCCATCGTCGGTGTTCGTGGGAGGCATCCGCACGTCGACGACGCTCACGTCCGGCTTGTGGGTGAGCAGCGCGTCCAGCAGCTCGGGTGCGGTGCCGGCCGTGGCGACGACCTCGAAGTCATGCGACTCCAGCAGCCTGACCAGTCCCTCGCGCAGCAGGAAAAGGTCCTCGCCTATGACAACGCGCACGGCACCTCGATGACGACAATGGTCGGCCCGCCCGCCGGGCTGCTTATCGCCAGGATGCCATCAAACGCGGCGAGCCTTCGTTCCACCCCGAGAAGGCCGGTGCCCCGCGACGGGTCAGCACCGCCCACGCCGTCGTCGGTCACGTCGACTCGGAGCATGCCGGCCCGGTACTCAATCCGGATATGCACGCTCCGCGCCTGGGCGTGCCTGGTCACGTTGGCCAGCGCCTCCGATACCGAGAAGTAGACGGCGGAGGCGACCGGCAGCTCGGGCCTGCCCGGCAGGCCGGCGTCCAGCACCGCGTGGATGGGCATGTCCAGCGCGAGTGCGCGGATCGCGTCCACCAGCCCGCGGTCGGCCAGCACCGGCGGGTATATGCCGCGGACGAGGTCACGCAACTCCGCGAGCGCGCGTGAGGAGACGTACCGGGCTTCGCTGACCAGGCTGAGCGCGGCGTCCGGGTCGGTCTTGAGCACGCGCTCGGCCGCGCGCAGGTTCATGCCGAGCGCCACCAGCCTGGCCTGCGCGCCGTCGTGCAGGTCCCGCTCAATCCGCCTCAGCTCGGCGGCTGCGCTGTCCACCGCGTCCGACCGGCTCCTGGTCAGGGTTTCCACCCGCTGCGTCAGTGCCACCGTCTGGGCCGCCCCGTCCCACGCGCTGGCACCCTGGAGGTACTTCCAGCCGAGCCACCCCCCGGCCAGGATGAAGAGCCCGGCCTGCACGCCGGTAGCCATCGCCGCGTACTCGCAGTCCACGAGCACCACACCGTAGAGTCCGACGTCGGAGACATCCGGCCAGTGCCGCGCGATGAAGATCCCGTCCAGGCCGATCAGCGGCAGGATCACGATGGCCATGACAACAGCGGCCCGGGGCCTGATCACGACAAGCGGGACCACGGTGAGGATGGCCACGCCCAGCAAGATGGTCATCCCTGGCACCGGAGACGGGTGCCCCAGCCCGACCAGCAGCTCGCAGCCGGCCACCAGCACCGGGACAATCGCGGCCAGGCACAGGAAGGACACCCCGGCACGCTCGCGCAAGCGGCCCGCGGCGGCCACCAGCCACGCCGCTCCAGGGGCGCCGAGCCAGAAGTACAGCCCGGCCCCCACGGCGGCGAAGGCGGCCGCGTCGGGCATGAGCAGGTCGTCCCGCACCGGCACGACGAACTGAGAGCCGGCCGGGTTGACCGGGATGCCGTTCATGTACAGGCGGGCATGCACGAAGTTGATGACCGCCATGGCCAGGGCCAGGAACGGCACCACCCGTCCGGTGATCCGCTGCGAGACGAGCAGGAAGACACCGCAGGCCGGCAGCGCGACCACCAGCCACCCGTAGGTACCCAGTACCACCGCCTGAGCCAGCAGCAGCAGCGGGATGAGAAGGGCTACGGACCGGGACCTGATCAACGTGCGAGGCGTCATGGACGAATCATCGCGAAAACCGGACGGACGGGACTATACCTCTGCCACCCCAATCGCCTGGGGGCTTAAGCCCCCAGCCGGGGGCGTGCACTACAGTTCGTTCTTCATAAGAGTGCCTATACGGGTTGACAGCACGAGGGCACAGCCCGCACAGCCTCCCGCCAGGACCAGCCAGGGCAGATCGTGGTTGACAGTGAAGAGCCAGCCGCACAGGCCCGGTGCCGCGGCCTGCCCCAGCGCCCAGGACAGCTGGTACACGGCCATGTAGCGGCCGCGCAGATGCTCCGGCGCGGCAGCTACGACCAGGCCGTTGAAAACCGGGCCCTGGATCAGCTCGGCGGCGGTGTAGACGGCGATGGCGAGGAACACTCCCGGTATCGCGAGGGCTTGCGGCAGCGCGCGCAGCGGGATCAGCAGCAGGAACGACAGGCCCCAGATGAGCGCGCTGAGCTGGACGACCCGGACCGGGCGGCGGTGCTGAAACAGCGCCCACACCGCCGTCTGGGCCACCGCGACCGCCACCGTGTTAAATGCGAAACAGAACCCGCTCAGCCAGACCGGCAAGCCCAGAACGCGGACCAAGTACAAAGTAAGCAGAACGTCAAGAACCATCATGCACAGAACAAACATCACGTTCATGGCCGCGAGCAGCAGGAATGGCTTGTCGGTGAGCGGGACTGTATATCCCCCGGGGGGAACCTTCCCCCCGGGCCCCCCTTGGGGGCCCGCTGGGCCCCGCGGCTGGCGTGGAGGGGCTGGGCCCCGCGGCTGGCGTTGAGGGGCTGGACTCCGCGCCTGCCATCGGGTGACAAGGGCGGCGGCCAGGAGGAAGCTCACCGCGTTGGCTAGCGCCAGCGCGCGGTAGCCGACGCCGCTGCCGACACCGAGCGCGGCGGCAGCGAGCAGGCCGCCGAGACCGTACCCGGCGTTGCGGGCGGCGCGCTGGAACGCGAACCACCTTGCGCGCTCGGCACCGTCGAACGCCTCCCCGACCAGCGCCAGGTTCGCCGTCCAGAAGAACCTCCCGCCGACCGCGGCGCAGAAGGCGAGCAGAATCAGCTGCCACAGATGTGCGACGAACAGGTATCCGGCGAACGCGGCGGCGGAGATGAGGTTGCCGGTGACCACCACCCGCGCCGGTGTCAGCCGGTCGATCAGGATGCCGCTGACCGGAGCGGCGGGCAGCGCGAGCAGGCTGGCGGCGGTCAGGCCGAGGCCGACCACGGTCAGCGGCAGTCCGGTCGTGTGCAGGAAGTAGACGACGGCGAACGGGACGAACAGGCCGTCGCCGAGGCTGTCGGTGAACAGCGCGCCCGCCAGCGAGTAGCGTCCGTTGAGTTCAGGCAGTCCCATCCGCTGCCGCAACCGCGGGGTCCTCGCTGCGACCGCCATAACCGACCACGCTACGCCTCGTCGGCCGCATGGCGCGCGGCGCCTATCACGACTACCGCTGGATCAAGGCCGTTGGCCAGGGCACCGGATCTCCCCCGCCCGATCGATGACCAGCCGGGCCACTGCGTCGCCAGCACGAGCCAGTGCCGTCCTTGCCGACAGGCCGGCGGGGACAGCCGGGCCCGCCTGCCGGAGGTAGCTGGCGACTATCGTAGGACCTGACGCGTACGCCTTCAGGTGATCAGCCCGCCGCAGCCGCAGCGGCGTCGCTCAGCGCGCGCCGGAAGGACCCGCCCGGCTATGCGCGCTGCCGTGGCCCGTTCGCCGTGGCCCGCCTGGGGTGCGCGTCGCACCGCACGAAGCCGGATAAATCCGAAATACCTTGCAGCGGCGCGGCGGCTGGTTGCAGATCCTCTCGATGAACGTGAGGGATTACCCCTTCGTAGGAATTACCCCTCGACAATGGGCTCAGGCGCACATTTCGGGATGATAATGCTCCCGCGACAGGTTGACCACGCAGCCATCACGCAGCCGCACCGCCGGCCGGCAGCCGCCGTACCGGGGCAAAATGGACGTCCAGCGGCCGTTTCTGGTTACCGTGTGTACTTGCACCCCTCATCAGGGGTGCAAGTACACACGATCATTCGGATAACCTCTCCTGGCAGCACGAGATGCGGTCAATCCGCCCGGCCAGCCCGACGGCCTCTCGTCGTTACCATCCCGTTTGAGCCAGAACCCGAAAATGAGGGTCAGCGCTTCACGTGCGGGTAATCTCGCTCGTTAACCGTGTTCCTGGCGGGGTCATGGCCCGGTTCCTGGGTCATGGCTCGCACGCCAGCATTCTTCTGCACCGGTAGGCCCGCACGTAACTCTGGAAACATCGAGCGGCCGACGCGAGCAGCGATTCGCTCGGCGTGATCACGAACACGAATCAGCGGAACCCCGCACCACCAAAGGATCTTAGATTTACAGGTTCCACGAGGCGTGGGCGGTCGCGTGCTCAGCTTGGGCGCGGAGTCGCTGCACTGCCATTGCCGGGTCCGCGGCGCCATAGACGGCCGAACCCGCGACGAACACGTTCGCGCCGGCCTCCGCGCATCGCTCGATCGTCTCCTCGTGCACCCCGCCGTCGACCTGCAGCCAGATGTCGGCTCCGTGCTTGGCGACCATCGAGCGGGCGCGGCGCAGCTTCGGCAGCACGATGTCGAGGAAATCCTGCCCGCCGAACCCGGGTTCTACGGTCATCAGCAGCAGCATATCGAGTTCGGGCAGCAGGTCCTCATATGGCTCGACCGCCGTGCCGGGATTGACCGCGAGCCCGGCCCGCGCACCCGCGGCACGGATCGAGCGGAGCGTCTTCACCGGCGCATGCACGACCTCGGCGTGGATCGTCACATTACCTGCCCCGGCCTCGGCGAACCCTGGCGCCCAACGGTCCGGGTCGTTGATCATCAGGTGGCAGTCGAGCGGCAGGCTGGCGTACTTGAGTAGCGCCTCGACAACCGGCAGGCCGAGGGTGAGGTTCGGCACGAAATGGTTGTCCATGACGTCCACATGCAGCCAGTCGGCGGTTGCCGCCACCGCGGCGGCCTCGTCGGCGAGCCGGGCGAAGTCGGCGGACAGGATGCTCGGCGAGATCTGAACGGCCATAGTAATTCCGAGTGTAAAGTGTGGTCCCTGGTTCGGGCCCTCCGGGGGCGCCTGCCAGCGGCGGCCCTTCGGACCCCAAAAATGTCAGACCTAGCGAGTAGAGTTCGAGACTGTATTCGATAGCCTCAAATCTGGAGGTGCTTATGCAGACGGAGCCGCCAAGCGCCTTGCTCGACCGGGTCCGCAAGCTGCTCGCCAAGGCCGAAGCCGACGGGGTCACGCCACCGGAGGCCGAAGCGCTCACCGCCAAAGCCGCCGAACTGATGGCCAGGTACGGCATCGACCGGGCCCTGCTGGCCGCGACCCGGCCCGAGACCGACCAGCCCGCCAGCCGCATCATCGACATCGCCAGCCCCTGGGCACAAGTACGCGCGCACCTGCTGGCCGGGCTGGCCGGCGCGATGCGCTGCCAGGCCATCCTGCTCAGCCCCGAGCGCGGCGGCGCGCGCGTGCACGTGTTCGGCTACGCGTCGGACCTGGAACGGGCCGACATCCTCTACACCTCGCTGCTGCTGCAGATGGCGCACGGCCTGACCGCCGCCACCGTCCCGGCCTGGGTCAGCAGCCCGCGCGCCTGGCGGCGCAGCTGGCTGCTCGGCTTCGCCGCCGCGGTCGTGGCCAGGGTCAAGGCCGCCGAGGACCGCGCCGCCGCCACCGCGTCGGCACACGAGCACGGCGGGCCCAGCACCGCCCTGGTGCTCGCCGACCGCTCGGTGGTCATCCGCCGCAACGTGGAACAGGCGTACCCGGTGACCAGGCAAGCCCGGGTCACCTACACCGGCAACGGGTACCGCGACGGCTACGCCAAAGGCCAGCAAGCCGACATCGGGCACAGCAAGCTAGGCAGCAAGAAAGCGCTCAGCCAGGGCTAGCAGATTCGGCAGCAACCGCCGCTTGTACCCCGCAGTGGTGGGCCGACGCCGGGAGGAACCTTGGCGCCGGCCTCCGCCCGCGGCAGAGGCTGCCGGTGCGGCTGCTGACGGGACCGCGGTCAGGGCCTGGAATGCGCTGCGGGCGGTGGTTGAGGTGACGCTGGCGGCGGCAAGCCACCACAGGTACCGCTGAACCCAAGTGCCCATCCGTCCAGCCGATCAAGGTCAGCGGCCCGCCGGAATCCGGCCCCGGCCCAGGATCAGCCCGCGCCTGCCGGCTTGGCACCACAAGGATGAGAGTCAACGGAAACAGGGCTGAGAAGCGAGATCCGGACGCTAGCATCATGTCTGCGAGCAACGAGGCGGACACTCAGATCCCGGAGGTCGCTCGCACGCAGATCAGAGCACCAATGTGCACCTTGACAACTCCATCCAGCAGCCCATCGACAGGCCCCTTTCAATGTCGCTCGCAGCTGCGCCCATCACCGCAGCTCAGCGCCTGCGGAAACACCGAGCCCTCTCACCACTCACCAGCCCGAAAGGGCATAGAAACCACTACATCCCTCACGTTCCTGATGCCATCAGCCACGACTCTCACCACTCACCAGCCCGAAAGGGCATAGAAACACCAGCAGCTTTCTGGTCGTGAACTCGGAGTTACCCTCTCACCACTCACCAGCCCGAAAGGGCATAGAAACATTTTGGGCAGGTCCGGGTACAAGAGCCCGGCCGGGACTCTCACCACTCACCAGCCCGAAAGGGCATAGAAACCCCACTAGAAGCCGCGCATAGCCCCATCGCTGCGCCTCTCACCACTCACCAGCCCGAAAGGGGCATAGAAACAGCGGGTGCCAGAAGTTGGAGTACTTCTGGTTGAGTTCTCACCACTCACCAGCCCGAAAGGGCATAGAAACGCCCCCAGGCTCGCGGGAAGGATGCCGACAGGGTCAGGGGTCGCGACGCCCACCAGCCCGGGAGGGCAGTCGCCGCAGCGGTGTTCACAGGTGAGGTACCGGTCCGGCTGTCTCGCCTGGCTGGGGTGGTCTGGCGAGCGGGGGCGCCGAGCCGGGTGACGGCCCGGGGCGGGTCGCGGGCCGGCCTGCCGGGCGTTCCGCGTCGATGGCGTGGGCGCCGCCGCGGAATGCTCGGTCCTGCGTGGTGATGGTGTGCGCGGCGGCTGCGGCGGCGGCTGGGGTCCAGGTCGTGGCGGTGAGGCGGTCCAGGTAGGTGCGGACCCAGGGCATGCCGTCGCCGCCGTAGGTGCCGAGCTGGCTGGCGGGGATCTGGTCCTGGCGCGCGGCGACCCGGTTGCCGGCCTGCCACGGGTACCAGCGTCTGCTCGTGTCCGCGAGTTCGAGCAGCGTGCAGTAGATCTCGTACCTGCTGTCGGCGGTGAAGGTACCGGGCGGGAACTGGCGGCGGTAGCGTGCCAGGGTGGCGGGGTCGCTGAGCATCGCGGCCAGCAGCTGTTCTTCCTGCCAGGTCCGTGAGCAGAGCACGGGCGGGGGCGGGTCGAGCGGGCCGGCGGCCAGCGGGCCGCGGCTGGCCGCCCACCGCTCGCACGTCGTCTCGTCGTGGCCGAACCTGATCAGCTCGCTCAGGCCGCGGCCCTGGACCAGGATGATGTGCCCGCCGCCGGCGGCATCGATGTAACCCCGCCGGTACATAGCCCCGTCGATGCCCGGTACCGGATCGGCGTCGGCGAGTTCGGTGTGCTCGCTGGCGAGCGTGCGGTCTGTGTCCAGGTCCTGGATGGCCGGGCCGCGGTCCTGGTACCGGCCGTCCCACTGCCTGGCCAGGTGGCTGATCAGCTGGTCGGTGCCGGCCAGGTCGCGCAGGGTGGCGGCGTGTTCGAGCCAGCCCAGGCGTTCCATGTCGCCGGCGATCAGGGTGTACTCGTGCTCCCGGGGCCAGGTGATGCGGCTGCGGATCGCGCGGTCGAGCTGCCGCCGCAGCGCCAGCAGGTCCGCGAGCCCGCGCCGGGTGCCGGCTGCCTCATCCAGGATGCCGTTCAGCACGTAGTCATCGAGCAGCTCCAGCGTCAGGCCGGACCGGCACAGCGGCCGGCGGGGGTCGTCGTCGTAGTCCATCGCGTGAGTCCTTCCGGTGGTCATGGCCGGGGGCCGGGGCGGGTGATCCGCATCCGCGTGCCGGCTGAGCCCGGCCTGGGGTAGCTGGGGTCGTACAGGGCCGCTGCGTACTGGTCGTGTGCGGTGGCGGGCCGGGCCTGGCGTGCGGGTGCGGGCCGCGGCCGGGCCGGCGCCGGGGCGGGAGCGGGGGCCGGGGCTGCTGCGGGGATGGCGGCGGGGATGGCGATCAGCGCCTGGAACGCGTCACGGGCAGCGGCCAGGGGGACGCGGGTGGCGGCCAGGCGCCACAGGTACTGCTGGACCCAGCGGCCATCGGGCCAGCCGATCAGGTCGCCGGCCCAGTCCGGGGCGCGCAGCGTGCGGCGGCGCAGTTCGCGGACCACGCCGGGATATCCCTGGCGCCCGTCACTGGTGCCGGCGGTGCGCAGGGCGGCGTCGATCTCGTGGCGGCAGTCCGCGGCCCGCAGGTCGTCGCCGAACCCGGGCGGCAGCCAGTACGGGTGGCGGATCAGCCAGGCCAGGACCCGTTCTTCCAGCACCAGCCGGGGCAGCGGCGCGACGGCGGGCTCGGCGAGCGGGGCCCGGGCTGCCGCGCGGTCCCGGGTCCGCAGCCACGCGGTCAGCGCGGCCTGGCCGGTGAACCCGGTGACCAGCTCGCGGGTGGCCATGGCGGACACCAGCACCGCCGGGTGCCGCTGCTCACCCGCGCCGGCGCGGCAGGCGGCGGGCTGGTACCAGGCGCCGTCCACGCCCAGGACGGGCGCGCCGCTGAGCTCGATCAGGCCGGCCGCGAACCGGGCGGCCAGCTGTTCCTGGCCGGCGGGGCAGGCCGCCCACCGTGCCTGCCAGGCCTGGCTGGCCGCGGCCAGCTCAGCGCCGGCCGTGTCGATGGCGCGGAAGATCTCCGCCAGCCTGTCCTTCCCGGCCCGGTCCAGCAGGTCCGCTGCCCGCTGGTAGTCCGGTGCCCGCTGGCGCAGGTTCCACGCGCTTTCCACGAACCGCCGTGCGATCAGGCATGTGTCGTTGCTGCGCCGGCCCGCTGCCAGGACCTGGCCGGCCTTCGCCAGCACCCCCGGTTCCGCAGCTGCCTGGTCCGCCAGCCAGCGCGCCGATCCAGGCTCCGGGGCCTGCCCTGTCGTGGTCATGATCGCTCCCCCCTTTTTCGCGATAGCCCTGGGGGAGCACTCCGGATTACCTGCGGTACGTGCGCTGCGGCTGGACGCCCGGTCCTGGCCTGCGGCCCTGCCGCGGCGGCGGCGGGCCCGGCGGACGCGGGCCGGTCCATGGTGGCGCCGCCCGCGGGCCGGCCAGCGCAGCCAGCGCCGTCCGCCAGCGCCGTCCGCGGCGCGGCTTCGGTGCTGGCCGGGCGGCGCAGGTACGCCGTCACTAGCGGGACGTCCGGGCCGCCGGCCTCCTGTTGCGCACAGCCTGGCGCCGCCGCGTACCGGCGGCGGACCCCGGCCCCGGCGGTGACGGCGCTGATCACGGTGCCGCGTCGGGCCAGGACCGCCAGCGCCGCGCCGGTCTCAGCGTGCACGCTGGTCAGCCAGGTGTGCCAGCGCAGCATCGCGGCGCGCGCTGCGGCCTGCCACGGGTAACCCGGCATGCACGCCAGCACCTGCTTTTCCCGCACCGCCCGCGAGACCGCGGCGTGCGCGGGCCAGCCCAGCGGCCCGCCGATCGTTGCCCGGCCGCGTGTCCGTGCCCGGGCCGCGGCCCGGCCCGGCCAGCCCGTCACCAGCTCGCACGCGGCGCGGGTGCGGACCAGGACGGCGGGCTCCCCGCGCCAGGGTGACCCGTCGCCGTAAACCCCGGCCTGGGACCAGGCGCCGCCGGTCCCCCGGCCCGGCCGGCCAAGATCTAGCGCACCGTTCCCGGCCAGCGACACGACCAGCACCGGGACCTCATCAGGCGGGCCGCCGTACCGCTGCTCACAGCGGGATGCCCGCCGCAGCGCACCGGCCAGACGCACCAGTCCGGGCTCCGCACCGTCACCGGTCACCGCCGCTCACCCTCGCCAGCCCCACCGCCCGCAGCAGCGTCTGCGGGCGCGGTGAGCAGGTCCCGGACCGCCGCGGCC
>Ga0335075_10011899_pt1 | contig 13153 bp, 16 predicted proteins | sample Lox_Sample_24_FD_206723 | JGI IMG/M metagenome (GOLD analysis project Ga0335075, IMG submission 206723) | Soil microbial communities from Loxahatchee National Wildlife Refuge, Florida, United States - Lox_Sample_2.4 | ecosystem: Environmental > Terrestrial > Soil > Wetlands | place: USA... | reverse complement strand
AAGCATGCAATCTCTTTGGCTGCCGGTCCCTTTGGGTCCGCCTCGGTGATTGTCCGGCCTCCGGGGTAAGGCGATTTGTAGGCCGTGCGGTCGTTGACGAAGGTTTCAGCAACCTCCCCGTGTTTCGACAGCACGGCGGCGGCTTGTGCGGTAATCAAGGTATTGGCCTTCACGCGGGTCAGCACGAATAGAAACGGCACTCCGGCATCCTTCAACGCCTGGACGGTGACCGGCGCGGCTGTTAGATCGTCCTCACTGGCCTGGACGGGGAAAATTACGAAGTCGGCCAGCTTGAAAAGCTCCTTTGCTACCTCAACGCGGCCCGATGCTGTGTCGATGAAGCAATACCTGGCCCCGTGGTGCCGAAGAAGCTCCAAGCCCTTTTCAAGCCCCTCAAATGGCAATTCGGCCCGCTGCGGGATTTCTGACTCGCGCTTGGTATGCCATGCGGTGAGGCTGCCTTGGGGATCGGTGTCGATCAGAAACACGGGGCCGTCACCGGCGCGTTCCGCCTCAACGGAAAGGTGCTTTGCCAACATCGTTTTGGCGCTGCCGCCCTTCTGCGAGTTGATGACGATGACCTGCATGAATTCATGCTCCTATGCTTGCATCGTTTTCACGCTACATGGCCGCATGGCTTCATGCAAGCATGATTTCAGGGTTGTTCCTCGGCCAGAACCACGCGAGGCACGGGGAAGGGAAGTCCCGCCCGTGGTTCCCGTCTTTTCGAGTTTCTTGCTTTCCTGCCGGGAAAGGCTGGCCGAGTCATACTAAGCCGTATGAACGAGCGCCCCGGCGTGAAAGCGTCCACGGCCAGAAAAATTCGCCTGGCTCCGGATTGTGTTGAAAGGGGCTGGTCTATCGTCGCCGAGGATTGGAAAGTCCGGATTGAGCACAGGCATATGATCCATATGCCCTCACGGCTTACGTTTGTGGTGAACCTTGACGAAGGCGCAGCGGCGAAACCGTCCCGCACCTTGTGGGACTATTACGCCGAACCGCTCCGGCTTCCGGGTGATGAAAGGCAGTACGATCCGGACGAGTTGCAAAGGCTGGGGGCGGTGGCCGTCATTCTCTTTCTCATCGCCGATGGCAAGGTCACGGCGGAGTTCAGCTAACGCGCGGCGCTACAATCGGCCCATGACCGATGCGGAGAAGATTGCGGCCTTTGAACGGATCATGAGCATCATGCGTGATGCCATCGGTTTGGAGCGAAGCTGCGTAGAGAAAAATGATCCTGTGGAGGTTATAGACTTCAACCGCGCGGACGCTTTCAAACGGATTGTCGAAACCGTGATGGGCGAGCACGCACTTCCTTTTCGGCTCGATAGGGCCGGGGCAGGGAAGTGAGCGCCGAAATTCTCGCGGAGTATCTACGCCGCAAGCGCCCGGTAAAGGGTCGTGCGCCCCACATGGAAGCTGGCCGCTACATCCTCCGGCCTCTCGCCCTGGGCTATCAATTTGCGGGCCTGGTTGATCTGCTGCGGCGTCAATTTTCGCTTGCGCCCGAATTTCACGCCTCGCACGCGGGCCGCTGCAACGCCCGCTTTGGTGCGCTCGGCGATAAGGCTCCGCTCAAGCTCGGCCAGGACACCGATCATCTGCCACATGGCGCGGCCTGTCGGCGTGTCGGTGTCAATCGCTTCGGTGAGAGAACGGAATTTCACGCCCCTGTGCTTCAGGTCATCGAGCATGGCGATTAGATCGCGCAAGCTCCGGCCCAGGCGGTCGAGTTTCCAAACGGTGAGCGTGTCGCCGCGTTTCAGGGTCTTGAGACAGCGGTGCAGGGCAGGGCGCTTTGTGGTCGCGCCGGATAATCCGTCGTCGGTGAAAATCTTTTTCGCCCCGGCCTTGCGTAAGGCTGCCTTCTGCATGTCGGCATTCTGGTCGTCGGTCGATACTCGCGCATAGCCGTATTTCATCGGTGCGCCCGCTCCCATTGCCGCTGAAGCTGCTCCCATTCCTTCACGGAATAGGGGCCGCAGCATGGGCCGGGGTCTTCGTCCGGCTCCACGTCCCAAACTGAGGCAATGCGCCCGGCTTTCAAAGCCGTCTGCGCCGCTCGGTTGCGGTACGGTCCCATCTCTTTGAGCCGGTTAGCGACACGCTGAATATCGGCGTTCGTGGCCGCGTGGGTCTTGGGATCGTCGAAAAAATGCGTGGTCAGCACATCAAGGTACTCGAAGAGGTCAGCCCGCATCAGTTCAAGCATTTCATACGGGACGCGGGGGAGGGGACGGGTGAGGGCATGTTCCCACCTGTCCTTTTTCCGGCTCGGGTAGGGCTTTTTCATGCCTGAATTATGGGACAGACTTTCGGGACGCGCAAGCCCGCGTTTTCAGCGGGTCCGCGAACCGTCCCGAAACTTACCCTTTATGAAACACAGGCGGGGCAGGGAAGGGCTTGCTCAAGCAGAAAAATGCCGCTTGAGTTCTTCCCAATAGATTTGAGCCGAAACAGCGGTCAGGGCCGATGACGGTTCTTGCCGCGTGAATGATTCGCAGTTTTCTGCGAACCATGTAACAGCGTCGGCGGGAATGATCTCCGCAACATAAACACGGTCGCCGCGCGGCGATTGCAGAGACAAGCTAAAGCGGCCCTGTACCAACCTAGTTAATGCCGATGTGATCTCAGCGCGTGTGGGGGGCTTTCCCAAAGCCGAGTGAACTTCGAGACGGGCGATAGGCTGTGATCGTCGCTCGATCTCGAAATCCGCCTTGGAAATCATCTTCTTTCCTAGCTGCACGGACGAGCTGGCCTCCCACCTTTTGATTATGGCTTCTTCGCCAGTACGAATGTTTTGTCAGCTAGCTTTTTGAAGTCGCTATTACTTCCAGACCGCTGTATATGCCGCGACAGCGCCGCGTGGAGAGTTTTTGCCGGGGTCTTCCCCTGGCTTTGTAGTAAGCCCTCGGAGACGGCCCGCTCTACGATCTCGGCGCAAGTAAGTGGTGTCCTGGCACGTTTCAATACGCTGCGAGCTGAGGGTAAAAACCCTGCTCCTGCTGCCGGTCGAGGCATGTGGTTTCCCTCCACGTCGTGGCTGTCACGTGGACGAGTTTAGAGGAATCGAGGGGCATTGAAAATGACAGAGTAACCGTAGGCCGACTCGGCTTGCGGTACGTAAAGTCCGTGGACTTATCGTCATCCCCGATGATTCCATGGTCCCAATGAACAAGCGCCAGGAAGCACAGATACAAAAGCACTTCGGGGAACGGGTGCGCGAATTGCGAAAGGAAAAGGGGCTTTCGCAGGAGGCGCTAGCGCTGGCCTGCGAGCTGGACCGTACTTACATCGGCGGCGTCGAGCGCGGCGAAAGAAACATCAGCCTTCTCAACATCTACAAGATCGCCGGAGCGTTGGGCGTTCCAGTGAAGGAACTGTTCAATGCCTAAAATCCCCGACTTCCCGAAAGAGCTTCTCGAACGAATTTCGGCGGTCACGAATAAGCGAGCGCGGTTTGTTCTGGATCGCATTGTCGAAAAAGGGCTGGTCACGACGGAAGAAATCAACCGTGCGGGATACGATCACCCACCCCGTGCGGCACAAGACGTTAGAGACCTTGGGTTCCGTCTCAAAACGATCAAAGTTAAACACACGAACGGTCGCTCTATCGCTGCGTATGTTTTCGACGAGGGGGAGCTGGAGCCAGGAAAAGAAGGGCGGCGTTTGCTGCCGAAGAAAGAGCGTGACGCCCTCATTCATGCTGCTGGCGATAAGTGCCAGATTTGCGGAGCCACACATAATTTGCAGGTCGATCACCGTATCCCCTATGAAGTGGCGGGGGAATCGCAACGCGGGGAAGCGGAGCCGTACCAAATTCTCGATGGCTCATGTAACCGGAAAAAGTCATGGGCCTGTGAACACTGCCCAAACTGGCTGAAGATTAAATCTCTCGATGTGTGCCGGTCCTGCTATTGGGCCTCACCCACCGATTACACGCACGTCGCAATGGAGGAGCAGCGGCGAGCAGACCTCGTCTGGATTGGGGATGAGGTTAAGGATTTTGAGCGGATTAAACGCGAAGCAGAACAGCACGAGAGAAGTGTGCCGGAGGAAATCAAGCGGATTGTAAAGGGCGACTAACCGAAGAGCGTTGCCTGTTCTGCGAAGTCCTCTAAAGCAAAGGTGGTCGTCTTTCGGCAAGCTGGAATTAAGTTAGACACATACAGAGACTCAACCGTCACGTCGTCACGCCCGTTGAGAGTGGCCTGGCTTGATCTTCCAACATCCAATAAAATTCGGTGCGCCACGGTCGAGGGAAGAGGCTCGCCGTAATTACGTTCTCCGCAAAAGCCATCGTAGCTAAGAACGAAAGGGATGCGCTTGTCGTTGAGGATTTCTAGCGCCTCGATCATGCGTCCTCGACTGACGCCAGCAATGTACCGCTGGTCACGACCGTCGCTTGTTCCTTGGTAGGGCGGGTCCAGATAGAAAAAATCCCCCTCCTGGGCGCGTAGGAACAACGACAGAAAATCCCCGTGGACAGCATGGCATCTGCCCGCAAGGATTTTGTGTGCTGCGAATAGTTCAGCTCTCATCATCTGCGGGCGAGTACCCGTTCGGCGCTTGTCAGGCGACTGATTAAACTCACCTGCGGGATTGAAGCGGACGGCGTTCTTTACGCACCTTGCCAACAGGTACAGGAGCTTCGCCGGGTCTCGGTCGGCGTTAAATTCAGCGCGAATTTCGTAATAAGCATCTATCGGCTTCTGGCGTTCGCGGTGCCACAAGACCTCGTACTCGTCGGCGGCGCTCTTGGGGTTCTCAATAACGATCTGCCAAAGCCGTATGAGCGGCTCTAATGCATCCCCGATGATGTAAGAAGAGAATTTCCTAGAAGAAGCTGACGCCAGGGTAACGGCGGCTGAGCCTGCGAACGGCTCCACAAGGCGCGTGTATTGATTGGCCGGAACGTAGCTGAGAATTGCGGGGGCCAGTCTGCGCTTGCTGCCCTGGTACGGAATTGGATGGGGAACGGAGAATCGCACTTGAGCCTCAGTCGCCGATTCGACGATACATAAAGTCATCATAACGATGAAAACAGCCGGAGCCAAGAGGGAAAGCCTGTCATTTGCATACGGCCACGCAACATATTCCCGTAACGGAAAAAATTTCGGCGGCGCTACGCGCCGCATGAAACACGGGCGGGGGCATCATCCTCCTGGCTGAATTTCTATATACCGCCTTGCGCGTCGTGGTTCTCGCCGAGGGGTTCCGCCAGGCCCCCGGCTCTCACCGTTCTCGGTCTGGCCCGCGTTGTCGATTTTGGGCCGGTTGTTCTTTCTGGATCGCCGCGCGGCGCTCCCTGTCCGCCTCAAGCCAGAGGTAAAGGGACATTTCGCGCAAGCGGTCCTTTTCCGTCATCCTGCCGCCCTCTACCTTGTCGCCAAGCTCCCGCCATTTCGCCAGGGTTTCCGGTTTCTCGCTGTCGAACCCGAGAGCTGCCAATCTTTCCCGGTCGGCGGCGTCCTGGCCCGGCTCCGGTCGCACATGCTGTTTCTGCCGGGAGACCAGGGCTACAATTTCAGGGCGATTGTCATTCGCGGCGGCTGGCCGGTCGTCGTCTGCGCTGCCCCCCGCCCGTGTTTCTCGCGGCTCTGGCCACATCAGGATCGCCGCATCTTCAAGAGCGGCAATCTGCCGCATGACGGCGGCAAGCTCGCGTTTCAGCTTCGCCGTTTCCTGGGCCGCTGTGAACGTGTCGCGGTGGATCGCGCCGCGCTCCGTCTCGACACCCTTGCGCTGCTCCATCGCGTGAGCATGGGGGCCGAGATGCGTTGTCGGCTCCCGGTCGATGCCCTGGGCTTCCAACGTGCGCCGGTCCACGCGGGCGTCGTGGCCGTGGCGCTCAAGGTAGCGGTTCTGCGTCCGCTCCCATGCCTCGCGCCACGCCTGAAGCTGTGCGCGGCTGTTCCAATCCCTGCCCTTCATCGGGTCGAAACCATCCGGCCCGATTTCGCGCATGGTCAGGAGAATATGCGCGTGGTGGTTCCGGTCGTCGCCCTTGCCTCCGGGCGCGTGAATGTTCACGTCCGCAACCATGCCCTTACGGAGAAACTGCTCGCGTACAAAATCGGTCAGGAGCTGGCGGCGCTGCTCGGCGGTCAGCTCGTGGGGAAGCGCTACCGTAATCTCGCGGGCGAGCTGCGCGTCCTTGCGCTTTTCACCCCGCTCGACTTCGTTCCAGAGCGTCTGACGGTCCCGCGCCCATGCGGGAGCATCCTTCGGCGCGTAGATCGCCGAAAACACGACACCGGCGGCGCGGGTGTAGTCCTTCAGCTTGCCGGTCTGCTCGTCGCGGATTTTGTCGCGGGCGTTATAAGCCGCTTTCGCAATCGCGCTCTGCCCCGCGCCGCGCGAGACGACCTTAGCCGACAGGTGGAAAATCGCCATACGCGAAACCCCGTCTTTGAAATGCCGCGCCTCTGGAATGCAATGAAGCGGGCTGCCGGATGGCGGCCCGTAGGAATTGTGAATCAGCGGAGCGCTGATTCGCAATTCAAAACCGCCTTTGGCGGCGCACGACGTTGCGGAGCAACGTATAAGTGCGCCCTCACTCTGGTTCGGGACGCTGCTGTGTCAGCATCTTGTGTTTCATGGTAACACTTGCGGCAGTGTAACGAGCACCTCCCGCACCATAGAAGACACGGCGGGGCTTCCCCGCTGTGTCTTCTCCGCGCTACGATGAGCTTGCCTGCACAGAGGACAATTCAGACATGGCGACGACCGGGAAACTCGAAGCCCTGCGTAAACGCGAAGCCAGCATCAAGGCACAAATCGCGCAACTCGAAGCGTCCGCAAAAGCCCGACAACGCAAGGAAGATACGCGGCTCAAGGTCCTGGTCGGCGCTGCCATTCTCGCGGATGTGGCGCTGCATCCGGAAACACGGGCGGGGGTTGAGGCCATCTTAAAGCGGGCCATCGTTGCCCCACGTGACCGGGAATTTCTCAAAGCAAAAGGCTGGCTCTGATGCTATCGGCGACGCGGGGGACGCACGACGCCGTGCTTATTGGTTATGGAGCGACCTACGAACATTGAGATAGCGAAGGCGATGATCCCTCCAATTAGGGCGGCTGGGCCAGTGTCGTAGCCGAGATAATCTGCGAGTGAAATGCTAGAGACCATGGTCGCTAGCGTGATCACGCCGGAAATACCGGCTAAGGCGAAGACCCATCGGGTTGGGAGCTTTTTTTTCCACCACGGAACGGAGCTAGAGGGTAGCTTCAAGGTTTGCTGCGGGACAGGTTCGATGCCTTGGGGGGTAGGCTGCTGGATGCGTTGTTTGACCTGCTGTAAGGCGGCACAGGCTTCCCGCAACTCCCGAAAAGGATCAATGCCAAGGTCCTGGCCGTCGTCGTTGGGATAGGTTTTGACGGTGAACAGCGGGCCGTCAGGTATCCAGTATTCGCCGGAAGGGAGCATGTTTTGCTGGCTTCCCGCCGTCTCGATTACCTTACCGGGGCATGGGGTGATGATCTGGACAATGCGGTTATCGGGTGGCACCCGCGCGATTGTGGCGGCGGTACAACCGGGCATAGTCAAGGGTTCACCGGACCCGATAAACCATTTGGCGATAGTCAAACGGTGGCCGCCCATCGCAGCTTCCAGAACGTCGAGCAAGGGACGGATGCCGTCAACCACGTGTGGGACGGCTGGCAAAAACTTGTGATCGGGATGAGGCGAAAAGCAGTCGATGAATTGCACGTCCTCGAAATAATGGGTGCGCTTGACGACGAGGGGATTGGACCCGGTAACGATCACAAGCGCCAAACCCGGATAGGCTGGCTCGCTTCTGTCGTCGATACGGGCAAAGACGCGGCCCACTTCGTCGGGCTGGATGAGCGGACGACGATGCACGGTTTCGCTGCGGCCTGTTCCCGCCGAGCGCTGCGTACCTTCGGTGCGCGTTTGGCTTTCGGTGGTGGTCTGCGAATGGCCTGTGGTTGTGGAGGTCGATTCCCCCACGGTTTGAGATTCGGACGATCCGTGTGTCTGACTACCACTGAAGCCAGATGTCTGGCTGGGGTTGACTGGATTTAGAAAACCGAAGCCCTGCGTCGTAGAACTGGACGAGCCCGCTGTATGCGAGTCCGACTTTCCCTTGCTGATCGAAAAAGAGGTTCCCTGGGCTTTCGATTGTGATGTGCCCTCCGCCGTCGATAGTCCCTGTGCGTAGCTTTGACTTTCTGACTTGCTTTCGGTGGACGATTGAACCTCGCGGATGATCTCGGTTTCCCCTGCCAGCTTCGATACGTATTCACGGGTGAAGTGGTCTTCGATGCTGAAGAAAACCTTCACGCCCGCATTGGCAAGAAACGTCTCCCAGTTGTCCTTGTAGGTGTGTTTTAACTGCTCAAGGCTTTGCAGCACAAAAAACAGCTTCACGCCGAAACCGGCGATCTGCGCCACGGCGCTTTCAATCGCCGTCATGCGCTTTAACCCTGCGAACTCGTCCAGCATCATCAGAACCGGATGGCCCGTCGCAGGCACGCCGCGCGTGATCTCCATTTCGGTTGTCGTCAACGCGACCATCATGCGCAGCCAGCGATAATGCGTGTCCATGTAACGCTGCGGTAGGGAGAGATAGAGCGTCATCCCCTCCGGGCGCGTCTTCAGCTCCGACAGCTTGAAATCAGACTTCACAAGCACCTTGCGCATGCCTGGGCTGTCGAGAAATTCCGTGTGCAGGCTAACGGCCTGCAGAACGCCTTCAAAGGTTTTGTCTGCTGACTTCATCATGTCGCGGAAGCGCCTGCCGATACCGGCGACAAGGCCGTCAAATGCCGGGGTCCGCTCCATGTTCCGCCACAAAAGCACGTGCGGCGGGTCGATGGTGTCTTCAGCGTGGCCCTGGGCGCGTATGGCCTCCGCGATTTGCCACTCACCGCGCAGAACGAGGTTTCTGACCGTTATCAGATTGCGCTCGTCGGGGCTAAAGTGTGGTGCCGTAAGCACGTAAAGAATGAGGCCGCGCACCATCGTGCGGGCGGACTCATCCCAGAACGGCTCGCGGGCGTCGTCTTTCACAACTACGATGGCGTTGGCTATCCGGCTGGCTTCATCAATGCTTTCGTCGCTGTTCGGGTCAAGCACGTCGAGCGGATTGAAGCTGCTACGGTAACGCTCCTCAACCTGGGCGGCCCTGAACGGGTCCAGCACATGCACCACCTGGCCCATCCCCTCGCAGTATTCGGAGCCCTGCCCTCGCCGCGCGGCCGTCACGGTCGCGTTCTCGCCTTTCGGATCGACGACAACGGCCGAACCGGGCCAGAAGCACAGGTTGTTGATGATAACGCTGGTGCCCTTGCCCGCACGGGTGCCGCTCACAAGGCAGATATGCCGGTCATCGCGGTAGCCGATGGGGGTTCCGTCTTCCGCGCGGCCAAGCCAGAATTTTCCTTGCTCGAACGGATACCGCTGGGACACGAGCGCCTGTTGTTCCCATTGGGCTGTCCCCAGGCGGTCGGACATGGCTGGCGGAATCTCCTTGGGAACAAGGATAAGCCAGCCTAGCGAACATCTTTACATTTCAGGCCCGCCGCGCTGCTGCTGTTGCTGCTGCTGGAGCTGCTGATCTTGGTTGGGAGTTTCTTTCGGGGCGAGGTCCTGGGCGGCTGCATTGAGGGCTTGTAGCCGCTCTGCGCGTTCCCGTGCATTTCTTTCCGCAACAAGGTCGTTATATTCCTGAACGCTTGGAGTGGCGGTAGGCGGAGCAGCAGACTGGGCCTCTTGCGCGGGTTGCTGCCGCTGTGCAGCGTTCTCGCGTATTGTCTCGTTGGCCCACGCCTGTTGTGCTTCCATGCCGCCAGAGAGAGGACCGCCGGGTGTGTTTCCCATGCCCCCAATAATAACTCCGGAGGCAAGCGCTGGATTTAATCGGGGCGGTCTTTTTCCTGCTGCCTCTCTTCATCCGTAGGGGCAAAAATCTTCGTGATCTGCCCTTGCGTGCGAACGTAGTCCGGGAAAACCTTCGCCATAAGTTCGAGAACTTGCATGTCTATGTAGCCGAGACTCTCGAGAACGCCGCCCACCTGTTTTGACAAGCGGAGAATGAAACCATCGCTGTTGGTCACCCGGTTCTCGAGCTGCACAATGCGCGCCTTCAATGCCGCGTTATCGCCTTCTAGCCTGGTCAGTCGTTCGAGCAATTCCCGGTTGCTCGGGTCCTGGGGAAGCTCGGCCATTCCATCACCGCAAGGTTGCCGCCCGTGCTCCTTGAACGGGCAAAGCATCCTACCACGCAACGCACTTGGCGCGAATTACTGTTTTACTCGCCAGCGGGCCGAAACCGGCTCCTGGCCCAGTTCCCTGCCCTTTCGCAAGAAAATTTCGCAATAGGAAGCCCGTAGGCGCGTTTCCAGTGGGAGGGTGGTACTTCCCTATCCCCCGAAACGCCCTCGCGCAAATGACTCGGCAAAACGGGTCATGGCGTGGGCTTTTGATAGTAAGGCTGACGGTCTACAGAGCGGGCGGCGTTGGTGGCCGTGAGCATGGCATACGCTTCCCCGTTCTCCTTCGCCTTGCTGCTGAGTTCCATCAGACGGGCCGCTGTCGCTTCCCTGCTCCATCCCCATTCGATGGCCGTGCGGCACCATGTAAAATCCGCGCGGCTTATGTCGGGTCGGTCGTCGCCGTGGGTCATGGGCGCATGATCGACGCAAAATTTGTAGCTCGGCCACTTCTTCCGGCTCGGTCTGCCGCTCGGTGTGAAGCGGTGAACGGTCGCGCGCGCGGGCTGTGGTTCTTCCTCGGGAGCGAGAATGCCGGCGGCGGCGAGTTCGGCTGTGCCGGCGACGTGGCCGGCGTTGACCTGGCGCAGCTCCACAAGCGGAAACTCCGGCGCGTACTTGGTTTTGAAATTCAGGCTGCCGCTAATACGGGTGGCGCCGCTGGCCGTGGGATCTGCTTCGGCGCCCTTGCGAATTCTCCGGGCGAGATCCCGCGCGGCTTCTTTGTCCGTGGGCGCGTCTCTCACCGCAACCCACGCCTGAAAATTCCCCGGCGAGGTTTCGAGAACTATGAACGCATGACGCGCAACACGCGCGGTCTTTGTGCTGTCGAGGTCGTCAAGCTGTATCAGGAGCGGCGAAGTTGAGCGCGGGCGAACGATGTAATTCTGTTTGAGCACGGTCGCGGCTTCAAGGCTCCTGCCGATCGCGCGGGCCAGCTCGTCGCCTCGGCGGTTCAACTGAAAATGAACCTTCTCGCCCTCAACGTCGGTAATGGTCACGTCGTAGGAGCGAACGCCGACACTGGCGAAAGCGTTCAGCATCGCGCGTGCCTTCCCTGCCCTGTCGCCTGTCGGTTCCCCTCGGCTCATGCCCCCCGCCCGTGTTTCTCTTTGCAGACTGCCTCGGTAGGTGGTGCTGTTCAATAGGTTTGTGCTGTTGCCGTTGCTTTTTTAATTGTGGTTGCGACGCCGTTAGGCGGCGCTCCGCTTTGCCGCGTAGCGTAGCGAAGCGGCGCTCTGCTTCGGACTTCTCCACAGCTTGGGGTGAGCCACTACCGGAAAACTAGAGGATTCTTAACTAGCGGATACTCCACCAAAGTGATCGTGGTCTTTTCCACCAAAATGATCGTATTTTGCCCACCAAAGTGATCGTGGATAATTTGCAGAAATCACAGGGTTTTCCACGTCTCCCACCAAAGTGATCGTGGTCTATTTCAGGAGCTTTCGGACGGGCGGCGGGCTGTTGTAGAGGGTTAGTCCTTTGGCCGGTTTTTCGCGCCACACGTAGCGCCCGCCCTGCGAGTAAAGGCGTGGAGGCTTCGGGTCTTCGTCGTCCAGCCTGGCCGTCTTGTAGACCGTCAGAACCTCTCTCAGGGCCACCCGGAAAACCTGCCGGAATTTGTCGATGCGTTCCGGGTTGTACCCCTGCCCGAATTGCCCGTGCAGCGCAGCCCATGACACGCGCACGGGCTTCCCTGCCGGGATGCGGTGAAGCCGTTGAGCCAGCCAGGTGTAAATGTCGAGCGCGAGGGCGCTATGCGACAGCGCCGCTATATGCGCCTCGTCCAGTGGCACGGCATGGTTCATCAGGCTCTGAAAATACTCCTGCGAAAGCTGGATGGTGGACGGCCACAAAACCCGCTGCCGGTCGTCCTTCGGAAACCAAACGTCAAACGCGGTGACGATCTGCGAATTGACGGTGAGCGCGTGACCATCACGCACGATGCCCAAACGGATCGACGAAGCCGAAAGCCGCGCAAGCTGCTCTTTGACAACGCGGATATTGCGACCATGCGGGTCAAGATTGAGAACCTTGCGCACGAATTTGGAAAGCGTGTCCTCAACTTCTATCTGCGCGGACTCCGTGACGATAGCTCGCTGGTTGATGTGCATGAGAACCAGGCGGCACTTGGGACCGAACGGCAAGCCCACCTGAATAAACTCGCCCTTGTCCGGGTGCATGGCTTCCCCGGCCAGCACCTTCAACTGCACGTCACCGTTGCGTCGTTCCCATGTGCGGGCCTCGTTGCCGGGGTCACGGTAAGGTAAGCTCGTCTGGCAGAAAACCGTGTGCTGGTAGAGAAGCGTTTGCAGGTCCGGCTGCTCAACGCTGAATGCGGCGGCGTTAATCAAGCGTTGCTGGATCGGCGTCGGCCCTGCTCCCCGGCGCTTGATCTTCCTGACAAGCTCGGGCGTGACGATCTCGCCGATGGGCAATAGGCCCTGTTCGCCGCGCTTCGTCATTCCCCGCCCTTCTTGGCGGTTTTCATGTAAGCATGAAAACATGCAAGCATAAAATCGCTTACGGTTGGAAAGTCCAACTGTATCGCCGCCAGCTTCGCGGCCTTCACGTCTTCGCCCGGCCAGCGAACCTGTAACGGCTCTCTGGGCTCCTGCTTGGCTGCTTCCCTGCTCTGCTTCGCGGCAGGTCTGGGCGGCGTCACCTGGGCGGCTTTTGGAACGGACGGAACAACCGTCAGTGTGTCGGCCAATTCGAGTGCTTTAGCCATGCGCTCTTACCTCCGTGCTCTGCTGCATGTTTTCATGCAGGCATGATTTTATGTTTTCCCACAAGCATGCAATCTCTTTGGCTGCCGGTCCCTTTGGGTCCGCCTCGGTGATTGTCCGGCCTCCGGGGTAAGGCGATTTGTAGGCCGTGCGGTCGTTGACGAAGGTTTCAGCAACCTCCCCGTGTTTCG
>Ga0335075_10011898_pt1 | contig 13154 bp, 14 predicted proteins | sample Lox_Sample_24_FD_206723 | JGI IMG/M metagenome (GOLD analysis project Ga0335075, IMG submission 206723) | Soil microbial communities from Loxahatchee National Wildlife Refuge, Florida, United States - Lox_Sample_2.4 | ecosystem: Environmental > Terrestrial > Soil > Wetlands | place: USA... | reverse complement strand
GCGGCGTCGGGTTGGGTGACGCAGCGCAGGCGGAGCAAACCATGCGTCGCGGTGGGCAACACCACGTCGTGCGACTGGATGCGCGCCAGTTCCTCCCGGACGGTCCGCGGCGTGTTGCCCAAACCAGCGCGGCTCTGCCACATCTCCAGGCACTTCCACAGCACGAAGGCGAGGAAGCAGACGAGAATGTGCGCCTGCACGCGGTCCTCGCGCTGGTGCTAGATTGGCCGGACGTTGAGCTGATCTTTCTGGATGCGGAATGCCGCCTCCGCCTGGGTGAGCTGAATGTAGGCCTTCCACAGCTGCCGGTCGCTCCAGTCGACGATGTTGGAGCGCAGCAGATAGGCGCCTTCCGACAGCGCCGCCCAGTCGTCGAATGCGGTGCTGCGGGCCACACGCAGGTGAAAGCCGGCCGGGCTCTGATCCGGCTGCAACGTCGCCACAAAGCGGCCGCGGCGCGCGGCGCCTGCTCTGGTGCACCGATCAGTCGTGCCGACAGCGCACGTGCTGCGAGACGGCCGTGCTCATCAAGCTCGCCAAGCTGCGCCACGGTCTGCTGGATCACCCGCCGCCCGACCCGGACGCTGCGAACCAGCGACCAGTAGCGATGGACCTTGCCGTCCTTCTTGCGAGTCGTATGGCGCAGGTACATGCGCCAGCAGAATCAAATTCCCCGGCAAAAAGGAATGGCCTTGGTCGCCACTACACGCGCAAATCGGCCGCTGATCGCCGCTAACCGATTGTTCTGACTCGCCGCGTGTCAGGCAAAATTCGCGGAACCCCACTCCAACTGCGCAAGTTGGGTTAGTGTGCCGCAGCAAGCGGCGTGAGAGATGGGGTGTCGCTGTACCGCTATTTCGTTCGAGCATATTCCAATGATCTCAGGCACTTGTGGAATACGGTATTTTGAGACCGGCACCGCCAATCCCTAGACCGAGCCTCCTGGATCATTACGTAATGAAATAGCATAGACAACTGAATGGGCTCAGGAAATTGGCGGCCGGCGACCGGCACTACTGGCTACACGCCGACGCTAAGGAGTTGCAGCGCCTTTTGCTGGATCGCGGTGGGTCTGGTCACAACGTTCAGCGAGAGGTTGGGCGTGATCGTGGTCACCAGGGTATTGCGGGCGATGGTTGCCAGATCGCCCAGCAATGTGTGGAAGCTGTGCACCGGCAAGCCGTCAGGGGTTTGCCCTGTGGTCTGCTTCTTGATCGCAGACAGCGAGCGGGGCGCCTTTGCCACCACGCTCTTGCGCTGTGCCTGGGCAGCTTCCTTGTCCGCGTCGTCGAACAGCATCGGGGCCAAACGCTGGCGCATGTGGAATTCCAGGTAATAGCCAAGCATGCAAAGAAACACGTGCGCGCGCACCCGATCAGCCAACCAGTGATACACAGGACGGACCTGCAGATCGACAGTTTTCAAACACCGGAAGGCCCGTTCTACTAGCGAAAGAGACTTATAGCTGCGTACGGTCGCCGTATCGTCCAAGGTCTCCACCGGGAGGTTCGTGCGCACCACATAGATGCCGTCCAGGGCCGCTTCCTTAGCGATCTCCTGGGCTTTGCGGGTGAAGCCGAAGCTGTCGTCTTCGATGTCCAAGTCAAAGTGCTTGGCCATCTTGTGGCGGTTTTTCACCTCTCCGACGGCCAGCGCGATCGCGACTTTCCCGCGCAGCGGGCGGCGTTTGCGCTCGACTCGGGCCTTGATCGCCTCGAAGTCACGTTCGGTGGCAGCCAGCAGGTCCTCGCGCTTGCGCCGCCGCTCGCCGGCGAGCTCGGCATTGCGGCAAACCACCAGACGCTCGCCGGGAAACTCTGGCGCCGTGATGCTGGCTAGGTCCCGCTCGTCGAACAGTGAGAGCTGCAAGCTTCCGCTGTTCACCAACTCTCGGATGGTCGGTGCACGCAATGAGGTGATCCAGTCGAGCCCCGCCGCCTGAATGTCGCCGGTGATGCGAGCTTGGGTCATCATCCCGCGGTCGCCAACGCAGACCACGTGATCGAGGTGAAAGCGCTGCTTCAACTTGTCGACCTGCTTCGCCACAGTCATCGGATCGCCGGTGTTGCCTTCGAACACCTCGATCGCGACCGGACAACCATCGGCAGCGCAGAGCAGGCCATAGATGATCTGCAGTGTGCCCTTCCTGTCATCGCGACTTTTGCCCAGCTTGGCCAGTGGACAGCAGCGTCCTTCCATGTAGCTCGATGACACATCATACAAGACCAATGTGCCATGGCGCAGATGGCGTTTGGCCAATGTGGTCTCGATGGCTGGTTGCCGCTCCAGCAGCCAGTCGAGCGCGGCGTACAGTTCGTCCTCATCGACCTTGCCCAGGCCGAGCATCTCGCCCAGGCTCGAGCTTGCCGTCTGCGGCGATAACGCCCGTGCCGCGGCGAGCTTGGAACTCGGTTCGAGAACCCGCCCGACCACCAGCGCGAGGATGAGATCGCGGCAACGCTCATCGTCGTCGCCGAGAAGATGATGAAGACCAAGCTGACGGGCGGTTCCCAACGCAGCCGCGACGTGGCCATGCGGCAGACTGCGGGTGATGATGATCCCCTCCGCATCAGCGGGGATCACTGTGCCGCCTTTCAGGATCCCGCGCAGGCCTTCAATGTGTTCAGTCGGCCAAGCCGAGAGATTGAGCACGGTACGCTTGCGGACTTTGCCGCTCTCGCGATTGCTCTCACGCAGCAGGATAGCGGGCGGTGAATTCCGATTCGGGACGGCTTCGGGTGCGGTAGAGCAGGCCCGCTGCTGTCAGCAGCCCTATGCTTCCCGCCGAGGTTCTTTATATCACAGCAGGGGCCAGCTCCGGCGAGATCTTTTGTGGTGGCGAAGTAAGCAGCCGACCTGCGAAATCCCTCCGATCTGGGAAGCGCGCGCACCTGGCGGACGCTTGCCCACACGCGCTTTGCGCCAACCCAGCCAGCGCAGCCTATCTACACTGGCAACCCAGGCAGCTATTTGGCGATCGGCAACGACTTGACTGACCTCGGCCCTTACGCCCCGCCGCTCAGCACCGTCGCCTGTCCTGCAGGCCCATCGCTCGACGGCGTGACGTTTTCTGCCCGGATCTGACTGGCCACGTTCAGCCCGAGTACCTCCAGCGCCGGCGACAGCCTGACGCTGTCCTTCGCGCCGAAGAACGCATTCGGCTTCTACCTGTGGTCGTCCAACGGCAGGCAGGTCACTGGCCGAGACGGCCGGCCTCGTTTTGCACACGCCTAGCGCACTGTTCTACGGCCAAGCGAGTGCCGCGCCGTTCGGCTCGCTCACCATCACGTCGTGCGATACAGTGCGGCTGTTGACGATACCGCCAAACGCGGGCGTCGATTACATTGCTAGCCGCCGGGCTGGTAGTACTAACGGCGTAGCATGCAAAGAAATAGAAAGGGACGCCCCGAGGACGGGAAGGTCTAACGAACCGACGGCCCCAGCTCAGCCGAGGGGTGGCGCCTATGCGCACTCCGCGCTGGAAATAGCCGCTTTTGGAGGAGGACACCTCGAAAGAGGAGCTGTCCGACTGATGAGTACAATCGCAATCAAGCGGGCGTATGAGTCCGCCTCCCCCGGTGACGGCTTCCGCATCCTGGTAGACCGGTTTTGGCCGCGGGGCGTGAAGCAGGAACATGCCAGGATCGACCTCTGGCTGAAGGACGTGGCGCCCAGCACGGCCCTGCGCAAATGGTTCGGCCATGTACCGGCAAACTGGCAGGCCTTCGGCGAGCGTTATCGCGACGAAGTGGCTGGGATGTTGCGTTCGATGAGCTGCTTTCGGTTGCGCGTCAGCACAAGCGCGTCACCTTCGTGTTCGCCGCAAGGAATGCGGAACACAACAATGCGGTCGTGCTGCAAGCGCTCTGCGCGGAGAGGCTGAAACGTGAGTGACAATCTAATCACGCAGGCCGACGCCGCCCCCCCAGTCTGGCCAGAAGGACCATGCCGATGGCACACGAGTTGAGCGATGCGATGAATAACGAGAAGATAGAGGTGGCCGTGGTGTGCACTCTCTGGCTTCATAGCCGGCAACGGGAGACACCGCTCAGGTCGCTGGCCTGGAGGGCCGTCGAAGAAACGTTTTGCCTCTGTGTGACGGAGGTGGTGGACGCCGTCGAACGTCGCCTGTCGGCGATGCACGCCGCACTTGTCTGCGGCATTCTGCATCGCGCCGAGAAGCGTCTGGTGGACAGCGCATGACTGACCTCACGATTGCCCGTGCGCTGCATGTGGTTGCTGTTGTCTTGTGGATCGGCGGCGTTGGGCTGGTGACGACAGTGCTCCTGCCGGTGCTGCGGCGCATGCCCGATCCGGCGCAGCGGCTCACGGTATTTGAAGCCGTCGAAAGCCGATTCGGCTGGCAGGTGCGCATCAGTGTGGTCCTCGCCGGCCTGACCGGTCTCTACATGTTGGCGCGGATGGACCTGTGGTATCGGTTCACGTCGCTTCCTTATTGGTGGATGCATGCGATGGTGCTGGTGTGGACGATCTTTGCGCTTCTATTGTTTGTTCTCGAGCCATTCGTGCTGCACAGCCGGTTTGCGGCGCGTGCTGCGAGAGAATCCGAGACGGCGTTGCGGACTATCCACGGCTTCCATATCGCATTGCTCGTGCTAAGCCTGCTGACAATCCTGGGCGCCGTTGCCGGAAGCCATGGGGTGTTGCTGTTCGGCTGATCGGGTGAAGCAGCTTCTGACGAATTTCTGCGTCAGATCCCTCCGGCAGCGGCCCCGGGAACACCCTGGCCGGATGTTATTGGTGACCACACCGGGACAAAGGCCCGATCCTCGTTCAGGATGCACCCGGCAGCCTCGGCTCGCCGCACGTTCTCCGCAGCTTCCGGGTCAGAGGCAAGCTTCTGGCGATATTGCTCGTAAGCAGCAAGGTCGGGGAAATCGATCAAGCCGAGTGCGACGTTGGTCGGGCCTGCCGGCTTGGTGGGCAGATAGTATCCGATGAACTTGCCACCACAACGTTCGATCTGGCTGGGCAAGGCGCGCACATAGGTTTCGAAATCTGCCAGCTTGTTGGCATCGAGCGTGTAGCGGATCGAAAGAGTAATCATAGCGTTCTCCGTGCTGCAGATCGACGGGCTTCGACGTCGGGCCACGTCATCGCGCGCCACACAAGCCGACGCAGGTGGCGGAATCCAGGCGGAAAGCTTCGGCCGTGACCGAACAGTCGCCCGAGCTAGCGATCTGGTTGCTTAGTGACAATTCGGCGCATCCAAGCAACCGTCCCGCTCATCGCTTGACCTGCCTTTGCCACATATTCAGTGGCGCGAACAAAGCCGTGCGGGACACCAGTAAACATCTCGAACTCTACCGGCACCGCTGCGGCGCGCAGCTTCGCCACCAGCGCCTCGCCCTCGGAGCGAAGTACGTCGAGCTCGGCAAGCTGCACCCGCACCGGGGGCAAACCGGACAGCTCGGCCTGCAAGGGCGCGGCATAGGGATGCAGCCGGTCCGCCGCATGCGGCACGTAAACGCTCCAGTAGAAAGCCATCTTCTCTCGGGTCAGGGCGAAGCCGGTCCCGAACTCTCGATAGCTCGGCGTATCCAACCGGCTGTCGCAGACCGGGTAGGTCGCCAGCACACCGGCAAGCGCCGGCCCACCGGCCGTCCTGGTCGTTGCCGTCCTTCGGGCGAAAACTCTTCTGTGACGCCCACGCCTCGATCAGCGTGCCGTCGACCGAGAAATGCTCATCCGAGAGCAGCGGCTGCACCTCGGCGTGGTTCAGCAGCCTGGCCATGAACTTCTGGAAGATGTCGCCGTTCTCCAGCCGTTCGCGGTCCTTGGTGAACGTCGTGGCGTCCCACACCGGATCATCCGGCGACAGGCCGACGAACCAGCGATACAGCAGATTGTAGTTCAACTGCTCGATCAGCTGCCGCTCCGAGCGGATGCTGTAGAACACCTGCAAGAGCAGCGCGCTTAGTAGCTGTTCCGGCGGCACCGAGTGGTCGGCGACCGCGGCATGATCACTCAGGCGCGCATCACCGACGACATCAAGGCGGCAGGCCTGGACTGGATCACGGCGTTACGCGCGCCGGCGATCAAGGCGCTGCTGGAGAGCGGTGCCTTGCAGCTCTCGCTGTTCGACCAGCGCGATATGGCCAGCATCACCACCCCCGAGTTTCCCGGCGAGCGGCTGGTGGTCTGCCGCAACCCCGATCTCGCCGCCGAGCGCGCCCGCAAACGGCAAGACCTGCTCGCTGCCACCGAGCGCGATCTCGCCCGCATCCGGACGGCCGTGTTCCGCAAGCGCGATCCGCTGCGCGGCTCCACCAACATCGCGCTCGCGGTCGGCGCGGTACTCGACAAGCACAAGACGGCCAAGCATTTCGATCTCGTCATTACCGATGCCGCCTTCAGCTTCACCCGCAAGGCCACCGAGATCGCCGCCGAGGCCACCACCGACGGCATCTACGTCGTGCGCACCAGCCTGCCCGCAGAGACACTCGACGACGCGGCGACGGTGCGTGGCTACAAATCCCTCGCCCTGGTGGAGCGGGCATTTCGTTGCATAAAGACGGTCGATCTGCAGGTCCGGCCTATCTATCACTGGTTGGCCGATCGGGTGCGCGCGCATGTCTGCCTCTGCATGCTGGCCTATTACCTGGAATGGCACATGCGTCAGCGCCTGGCGCCGATGCTGTTCGATGACAGCGACAAGCAAGCCGCCGAATCCCTGCGCGCCAGCGTGGTGGCGCAAGCACAACGCTCACCGGCCGCGGTCACCAAACAGACCACCGGTCTCACCGAGGACGGATTGCCGGTCCACAGCTTCCGCTCGCTGTTGGCCGATCTCGCGACGCTGGCGCGCAACACCGTTATCACCGCGATCACGCCCAACTATCCACTCACCGTGGTGACCAGGCCAACCCAAATCCAGAAGAAGGCGTTCGATCTCCTCGCCGTCCGGTGTAGCCAGTAGCGCAGCGCCACGACAGAGAATTATGCATATACTTAAGGCACTTGCGCGCTTGCAGAGTAGGAAGCTCGGGTTAGTCCCGCAGAAATCCCAACATCCCTACGGGAGCACATATCCGTGCGACGCTCCAAATTTCGTCACACGCCATCCCGTTAAGCACGGCGAGGGCGCAGCCGATGACAGACCCTGAAGGTTTTTTCTCTTTATTGTCGTTTCGCCGGATTCGGCATTGATCGAAATGCTCGGGATGTCAGCCGGCCACCCCTGCGAAGGACAGTTTTTTCTCTGTGAAACTAGACGATTTGCTGCATGCGTGCGAGCCCTGTTACCGCCGCACAGAACAAGCTCTCCATACCCGCCCCCCGCCGTAGGCAAGGGCACTCAAACTGCCGACGAAGAATCCGATCGGCCAGTTTGAGACGAAGGAGAAAGCGATCGCGAGCCAAACAACGACCAACGATATGGCTGCCGAGAGCAGCATTGCACCCAATGGCCGGTCCGTCAGTGCCCGCGCGGCGGAAGCGGGACCCACCATCAGGCTGAACACCAGGAGCGTCCCGACCACCGGCAGTGCCATGGCGGTGGCGAGCGCGACGATGGTCAGGAACAGCAGCTCCATCCGGGCGGCCGGGACGCCCCTGGCTTCTCCCAGCTCAGGCGAGACGGAAGTCAGCAGCAGCGGGCGAAACAGCAATGCGGTAAGCACGATCGAAAAAGCGCTGATCGCGGCGACTGGCGTGAGATCGCTGCTGCTGACGCCGAGCACCTCCCCGAACAGCAACGCGTAGGTTGCCTGCGAGTACTCGGTGCTCATGCTCAGGAACAGCGCTCCCAACCCGAGCAGGGTGACGAGCGTCAGGGCTGTCGCGACCTCTTGCCGTCCCCGCCTCCCAAGCTGGCTGATCCCGATCACTCCGAGCCCGGAGAACACGAGCAGGCCAAACAGCGGATTGAGGCCGAGCAGGCTGGCCCCGGCGGCGCCCGGGAACGTGCCGAGTGGCAGCGCGTGCGCTGCGAAGGCAGATCCGCGTATGACCACGAAGAAGCCGACGACGCCGGCGACCGCGGCAACAATGGTAGCCACGATCCAGGTGTTGATCATGAAGCCGGAGAACAAGGCTTAGCCTTATGCGGCCCGCTGAACGCGGCGCGAGTCGATGCGCGGCGTCCGGCGTGCTCGGCCTCGTCCGGGCCAGCCAGCGACAAGATAGGCCAAGAAAATTAGCGTGACGACACAGAAGCTCACCGGCCAACCGTGCCCACCCGTCCACGAGTAGCTGTCATAGGCGACGAGTATCCCGCCCCAGGTCGCCGCGACGCCGATCTCGGCGGCAAGCAGCACGGCCCATCCCGGCCGCTTGGCAATTTGCAGCGCAATCGCGGCCGGCCCGATCAGCAACGCAGTAGAGAGAATGGCGCCAACGGTGATGGCGGACAGGGCAACGGCCAGCGCCAGCACGATCAGATGCAGCAGCCCGACCAGCCGCACCGGCACGCCGCGGACGGCGGCGAGGTCAGGATCGACCGAGCTGAGCAGCAACGGGCGATACAGCAGCGCGACCATGAGGACCGCGCCGAAGCCGACCCCCTCAGCGAGTGGAATGATCGAGACCGGGATCGCGAACATCGACCCGAACATCACCGTGACCGCGGCCCCGGTGGTGCTGCTCGATGTGACGTCCAAAAAGAGAAGCAATGCCGTAAGGCCAAGCCCCGCACCGAGGACGACGCCCGTCACGAGGTCACGCTCCCTCGCGCGATCAACACGGACGAGTTCCATGCTGCTCGCCCCGATCACTCCCATAATAAGAAACCCGAGCAGCGGATTGATCCCGAGGAGGAACGATGCAGCCCCTCCCGCACTGCTGACATCGGCCAGAGCATGGCCGGCGAAGGACTGTCCCCTGATCACCGTGAACACGCCGACGACCCCGGACACGATGGCGGCTCCGCCCCCGATCACCACCGCCGTACGTACCGGCTCGCTGGTGAAGAAGCCGGGCTCGAAGAGGATCGAGAGAAGCGACGTCACGCGGATCACGGAACCTGGGCGACGTGAACGGGGTCCCGTTCGATCGCCGCGGTTGCGCCCTCCTCGGTGCCAACGGGGATAACCAGGATCCTGCCATAAACCCGGATGACATCGATATGATAGCCATACAGCTCGCTCAGAACTTCGGTGCGGACCACGGCGTCCACGCGACCGCTCGCAGCCCGTCCGTTGGCCAGGTAGACGATGCGTTCCATAGCCGGGAGCAGCGGGTTCATGTCGTGGCCGGCGAGCAGAACGGTGACCCGATATTCGCAGGAGACGCGGCGCAGAAGTGCGACGATCTCGGCGACGCTGCGGATGTCGAGACTGGCAAGTGGCTCGTCCAGAAGCAGCAGGCGGGGATGGCGGATCAGGGCATGCGCGAGGACCACCCGTTGCTGCTCGCCGCCGGACAAATCCCCGATTCGCTGATCAGCGAAACGCGTCGCATCCACGGCCGTGAGCGTCTCATCAACCGCTTGCCGACGCCCCTTCGAGGGGATCGGAAAGCCCAGCCGGTGACCGTCGAGTCCGAGCGCAACAAGGTCCCGCGCACGCATCGGGATGTAGGGATCGAGAACGAATTTCTGAGGTACGTAACCAACCGAAGCCAGCCTGCTGCCGCCGGCGATGGTGACGCTGCCCCGACTAAGCGGGACGAAGCCAAGGATGGCCCTGAGCAGCGTTGTCTTGCCTGACCCGTTGGTGCCGATAAGGCCGCAGAACTCGCCCGGCTCCAGCGCGAAGTCGACATCGTGCAGGATCTCGCGCCCTGCCAGCGAGACGCCCGCCTGACGGACGGCGAGAATCTCGGCTTCCGCGCGCACGATCCTCAGTGTCCCGCCTTGAGCACCTCGGTGGACACATTGTCCGCGACGGCTTTCCGAAGTGCGGCGACTTCCGCCATCATCCATGACTGATAGTGGAAGCCGGGCGTCGGCATCGTCTCGTAAACGCCGACGACCGGAATCCCATTCTTCTTTGCGAGATCCCGAAAGGATTTGGTCAGAGCATCGGTGACCTGCTGGTTATAGGCGAACACCATCACCTTATGGCCGTTGAACAGATCGTTCTGGATCGTGACATCCTGAGGAGAAGGGTCGGTGCCGTTCATGATCGCGGCCTGCAGGCTGAACGGCGTGAGGATGTTGAAGCCCATGGCCTCTATCATGTAGTCGGCGACCGGCTCGGTCACCGCGATCGGCGTGTTGGCGTATTGCGCCTTGAAGGATGCGATCGCATTCATCCACGGTTGCAGCGAGGCGTCAAACGTCTTGACGTTCCCCTGGAAATACGCGGCGTGCGCCGGTTGCAGCGCGGACAGGTCCGCCGCGACGGCCTTTGCGACCGCCGGCATCGTCTTCGGGTCGTACCACAGATGCGGGTTCGGGGTGCTGTCCGGCAGGCCCAGCAACTGCTGAACGTCGATCACCTTGCGATCCGCCTTGGTGGTGGCCGATATGATCTTGTCCGCCCACGAGTCGTAGCCGACCCCGTTCTTGACGATCAACGTCGCAGAGGCGATCTGCGCGGCGACCTTCGGACTGGCCTCGAAGGTGTGCGGGTCGGTATTGGGATCGGTCTCGATCGCCGTCACCTGGACATACCGGCCGCCGATTTGGGAGATGACATCGGCATACTCGTTCTCCACACCGACAGCCTTGATCATCCCCGGAGTGTCGGCGGTGGCGACATTCATGAGACCAGTGGCCAGCAGCAGCGCGAGCGCCGCCAAGGCGGAGAGCTGCTTCATTCGGATTCCTCCGGACCAGAGATTGGGGACAGAAGGCGCTTGAGTGTCGAGACGATATAACGTAGCGTTCGCCCCCTGTCCAGCCCCAGGGAATAGTATGTTTTGGTGGTTCCGCCACCCCGGCGCGCCGAAACCGGAAATAAGGATGCCGCGCCGTCGCGTTGGACTACTGTTGGCCAAAGCCGCGCTCATCCCCTGCGCGCTGTGGGCCACGTCTGCTGCAGCCCAAGCGCCCGCCGGCAGCCAGTCCTCGCCCGTCACGCCCGGTCAGACTAGCGCCGGCGCACCGCCGCAACCCCCCTCCCCCTCCCCCACAGCCCCGACAGGGCTGTGGGAGCGCAGCAACCTGCTGGGAAATATGTTCGGGTTGCGCACGTTGCTCGGCAATTATGGCATCACGCTCAACCTGACCGACATCGAGGAGGTGGTCGGCAATACCCAAGGCGGGATCAGGCAGGGCGCCACGTATGACGCTTTGACTACGCTAGTTATAGAGCTCGACACGATGAAGGCGTTTGGCTGGGCTGGCGGGACGTTCCATACCAGCGGCTTGCAGATCCGCGGCCACGACCTGAGTCAGTTCTATCTCGACAACCTGCAGACGGCGAGCGGCATCGAAGCCGATGACACGACCCGGCTGTGGGAGCTCTGGTACGACCAGTCGCTTCTGAACAACAAGGCAGATGTGAAGATTGGACTGCAGAGCATCGACCAGGAATTCCTCATCAGCCAGCAGGCGCTTCTGTTTATCAACACCGCGATGGGCTGGCCGATCGTGCCAACCGAGGACCTCTACGCCGGCGGGCCGGCTTATCCGTTGTCTTCGCTGGGGGTGCGCCTGCGGGGTCAACCGGGCGGCGGCTTTACGGTGTTGGGCGGGGTGTTTCAGGACAATCCGCCCGGTGGGCCGTTCAACAATGATTCGCAGTTGCTCGGCACCACGGAGTGGGGTGGCAACTTCAACCTGCGGACCGGCGCGCTGTTCATCGCCGAAGTGCAATACGCACTAAATCCGCCGCCGGCCGCAGGGGACACGACGCATCCCGCCCAGCCGCAGGGGCTCCCCGGCACTTACAAGCTGGGCTTCTGGTACGACACCGCACCGTTTCCCAGCCCGCGCTTTGACAACACCGGGCTGTCGCTCGCCAATCCGAACAGTGACGGCGTGCCGGTGACGCTGCTGCACAATTTCAGTATTTACGGGGTGATGGACCAGGTTGTCTGGCAGCCAGACCCGCAGGGTCCGCGCGCGCTCGGCGTGTTCCTCCGCGTCATGGGCGCGCCCGGCGATCGCAACCTGATCAGCTTCGGCGCCAACGGCGGCGTGACACTGACGGCACCGTTGCCGAGCCGCGACAACGACACGTTCGGCGTTGGCTTCGGCTTCGCCAAGGTCAGCGGCGCCGCAGTCGGCCTGTCGCAGGACATCGGGTTCTATACGCAGAACCCCTCCTATCCGGTGCGCAGCAGCGAGACCTTCATCGAGGTGACCTACCAAGCACAGGTGACACCCTGGCTGCAGGTGCAGCCTGACTTCCAATACGTGTTCAACCCGGGCGGTGGTATTCCCAATCCGGACAACCCGACGCAGCGGATCGGCAACGAGCTGATTCTTGGGACACGGGCGACTATTACGTTCTGACCCGGACGGAGGGCCGATGATGCCCGGACGTCGCCCTTGTAAAGAAGGGTTTTTTGCTGGCGAGCTTGTGCAAGTATGATATACTGTTACGCCTGTCAGGCCCGAGGTTGGCCAATGAACCAGAAAAAGCAGCGCGCCATTAAGGTCCAACTGGAGGCGGCGGCGGAGGCCTGCTCCCAGCAGGGCGCCCAGCTCACCGAGCTTCGCCGGGACGTCCTGCGCCTGATTCTGGAGGCTGGGGGCCCCTCGACAGCGTATCAGCTCCTCGACCACCTCAAGGAGACCCGCAAACGTGCCGCGCCGCCGACGATCTATCGCGCGCTTGCATTCCTAATGGAGCAAGGGTTGATCCATAAAGTCGAGCGCCTCAATGCGTTCATTCCCTGCACCGAGGCTGGACATCACCACCACGCGGTGCAGTTCCTGATCTGCCGGAAATGCGGGACGGTGGCCGAAATCGAGGATCGCGCCGTCTCGCAGGCGCTTGAGCACGCCGCCGAGCGTGAAGGCTTCCATCCCGGCCACGCGATTGTGGAGCTTGACGGCACATGCGCCGCCTGTTCGCACTCGGCCTGAGCGCACGCCCCGGCGCTTCGTGCCCGATTGTCTGGCTCGGCTTTGCACCGCTTGCGCACGACGTCACGCCAACCCGGCACGAAGCCGAGTGACCACATGACGCTCTCGCGTCAGGTCGAATGGTCCTGGGCCGGGAAGCCGGTCGCGGTGGGCCTGGACGACTGTGGCCGTGGACCGGGCGTGCTGCTTCTCCCCGCTCTGAGCTCGATTTCCA
>Ga0335075_10011897_pt1 | contig 13155 bp, 9 predicted proteins | sample Lox_Sample_24_FD_206723 | JGI IMG/M metagenome (GOLD analysis project Ga0335075, IMG submission 206723) | Soil microbial communities from Loxahatchee National Wildlife Refuge, Florida, United States - Lox_Sample_2.4 | ecosystem: Environmental > Terrestrial > Soil > Wetlands | place: USA: Florida... | reverse complement strand
ATCTTCATCGTCGACCCCGGCGCGACGTCGGCGGTGAGCGCGAAGTCGTTGAAGCCGTCGTTGTTGGCGATCGCGAGGATCTTGCCGGTCGACGGCTGGATGACGACCATCGAGCTCTCCGCGTGCATCTTGACCGCGGCCTGTGCGGCCTGCTCGGCCGACGGGTCGATCGTGGTATCGACCGCCTGCACGTTCTGCGGGTTGATGATGCTCGCCTGGCTGTTCTTGACCGGCGTGCCCTTCGCGGTCTCGATCTGGACGTCGAGGCCGGGCTTGCCCTGTCCGGTCGGCGCCGCCTTCATCAGGTAGTCCGAGATGTTGGTCAGCCCGGCGTCACCGTACGACGTCAGGTTGCCGTTGTCGGCGTCGCCGACCATCTCAACGCTCGGCGGGACCTCGACGGCCGCGAGGTGGGTCGTGGCGGCGAGGTTCGGCCCCATCACGCTCGGCTGCCACGCGACGAACCAGACGCTGGACTTCGCCTCCTGGTAGGCGAGGAGCGAGGCGTGGTAGTTCCACGTGCCCTGCAGCGCGCTCGTGCCCGTGCCGGCGGACACCAACGCCGCGACGGAGAACGCGGCGGTCTCGCGGGGCTGCGTCGTCGTGGACCCGGCGGCGTCGGCCACGCCGTCCTGCCCGAACGCGATCTTGCCGAGGCCCAGGTCCTTGGCGTAGGCGGCGAGGGCGGCCTTCGCGGCGACCGGGTGGTTGGTCAGGTTCGCCGCCGCGGACAGCTTGCCCTTCTCCCAGTCGGTCAGGAACGCGGACGCGACCTGCCTGCCGTCCTGCTGTGGGGTCGAGCCGGTCGGGATCATCCCGGTGGCGGGCACGCCGGGACCGCTCTTCTTGATCACGAAGACGTACGTCAGCGCGATGGCCACCACCACGGCGAGGCCGCCGGCGAGCGATGCGATGAGTACCTTGCGGCGCTTCGGCGCGCCGCGGGCGTGGCCGCCGCCCCCCGGCGAGCCGGCGCCCGGTCCCCCGGGCCCCTGCGGCTGCTGCGCGTCATAGCCCGGGGCCGCGTAGCCCGCCTGCCCGTACCCCTGCTGGCCGTAAGCCTGCTGCCCGTAACTCTGCTGCCCGTAACTCTGCTGCCCGTAACTCTGCTGGTCATAATTCTGCTGACCGTACGCCTGCTGGCCGTAGCCCTGCGGCATCGCCTGGGTGCCGTAGCCGTCCGCACCGTACCCGGAACCGCCGTAGCCCTGCTGCCCGTAAGCCTGCTGCCCGTACCCGGTCGCCCCGTAGCCCTGCCCCTGCTGGCCGTACGCGCCCTGGCCGGCCTGACCCTGCCCGGCCAGCCCCTGGCCGTACTGGCCCTGTCCGTAGTAACCCTGCTGGTACCCGCTCTGCTCGTAGCCGTACGACCCTTGCTGTCCCTGTCCGTACGAGCCCTGCTGTCCGTACGAGCCCTGCTGGCCGTAGGCTGCTTGCCCGCCGTAGGAGCCCTGCGCGTACTGCCCAGGGGCGTACTGCCCCTGCGCAGGGGAACCCTGGCCCGCCGCCCCCTGGGGTAGCTGGCCCTGCGGGTACTGGGCCTGTGGGTACTGGCCCTGCCCCTGTCCGCTCTGCTGCGCCGGCGGGGCCGACGGGGCCGAGGGATCCTGCTGCGCCTCGCGTGCGTCCCACGGGCCGGGCGAGCTGCTGTCTCTCGGGTCGCTCGTCACGATATGACGGTACCTAGCGCTGTCAATTCGCGGTGAATAATGCGGTAATTCATCTGGGCTTTTGCGCAGGAGCGGGCCCCGCGCGCGGCGACCGCGAACCGCCAGGCCACCACGGCGGACAAAGGTGGGCGAAAAACGGTAAAATCCGAACTCGTTCCGACAAATTCAAAAACTCTGCTTCCGAACGGTTGGGGCCTGCTCACCCAGCGAAGTGGCTCGTCGAGGCGCGCAGAAAGCCCAGGTCGCCGGCCGCGTCGGTGCTGTCGGCGAACTGGTCGGCCGCGCCGGCCAGCGGCAGCTCCCTGATCCGGGGGTCGGTGATCGTCGCGCGCAGCGCGGCGGTGAAGCGGCCGGCGCCGAGCACCTGGTACGGGCGGTCGAAGAAGGGGCGGGTCCCGACGTCGAGCGGCGGCGTGAGCCCCCGCTCGTTGTGCAGCGCGGCGACGGCCGTCATGGCCTCGGTCAGGTGGCGCTCGCGGGCCGGGTAGCCGTCGGCGGACACCGCGGCCGTCAGCGTGGCCGCCAGTTCCGCGCCGCCGGGAAGCCGCGCGAAGGCGGTGCCGAGCCACTTGCTGTACGGCGGGTAGCGACGGTGCATCAGCAGGCACAGCCGCATCAGGTCGCGGGCCAGGCGGGCAGTGACGACGCGCGAGCCGAGGTCGTCGCCCGCTTCCGCGCACCGGCCGGGAAAGGGCTCCTCCTGGTCGACGCGCCGCCACTGGCAGGCGAGGACGTAGCGCCAGACGTCGTCCGGGTACCAGGCCACGTTGGCGCGGGCCCTGGTCAGCTCGCCGGTACCGTCATGGAAGACCTCCCCCGTGGTGAGCTCCGCGAGCCGCTGCGTCGGCGTGGCCAGCCAGTCGAGCAGGGTAAGCGCGCCGCGCGGGTCGAAGCCGAGCCACCCGGTCAGCCAGGCGCCGAGGCCCGCGACCTCGACCCGGTGCCGCGCGACGCCGTCGGGCTCGTGGGTGCGCGGGAACCTGACCGGGTAGCCGCGGAACCGCGCGGGAAGGCGGTCGGCAAGCATGGCGGAGACGCGGGCCGCGCGGCGGTCCGCGTCGCTGTCGGCGTCGCTGTCGGCGTCGCTGTCGGGAAGGAAGACCTGCAGGCGCGGGCCCCAGTCGTGATCGGTGGAGCGCTCGGTGTCGTACCCGGCGACATCGGAACCGGGACCGACCAGCGCCGCCGCGTAGGCGAGCCCTGGGCACTCCGCATGAAGCAGCGGGCGGACCACGCTGCCGTAGAAGTCGCGGGCAAGCGCAAGGCCGGGGACGAAGCGCGGAGCCATGCCGGTGATCATCCCGCCGCCGCGCCCGCCTGTCGCCTGGTTTTCAGGCCGGGCTGGCCGGCCACGCGCCTCGCCCGCGGGCACTTCGGCCGGATATCACGGACGGTCGAATTACGCATATTGTCTTCATGTTCGGCAGTACGGTCATGACGACCACGCCGCCGGGACCGGCGGTCCGACGGAAGGAGCGCCATGCCGCGACTCGAGGTGCGGGTCCCCACCCGCGACGGCGTCAGCAACGCGACGCTGCACGTGCCCGACGGGGCGGGCCCCTGGCCCGGCGTGCTGCTCTTCACCGACATCTTCGGGCCGCGAGACACCTTCACCGCGACGGGCGACCGGCTCGCCGCCCTCGGCTACGTCGTGCTGGTGCCCGACGTCTACTACCGTGAGGCCGGCTACGCGCCGTTCGACATCGCGACCGCCTTCTCCGACGCGAAAGAGCGCGGCAGGCTCTTCGGCCTCATGCACACGCTCACCAACGAGCGGGTCATCGCCGACGCCGGCGACTACGCGGACTTCCTGCTCGCCCGGCCCGAGGTGCGCGGCGGCGCGATCGGCGCCGACGGCTACTGCATGGGCGGCCGGCTGGCGCTGGTGGCCGCCGGCGGCATCGGGGACAGGCTGGCCGCGGTCGCCGCGTTCCACTCCGCCGGCGTCGCGATCCCCGGCGACCCGAACAGCCCGCACCTGGCGGCGGACAGCATCCGCGCGGCCGTCTTCGTCGCGGGCGCCATGGAGGACGACGGGTTCACCGAGGAGCACGCCGCCGTGCTCGACCAGGCGCTGACCGCGGCGGGGGTGCCGCACACGGTGGAGATCTGGCCTGGGTACCACGGGTTCACCACCGCGGACCAGGCCGTGTACGACGCGGCGCTCGACGAGCGGCACTGGGAGACGCTGCGCTCCTTCTACGGCGAGCGTCTCGGGTAACCCCACGGCGGGCCCGCGCGACGTACTGTGGGAGACATGGCAGGCAGCCAGGCGCTCGTCCGGCCGGCGCTGTCCGGCGACGTGAAGGCGCTGGCAGTTGTCATGGCGCGGGCCTTTCATGACGACCCGCCGCTGATCTGGCTGCTGCCCGATCCGGCCACGCGGCCAGGGCGTGTCACCCGCATGTTCGCGACCGTCATCGGAATCGAGTCGCTCCGGCACGGCGGCGTGGAAATCGCCTGCGACAGCGAGCAGATCCTCGGCGGCGCGGTCTGGCTGCCGCCGGGCCACTGGCAGGCGGGCTTCGGTGAGCAGGTCCGGGCGGTGCCGCCTTATGCCAGGGCACTGGCCTCGGCGTGGGGCCGGGCGGCCCGGTACGGGCGTGCCCTGGAGGACGCCCACCCGAGGGAACCGCACTGGTACCTGAAGGTGATCGGCGTCGATCCCGCCTGGCAGGGCCGCGGAGTGGCCAGCCTGCTGCTGCGATCGCGGCTGAAACGCTGCGACCAGGACGGGCTGCCCGCCTACCTGGAGGCGAGCAAGCCGGACGGCGTCTCCTTGTATGAGCACTTCGGCTTCCGGCGCACTGGTGATCTCGACATGCCTGAGGGCGTGCCGGTCATCACGGCGATGTGGCGCGCGCCGGCCGCCTAGCCGCCTGTCGCTTGGCCGCCTGTCACTTGGCCGCCTAGCCGCCGGCGCCGGCTCCCTCGCCGGTGTCCGCCGGCTGTTCCGGTCCGTCCGCGGCGGACACTCGCGCGACGAACGAGGCGGCCTGGGCAAGCGCGCGGCGGCCGGCGGCGGTGATGCCTGGCTGCAGGGCGAAGTCGTGCCACAGGCCCGGCCAGCGGCCGCAGGTGACGTCCACGCCGGCGGCCGCGGCGCGGACCGCCAGGTGCTTGGCGTCGGGGGCCAGCAGGTCGTCGGTGCCGCACTGGATCAGCAGCGGAGGCAGCCCGCCGAGGCTGGCGTGCAGCGGCGAGATCATGGGCCGCGCCCGGTCCGCGGCCGGCGCGTAGGCCCGCGCGCAGGCCTCGAGCCAGGCCGGGCTGAGCACCACGTCGCGGCGCACCAGGTCAGGTACCGCCGCCCGGTCGGCGGTGAGGTCGAGCCACGGCGACAGCAGGACGCACCCAGCCAGGCGCGCGGCGTCGGCGGGGATGCCGGGGATGCCGGGGATGCCGGGGATGCCGGGCGAGGCCAGGGCGCCCAGGGCGAGCCCGCCGCCGGCCGAGTCGCCCGACACGATGACGGTGCCGGCGGCGGCCTCGCCAAGCACGGCGCTCACCACCGCGTGGGCGTCATCCACGGCGGCGGGAAAAGGGTGCTCGGGCGCCAGCCGGTACTCGGGCAGCACCACGCGGCACCCCGTCCGCGCGCTCAGGTGCGCCGCCCAGTCCCTGGCCTGCGCGGGCGAGCCCACGCAGTAGCCGCCGCCGTGAAAGTGCACAACGGTGACAAGGGCGGTGCCGCCGTCGGGCCTCGCCGCCTGGCCGGCCGTGACGACCTCGACCGGGACCCCGTTCAGCGCTGCCCGCGTGAGCGACGTGCCGCGCGGCAGCGGCCACGGCCCCATGAGCATGTCCAGCCGCCGCCGCTGAACCTCCCAGGGCAGCCGCGGGTTGTGTATGCGGCGGCTGACCAGCCGCGCGCCAAGGCGCACGAGCGCCGGCGGCACGACACACGGGGACACCCGCCCACACTACGGCCCAGCCGGCGGCGCATCGGCCGGCCTGGCCTTGGTGGCGTTCGCCGCGGTCGCGCACCGGGTGCTGCGCGAGCTCCCCACCGCCGCCGCCGAGCTCAGCAAGGCCCGGCTCGGGTCGGTCGCCTGGACCGGGGCCAGGTTCGGGGACCGTGCGCGGCCGCCCGGCGTAACCTGGCCGGGTGACCTCGCCCGCGCTTCAGCAGCCTCAGTGGCCCGACCGTGCCCGCCTTGAGGCGGTGACACGCCGCCTGGGGGACCTGCCGCCGCTGGTGCTGCCCGCCGAGTGCGATCAGCTGAAAGAGCGGCTGGCCGCGGTCGCGCGGGGTGAGGCATTCCTGCTGCAGGGCGGTGACTGCGCGGAGACGTTCACCGGAACGACGGCCGACAGCATCCGGGGCAAGTTCCAGGTGCTGCTGCAAATGGCCGTCGTGCTGACCTACGCCGCCAGCGTGCCGGTGCTGAAGGTGGGCCGGATGGCCGGCCAGTTCGGCAAGCCGCGGTCGGCGGGCACCGAGGTGCGGGACGGCGTGGAGCTCCCGGTCTACCGCGGCGACGCGGTCAACGGCATCGAGTTCACCGCCGCGGCCCGGACGCCGGACCCCGCCCGCTTGCTCGAGGCATACCGCTGCGCGTCGTCCACCCTGAACCTGTGCCGGTCCCTGGCCGGCGGCGGCTACGCCGACCTGCGCCAGGTGCACGCATGGAACCAGGACTTCGTGGCCGGCAGCCCGGCCGGGCAGCGCTACGAGCGACTGGCCGGCGAGATCGACCGGGCGATCGCGTTCATGCACGCGTGCGGGGCCGACCCGCGGGAGTTCCGCGCGGTGGAGTTCTACTCCAGCCACGAGGCCCTGCTGCTGGACTACGAGCGGGCGCTGACCCGGACCGATACGCGCAGCGGGCATGCCTACGACCTGTCGGGCCACCTGCTGTGGATCGGGGAACGCACCCGTGATCCCCGCGGCGCGCACGTCGAGTTCGCCCGCCAGGTCCGCAATCCCGTCGCCGTCAAGATCGGCCCGGACGCCACCGCGCAGGACGTGCTCGAGCTAGCCGAGGCCCTCGACCCCGACCAGGAACCCGGCCGGCTCACCCTGACCACCCGGATGGGCGCGGGGCGGATCCGCCAGGCGCTCCCCCCGCTGGTCGAGAAGGTGGCCGCCAGCCGGGCCCCGGTGGCCTGGGTATGCGACCCGATGCACGGCAACACGGTGGAAGCGGCCGACGGCCGCAAGACCAGGAACTTCGACGACGTGCTGGACGAGGTCGCCGGGTTTTTCGAGGTGCACCGCGCGCTCGGCACTCATCCGGGCGGTATCCACATCGAGTTCACCGGCGACGACGTCACCGAGTGCACCGGCGGCGGCCACGGCATCGCCGAGAGCGAGCTTGGCCGCCGTTACGAGACGGCCTGCGACCCCCGCCTCAACCGCGGCCAGTCCCTGGACCTGGCCTTCCGCGTCGCCGACCTGTACCGCCGCCACCATCACGCAGAAAACGGCGAATGAGCCGCCGCCAGGGAACACCCACGTCTCTATCCTGATCCGTGAACCAGCGCGGAGGTCGGAGGTCAAATGGACGAGGTCAACGTTGCGGTGATGGCTCCGATCCTGGGGCGGGATCTGTCGTTCGTGAGCGATGTCGACTCCCGGGTCAGGGTCTTTGACGCTAACTTCGCCGTTCCAGGCCACCGGGCGGGACCGGGCGGTCCCGCCGCGCCCGGCTCCGGCCCGCTGGCAGACATCCTCGCCCAGGCGGAGGTGCTGCTGGTCGGCTACCCGGTCCCCGAGGGCCTCGCGGCCCGCTCACCGCGGCTGACATGGGCGCATCACACCCAGGCCGGGGTCTCCAACCTGGCCGGGACCGACCTGTGGTCCTCGGAGGTCACCCTGACCAGCAGCCGCGGCGTCATGGCGGCCACGGCCATCGCCGAGTACGCGCTCGCCGCGGCGGCGCACTTCGCCCGGGGCCTGCACGAGGCCGCCCGCCAGAAGGCCGGCGGCCAGTTCACCCGCGAGGGTTACCAGATGCTCACGCTGCAAGGGGCAACGATGGGGGTCATCGGCCTGGGCGGAATCGGCCAGGAAGTGGCCCGGCTGTCGCGCGCGGCCGGCATGCGGGTCATCGGCACCCGCCGCTCGGTCACCGCACCGCTCACCGGTGCCGACGGCGCGGACCTGGTACTGCCGGCCAGCCAGGTCCTGCGGGTGGCCGCCGACAGCGACTTCCTCGTCATCTGCTCCCAGCTGACCGCGGAGACCCGCGGGTTCATCAACGCGCGCGTCTTCGCGGCGATGAAACCGAGCGCGGTGCTCATCAACGTCGCCCGGGGAGAGGAGGTCGACGAGGACGCGCTCGTCGACGCGGTCACCACGGGGCGCATCCGCGGCGCGGTCCTCGATGTCTATGACGGCGAGCTCGCCGGCCGACCGCCGCGACCGGAGCTCACCGGGCTACCGCAGATCTTGCTGACACCGCACATCTCCGCCAACGGCGACACCAACAGGGGCGAGCCCCTCCGGAGGCTCTTCGCCGACAACCTCCGGCGCTACCTGGACGGGCAGCCCCTCCTCAACGTCGTCGACCGCGCCCGCGGCTACTAGCCATCCCCCGCCGCCGCCAGCAGAGCGTCCCCGACAGGACGTTGCCGCTCCGCCGGCACAACTCCTCTCGTGAGCCATTCGCCCCGAGAACGGCGCGTCCGTAGCCGCCTGCTTGTCCGCTACAGTCGGCGTCAGCATCAACTCAGGCGTACAGAACGGGGCAGATCTGTGCCGTCGTCAGGCCCTGCCACGGAATCGCAAATTTCCTCTTCAGCCGAATAAAGGACGTTGCCCTCTAATACATGACTATGCGCAGTCAAGTATCAATGCCACCACTAGCTTTAATGCAGCTGACGCCAGATCCCTAAGACCGTTCGGTCATCAGGATGTGATTTCGGTGGAACCCTCGCGCGCTGGCACCCAGTGGCCGTATGGTTCTGCCGTGCTCAGACACATTTGGACGCGGTTGTGCCGTTACTGGTGGATCGGGCTGCTTGCCATCCTTGGGCTTGCCGCCATCTGGGCAATCCTCTGGCCGCTGACGAACGCGCTTGCCTCGTACGACGTGTCCGGATACGCAGTCGTCAGCCGGCCCGCACACCAGCAGTCGGCTCTCGAGGCCGCACGTACCCAACTCCTCACCCTCGGCGCCGGGGTATTCGCCGCTGGTGCGCTGGCGTTCACAGCGCTGAATTTCAGACTATCGCGGCAGCAGTTTGAACAGTCACGCACGCAGTTCATGGACCAGCTGGAGCAGTCGCGTCAGCAATTCGCCGAGCAGACGGAGTTGGCGCGGCGACAATTTACAGAGCAACTGGAGCTGTCACGGAGCGCAGCACAGGACTCTGCCGAAGCCGCACGCCGGACGCTTGAACTGACTGAGCAAGGCCAGGTTACCGACCGCTACACTAAGGCCATCGAGCAACTCGGCTCCGACAAGCTCGACATGCGAATTGGCGGCATTTACGCCCTGGAACGCATCGCGAACGATTCGTTGAGAGATCACCCGACTGTGATGGAGGTTCTGACCGCCTTCGTCCGTGAGCGCTGTCGGCTTCCTTCCGAGTTTGATGCAGCGAGCGACCATCCTGGGACGCTGGCCGCTGACATTCAAGCAATTCTTGATGTCATCTGCCGTCGCCGCATCGAACGTGACTCGAGACGGATTAACCTAGCTAGAATCTACTGCTCCGGGGCCGAGTTTGACAACGGGAACTTGGCGGAGGCAATATTTTCTGGAGCCTATTTGAGAGATGCCGTTTTCAGTAATGTCCAGCTGGATCGGGCACTCCTTGAAGGTGCCATGCTAGCACAGGCAAGGTTTTTCAAGGTAACTCTTTCGCGTTCAGTGCTCGAGAATGCAGATCTCAGGGGATCAAGGTTCAGCCATTCAGTACTCATAGGGGCGAGGCTGCGTGAAGCCAAGCTGAGCGGCGCTCGGTTCTTTCGTGCAAACCTTACTTCCGCCGACCTAAGGGGAGCCGACCTCTCGGGGGTCAACCTCCGCCGTACGAATCTATCCGGTGCTCATCTCAACGAGGCGAAGCTCACCGGCGCAGATCTGGCTGGTGCCAATCTTTTGGGGGCTAACCTAGACGGCGCTAATCTAGACGGGGTTCACTGGCCGCGCGGTACCACGCCTCCGGAGGGATGGGTAGCGGTGGCTGACCCAGACGAGAAACCCTCCACAGGGCTGCTCCTAGAAAAATATCAATTTGTTCTGCTCAGGCGTAGTAATGACTACATGGAAAGCGAGGGCGAGGGAGCAACGCCGCCGACGGCATGAGCCAGAATGAACGTTTTGTGCGCACATAGCGCTTGCGGATCGGTTCGCTTGACAAGTACCTAATCGGCGCTCGCCACCACTCGGTCCCTTGCGGGGCAGCCACGCTACGTTGTCAGCCCTCGTTGCGGCCTGCGCGGGCGCGGTGCCCCTAATCTGGCCGGTGCGGCTACTTGTTAGCAGCTAGCGATTGGCCTGGTCGCTCTTGTCGGACAGACGATGGGCGACGTTGCCGGCGCGCTTCCAGGGCTGCTTGGTTCACATCCATGTCTGGTTCTCGTCGCGGTAGGTCGGCCAGGTCGCCGATCAGCCGGGCGCAGGCCGCCGGGTGGAGCGGGTAGGCGGCAAACGGGACGCGCTGCGGGTCGCGTGACACGCTGTCCAGGCTGGTCGCGGTGATGTTCTGCTCGGGGTCAGCTGCGATGCCGGCGCGGCGGCCCAGCGCGCTGGACCTGCGCCCGAGCCGTTCAGGGAAATCTGACCCGTTCCAGCCCTGGGCGTTGCAGCCGTAGGCGTCGGTGACGACGAGGGCCCGCGCGCCGGGCACCTTCACGGTGAAGATGCCGTCGCGGGCGGCTCGCTCGGTTCCGGTCTTCAGCAGGTCCAGGTGCGTCCTGAACGGGATGTCCAGGTCGTGCAGCCGCGCCATCGGGTCGTTGCCGGGCAGCGGGCCGCCGTTTTGCACGGCGTCCCGGGCGGCCTTGATGCGCCGGCTCTGGGCGGGGCTGCGCCGGCTGGGGTCGGACTTGATCTCCACTGTCTGGAACGTGCCGTCCTGCCCGAGCACGGTCACGTCACCGATCCGCAGGCAGTTCGTCAGGTCGTGCAGGAGGGCGAACTGGCCGTCTTCCCGGTACGCCTGCTCGACGCGGTCGAGTTCTGCCTTCAGCCCCTCCTTGCCCGCCATCATCCCGGGCGGCGCGTTCTGGAGCAGCGCGATGATGTTCTCGCGCTGGAAACCGAACACCCGCCAGGCCAGGGCGTCCCCGACGCACCGGTACTGGCGGGCCAGCCGCTCGCACACCTGGTACTCAAGGCGCCAGGTCTCCGGGTCCCCCGGATCGAGCGCGGACTGCGGCTCCGGGGCACCGGGCTGCGGCGATTCCCCGGCGCGGACCCGCTTGACGGCCCGGCCGAACGCGTGCCGGTCGCCCTCCACCTCAAGGACCCGGGCCAGGAGGTCCAACTGGAACTCATAGCCGTCCCTCACGTTGGCGCACGCCCGCAGCGCCGTGATCAGTTCCGCGAGCGACTGCTGGGCAGCCAGGTGCCGGGGGTGCATGAGCGCCCTCTCCACCGAAGGCAGCCTGTCTGCCAGCGTCACCTAACTAGTGTCACCGACGCCGTAGACAAGGCGAACAGATTAACGATCGTGTTGGCGACGTCTCAAACTCACGGGCAGTCCGTCAACCCGGCGTTGAAGACGAGAAGGGACTAGGCCGCGCGACCTGCGTCCCTTGGCAGCTTCACGCTTTAGCGCCACGCTAGGGCGCCTGTCGTGAGCTGGCGCTCGGGACGGCGGCCCGCCCGTGCCGACCTCCACGCGGGCCGACGTCAGTCACGCCATGCTGTCGGCCCTGCTCATTCATCGCGCGGGATCCGCCGATCTGTCCTCATCCGGCCCTCTCGCGGCCAACGCCAGGTGCGTCTCCGGAACTGGGCGATCTGCCGCCGCCATTCCGTTGTCCCAGGCCGGACGCTGAGGACCCGAGACCTGCGCTAGTTCACGGGCTGGTGCCGGGACCGGTCCGTGCCGCTGTTCTCGGTCCGCCGCGCCGGCATCGGGTCCTTCGCCGGCCCTTGCCCGCCATCGCCGGGTTCTACAGATACGCCGTTGAGGAAGACTTCCTCGCACTCGCCCGCGGCGCACGTCAGGCGGCGCGGTCCGGCGTCAACTGACGGGGGCCAGTCTGGCGCGCGCGTGAGAGGATTATCTGCGCGCTCGCGGGGGGGGCGTCTGGTGAGCGGCACGTGAAATGGCGTGGGTGGTTTCACGTGCCAGGCTGAGGGTCGAGGACGCCGAGTACCTCGTCGCTGAACCATCGGTGCCGTACACCTGTGCCGCTGCCTTGCTCACGGAGGATGCCGTGGGCTGTCAAGCGCCGGAGGAGGTTGCTGGCACCGGGCTGGCTGATCCCGAGTTGCTCCTGAACGTAGCGCACGGTGAGGATGGGGCTGGCGAACAGCAGGTCGATGACTTCAGGTGCCCGGCCACTGGTTCCGCGCAGGCGTGTCCGGTACTTCTCGCGGAGATCTGACAACTGCTCGGCGCGGTTGACGGCATCGGCTGCCTGCACCGCGACGCCGTCAAGGAAGAACAGAAGCCATTCGGTGATCTCGCCTCGTTCGCGGACGGACTGCAAGCGGTCGTAATAGTCACCCTTGCGCAGGTCGAAGTATCCGGACAGGTACAGCAGGGGGGCAGGCAGACGGCTCATGTCCATCAGGTACAAGACGATAAACAGCCGTCCCAGCCGACCGTTCCCGTCCAGGAAGGGGTGGATGGTCTCGAACTGGTAGTGCAGTAGGGCGCACCGGACCAGCAGGGGGAGCCTCGGCGACTCGTCGTGCAGGTACTTCTCCCAGTCGCCGAGAGCTTGCCACATCTCTTCAACCGGCGGCGGGACGAAGCGCGCGGTGTCGGGGCGGTTGTCTGGGGAGCCGATCCAGTTCTGGCTTCGCCGGAACTCGCCCGGTGTCCGCTCCTGGCCGCGGACGTTGCGCAGCAGGATGCCGTGCATCTCGGTGATCAGCCGGAGCGAGAGCGGGAAGCCCTCCCTGAGCCTGCCGACCCCGTGCTCCAGGGCGCTGACGTAGTTGCGCACCTCGCGGATATCAACTCGCTTGGTCTCCCCGGTCACGGCCGCGTCGAAGACCTCCGTCACGGACGCCTGGGTGCCCTCGATGCGAGAGCTCGATACGGCCTCGCGAGTGATGTAAGCGTTAACCAGCAGGTGAGGATCGGGAAGCAGGCGGCCGGACCCGGCCAGCCGCCCGAGAGCCGCGTCAGCTTCGGAGAGCCGCATGATGGTGTCCGGGGTAAGCGTCAGCTTCCTCGGCAGACGCTCCGGGATGAAGGCGGCGTAGGGAGGCCGGGTCAAGGTGGCGACCGCCCTGCCCCACTGCGGAGCTATAAACTTCGTTGGGTCCACATGACGAACCTATAACTTTTCCGGCTAAAAGTTTTAGGTTGACACGCCAGTCCCAACGCACGTTTTAGGCGCTGCCCT
>Ga0335075_10011895_pt1 | contig 13156 bp, 13 predicted proteins | sample Lox_Sample_24_FD_206723 | JGI IMG/M metagenome (GOLD analysis project Ga0335075, IMG submission 206723) | Soil microbial communities from Loxahatchee National Wildlife Refuge, Florida, United States - Lox_Sample_2.4 | ecosystem: Environmental > Terrestrial > Soil > Wetlands | place: USA... | reverse complement strand
CGGCGCGCGGGTCCCCGACCTTGCCGACGACGACGAGGCCTTCGCCGCCAGGCAGAAAGTCGAATGCCCGCTCCTCGTGCTGTGGGGAACGGGCGGCATGGTCGGACCCGGTTATGACCCGCTCGGCATCTGGCGGCAATACGCCACGGACGTCTCCGGAAGCGTGCTGCCCACTGGCCACTTCGTTCCCGAGGAAGCACCGGAGAGCGTCAGTACTGCGGTGCTGAAGTTCATTGCCTGAAGACCGACGTGCCGCTCCGGTCGCGCAGGGCCAGCCGGAATGTGCGACAGCGAGGTTATCGGCGCAGGGCAGCAATCCCGCCGTCGACCGGGATGACGGCCCCGGTCAGGTAACGCCCGGCCCGGGAGGCCAGGAAGATCGCTGCTCCGGCCATGTCATCCGGCTCACCGATCCGGCCGAGCGGGACGCTGGCCGCAATTGACGCGCGGGTCTGCGGGTCGTCGAGCGCGAAAGCCATCATCTTGCTGTCGAACGGGCCGGGCGCGATGGCGTTGACCGTTATCGACTCCGGCGCAAGCCGGCTTGCCAGATGCCGCGTGAGCATGTGCACGCCCGCCTTGCTGGTGCTGTAGGCGTAGCTCTCCATGGCCGGCACGCCCAGGCCGTCGATCGAGCCTATGTTGATCACGCGGGCCGGATCCTCCGGGCTGGCGGCGGCGCGCAGCAGCGGCAGGCTCCGCACGGTGAGCTCGAACAGCGCCTTGACGTTGATGTTCAGCACCTTGTCGAAGGCGTCGAGCGGATATTCCTCTAGCGGCGCACCCCAGGTTGCCCCCGCGTTATTGACCAGGATGTGCAGCCGGTCCTCGCGTTCGGAGATGACGCGCACGAGTTCGTCGGCCGACCCGCGCGCAGCCAGGTCCAGCGGGACGGAGATGCACTCGCCGAATGCAGACAGCTCGGCCGCCTTGGCGTCGCAGGCTTCAGCCCTGCGCGCGGTGATATAGACGCGGCAGCCTGCGCGAACCAAGCCGCCTGCGATCATCGCGCCGATCCCGCGCGACCCTCCGGTGACGATGGCGACCTTTCCGGTGACCGAGAACAGTTCGCCGGACGGCTGCGTACTTGCATCGCTACTGCTGGTGGGCACTGCCACGTTCCCTCGCAAAATGGTTTGTCGTGCACCGCATAATGTCAGGCTCTGCGATCATGTCAGGCTCTGCGGCAGACCGGGCCGACCTTACGTGCCGAGCCTGCGAGAGGCCGCAGCCAGGCTCGCGCGCGCATCCCTGGCTAGCCCAGCAACCAAGTCGGCGGCCGGGAGCTCGCGGCTGAGCTCGTGGGTCTGCCCGGCCCACAGGTTGACCAGGTCCGGGTCTTCGCTGCGGCGACCGGCCGCGCGCAGCGGCGCGGTCAGGTAGTGGACCTCGGGGTAGGCAGCGGGAGCGCTGTAGCCGTCCATGAGGCGATTGCGGATCCCGCGGGCGTTCCGCCCGGTGAAGGCCCTGGTCATGGCTGTCGGCGTAGCCGACGCAACAGCCGCTCGCTGTACCTGAGAGGTGCCCGCTTCCGGGCAGCGCAGGAATGCGGTGCCGATCTGGGCTGCGGCAGCTCCGGCCGCGAGCACCGCGGCGACGGCGGCGCCGGTGCTGATGCCGCCGGCCGCGACGACGGGCCGGCTCGTGCGGCTGCGCACCAGCTGGAGCAGCGAGAGCAGGCCGAATCCGCCGGATGCGTCGTCGGCCGGGTCGTCGATGAAGCTGCCGCGATGCCCGCCGGCCTCACTGCCCTGGACAACAAGCACGTCGGCTCCGGCATCGGCGGCCATCACGGCTTCGGCTGGCGTGGTCACAGTGACCCAGACCTCGCTGCCGGCCGTCTGCAGGGCCTTGATCACGGCCGGTTCCGGACAGCCGAAAGTGAACGAGGTAACTGGCATGCGATCAGCGGTGAGCAGCGCCAGCTTGGCATCCCAGTCGTCGTCTTCGAACCTGGGCTCGCCGAGCTCCACGCCCGCCTGCTGCGCTTCGGCGGCCAGCAGCGCGGCGTACTCGGTGACCGGGCCGCGGTCGGCCGCTCCGCCGCCGGGAACGAAGACGTTGACCCCGAGCGTGCCGGTCGTCAGCTCCCTCGCTTGCCGGATCTGCTCAGCGAGCGCACTTGCGGTCAGGTAACCGGCCGCCAGGAAGCCGAGGCCGCCGGCATTGGCAACGGCGGCCGCGAGTTGCGGCGTGGTCGGACCTCCGGCCAGCGGCGCTAGCACGATCGGAACGCCAAGGTGATCGAGTATCAACCGGTTGCTCCCCGATTGCCTGGGTTGGTTAGCGCGGCGGCCCAGCGAGCTAGCTGTTCGGCAACAGCAGTGGTGAGGCCCTCGGCCGGATCGATGTCCACGATCAGGGTGGGAACGCCGCGCTGCCGGGCCCACTCGTAATGGTCAGGCAGATGCACGTCGTCGATCCAGGCGCACGGGCGGTCGCCGACCGCCTCGATGACGGAAGGTAGCTTACGGAAGAACAGATCGCGGCCGCTCAGCGGGAACTCGACAACGGGCAGCTCGGGCAGCCCGAGAACCGGGCAGATGAGCCGGTTGGCGTTGTGCTCCCAGGCAGTTGCCCACACCAGCTCGTAGGAGCCGGCCAGCGACGTCAGCAGCGGGCCATGGCCTGGACACAGCAGTACTCGCTCGCCGGGGATGAACTCGAACTCGGTATAGCCGGTCGGGCAGAACTCCGCCTCCCACGGATTCAGCACGCCATCGACATCCACGAGCAGAATCGGCCGCGGATCTTCGTTGCGGCTGAGCTTCACGGTGTCACGGCTCTCGGTGTCACGGCTTCCGCCACCACGGTTCTCGGTAGCTTAGCTCGGTGGCCGGCAGCCCGGTTTCTGGCGATTCGGCGCCCGCGGCTCGCCTGATGCGCAGCCCGTCGAAGGCCACCGCGCACACCGCGTCCGCCAACTCGCTGGCTGAGGTTGCCCGCCGTCCTGGCCGGTACCACTCGACGAGGGAGTTGACCAGTCCGAACAGCAAGCGTGCGGTGACGGCCGGGTCTACATCAGGGCGGATCTCGCCGTCCTGCTCTGCTTCGGCGACTAGATCGGCCACGATCTGGTCGAACTCTCGGCGGCGGGCCAGCGCCCGCCGCTCGGTCCGGGTGTTGCCATGCGCCCGCAGCAGCAGCGTGACGTAGGGAAGGCGGTCGGCCAGCACGCCGACGCTGCCGCGCACCAGGCGCTCGAGCCGCCGGATCGCCGGCCCGCCGCTGGCCTTCACCTCGTCGGCCACGGCGAACAAGCCATTGAGCGCTCGGTCCAGCGCTAGCGCTAGCAGCTCTTCCTTGCTTTCGACGTGGTAGTAGATGGAGGACTTGGAGATGCCGAGGCGCCGGGCCAGGTCTTCCATGCTGGTGCCGTCATAGCCACGCTCGTTGAAGACCGTGACAGCCACCGCCAGCAGGGACTCCAGGTCGTAGCCGGGCCGACCGCGGCGTGGCGCGGCCCGCGCGGGTGCTGACTGGCCGGTACCGGCCTGGCCATGTGCCATGCGGACAAGATAACGTACCGAACGTACGGTCAGAAAATGATGCGGTGACGGCTATCTAGCGAGGGCCGGGCAATGGCACTGTTGCGCAGCTACGTCAGCGGGAACTGGGTAACGCCGGACGGCGACGGCCGCCCCGTGTTCGACGCGGTCACGGGTGCTGAGGTCGCCCGGATCTCGGCCGCCGGCGTCGACATGGGCGCAGCGCTGGCGTACGGCCGAGCAGTCGGCGGTTCTGGGCTCCGCGAGCTGACGTTCCACCAGCGGGCAGCCTTGCTGAAGGCGCTTGGATCGCAGCTCCGGGAGCATCGGGACGAGCTCTACGCGCTGTCGGCGAAGACTGGTGCGACCCTCGGTGATGCCAAATTCGACGTCGACGGCGGCATCAGCGTACTGCTGAGCTACGCCAGCAGGGCCCGGCGTGAGATGCCGAACGACACCGTCTACCTCGATGGCGCGGTGGAGCAGCTGGGCAAATCGGGCCAGTTCGTCGGCCAGCACGTCATGACCTCGATGCGCGGGGTCGCGGTGCAGGTCAACGCCTTCAATTTCCCGGTCTGGGGGCCGCTGGAGAAGCTCGCGCCGGCATTCCTGGCTGGTGTTCCCAGCCTCATCAAGCCAGCCAGCCAGACCGCTTACCTCACCGAGCGGCTGGTCGAGCTGATCGTGGACTCCGGCTTGCTGCCGCCGGGCTCCGTGCAGCTGATCTGCGGCAGCGTTGGCGACTTGTTCGACCATCTGACCGACCAGGACCTGGTGTCGTTCACCGGGTCCGCGGCCACCGCGCGCCAGCTCAGGACCCACCCGCAGGTGGCCGCCAGGTCGGTCCGGTTCAACGCGGAGGCTGACTCGCTCAACTGCTCGATCCTGGGTCCGGATGCTCTGCCTGGCACGCCGGAGTTCGACCTCTACATCACGCAGCTGGTCACCGAAATGACCGTCAAGGCCGGCCAGAAGTGCACCGCGATCCGGCGTGCGCTCGTGCCCGCAGGTGTCGCCAACGCGGTCGCCGATGCGGTTGCCGAGCGGCTCGCCAAGGTCGTGGTCGGCAGTCCGGCCGAGAAGAGCGTACGGATGGGTCCGCTGGCCAGCCTTGAGCAGCGCGAGGAAGTCAGGCGCAGCGTGAAGGGACTGCTGGCCGGGTCGCGGCTTGCGTTCGGCGATCCGAGCCACGTGGAAGTGGTGGGCGCCGACCCGGAGCGCGGGTCCTTCATCTCACCGCTGCTGCTGCGCTGCGACGACTCGGGCCGCCCAGAGCCGCACGAGATCGAGGCGTTCGGCCCCGTTGCGACCATCATTGGGTATTCCGATGCTGCAGAGGCGATCGGCCTGGCGGCACGCGGCCTCGGGAGCCTCGCAGGATCCGTTGTCACCGGCGACGCGGAGTTCGCCCGTCAGGTTGTGCTTGGCGTGGCGCCCTGGCATGGTCGCCTGCTCGTGCTTGACGGTGACGATGCGGCGGAGTCGACCGGGCACGGTTCGCCGTTGCCGCCGCTTGTCCATGGCGGCCCGGGTCGGGCCGGTGGCGGCGAGGAGATGGGCGGAATCCGCGGCGTGCTGCATTACATGCAGCGCACTGCAGTCCAGGCAAGCCCGCGGGTGCTGTCGGCAGTAACCGGAACGTGGGTGGCCGGGGCGGCCCGCACCACTGGCGTGCATCCATTCCGCAAGCCGCTGGCCGACCTGCGGCCCGGTGACACTGTCGTAGCCGGACCACGCCAGGTGACGCTTACAGACATCGAGCACTTCGCTGAGTTCACCGGCGATACGTTCTACGCGCACATGGACGAGGAGGCCGCGCGGGCGAACCCGTTCTTCGACGGCCGAGTCGCGCACGGGTACCTGGTCCTGTCCTTTGCAGCCGGGTTGTTCGTCCAGCCCGATCCTGGTCCGGTGCTGGCGAACTACGGAGTGGAGAACCTGCGGTTCCTGACGCCGGTCTACCCCGGTGACGAGCTGACCGTGACGCTGACCTGCAAGCAGATCATTCCGCGCGAAGACGCCGGACACGGTGAGGTGCGCTGGGACGCAGACGTGACCAACCAGAACGGCGCGTCGGTGGCCAAGTACGACGTGCTCACGATGGTCGCCAAGGACTGGGCGCCGGCCTAGCGAGCAGGACCGGGCCGCCGCGCCAACGCTCAGGTGCCGGTGCGTCAAGCAACAAGTAGGAACGGGCATGTCACGGCCGATCAAGCTCCGGCAGGGACGCCCGACACAAACAACCGGCCGGTTCCCGTTGCGGTGTTAGCGGGACCACCAGCCGGTGACCTCCGGTCATTGTGCGCATGCGGTTCATTTGCCGCTCTACGGTGCGGCGACTTGCCGGGCCAGGGTGTAGCGCCTAGAGTCCGTGCGCGAGTGAGCGCGTTTGCGCTTGCCGCCAGGAGGTGCGGTAGCTGTGTCAGCATCCCAAATCCTCAAGGTTAGGCCCCGTCTGCTGGGAGGGACGAGGCGGCTACTGCCGGTGTTCCCCGAGCCGGAGCCGATCGTCGTGCACGGGCCAGCGCGCGTCGCCGCGGTCTGTAATCAGAAGGGCGGCGTTGGCAAGACCACGACGACCATCAATCTCGGTGCCGCGCTGGCCGAGCAGGGCCGCCGTGTCCTGCTGGTCGATTTTGACCCGCAGGGCGCGTTGTCGGTGGGCCTTGGCATACAGCCGCACGAGCTGGACGCGACCGTCTACAACCTGCTGATGGAGCGCGGCCTGACGGCGCATGACGTGATTATCAAGACCCGCGTCGACGGCATGGACCTGATGCCGAGCAATATCGACCTGTCGGGGGCCGAGGTGCAGCTCGTGCACGAGGTCGGCCGCGAGTTCGCGCTCGGCCGGGTGCTCCAGCCGGTAATCCCTGACTACGACGTCATCCTGATCGACTGCCAGCCGTCGCTTGGCCTGCTGACCGTGAATGCCCTCGCATGCGCCGACGGCGTGCTGGTTCCGCTGCAATGCGAGTTTTTCGCACTGCGCGGCGTGGCGCTGCTGATGGAGACCATCGACAAGGTGTCCAGTCGGCTGAGCCCGAAGCTCGCCATCGACGGTCTGCTGGCGACCATGTACGACTCCCGTACCTTGCACACCAGGGAAGTGCTGGCCGGGGTCGTCGAGGGGTTCGGCGACCTCGTCTTCCGCACCGTCATCAGCCGGACGGTGCGATTCCCTGACTCGACGGTGGCTGGCGAGCCGATAACCAGGTTCGATCCTGCGTGCAACGGCGCTCACTCCTACCGTGAGCTGGCCAAAGAGGTACTGGACAGGTGGCGTCAGCGTCAGAGCGTTCCCGCAGTTCGCGCCGGTTAGCCCGCCGGGAGTCGTACAGCTGCTGCGGCCGACTCCCTGCGTAGTTACGAGCAAACCCAGCTGTCCCTGGGCGTTCGGTCCACCATCGGTCACGGACCATTGACTGTCCAGTCAGACGCTGGCTATCTGCCTGTCCGGGCCAGGTCATGATCACGGCGTAGCCTCTCGCCGCAACTATCCAGCGATGAGGAGGTAAGGCATGCTTCCTGGCCGCATGACAGCGTACGGCGGGCGGCTGGCCCGCGCCGCAATCTGTGCTGCAGGGCTGTGTGCCGGCGTCCTGGTGCCTTACACGGGCGGGACGCCTCAGGCAGCTCGCGTCGTGCATGGGACGAACGGCCTTGGCCAGACCGTCTGCTCAGGCAGTGTTCAGGACTGTGTCAGTGCGGGGGCAGTCATCGGCCGGTAACGCCGCTAACTCCGCTCGGGCGCCGGCAACGGCGCCCGGGCGGATGCGCAGAAGGCTGTTGCTCCGTCAACCGGGGGCCACCGGGTCGGTCGGAACGTACTGCATCCCGGCCGGCGGTCTCGACACACCGAGCACGCACCGAGGACGAGATCTACGTTGTCACTGCGGGGCGGGCAAAGATCGCGACGCCGGGCAGCAGGCAGGCCGAAGTGGGCCAGCTGGCCACCTCGGCGCCGTCAGCCCTGCTGGTGCGGCCGCGCCCGGAACCCGGCTATAATTACTGACCGAATGATCGGTTAATAAGGTTAGCCGATGACCGGAGAGCCGATGACCGGAGAGCCGATGACCGGAGAGCCGATGACCGGAGAGACTGGCGACCTAGAGCGTTACTTCGAGGAGACGATCGCGCGGGACCGGCGGATCGAGCCACGGGACTGGATGCCGGACGCCTACCGCAAGACGATGATCCGGCAGATCGCCCAGCACGCCCACTCGGAGATCATCGGCATGCAGCCGGAGGGCAACTGGGTGACCAGGGCGCCGTCGCTGCGGCGCAAGGCGATCTTGCTGGCGAAGGTCCAGGACGAGGCCGGACACGGGATGTACCTGTACTCGGCGGCGGAGACGCTCGGCGCGGACCGGGCCGACCTGACCAACCGGCTGATCACCGGAGCGCAGAAGTACTCCTCGATCTTCAACTACCCGACGCTGACGTTCGCCGATGTCGGCGTCATTGGCTGGCTCGTCGACGGCGCGGCGATCTGTAACCAGGTGCCGCTGTGCCGGTCCTCCTACGGTCCGTACGCGCGGGCGATGATCCGGATCTGCAAGGAGGAGTCCTTCCACCAGCGGCAGGGCTATGAGTTGCTGATGACGATGATGCGCGGCACCGCCGCTCAGCGCGAGATGGTGCAGGACGCTACAAACCGGTGGTGGTGGCCATCGCTGATGATGTTCGGGCCACCGGATGCGGAGTCACCCAACACCGAGCAGTCCATGCGATGGCGGATCAAGCGGCACACGAACGACGACCTGCGGCAGCGGTTCGTCGACATGACAGTGCCGCAAGCCGAGGCGCTCGGGGTGACGCTGCCCGATCCGGCGTTGCGCTGGAACGCCGACAGGGATCACTACGACTTCGGCGAGATCGACTGGGCGGAGTTCAAGCGGGTTATAGCCGGGAACGGGCCGTGCAACGCCCAGCGGATTGCAGCACGGCGCGCGGCTCATGACGGCGGTGCCTGGGTGCGTGAGGCGGCCGCGGCCCACGCGGCCAAGGCGGCAGCCAGAGCGGAGGCGGCGGCATGACAGTGGAACCGATGACAGTGGAACCGAGGTCGAACTGGCCGCTGTTCGAGGTATTCCTGCGGAGCAAGCGGGGGCTGAATCACGTGCACGTCGGATCGCTGCATGCGGCCGACGCCGCCATGGCGCTGCACCACGCGCGCGACCTGTACACCCGGCGCAACGAGGGAGTGAGCATCTGGGTCGTCAAGGCCGCAGATATCACTGCGTCCAGCCCGGACGAGAAGGACCCGTTCTTCGCGCCGAGCGGCGACAAGGTGTACCGGCACCCGACGTTCTACGAGATCCCTGACTCCGTCCCGCACATCTGAGAGATGGCCATGGGTTTTGACACCGCCTACGAGGCGATCAGCGAGGAGAACGACAGCGGGCACCGCTGGGCGTTCGGCACGGGGTTCAGCGACCCGCTCGCCGGAGTTGACACCAGCGTCCCGGCTGGCGTGGACGGCGCCGACCTGGCGACCTACTGCCTGATGCTCGGCGACGATGCGCTGATCATGTCGCACCGACTGCAGCAATGGCTGGCGAGGGCGCCCGAACTTGAGGAAGAGACCGCGCTGGCGAACATCGCGCTCGACCTCCTCGGGCAGGCAAGGCTGCTGTTCACCAGGGCGGGAACGGCGGATGGCTCGAATCGGAGCGAGGACGACTACGCCTTCTTCCGTGCCGAGCGCGAGTTCCGCAATGTCCGGTTCGTCGAGGTCGCGGATGCCGACTTTGCCGGCCTGGTCGCCCGGCTGCTGGTGTTCAGCACCTGGCGGCTTGCGCTGCTGGTGCGCCTGCAGGATTCGGCCGACCCGGTACTGGCGGCGGTCGCAGCCGCTGGGGTCAAAGAGGTCACTTACCATCGCGACTACGCGGCACAGTGGGTGATCCGGCTCGGCGACGGCACCGACTGCTCGCGGGAGCGGATGGAAGCGGGGCTGGCGGCGGTGGCGCCGCTCGTGCCTGAGCTGTTCGAGACGTCTGCGGTCGAGGCGCGGCTAACCGGGGTGGCGGTCAATCCCGCGCAGCTGAGGCCTGAGTTTGACCAGGTGCTAGCTCAGGTGCTCGCCGCGGCCGGGCTGGACTGGCCAGAGGCAGCCGGGCTGGCCGGAGTGTCCGGCCAGGCCGGCCGGGAGGGCGTGCACACCGAGGCCATGGGCTATCTGCTGGCTGAATTGCAGAGCGTTGCGCGCGCGATGCCGGGGGCGACGTGGTGAAGACGCTGGATCAGGCCATGCTGGCGCGGGCGCGGCAGGTTGCCGAGTCGGTGCCCGACCCCGAGCTGCCGATGCTGACGCTCGCTGACCTCGGCATCCTGCGCGACGTCGCCGTCACCGGCACGCACGTCGTGGTGTCGCTCACGCCGACGTACTCGGGCTGCCCGGCTATTGCCGAGATCCGGGCGGAACTGGCGAGCAGGCTGGCTGCAGCCGATTTCGCCGATGTCGAGGTGCGGACGGTTCTCAGCCCGCCATGGACAAGTGATTTCATCAGCCCGGAAGGCCGCCAGAAGCTGGCGGCCGCCGGCATCGCACCACCCCGTTCCCAGGTTAAAAAAGCGCATGGGCCGATACCGCTGACGCTCTTCGCGCGGGGTCCGGTGGTGGACTGCCCGGCGTGCGGGTCGGCCGACACGGTGCGAACGGCCGCGTTCAGCGGGACCGCGTGCAGGGACCTTTATCGTTGCCGTACCTGTGCCGAGCCGTTCGAGCACGTCAAGGAGGTCTGACGTGTCTGCGATCGCGGAGGAGACAGGACGGTCGGCGCGGCGCAGGTTTCATGCGCTCACGGTCGCGCGGGTGGACAGGCTGTGTGACGACGCCGTCGCGCTTACGTTTGAGGTGCCGCCCGAGCTAGCCGGCGATTACGCCTTTCTGCCGGGGCAGTCGCTGACGCTCCGCCGCATCGTGGACGGGCGGGACGAGCGGCGCTCCTACTCGATCTGTGCGCCCGCGGGGCAGCCGCCGCGGATCGGTGTGCGCGAGGTACCTGGTGGTGCGCTGTCGGGCTGGCTGGTTCGGGAGGTAGGGCCTGGCGATCAGATCGAGGTGCAGCCGCCGTCGGGCTCGTTCACGCCGGACCTGCGCACGCCAGGGAGGCATGTGCTGATTGCCGCCGGCTCTGGCATTACTCCCGTGCTGTCTATCGCCGCGTCGGCTCTGGCCGATGAGCGATCCGATGCGACGGTGCTCTACGGGAACCGGCGGGTTGACTCGGTGATGTTCGCCGACGAGATCGCCGACCTCAAGGACTCATATCCGGCTCGGCTGCAGCTCGTGCATGTGCTGTCCCGCGAACCGCAGGAAGTGGAGCTGTTCAGCGGTCGGCTTGATGCAGAGCGGCTGCGCAGGCTGCTGCCCGTGCTGGCTGATGTCGCCCAGGTGGATCACTGGTGGCTGTGCGGGCCGTACGGCATGGTGACCGACGCGATGGCTGTGCTCGCCGAGCTGGGGGTGCCGGGTGAGCGGGTGCATCGGGAGCTGTTCTACGTCGAGGATGTTCCGCCGGAGCAAGAACACCATGAGGAGAAGCCGCTGACCGGTGGCTGTGAGGTCACCGTGGTGCTGGACGGGCGCCGTACGACCGCGACGATCCCGGCGGACATGCCGGTGCTCGACGGTGCGCAACTGGCTCGTCCGGAGCTGCCGTTCGCGTGCAAGGGCGGGGTCTGCGGTACGTGCCGGGCCCGGCTCGTCTCTGGCGAGGTGCGGATGCGGCGGAACTTCGCGCTCGAGCAGACGGAACTCGACGCCGGTTTTGTGCTGACGTGCCAGTCGCTGCCGATGTCCGAGGAGCTGACAGTCGACTACGACGCCTGATCGCGCGATGCGCGCGCTGCGCCCGTTTCGCCCGCTGCCGCGCGCGCCCGTTTCGCCTGCTGCCGCGGGGTGGCGGGGGTGATCGTCGGAGTGCATGTGCCGGGCTGACCTAGATATGCCGCGAGGCTCCCACGCGAAGGCCTCCGGTTGGGAAGCCCTCCCCACAAGGGGAGGGCTCCCCTTTTTTGCTGGGGAGGCTCGCCAGCACTATCGAGTGCGCGGCAACCAGGCCGCATTGGCTGAGGGAAGGCCTTGTGACGATGCAATTGAGCACGGACGGGCGGCGCGCCACCGGGGCGGTCGCCACAGTAGCTGCGGCAGCGGCGGTGCTCGGCCTGGCAGTGCCGGCCATGGCAGCTTCCGCTCCGCCGGCGGCGCGCATCCTGAGCCGGGGCCAGGTTGCTGGTCGCTCGGCGGTGCCATGGCGCAAGGTCGGGGCCGGCTGGGCGCTAGCGAAATACTCGGCAAGCCAGGGCGGGCTGGGCGTCAGGCCCAAGGCCGGGCCCTCGACCCTTTACCTGGTCGACCCGCAAGGCGGCCGGTACAAGCTGTTTACCTGGTCCGCTAAGAGCCCGCTGACGATCTCGAATCTAGTGGCCTGGTCAGGCGATGTCAGCCGGGCCCTGTTCGTGGCGCAAGCGGCGAACCCCGGCGACAGGGAGTACGTCGAGCAGCTGCAGCTGCGGACGGGACGAGTTACTCGCTTCACGTTGCCCGCCCGGGTCAACGCGGTCGGTTACACCAGGCCCGACGGGCTCAACATCGTGGCCTCAAGGGAAGCAGCGAACGACGCCGTCACGGTGCAGCGGTACAGCCTGACCGGCAAACTGCAGAAGGATCTGGCCAAAGTCAAGACGCTGACCGGCAGCAACGTCGCCTACAACTCCGATGGCACGGAACTGGCTATGGGGACAGCGAATGGCCTGGACCTCATCAGCAATGCGGGCGGCGTGATCAGGAAGCTGCCTGTTCCCAAGACCACATGGGGCTGCACCGCCGTCCGCTGGTGGAGCACACGAACGATTCTCGCGAGCTGCTCAGTGGGGATGAACGACCCGGGGCCTCGGATGTGGCTCGTTCCGGCTAGCGGCGCCAAGCCCACTCCGCTGACGCCGGTCCGCTCGGGCGGTTTCGACTTCGGCGACTTCAACGCGTGGCAGCTCTCGAGCGGAATGTACGTGAACGGCTACGGCGGGTGCGGCACCCTTGTCATCGGGCGCCAGCCGGCCCACGGCAAAGAGCAGCAGGTGAACGTGCCGGGTTCTGCCAGCAGCCTGATTGTCAACGCCACGAGGTCGAGGCTGATGGTCGAGCGCATCAACGGCTGCATGCCAGGGATATCCCTGGTGTGGTTTAACCCTGCGACCCGGAAGATGACGGTCGCGATTCCCGTCAGCGGCCACCGGCAAGGCGTTATAGCGGTTATCCCCTACTTCATCGCCGGCAAGTTCTAAGCCTGAGGCGCCCTGGGCGCTGACGGAACAGGCCCGATCTGTGCGCAGGGACAAACAGATTGGTGCCCAAGAACAAGCAGATTGGTGCCCAAGAACAAGCAGAGACCATCGGCCCGGAACGGCACTGTTATGCCGTTCCGGGCCGACGTGCTTATCAGTGCCGAGGCGTCGCACTGCGGCATCGCCAGCTTCAGGCTTGCAGCGGTTTCGGTCAGGCAACGAGTTGCGCGGAGCCGCGCTTGCTTGCTGTTAGACCGGATAGGGGTCGGGCTGGGTGTGGTAGGTGCGGCTGGCAGGTGTGGTCCAGGTGAAGGTGCCGGGCTGGGGCTGGTGGAGGTGCCAGCCGGGGAGTTGCTTGATCTGGTGGTGGGTGC
>Ga0335075_10011894_pt1 | contig 13158 bp, 11 predicted proteins | sample Lox_Sample_24_FD_206723 | JGI IMG/M metagenome (GOLD analysis project Ga0335075, IMG submission 206723) | Soil microbial communities from Loxahatchee National Wildlife Refuge, Florida, United States - Lox_Sample_2.4 | ecosystem: Environmental > Terrestrial > Soil > Wetlands | place: USA... | reverse complement strand
GCACAAGAAATAGCATACAGACCTGGCGGTTTCAGGGCCGGGAGTTGCGTGGCCGCACCAGCTGCTGCAGAGGCGAGAAGCGGAAGACACGGGCATCATCGGCGGCTGAAGCGAGGCAGGAGACACGATCCGAAACGCTCCCGCTACGTGTCCGGGATGCCGACTACACGTCCATGGGCGGAGTGAGCGTCTTAGAGAGTTTGTGTCCGTCGCCCGTTGGGTGATTATTTCGTCTGACCCCAATCTTCGACCCCAATCTTCCAATCTTCCAATCTTCCCAATCTTCGACCCCAATCTTCTGACCTAAACCTCTGACGCGAAAACCTCCACTCCCGTCTGGCGCATAAACCACCGAACATTAGAGGAATGCCAGGCGGGTCGCTTCCAATTTGCCTTGCGCGAAACCAGCGCGGGCGGCGGGGATGCGTGTCGCCAGCTCCATCTGGTTCGTGCCCATTGCGGCTCGGGAAGCGGCGTCGGGTGTGATTACCTCGACGCGGCTGCCCTGCTTACGGAGTGCCTCGACCTGACTCTCCAGGTCCGCGCCGGGTAGCCTGCGCAGACCCTCGAATTGACCTGCCGCGAGAGTTCCGGTTCGTCCGCCAAACGGCGCGAGCACCACGACATTCGCGTAGCCTGAGGCGAGGTCGGCGTTCTCGGCAGAGCGCGCACCCCCATTGATGTAGCGAGTGCCGTTGATGTTGTGTGTGGGCGCCAGACCAGGCAGAGCTGTGCTCGCGGTGACGGCGTCCACAAGGTCGACGCCGGAATCGCGGTCGAACGCAGCCAGTTCGCCGGTATGTGCGTTGACGGCCACCACGATCATCGGCCGGTCCGGCCACTGAAGACGAGGTAACCTGGCGGCGACGATTGCCCGCCGCTGTTGCGCCACGGGTTCGAGTGTGGCGTCGCTCTCCAGCCCGAACGCGCCCATCGCGCGTTGCAGATCGGCTGCAGACGTGGCGGCGGCGCCGATAGCCCTCATCCGCTCAAACACCGCAGCCATCGGCACGGACGGCGGGCGACCCCGGTTTTCTCCGCCTTGTTGCACTGGCGGAGATAGCACCGAGGCCAACAATTCGGCCGGCGGTATGCCGCTGCGCACCTGCGCTGCCGCTGTGGCTCCGGACGAGGTACCGACCACCAGATCGGCAGACTCCGTGATATCGTGACCCACTTCGGCCAAGCCTGCGATGATACCGATCACCCACGCATGTCCTGCAGCGCCCCCACCGCCGAGCACCAGGGCAACGTTTTTGCGAACGATCGGCGACTGATCCATCTGATCCCTTGTGGTTGACACGTCAACCACACTATCGTTGCCATGGTTGTCATGTCAACTATAGACTGGTGAGCCGAAATGACTGTGAAACCGTTGTCCCCACGCGAACTTCGCATCTGGTACGCATTCTTATCCATGGGTGAGGACGTGCTTGAACGCGTCGGACGAGACATCAACCGGGCTACTGCGCTCTCCGGTGCCGAGTTTAGTGTGCTCTCACGGCTGGCAGCCTACGGCAAGGGGGAGATGGGTCAACAGGAACTGGCGACGGTCATGGGATGGGAAAAGAGCCGGCTGTCTCACCAGTTAAGCCGTATGCAGAAGCGGAAGCTCCTCGAACGACGCGCGGGCGACGAGCGTACCACACGTGTCGCGTTGACCAAGACTGGTGAAGAGAGACTGAAATCTGCTCTTCCCGTTCGAGCGGAATCCGTAAGGCGGAACCTGCTCTCACGGCTTTCTGCGGAGCAGCTCGAGATGATTCTCCGGGTAAGCAATTTGCTGAGCGACGATGAGTAGCGCGCGATTGACCGCAGTTTGGCTCAGGTTTCGGCTCGCGATGAGCGCCTCGTCGCCGATGCACCGATTGACGACGGAACGCAGTTTCCACTTGGACGTGTTTTCGACTGTTCGGCGACCTGACGCGAGCGGGGTTTGCGGCTTCCATTCTCCGTATTGCCGGTTTTGCTACAACTTGAGCAGAACATTGTCCGATCTGAGTCGCTCGATGAGTGACTCGGCCTGTTGGCGTCAGCTGAAAAGATTTGAACCGCGCATCACTTCCTTCAGCTGACTTATGAGGATTGATCAACGTATGGAGATTCTGCCTCGCTCACGAAGTGGCGAGGAGGGCCTATGGAATCGGAACGGCTTGTGCAGCGAGCCACTCACTTTCCAATGCGGGAAGGTCTTGAAAACCACTCTCCCCAAGGAGAAAGTTTAAGCGATTTTCGATCAAGAGCATGGATAGTCCATGGACCGAGGCCCACATCCTGAGCGAAATCGCGCGAGCCTCCTCTTCGCTCTTTTTTGGGAAAAGTTTTGCAACGGATGCCTGCAGTTCTTCGAAGCACGCTTCGCTGGCTGCTTTCAATTCCGGATAGTCCGCGTCGAGTTTCGACGCAAACATTACTTTATAGAGTGCTGGATTTGTCGTTGCAAAACGAAGATAGCCGGTTGCCACGGCTCGACACGAACTCATTCCACTCTTCTGGGACTTCTGAAACGCGGAGCGGAGCACCGGAGATAACGAGCCAAATCCTTCCACCGCGAGATTGCTCAGCAATCCCTTCGAATCTTTGAAGTGATGCGCAGGGGCGCTTGGGGAAACACCCGCGCGGGTCGCGCATTTCCGCAACGTGAAACCTTCATAGCCTACTTCTTCCAGGAGTTCGGAAGCGGCCTTCATCAGGGCTCTTTTAAGGTCGCCGTGATGGTACTCCGCCTTACGGGCTCCTGTTCTCGTCTTTCGCTTCCGCTTCGTAGCCAACTTGCCTCCGGACTTCCTCTTTTCCGTTCACAGATCCGCACCTTCCCATTATCGCATCTTGACACTAAACAGAAAGATCGTTAGTGTGTATCTTGACACTGTGCAGATTGCCTCGCTTATCGGGTCTAACTGCCGACCAAATCAGCTGTTGAACCTTAATCTGTGGCAGGCGACAAATAGGAGTTGAGATTTATGCAATCGAGGGCATTCTTGAACGATCCAGGTCATACGACGGTACTCGTTACAGCAGCAGCTGGGGACACCGGCCGGCCAACGGTAGAGCGGCTTCTCGAAAAAGGCTTCAGGGTGCGCGCATTCGTGCGTAAGGACGATACGCGAGCTCAGAATCTACGCAATCTCGGGGCAGAAATATTTCTCGGTGACCTGACGAGTTTACGCGATGTCCGTCTTGCGACGAGCGGCGTTCAACGCGCATACTTCTGCTGTGCAATCGGGGCCGGTCTGGTTGAAAACGCCGTGATCTTTGCCCAGGCAGCGAAGGAAAACGGCCTTGAGCTGATTGTCAATATGTCGCACAAGCAGTCGCGTCCCGCCGCGCGGAGTAAGGCGACCCAAGATCACTGGCTGTCTGAGCAGATTTTCGACTGGTCAGGAGTTCCCACAGTACACCTGCGCCCGACGTTCTTCGCCGAGTGGCTGCTTTATGCTGCAGGAATTATCCGATATGGCCGTTACATCATGCCCTTCAATAAAGACAGCCGCTTCGCACCCATCGCCGCCGCCGACCTTGCCACGATCATAGCCAATATTGTGGAGAAGCCGGAGGCGTACGTTGGCAAGGCTCTCCAACTGCATGGCCCGGTCGAATACAGTCATGAAGAACTAGCGGCGGAGGTTGGCCGGGTGCTCGGAAAGAATCTGCAATTCGAGCAAGTAACCGTTTCGGTGTTCCTAGAGACCTTGGGAATTCCAGGAGCCACTGACTTGCGAAAGCACTTTGAAGCCGTCGCGCTCGATCAACAGGAAGGCCTCATTGCCGGAACGGACAACATTGGCTGCGAGATTATTGGCGGCCCACTTATGACGGTCGAACAGTTTCTTAACGCCCATCGTAAGGCATATGAGCTTCACTATCCGCTGGCATGAGCCAGAGGGTAGTGACGGAGCAGGCCTGCGACGCTTGCATCTCGACGCATCGATCAGGTACCCGTAAGCGCCGTTGTGGTGCAGTGATCATTCTCGAGGAGTGCATAATCGCCAATGCACTCATGGAGTGACCGGTGCTCGACTTCTGCTTTCCGGTCGAATCACCCGGAAGTAATCCTCAAAAAATGCGGTTCTGTCCGAGTTGGCGACAACACGACCTGAACCCGCGGTTCGTCCTTCAATCCGTCTGGATGAGGGCGTTGGTCTTTAGGCAACATCGAGTTTGGATCCGGCACAGTGTAGCAAATTTGGCCTGTCAGCTCTCACGCTTAAGTCGCATTCTATTCAGCGCGTAAGGTGGTAGATGGATCGACCTGCGATGCACGCCAGACAGGTACACAGCACGCTGCTGCCGACACACCTGAAAGCATTACGACGACCCCAATCCAGGCGATGGGGTCGAGCGGCGAGGTCCCGTAGAGGAGCGTGGCAATCGACTGGGTAGCGGCGATCCCTCCGAACAGGCCGATCGCGATACCGATTGCTGTGAGCCGCATTCCATCTCGAAGGATCAGCGACACGATGTCACCGCGAGATGCGCCGAGCGCGGCGCGCAGGCCGATTTCGCGGGTACGCTCCGTGACACTGCAGGAAAGAACGCCATACATTCCAACGGCCGCCAGCAAAAGAGCCGCGAGGCCAAAGGCTTCAAACAGAGTCAGAACAAAGCGCCGCTCAGCCTCACCGATGGCCATCAAGCGCTTCATGGTCATGACACGCACAATGGGTTGAGTCCTGTCTATTGACCAAATTGCGTTCTTGACGGTGGGAACGAGCGCGGCAGCGTCATCCCCGTGCGCACGGACGACGAAGGACATCCTGTCGTCCGCAAACCACGACTGTTCGGCCGGGATATAGACCGCCGCGGTCTCATTGATCGCAAGGGAGGTTTGTTTCACATCACCGACAACGCCGACAATTGTGAACCACGGCTGGTCGTTCGGGCCGACTTTCAAGCGTTTGCCAAGAGCATCCTGGCCGGGAAAATGGCCCCTGGCGAGGGACTCGCTGATCATCGCTACATGGGGCGCGGCAGCGTCATCGCGTTGGTCGAGAAAACGCCCACTGCGAAGCGGAATCCCCATGGTTTGGCAGTAGTCGCGGCTGACGGCGTAACGAAACACGTTTCGACCGCCCTGGGGATCATCATCCTCGAATCGCGAACCGTAGACGGCGTCCGCCTGCGGATCATCGCTCAGCGGCAAAAGGCTGGTGAAAGCCGCTTGCTGGACCCCCGGAGCTTGCTGCACGGCATCAAGAGCCTGTTCGAAGAAACGCCACCGCGCACGCTCGCCGGAGCCGGGCACTGATGCGGAATCGTCAAACTGATGGCCAAAGCTCTGCACTTGCAAGCTGAGTAGGGAGGACGGATTAAAGCCCGGATTGACGGCGAGCAGGCGCTCCATACTGTGGAGTAGCAATCCTGCGCTCACGAGCAGGATGAGGGCCAGCGCGACCTCGCTGACAACGAGCGCACGACGGGTCCGGAAACGACCTCCGGTTGCGCTCCGGGAACCCCGCTGGAGCCCTGCTTGCAACTCGCCGCGGGAGATATGAAGCGCCGGGACGAGGCCGGTGATTACTCCAATCAGGGTTGTAATTGTGACAGCAAAAACGAATGCCGCTGGGTTGACGGCGATGGCGTCGAGACGGGGCAAAGCGGCGGGGCTTAGCGCAATGAGCGCTCGCACGCCCGCGAAAGCAAAACCCATACCCAGAGTACCCCCAAGTGAGGCAAGGAGCAGACTCTCGGTGATCAGTTGCCGGGCGAGGCGCTGCTTCGAAGCACCGAGGGCGCCACGAACTGCGAATTCTCCTCGCCTCTGTGCGCCGCGGGCCAGCACCAGATTCGTGACGTTGACGCAGGCGATCGCCAGGACGAGGATCACGGCGCCGAGGACCGCCAGCAGAGCGGCTTTGACAGTGGAGGCAATGTCCTCTTGAAGGGAATCGACAATGAGGCCCTGGCGAAGAGAAGCCCAACGCGGCCTCGGAAACTGCGGCCACGGATTCTGACTGATCGAATCCAGCTCCTGGATGGCCTGCAGCCGATTAGTACCTCGCCCGAGACGGGCCACAATGCGCAGATGATCGCCCCATTCCCACGTATTGAACTTCGTTGTGATCTGGCTGGTGTCGTATTGCTCAGTCGTCCACAGCTCAGCTGAAGGGGACAGAACGTCGCGGAAACCGGGGGGCATAATGCCGATCACGGTATAGTTATTGTCGCTGAGCTTGATCTGACGGCCGAGGATCGTCGGATCACTTTGAAAGTGTCGCCGCCAGAGCTGGTCGCTCAGAATGACGACTTTCGGACCGTGAAAGGTGTCCTCCGAAGCCAGGAAATCGCGACCCACCGATGGAGTGACTCCCAGCACGTGGAAGAAGCTCGCGCTCACGCTTTGCCCTTCGAGGCGTTCCGGCTGCGTGTCTGCGGTCAGGGCCGGCTGCCACGGCTCGAAGATGGCCATCGAATCGAAGGAACGGCTTCGCTGCTGGAGTTCGAGGTAGGTGCCAAACGCCGCTTCAAATCGCGCTCCCTTGTACGTGGGCCAGATCATCATGATCCGGTCGGGATGGGGGTAGGGCAGTGGCTCGAAAAGGACAGGATCAACCGCGCTGAAGATGGCCGTACTTGCTCCAATGCCAAGCGCCAGCGTCAGGACACTGATGATGGTGAATCCCGGATTGTTCCGTAGTTGACGTGATGCGAAGTGGAGATCGTAGAAAAACGTTCTTATCACATTCTCCCATCCGTACGAGCGCACCTGTTCCTCGACTACAGTCAAGTTCCCTAATTCCAGCCGAGCTGCCTGCTTTGCATCTTCAGCAGAGAGCCCCTGTGACCTCCAGGCAGCGGCCGCTTCTTCGAAGTAGTGCTGGACCTCTTCGTCGATCTCCTGATTCTTCCGTGCTTGCCACACCAATCCGCGGAGGCCATGAGCGAGCTGACGCAGGAGATTCATGGAGCTTAAGCCTCTTCTCGGAGCAGCCGTGCAATCGCAGAAGTACGGCGGGTCCACTCCGTGGTTTCGATCTCGAGCTGCTTCTTTCCGGCGCGAGTGAGCGCGTAGAACTTCGCGCGACGCGAGTTTTCGGTTTGGCGCCACCCGGAATCCAGCCAGCCAGCACGTTCCAGCCGCTGCAACGCAGTGAGAAGCGAGCCGGGGTTAATTTTGAAGACGCCGCGGGAGATTTGCTCGACACGGCGGCCGATGCCGAAGCCATGCAGCGGTTCGAGGCTTAGAGTCTTCAGGATCAACATGTCCAGCGTGCCCTGAATCACATCGGTTTTCTTATTACTCATGGGGGCACGGTAGCACTTCTTCCATATGACCGTCAAGATGTGGCAATCATAGGTACAGAGTGGTTGCTGAGTCGGTACTCCCGGTCGCCTTCGTCAAGCATTCCAGGGTCAATGGGCGCATCGCCGCCATGAGCACGCATCGAGCGTGGCTGGCCGAGTAATCTTCGTCTCCCACAATTCCGGTCGAATAACCGCTAGCCGGACACAACCCCAAAATCGGCCTATTTCCGTATCGGGCACAAACCTCCGAGAAGCGGAGAGATCCCGCAGATTCCGACTCAGTCATCGCATTTCATATTCCCGCCAACTAAGTCCCACGTTCCGGATTGCATCTGAGGAATTTTCTACGGCAAACTCGGGGTACCTGGTTTAGCGCCGCTCCCGCCAGCGAGGAATCGAGCTTCTTCGGCGGAAATCTCAGCGGCTTTGCCACCACCCGCGCCTCCATGCCGCACAAAGGTGGCGACCGTGTATCGAGCTTTCAGGCTCCCATCGAAGATAAGCCCAGCGAACCATCCATCCTGGTCTTCGAAAGGAGCCCCGGCCACGCCCCCGGTCCCGGTCTTCCCTCCGATGCTCCAGCCGGTACCTATCAGCGTGCCGGAAATTCCGGTTGCGGTACCCCGCTTCACCGTATCCACCAACGCGCTCATAAGCTGCTTCGCTGCAGTTTCGGTCATCATGCGTGTGGGGGCGCTGCACGACTTATTCGGTGTTCGGCTGTGACCGTCTTGCGTACGCAAGGCTACAGGCGAACACGAGAGACCATCATTGCCGACCGCCTGGAAGAATCGGGAAACCTGTAGGGCTGAGATTGTCATATGGCTCTCACCGATCGACAACGCGGAGCTCCATTCCTCATCGTTCAGACCACTCAGGGATGCGTCGGCGGGCCGCGGCGTCAACTGTTTCCTCCACTGAGGATCAACATCGGCCCAAAATGATTCATTTCCCCCGTTGAAGCCATATCGACGCAAGTCGCCAAGCACAACTTCTGTCCCGACGGTTTTGCGCAAGGCAATTGCCATTTGTCTTCCGGCCGAATCGCTTCCTCCGACGAGAATTTCATGGACGTTCACGCTTTTGCGGTATGCGGGGTTCACCGCATTCTCCGAGCCATGAAGACTTTCAAACTTCAGGTCAGGCTCGTTGTGGTCCCACCAGGATGCCGCAAGAAAAACTTTGGACAAGGATAGGGGCAGCACAGGAGTGGAAACATCCAGCTTGGCTCGTTCGGAGGCAGCGAAGAGAACGAGAGTTCCTGTGCTCACATCCTGCACTACAGAAACGGCCTCCAGATGGCGGCTTTTGATCAGATTGCTGGCAAAGGCATTTGCGGGCTCGCACACCGAACGTTGAGCCAAAGCGTCGCTACATCGACCTGCGCCAAACATTCCATGAGCTGAACAGGCGAAGGCACATACCAGCATCGACTTAGTTCGGATCCATTTGGGGATCATAAGAGGCTTTTCACCGGCTCCAGTCGTTCGGCATTGTTGCGATTCATGCTCCGCCAGTGTAGCCAATCTAGGGCACCTGCCCGAAGCTTCCGGCCGGTCGGCCACACTGAAATCCGTTGTTATTCCAAGGGCTCGGATAGCGCGAAAATCAGTGATTAATCACCGAACGAGCCAGGCGGCGCCATTGGAGGGTCCCTGCTGCTTGGGATTCTGGGCGGTTTAGCGCCAACCAGGATGTAGCTCCAAAACTGCATCAGTTCCGAGTTGGCGACGATAGGTCCGTAACTCAAAAATCCCAACCTGTAGTGGCGGAAACGTTCTTGCTGCAACAGGAAGCAGACGCTCCAGATCAGAGGTGGCCTATTGTATGCAAGCCGGCACAATTCCCTGTCCAAGCCTTCGTTGAATTGCTCGCGAAATTTGACCCCACCGGAGAATGCCCGGCATGAACTGGGGAGTAGTCGCCGCCACGACAGAAACCGACGGCACGCAGCGAAAGCATGCTGCAAAACGCACTGCCGCAATGAATGGAAATGCAATAGAGGATGGTTCGGCTCGTTAGGAACAGTGGTCGGCATAGCGTTAGTTTTCCTCCTCGTTCTGTTACCTTCCTCCTAGTCGGGGCGCAAGAGCTGCATCGGATCGACGCGTGTTGCCCGCATTGCAGGGAGGACGGACGCTGCGAGAGTGAGCAAAAGGACCGCCCCGGCTGAGAATGCAAGAACAAGAGGATCAAGAGGGCTGACTTCGAATAACAACGAGCGCAGGAATCGCGTGGTTAGGATTGCGCCAAGCAGCCCTATAACGGATCCGATTATGGCGAGCTGGCAGCCGGCCGTGAGAATCAGTCGCAGGATGGCGGCCCTGGAGGATCCTAAGGCGATACGGATGGCGAGCTCTTGGACTCGAAGCGCTACAGAAAAGGCAAGGACGCTGTAGACTCCGAGTATTGCGAGTAGGACGGATGCGACTCCGAAGGCAGTGATTACAGCGGTGTTGAAGATGCGTGGACCCTCGGTGACAGAGATGGCCTGGCTCATACTCTGCAATTGGTCCACGGCGAGTTGCCGGTCGAGAGAATGAAAGACCGCGCGGATGGAAGTTTCCATTGCCGCTGGGGGAGGGTATGTTCGGACCAGGACGGACATCGTGTTCCCAGTGATATCTGTGGGGCGCCCTTTTGTTCCAGGGTTAACGTTGACCTGCGCCAGAGGCTGGAAATACTGCTCCTGGTGGTCCTGTGTCTCTTCTGGGCCGCCTTGAGTTACGTTCGGGATTTCCCCAATGATGGTTAGCCAGGGATTTGGATCCGCTGCGGTCCCTACGTGTAGTCTCTTGCCGATGGGGTCTTCCCCATGCCAATAGTGTTCAGCGAGCTTTCGATTCACGATCACTACCAGCTGGGATTTCTCGTTGTCGTCCTGGGTGAATGCGCGGCCCCGCAGAAGGGGAATGCCCGTGGCTTGAAAGTAAGGTCCCTCGATGTAGACGGGCAGAGCGATATTGACTTCTGTAGATTTGGGCGCGACGTAACCTTCAGGAGTGACCACGGTTCCTCCATAGGCTCCATTGATGGGCAGCAACGATGTTAGGGCGGCGGCGTGCGTCCCGGGAAGTCGCTGCAGCCGTTCCAGCAGATCGTGATTGAACTCGGTTACTTGAGTCTGCGATGAGTACTTCTGCGATGGAAGGGAGTAGTTCGCTATCAGCAGGTTCTGGGTCGGATAGCCGAGATCGACATCACGCAACTCTTGAAAGCTGCGCAGCAGCAAACCAGACGCGGTGAGGAGGACAAGCGCGATGGCAATCTGTGCGACGACCAAGATGGAGCGGAGGGGCGCATGTCCTCCTTCGACTGTTCCGCTGCGCGCTCCCGCCTTGAGGGCGCTATTCACGTTGACGCCTATAGTGGCGAAGGCGGGCGCTGCTCCGCAGAGGAGGCAGGTTACGAGCGCGAGGAGGAGAGCGAACCCGACGACGGTAGGATCGAGGTGAATGGCGTCGATGCGTGGCAGCGTGCTCGGTAGGAATCTGACAAAGAGGCGCAGCGAAATAGCCGCGATGGCGATGCCGAGGAGACCTCCACTGAGGCCAAGAATCAGGGTTTCGAGGAGCGAATGGCGGATAAGAACGTGCGCGCTCGCTCCGAGGGCGAGTCGTACAGCGGATTCACGGCTGCGGCGAATCGCCCGGACTAATAGGAGCCCTGCTAGGTTGGCACATGCGATGAGGAGTAACACGAGAGCGGCAAGGAATAAGAGGTTCACGAGTGAACGGGCGCTGTCGACCGTGTCTTCCTGTAGAGGGCGCACAATAGCATCGATATGTATTGCAGCCAGTCGGGACGGATAGTTACGCATGATCTCGCCTGTGACGTGCTCTGCGTCGGCTTGGGCTTGGACAACGGTGATTCCAGATTTGAGGCGGCCCACCATTCGGTAGCCCCAGTATCCGGCTCCCGTTGTTAGTTCGGCGCGCGTGAGACTTAGGGGAATCCAGAGTTCACTTTGGTTGAGATGTCCGCTCAGCAAGGGAAATTCGAAACTGCGCGGCATGACTCCGATAATGAGGTAGGGTTGACGGTCGAGGAGGAGCTTTTTGCCGATGATGCTGGGGTCAGCCTGGAAGCGAACCTTCCAAGTTGCATAACTGAGTACGGTGACTTGCTGGTTCTGATCGTCTTCCTGTTTCGTGAAGACGCGTCCGAGGAGTGGGGATACTCCGAGGGTTTGAAAGGTGTTGCCGCTTAGGCGTGTCGCGTTGATCTCCGCGGGTTCGCTTAGTCCGGAGAGTTCGTACAGAGTCGTTTTGTAGCTGGAGAGGCTAGAGAATGTCCCGGCTGAGCGCGTGTAGATTCGAATGTCCGATGTGTTCACCCCCGGCTCGTCGACAGAGACTCCGCGTATATGGTCGCTGAGGATGACGAGGCGCGAAGGATCGCGAAAGGGAAGCGGACGGAGCAAAATGCCTTCGACGATAGAGAAGATAGCGGTCGTCGCGCCGATGCCGAGCGCCAAGGTGGTAACTGCCACCACCATAAAGCCAGAACTGCGACAGAGTTGGCGAAACGCATGTTTAACCTCGCCAGCTAGCGAAGCGATCCGTGCGCCCGTTCGGGCTTCTCTGACCTTCTCCTTCACCCGCTCTGGCCCTTCGAACTTCAGTCGTATCAACCGGCGTGCCTCTTCGACTGGCACGCCGTTCTGAACTTGGCGGGCCACGAGGATTTCGAAATAGCTTTGTACCTCGGTATCCAGCTCGTTTTCGGCATCGTGACGGCTGAAAAGCAGCCGGACAAGAGCACGTGTGCGGGGCAGCCAAGGCACGTTACGATTCCTCCGCGAGCACCTGATTGACGGCAGTTAGAACTCGTTTCCAGTTGCCCTTCTCTCTCGATAATTGAGCGCGGCCAGAGGACGTTAACTTGTAAACTTTGACTCGACGCTTGTTCTCCAGTTCGCTCCATTCGCCCTCGATCCAACCTTTCTCCGCGAGCCGGTGCAGCGCCGGAAAAAGAGAGCCCGGACCGACGACGAAAACGCCACGCGTGACCTGCTCGATCCGATCGGAAATGCCCACTCCATGCAACGGAGCGAGTTCCAGCGTACGAAGCACCAACAGATCCAGCGTGCCTTGCAAAAGTTCCGCAGGCTTCGACATTCATGGATGATATTGTGTATCGATATCGACCGTCAATAACGCAATACGAGACAGCACGGAAAATTGCGAGAAGAGAACAATGCGAGACAGAGCGATAAGACTGTTCTTCATCATCTTTTGGTGTGGGCTTGCAGCTCCAATTCGTAGCCAGTATCAGGCAGGCGGAATAAAAGCGGACAATTCAGCAGCTGTCGAACTGTCGGTTGCTGCTCCCGGAGAGTTGAATCCCGCCATTACAGAAGTGGCGGAATCGTTCGAGCAGAAGACCGGCAATCGGGTCCGATCGACATTTGTGAGGTAGGGGACGGCCTGATCCGTGTCGTTTACAGTTTACTTGCGTCGCGGCACGAATAATCTAGGACAGACGGAAATGACGCTAACCCAAATATGGCTGGCTGCAAAGCGAATTGGGAAGCTGTCAAGCGTCAAAGCCTAGCGTGCCCTGCCGTTCGTCTGCAGTTTCTTTTCTTGGCCGTCCGCGTCTTTGCGCCATCAGGCTGCGGTGGGTCTCACGCTCCAGCGCGCGAATAAATCCAGTTTCTCCCAAAGGGCGTCCGGAGTGAGTGCACTGGCGGATCGCAGCCAATCCTGCTTCGCTATCTCCACTGTCCAGATAGGCTCGCCACTCTGCAATCGACCATCGATTCTGCCACAGGTCCATCGTCAAATGCTGGTCGGCGGCTGAACCGCAGTGTACGCGGGCGCTGGACCACTCCCACCGCTCGGCATCGGCGACAAGGCCCGCCCGCACTGGCTTGCGTTCGATGTACCGCAGAGCTTGCCAGAGATGCGG
>Ga0335075_10011893_pt1 | contig 13158 bp, 16 predicted proteins | sample Lox_Sample_24_FD_206723 | JGI IMG/M metagenome (GOLD analysis project Ga0335075, IMG submission 206723) | Soil microbial communities from Loxahatchee National Wildlife Refuge, Florida, United States - Lox_Sample_2.4 | ecosystem: Environmental > Terrestrial > Soil > Wetlands | place: USA... | reverse complement strand
GTCAAGCTGATGTCACGCCGTCTGGCAGCCGCATAACCGATCCGCGCGGGGGCTTTCTCAAGCAAACTCAAACCCCTGGCATTGCAATGGCGATTCGAGTCAGACTCTGAGCGACGCCAGTTGCCGCCGGATCCAGAGCCTCCAGCAGGTGGTGCAGCAGCGCGCCTGGCACTGTCAGCCGCGCGTATCGTTCTTTTTCTTCCAGCAAATCGAATGCGACCGCATCGGAAATGCTCTCGGGCGCCGCGGTGGTGCGTACACCGAAGCCATCCAGATCCGGTATGCTGCGACGGCGGGCGAGGCATCGAGCCAGCGTCGCGTGCTCGACCGAAAGGCGCACCGGCTCGTAGCCGCGCGCGAATGCAACGATCGAGTTCATAACTGCGGCTGGTACGAACCGAGTAGGCGGCGGCTCGCAGCCCTGCCCCCTCCCTCCAGCCGCCTTCCGCAAGGGGAGGCGACTTCATCCATCTCACGGTTGTGCTGTTGCTCGGAGGAGACGCGCGCAGCCGCATCAAGCTCATGCTGCAGGGCGGTGACGGCAAGCGCCTCGCGCAGCGAGGCAGCGTACGCGCGTCGGGCGGCCTGCGACGTTTCGATACAGGCGGCCTCGTGCCGCGCGGCCTCTCTTTCGCGTTGGCGCAGAATGTCGGCCTGCGCGGCCAATTCCGAGAGTTGCGCCGCTGCCTGGCGCAAGCGCTGACCGGGGATCGGGCCAGCAGACAGCGCGCGGTGCACGGCCGCTTCCTGCGCGTGGCGTTCCACCGCGAAGTCCGCCATCGCCTGCCCGGCACGCGCACGCACCTTCACGGCACGGAGCTCTGCCGATTGCGCGCGCCCGAACTCTGCCTTGGCTCGCTCCTCGCGCGCCTGCTTCACACGCCGCAGGGCTGCTACGTCATCGGGACGCATAGGCTATGGCATAGGGCGGACGAAGTCCGCCATCGGCGCACCGGCGGACTTCGTCCGCCCCACAGCGGCCGTATCCTCAACTTTCATACGCATCGTGCAGCACCCGTTCTAGCATCGTCTCGAAGCTCGGGAAATCCTCGATCACGTCGAGCGATGGACGATCGAGCCGCACCCAAGCGCCCCCCTCGCGGTCCTGCGCGAACAGCTCATTGCCGGTTTCGCCATAGAACACGTATTTGGCCGGCGGATCGGCGAGCCGCGCGTTCGCCTCTGCAAGGCCGGCGAGGTACGGCTTCGCCTGCTCGGTCGCGGCGTAGATGACATAACCGTTGAAGTCCAACCCATCCGCGCGCTGAAGAAGCCGAACGTAACCGTCCGGCAGTTCGGTGCGCAGCGAATCCCGTGCATGGGTGCGCAAGCGCTCGATAGCGGCCGGCGCCGCCGGTGGCCGGACCTCCTGGTCGAACTCGCGCTTCTCCGCTTCGATCCGCTGCAGCAACTCATCGATCTCCGGCATCGTGCGCTCCTGCTTAATGGGCAGTGGGGTGGGCGCCACCGTCTGGTGTCTCCGGCCAGACGCTGACCGGATGGTCGGGCATCGGCCATGCCATGCGCCGGGTTTCACCGGGCGACATCGCTTTCGTCTGGTCCAACTGATAGCGCGTGACTAGCTGGTGGTCAGGCTCGTTCCTGATCAACACCAGATTATCGGTCGCATTGGTGCCGCCATCGTCGAGCGGCAGCACGTGGTGCACCTGATAGCCTTCCGGAATGCGCCCCTTAGCCATCATGGCGATGTCGCCCTTCGACATGCCGGCGTCGCTCAGCTCGGCTGCATGGTTCTCCGCCAGGTCCTTCACGAAAGAGCGCCGTACCGGTGGGAACGCGTCGCGCAGCGCCTCGCGTGCGGCGTCGGTTCGCTTGGTGTAGCTGATCTCATGCATGTGCCAGTCGGGGATGGTGTGCTCCACCCCGTGCAGCTTGATCTTGACCGGCTCCTCTGTCGTTTCGGCGCCCTTCGCCGTTGCGCCGGCGTCATCGACCGTCTCGGCCGCCTTCCCGAGCTTGCCGGCATCACCGAGCGCCTCGCCGCCGTCGGCGAGCTTGCCCGCGTCGCCGAGTGCTTCGCCTGCCTCACCGAGCTTGCCGGCCATGTTGGCGGCATCGGCTACGTCGGCACCGGGAATGAAGAAGCCGCCGATGTTGACCGCGACGTTGCCCACGCCCTTGCCGAGATACTCGCCGAGGTCGCCGTTGCCTGCCGCCGTTGCCGCGCCGTGCAGCCAGTTCTTGCCGGCGTGGATCGCCGCGGTGCCCAGCGCCTTCGCGGTGCCGACTGGATTCTGTGCGACCTGCGTGGCCACCGTTTCGGCGCTGTGCGTCACCTGGCTGCGAAACGCGCCGTCAGTCGCGAATTTGTATCCGTCGCCAGCCAGATCGCCGATGCCTTGGGCCATGCCGCCGACCGCCTCGACGGCCCCCTCAGTTACGCCGACATCGAACCCGACCGCCTGCTTCACGTCGTTACGCATGACTTCCGCGCCGTCGTGCATGACGTTCGCCACCCCGTTGCCGGCAACGGTGCGGACCGCGCTCGTGCCCGCATCGATCGCCTTGCCGGCGAGGTGGTCGGCGGTACTGCCGGCGGTATGCACCGCGCCAACAGTCGCATGGTACGCCGAGCCGACATCCAATACCGCGTCGTTCCACAATCCACCGAGCCAGCTTTCGTGCGACGGATCATCGTGCGGTTTCGCGGCCGGCTTTTGCTGCGTGCTTCGCGCTTCCTCGACCGCATGCGAAAATTGCGTGCCGCGGCTTGCCTCACTCGCCCGCGCCGCGCCCTCGGCGGCGGCATCGGCGCCGTCGACAATCTGCTCGATCATGGCGTTGCTCCTCCAATCACGTCGTGCGCCGCCACACCCTCACCTGCCGCGCAAGAGCGCGGCGACCTCTCCCGCAAGCGGGAGAGGTGTTTCATGCCGCGAGTTCCCGTAATCGTCGCAGCATAGCGGCGGAGGGGGTCGCCTCATCGGTTGCTGCGCGCAAGAAAGCGCGGATCGCATCGATCTTGCGCAATGCCTCGTCTGCCAGCGGATCGCTGCCGGACTGGTACTCGCCGATCCGCACCAACAACTCGATGTCCCTGTGGCGGGCCAGCAGCCGGCGGATATGCGCGGCGGCGTGATGATGCTCGCGGCTGACCACGTGGTCCATGACCCGGCTGCCGCTCGCGAGCACGTCGATGGCCGGATGCTGCCCGGCCTCGGCCAGTGCCGGCGACAGGATCAAGTGCCCGTCCAGGATCGACTTCACTTCTTCCGCGATCGGGTCGGCGGCGAAGTCGCCTTCCACCAGGATCGTGTAGAAGGCGGTGATGGAGCCGGCCGGGCTCGGTGCCGCACGCTCCAGCAGGCGCGGCAGGGCGGCGAAGACCGAGGGCGGATAGCCACGCCGGGTCGGCGGCTCGCCGGCCGCGAGGCCGATCTCCCGCCAGGCACGGGCGAGCCGCGTGAGGCTGTCGATCAGCAGCACGACGCGATGGCCGCGGTCGCGGAACCATTCGGCAATGGCGGTGGCGACCTGGGCCGCCTTCACCCGCTCCAGCGCCGGCCGGTCCGATGTCGCCGCGACCGTCACCGCGCGTCGGCGCGCCGCGTCGCCCAGCGTATGATCGAGGAACTCGCCCACTTCGCGTCCGCGCTCGCCAACGAGGCCGATGACGAACACATCCGCTTCGGCGTGTCGGGCGATGCGGGCGATCAGACGGGACTTGCCGGTGCCGGCCGTGCCGAAGATGCCGATGCGCTGGCCCTCGGCACAGGTCGTAAGCCCGTCGATCGCGCGGGTGCCCAGCCAGAGTGCGCGGGTGACCGACGGGCGTTCCAAAGCGGGCGGCGGCGTGCCGTCGATCGGGACGGAGTCGATGCTGGCCGGCGGGTCGTGCGGGCGGTCGAGCGGACGGCCGAGCCCATCCAATACCCGCCCCAACAGCGCCTCTCCGACCGGCACGCGGAGCCGGTCATGGGAGGGTTCCACCTCGGCCAGCGACGACAGGCCGGAGACGTCCCCGATCGGTGTCAGGAAGGCATGCTCGTCGGCAATTCCCACCACCTCGGCCTGCACCGAGGCGCCGATCGGGTCGCGCAACCGGCACAGCTCGCCCACCCGCACGCCGCCGATGCGGGCTTCGATCATCGTGCCGGAGACACGCTCGATCCGGCCGCGCATCACGCGCGGCCGGCACTGCCGGAGAGCAGCCCGGAGCCGCGGCATCGGATCGACCGGAACGAACTGGCGGTCAGGCATTGTCGCGCTCGGCCGCCGCGGTCAGTGCCGCGCGTATGGCGTCGAGTTGTTCGCTGATCCCGGCGCGCACGAAACCAGCCGGGGTCTCGATGATGCATCCGTCCGACGGCAGGGTGGCATCCGCGATGACGCGCACAGTGGCATCGTGCGACGCCAGTCGGGCGGCGGTGCGGTCCTGGGCGAGTGGGCTGACACGCACTGTCATGGTGTGCTGTGCGGTGAGCTCTGCCACGGCGCGCTGGGCTGCCCGCGCCACTGCCTCGGCGAGATCCAGGCCACCGATCACCCTGGCGACTCCTTCGGCAATGGCCTCGGCGATCTGCCGGCTCAGCGCCGCCAGCTCGCATTGTACCGAGGCCTCCGTCTCGGCCAGGATGCGGGTCCGTTCGCGCTCGGTCGCTCGCGCCGCCGCTTCCCGCCGCGCCACGCATTCTCCTTCCATTTCGGCAAGCGCCGCCAACCGCTGCGCCGCTGCCGCTGCCCTGGCGGCGCGCAAGGCACCTTCGGCGTCCCGGTATAGCCCGACCTCCTTGGCGCGAACGACTCGCCCGAGCGGCACGACACCGGCCTCTTGCAATACCGCGCTCATTGCAGTTGGCCATCGCTCGTCGGGGCAAGCGCACGGATGATGCGAACCGCGTCAGAGCGCGCATCTGCCCCAACGGGCGGACCCGCATCGCTCTGCCATTTCAGTCGCACGCGCGCGGCCACCCATTCCGGTAAGGCGTCGATCCAGGCCGTGATGCAGCCTGCGCCGTTGCGGGCGATATCATCCGCAAGGATATCGGCATCGCCCGCACTGCCGTCGGCGGCCATCGGCCGGGCCATTTCGGGTGCCAGCGCTCCGTGGCGCAGCGCGGCCTCGCGCACTTCGTCGCCGAGACGGGCGCGCAGCATTGCGAGATCAGCGGCGAGGACCAAGGCGCGCACGCGCGGCGCGTGCCATACCGCCCCGGCGCAAAGTGCCACGGTCTCCAGTGTGTCGGCGGATGCGACGGCCAGCGCCAGATCCTCTGGCGGCACTGCGGCCGGGTCGCCCCAGCCGAGCCGGTCGGCAAGCCAACTCGATGCCCGCGCTGCCAACCTTGGCGAGGAGAGCAGGCGGCACGCTGTTTCTGGTCGCAGGCCTGGTGCGATCAGCGGCGCCGCCAGCGCGGAATCGGCCCAGGCACCGGGGTCGGTCAGGAACAGGGAAACTGCGTCCGGCATAGCCTAGGGCCCCACGTCGGACGGCTTGGACTCTCTCGGCTTTGGAATCGACACAGAGGCCGCCGAGCGGGAACAGAGATCGCCGAGGTTGCTTCTTGTGCGGCGGACCGCGGGAATCGGTCCTTCAGGACAAACGCCGTTGAAATTCATCCGCAGGCCGGCCTCGTGGCCGCTCGGCCGGGATCGGCGCTCTGTGGGATGCTTCTCACTGACCTTCGTATCCTCGGTGAGCTCTGTGTCGAATCCCATCATCGTGCCGCTTCGCGTCGACCAAGTGCGTGCGGTGGGATTGAAGATGCGCACTAGCGCGGCACCAGGCTGCCGCCCGCCGGCCAGCGGAGCAAACGATGGCGCGCGGCCCAGATGACCCAGCCTGCCAGGCCGAGAAGCAACGCGAGCATTCCGGTCGCCGCGGCGAACAGCAGACGCACTGCCTGGGCGCTGCCGGGATAGACCCAGATCCCGAACACCTCCTGCATCTGCGGTGGCGGGATGGTGGCTGGCGGCAGCGCAGCCGGCACCAGGATCACCGACACCTTGTCATACGACAGGCTGGCCACGCCGCCTGCCACCAGCATCTTGATCTGCGGCACGAGCCGGCTGACCTCGGTGCCCGGCTCGTACTTGACGTACACCGACGCGGAGGCGGACGCAGGATCGCGCTGCAGCGGGTCGTTGTTCGGGATCACGATCTGCACGTGCGCCGACAACACGCCGTCGATATCGGAGATGGTTTGGGAAAGCTCCTGGCCAAGCGCGTACATCATGCGCGCCTGCTCGGCCATGGGCGAGACCACCAGGCCGTCACCCTTGAACACGTCCGCAATCGTATCGAAGTGCTGCTTCGGCAGTCCGTGCGCGCGCAACAGATCGACCGCATCGGCGAAGCGGCTTTGCTCGACCCACACCGTGAGCGTGCCGGTCTTGGGATCAACATCGCGGGTCGCCGGAATACCGTTGCGCAGCAGCAGCGCGGTCTCTTCGTTGGCCTGCCGCTCAGTCAGGCCGGCATTAAGCTCGGTCTTGCAGGCTGCCAGCAGCAGCAACACGAGCAAGGGCAGCAGGGTGCGAACTGTGGCACGCATCATTGCGTCTTGATCAGCGTGTTGACCGAGCTGGTGAACGTCGTCGCGGCATTGCTGACCAGCGTTGCCTCGAGGGCGAAGCTATAAGTCTGCATCATGAGGGCGAGGGATCGGTGCTGCAGCGCGTCGCCTTCCCGCATGGCCTGGGCCGTCGTCAGCCGGTTTGGCGCGCTGGAATTCGATGCGTCCGATGGTGCGCCGGGAGCATTGGTGGAGTCATTCGCCTCGGCCTGTGTCACCACTGTGCGGAACTGCGTTTCGCGTGCGTTGAAATTGTCGATACCGGACAACAGGCCCTGGCCGATCGCCCGCGGGTTCGCACTCAGCGCGGCGCTCGCGGCGCTCAGTGCGGACTGGAAGGCGTCGATCTGCGTGGGCTCTGTCGGCAACGGCGCCGCTATCGGCGGCACCTGAGGGATGGCTGACATCATGGCTCCGGACAGGCGGGAAGAAACGAGCGACGGCGACGCCCCCTCTCCCCTGCCCCCTCCCGCGAGGGGAGGGGAGTAGAAGGGGCCGGTTACGCCTGCGCGTAACCCGATTGCGACATCATCTGCGACAGGGTCTGCATCATCATGATCGAGTAGAAGCTGTCCTGATTCTGTGCCAGCACGCCGAGCAACTGGTCCATGACCTGCTGCGTGCTGGTGGACGATGCCGGATCGGATGCGTCGGTCGTGGTGGGATCGCCGACCAGGCCGCCGCCGGCGCCATCCAGGTCCGTCTCGCCGCCGCCGGAGGGTGCGGTGATCTCGGCGCCCATGCTGCCGTTGGCGTTGTTGTAGTAGAGATCGCCATCGGCACCCAGGGTGATGTCGGTCGCGGTCGGTGAATTATAAAGCGCGGTCTGGTAAGCGGCATCGCCAGTCAGCACACCCGACGTGGTGACGCCGTCGGCGAAGCCGTTCGCCCCGTTGCCACCCATGGTCACCGCTTCGTCGCCTTGGGTGATCGACACTTCCGCGATGTGCGCCACGCCATCGCTGTTCGTGGCGGTCGGCTGGATGTGGATGACTGTGCCGTCCTGCAACTGGATGTTGAGGTCGTCTTTCTGGAAGTCGGCGGTGTCCTGGCCGTTCACCTTGATATGCGGATCGCCCCAGACTTCGACGCTCTGGCCCGTCTGATTGTTGGTGATCGTGAGCGAGCCATCGTCATTGGTGCCGGCAGTGATGGTGTACTCGCCGGTGTTGACGGAGTTGCCGGACACCGTCAGGCCGGGATCAGTGCCGCCTGGATCGCTGTCGCTGCTATCGGCGGATGTGGTGGCGGCGACGGGCGGACCGGAGACCGGCGCAGGCGTGGCGATCGGCTGTGGTGTCGCGCCGGTTCCGTCGCCCTGCAGCAGCGCGAGCGCCTGCTCGAGAAGCTGCTGCGCGAGTGCCGGATCGGTCGCCTGGGCTGCCGCCTCGACGTCCTGCATAGCCTGCTGCTGGTTGGAGAGAGGCGGAGTCGGGTTGTACGTCCCCTGCGCGTCCGCGAGACCGATCAGCTCACCGCTGCTCAATCCCTGATATGAACTCAGGATCGGCGACGCATCGGACGATAACCCGAGCCCGGCGTCGGCGCCGAGCTGAAGCGACATGTCATTCATTGCTCTAATCCCCTGCCTTGAACCGTTGCCGTTATGTCTTGCGCCCGCTGGTCTCAGAGGAAAGCGGCGAGGAGCGGCAGCACGTCGCTGGCGATCTCGCCAATTTCATCCATGGTGCTGTTGCCATTGCCGCTGGCGCTGCTGCCTTCGACGGCGTCCAGCAGCTCGGACAGGAAATCGTCGCCGCCGCCAAAATCGCCGGCGATGCCGCCAACCACGCCTTCAATCGCTCCGAGAAAGCCACTCATCTGCTCGACCTCCGATTGTGATCATGTACCGCCGATGCCGTGACCGATGCCCTGCGCAGGACAGGCGGCCATCGGCGCGTACGCCGCCTGCAGGGACTAGCCGTCATGGACTCGCCGCGGTGCCGCGGAACACGCGGACCTCCGCCAAATTCGTTTTGACGCTTTGCGCAAGCGCCGCCAGCGTCTGATCGACGAGCGCGGCGTACTGCGGCGGGCCGCTCACTGCGACCACATCAGTGGAACTCGTGACGTGCAGCGGCCAACGACCGTCGCTGATACCAAGCTGGCGCAGTGCTTGCATTAGCGTGGTGGGGCTCACCGGCCCGAGCGGCAGGACCTTGGAGACCGCCTCTTGATAAGAGGAGATGAACAGTGTCCGGTCCTCGCAATACCAGTCGAAGCCATAAAGGGCCGCGAGTCGGTCCAGCATGGTGCGGGCGGTGGCGGGCGGCAGACGCCCATGTACGCGGCCCTGCACATGCGGGCTGATCTCGGCGCGCAAGCCGAGCTGCGTGGCGATACCAATCAGCACGTCGCGCAGATCCTGATCGACCACCGCATAGTTGATCGTTTGATCAGGGTTGGGCAACGGAGCCGCTTGCGCGGTCGGCGTCGATATAAGCAGGACAGCGGCAGCGGTCTTCAGGCTGTGAGAGAGCGCGGTCATTGCGGTGATCCGGACTGCGCGGATGACTGGTTCTTTGCGCGCTGGTCTGGATTGTCGAAGATCAAGAACACGCCCGACGTTCCCTCTCGACACTCAACGACATGTTGCATTCGCAACGGCCTTTGAAAGTTAGAGCATAATCCATCCGGAACTGACAAGCAGGTCGTATGCGAACTTTGTATGATGGTCCGATGACTGAGAATTCGTGAACAGCAGCCCCCGTTGCTCACGAAGAAATCGCGTTGACAGGTTTGCCGACAATGTGGCCACCATCGCGCGTGATCGCCCGACGATCACGGTGCCTTGAAAACCCCTGTCAGCATCGGCAAGGAAAGAAAGGCGTGCAGTGCACGTTGCCTTCGGAGGAAACACCAATGCAGGCTTGGCTTCGGCCGGCAAGGCACCTTCACTACGGCGGCAATCCCGTCAGCAGGGATCATCCCAATTCAGCCAGCAAGGAGCACTGACATGAGTGGCACGACTACCGGTGGAATCTCATCGGGCCAGCTAAGTTCGTCACTTGACGCACTGCAGGACGACATGAACGCCAAGGAACTGTCGCTGTATACCTACGCCGCGAAGGCAAGCTTTAATCAGTCCATGGCGCAGACCCTCGGCGGTCTCGCCACGGACGCCGCGAAGGCGAAGCCGGAAGTCTGATAGTTCCGTCAGCCTAGGGCTGTAGCGGCGGGGTTCCGGAGCGCAGCCGGAGCCCTGTCCGTCGGCCGCTGTCACTGCGCGCCCGGGATAGAAGGATTGGTGCAACCATGCCGCAGATGGTTGCAAACGCACCTGTTTGGCGATTCGAGGTAGCGGATGGGCCGAACGCCGGAGCCAGCGTGACGCTGGCGCCTGGTCGTTACCGGTTAGGTTCCGCTGCCGATAACGATATCGTGCTGGCCGACCCCGCTGTTTCGGCTTCACATGCGATGCTGGAGCTTGCACCCGGTCGCGCGGGCATCACCGCGCTGGCGCCCGGTGTGCTGCTGCAGCGGCGGCGTCTTCGCACCGGCGGATCGCGGCCTCTGAGCCCTGGTACCTTGGTCACGCTCGGCACCACCCGCCTGCACTTTTTCGGGCCGACCGGCGAGGCACGGGCGCGCAGTCTCGTGCCGATCACGATCTTTCTGGCGCTGGTCAGCCTCTTCGGAACCGGTATCGCTTACAAGATCGCGACCCCAGAGGCCGTGTCCGCGGAACCAGCGGATCCATCTCCCCTGCAGCCCGGCCAGGCGACGACGCTCGCCAACGCGGTCGCGGCGTTCCGTGCGTGTCTGGTCGGCAAGGAGCTCGGCGGGGTGCAGGTGTCCGCCGCCGATGGGATGGTGCTAGCAACCGGCAGCATCCTGCCGCAGGATCGGCGGATCTGGCTGGATGCCGAAAAGTGGTTCGATGCCCGACTGGGCGACCGTTTTGCGCTCGCCGACCGTGTGCGGGTGATGGCATCGGCGGAACTGCCGGACGTGCAGGTCGCCGCAGTCGCGATGGCGCCGGTTCCGAATGTTATCACACGGGACGGCCAGCGCTACATGGAAGGTGCCGTGTTGCAGGACGGCTGGAGCATCGACCACATCACCCCGCACGAGATCACGCTGCGCAGTGGCGGGCGCAAGATCCGCATCACGCTTTAGCGATGGCAACGGAACCGCTCAACAACGATGGCGCGCGAGTCCTCGAAGCCGGAGTCTGGCGCATCCCGGCCCGAGAGACGGATCCACCTCGGCGGATTCCCGACCGCACCGTCGACATTGATCCGATACAGGCGCTGATAGAATTAGGCGAAACGGTCGATGCGCCTGTCGCCGGCGGGTTAGCGGACCAGCTTCTGGCCTGGATCGCGCCCCGGCCTCGCAATCCGGCGACGTTGACGCAATCGCGCATCGTTCCGCTGCTGGGCGTCGCGGCCGATATACTGACGCATGGGGCGAACTCGTCGGGGGACATCATCGGCCTGGGTGCAACCGCGCTGGCCCAGGAGTTGCGCATGCAACGGGCGCTGGCGGAGCGGCGCGCGACCCTGCTTCCCGGCAGCGAGCGATGACCGACGCCACCACTGACGCCATCGATCTCGTGCACTGCCTTGGCTTTGTCTATCTGCGCCATGGGCAACCCTATCGCGCCGTCGTACTTCTGATCGTTGCCGCACAGGCGGAGCCCAACCGGCCGGAGGTGCTGCGCACGCTGTGCGCCGCGCTGATCGCCGCCGGGATGGGCAAGCAGGCGCTCGACGTGATCGACCGACTCGCCGCGCTGCAGCCGGAGCAGGCACAGCATCCGATGATGCGGCTGATGCGAGGACGGGCGCTGCTGTTGCTCGGTCGTACCGAGGAGGCCCGTACGGCCTTCCGGCCGCCGCCACCGCGGCCGCCCAATCACCGATCGCCGATCCGCAGACGGGCCGCATGAGAATGCTGGCGCGCCTTGCCATGCGCTCGGACCTTGCGCTGGTGGCGGTGCTGATCGCGGCCATCATGCTGATGATCGTGCCGATGCCCACGGTCGCGGTCGATATGCTGCTCGCCTTCAATCTCGGCGTCAGCGTGCTGCTGCTGATGGTGGCGTTCTATCTGCAATCGCCGTTGCAGTTCTCGACGCTGCCGGCGGTGATCCTGATCGCCACGGTGTTCCGGCTGTCGTTGTCCATCGCGATCACCCGCCTGGTGCTGGTGCAGGCCGATGCCGGCGAGATCATCCGCACCTTCGGCGAGTTCGTGGTAGCCGGCAACATCCTGGTGGGCCTGGTCATCTTCCTGATCATCACGGTGGTGCAGTTCATCGTCATCACCAAAGGCGCCGAGCGCATCGCTGAAGTCGCGGCGCGCTTCACCCTGGACGCGATGCCGGGCAAGCAGATGGCGATCGACGCCGATCTGCGCAGCGGCGAGATCGACCAGGCGACCGGCCGACAGCGCCGCCGGGCACTGGAACAGGAAAGCCAGTTGTACGGCGCCATGGACGGCGCGATGAAATTCGTGAAGGGCGACGCTATCGCCGGGCTGGTGATCATCATCATCAACCTTGTCGGCGGTCTGATCGTGGGCGTGATGCAGCACGGCATGTCGTTCGCGCAGGCCGGCCAGACATACAGCATCCTGACCGTCGGTGACGGGCTGGTGGCGCAGATCCCGGCGCTGTTCGTTTCGATCACGGCAGGCACTGTCGTCACCCGAGTCTCGGGCGGCGAGGCCGACAGCCTCGGCGGCGAGATCGCGCTGCAGCTTGGCAAGGACAGCCGCGCGCTATGGGCCGCCGCCTTCGTCGCCCTGCTGATTGGCTTCATCCCCGGCTTTCCCACCGCGATCTTCGCGGTGATCGCGGTGGCACTGGGCCTGCTGGCGCGGGCCAGGACGCGCCGGCGGATGGCAGCGGCGCAGGACGCATTGCCGCGGCCGGCCGTGCCGGCGCCACCGGCCCGCGTGCAGGTGGTGCTTTCCCCCGCGCTGGCCGGGGAGCTGCCGCCCGAGCGGCTGACTGGCGCCATCGCCCGCAGCGCCGCCGCGTTGGCGCGCGAACTGGGCATTCCCGTGCCAGGCGCCGATATCGTCGAAGCCGAGTTGCCGGAGTACGGCTTCCGCATCGATCTCGACGGCGTGCCGCTGGCCGACGGCGTGATTCCGGCCGACAGCCTGCTGTTGCGCGACGATGCGGAGAACGCGGCGTTGGCCGGCGTCACCGCCACCGCCGGACAACCGCTGCCGGGCATGGCGGAGCCGTTATGGGTCTCCGCCGCCGAGCGGGGAGCACTTACCGCAAGCGGCATCGGGATGATGGAACGGCCGGACGTGCTGGCCCACTCGATGACCGCGTCGCTGCGCCGGTATGCCGGCCAGATCGTGGGCATCCAGGAGACGCGCCAGATCCTGGCGGCTGCCGAGCAGATGTGGGGCGAGCTGGTGCGCGAAGCGCAGCGTATCGTGCCGCTGCAACGGATGGCCGACCTGTTCCGCCGCCTGCTGGATGAAGGGCTGTCGCTGCGCAATCTGCGCGGACTGCTGGAAGCGGTGATGGAGCACGCCGGACGCGAGCAGGATCCGGCGATGCTGGCCGAGACGGTGCGCGCGGGAATGCGGCGCCAGATCTGCCATACCTACGCGGACCACCTGCGTGTCATCGGCGCCTTCATCATCGATGCCG
>Ga0335075_10011892_pt1 | contig 13158 bp, 5 predicted proteins | sample Lox_Sample_24_FD_206723 | JGI IMG/M metagenome (GOLD analysis project Ga0335075, IMG submission 206723) | Soil microbial communities from Loxahatchee National Wildlife Refuge, Florida, United States - Lox_Sample_2.4 | ecosystem: Environmental > Terrestrial > Soil > Wetlands | place: USA: Florida... | reverse complement strand
CGCCGCGGGCTGGCGAGGCGGACCTGATCGTCGCCAAGCACAGGAACGGGCCCACGGCGACCGTGACGGTGGCCTTCCAGGGGCACTACAGCCGCTTCGTGGACATGGCGCCCGGCTGATCAGGCGGCGTGTAGGTTCCCAGTTTCCGTGTCATATTCCCAATCGTGACGTCACTTGAATGTCATGTGATTGCCACGGGTGTCATCTAATGACGTGGAGCGTAATGAGCATGAGTCCCTCGGGCCGTGGATCGAGCAGGCGCCAGGTCGCCCGCTCTGCGCGAACCCAAGATGGAACAATGGTGTCCAAGGAAGCTGGACATCTGTGCTAGCGTTCTCGCGTGACGTCGACCTCTGAGCAGCTGAGGGCCCTCCTGGACGGAACGGCTTTCCGTGGGCTCGAATTGCTGGCCAGTTCGAGTGCCCCGGTGAGCGGGCGGGCGCTCGCCCGCGCGCTAGGCATCGCGCCCACGACCGCCTTGGCCGCGCTCGCCACCCTCCAGAAGGCCGGCTTCGCCACGGCGACCCTCGCGGGGCGGTCAAGTCTGTGGTCCCTGGACGAGCGGAACCCGATGATGCGGAGCTGGCTGGAGGAGGCCCGCGGGGCGGCTTCGGAGGACCGCGGTCGGCGCCCCCGGCTCATCACGGTGATTTTCACCGCCCTTCAGTTGGAGTATTCGGCCGTCGCCTCCCACCTGCCGGAGCGGCGGCCCCGGCGGGTCCGGGGTACGCATTTCGAAGAGGGCGCGTTCGCCGGGGACCATGCCGACTGGACCGTCTACGTGGCCGAGTTGGGCGCCGGCAACACCCGGACGGCCATCGAGGTGACCTCGGCTGTGCAGGAGCTCGCCCCCCACCTCGTGCTCTTCGCCGGGGTCGCGGGCTCCGTCAAGCCGAAGGACCTGGTCCGCGGCGACGTCATCGTGGCGGACCGGGTCTACAACGTCCACGCGGGCAAGGACTCCTGGACCGAGGCGCAGGGATCGGTCCACCTCACGCGGCCCCTCTCGTTCGCGGCCGCCCACGGCGCTGTCCAGCTCGCCATGAAAGTGCGGCGGTCGGACTGGACCGCCGAGTGCACCGCGGCGGCGGCGAACGAGAACGGCAGGGCGCCGCGGGTCGAGATCAGGCCAATCGCCGCGGGCGAGGTGGTGCACGCCAACAACAGCTCGTGGCTCATGGAGAAGATACGCGGCAACTTCAACGATGCCGCGGCGGTCGACATGGAGTCCCTCGGGCTCTATGAGGCCGCCCACAGGGATGATTTCCCTGCGCTCACCGTGCGCGGCATCTCCGACTGCGTGGGCGACAAGCAGCCCGACTCGGACACCGAGTGGCAACCCAGGGCCGCCGAGCACGCGGCCGCGTTCGTCTTCGCGCTGCTGCGCTGCGCCGAGCCCGAGGACTTCCCGAGGCAGCACGACAGGACAGCGCCCGTCGGCGGGCCGACGGGCATGGGAAGCCCGTCGCCGGTGGAGATGCTGCTGCGCCTGCCGCCGCCCGTGGCCCTCGCCTACGAGTGGGCGCTGCCGACCGCCGGGGACCGCGCCAGCGCCGCGATCGGGGAGTTCGCGAAGCTAGGCGGGCAGCCCGCGACCTGGCTGAGCCGTTTCCGGCACCGGCCGCCGCCGTTGTTCCGAGGCGAGGGCAGCGACGCCCTGTGGGTTCTGGCGGCCGAGTTCGCCGACTCGTACGAGCACCCGACCGCGCCGTGGCTGTACGAGCAGGCGGCGGCCAGGTGGGAAGGCGACGTTCTATCGGCTTACCTGTACTGCCGCGGCGCGGTCGCTGCCTCCCGCGACCCGGAGCCGGGGAAAGCGGATGAGCTGCTGGCCCGCGCCGAGTCGGCCGCGCCCGCCGGCCACCGTCTGTGGGAGTTCTTCCGCGCCGCCCTCGGCCCCGACGTCCCGGCCGTGGTCACCGCGATACTGGCCGTCGCCGAGGCACTCGGCATGGAGTTCCCGGGGCCCGTCCTGCAAGCGCTTGGGGGGCCGGACGCGACGGCAGAGCCCGATGACGACTTCGCCGCGTTCGTGGAAGAACTCGCCGAGCGCCACCCCGCGTTCCTGGAGCAGACGCGGCTCTCCGTCGCGCTCGCCGCCGCGTCGGTCCTTCGGGCGGCGCCCGGCCAGATCAGCGCTGCCCAGATGCTCCTAGAGGAACTCGAGGACGGCCTCCCCGCCTACCGTCGAGGCCAGGCGGGCGCCTCCGCGCTCAGCGCGCTGATCGGCCCCCGGTCCTCTAATGTCCTGATCGAGTTGGCGAGGACTCTTTGCATGAGGGCGGCGGACCGCTCCAGCCGAGATATGAGCTTCGACCGGGACGCGGCGCTGGCCCGCGCCGAAGAGCTGGCTCGGCTGGCCCGCGACCGACGGCAGGACTGGGGCGGCCCGACGGGAGAGCCGCTGGCCGTCGCGGCGCAGGCGCGGGCGGCCACAGGCGACGTCCGTGGCGCCCTGCGGCTGCTCATCCCCCCGCCCGCCGGCACGGCCAGTGCAATCGAGGCGGCATCGCAGCCCGTGGTCCGGGTTGCGGCGGAGTTGGCCGTCGGAGCCGGGGACATCGAGCTGGCCCTAGAGCTCGCCGCCATGATCGATGATCCCGTGGAGCGGCGGCTGGCGACAGCGCTCGCGCTGACCTTGCGCGAGGACTCCTACCCGGAGGCAGCCGCCGAGTACAGGTCGGCCCTGGCCGAGCAAGAGATGACCGACCGGGCTGACCAGCAGATCAGGGCGTTGCTCGGTCTGTCGATGGTCGCTGAGCTGGGCGAGGGCGAACTCGCCCGGCTCGGACGGCTCGACGCCGAGATGGCCGACCTGATCCGGGCGCAGTCGTTCCTCACCGCCGGCAGGGTCAGCCAGGCGCAGATCCTGGCGCGACGGTACCCCGATTCTGACGGTGCGCTTCAGATCCGGGTGGGTTGCCTTCTCAGCCAGGGCAGGACCTCGGATGCGGTCGGCGCGCTGGAGACCTACGCGGCGCGGCGCGGCGACGAGCGGTTCCTCCTCCAGGCGGCGCTGCTGGCGATGTCCTCCGGGACTGCCGAGGAAGCAGCCCGCCTGGCGGCGGGCGTCGCCTCAAGCAACGTCCCCGCCCGCCGCAAGACCGCCCGCGAGGTGCTCATCGACGCCGCGTCCAGCCGCGGGGACTGGGACGCCGTCCTCGCCGAGGCGCGTCGGCTGGCCGGCGACCCGGATATCGCCGAGGCTGACCCCGACCGCGGTGAGAGCCTCAAGAAGTACCGGTGGGCGCAGGTCCACGCACTGCACCAGCTCCGCCGGATGAACGAGGCCTATGAGGTGATCAGAGCCGAGCCTCGCCTTACCCCAGCCGATCTCAACCAGGCCAGGCTCGTCGCTTCCGTCCTGCGGACGATCGCGCCTTCCGTCGCCGGAGCCGGCCAGCGCCCGGCGGCGGGCCGCGGCATCACGCAGGCGGAGGTTCTCGTGGCCGTGACGGAGGCCGCCCAGGCATTCCCGGACGACGAGGAACTGGTCGCCACCGCGGTGATGACCGCCTTCTCGATGCCGGACACCGAGCCGGCCGACTTCAGCCTCATGACCAAGGCCCGCCAGCTCCACCAGCAGTTCTTCGAGCGGTTCCCCGGCAGCAAGCTGATCCAGGCGATACCGATGGACGATGGCCTGACCGGCCTGCAGGAGATGCTCCGGGTCCAGGTGGCTCCGATGGCGGAGCCCGCCGAGCAGATGCAGCGCAGCGCGGTCGCCGGCCAGCTCCCCATCAGCGTCTGCATCTCGGCGTTCGGCCGGAACTACGCCGAGGCTCTGATCCGGAACACCGTCGGCTGCTACGTGATCCGCCATCCCGACGACCGCGTCTCCGCGCAGGAGGCCGACGCCGCGAGGGGCGCGCTCGACGGGACCGTGGTCGTCGACACCTCCGCCCTGTTCATCGCGCCGGTCGCTCTCGGGCACGCGACCGAGCTGCGGGCCCACTTCGAACGGCTTCTGGTCGCGGCGCCGCAGCGCGACGACATCCTAAAGGCCAGGGCCGCGTTGCTAATGCGCAGCTCCGGCTGGCTCGGATGGGACTCCGACTTGGACCGGCCCGCGTTCATCCAGTACGACCCTGAGACCACCGACCGATGGGCCAGCGAGGCGGAAAACCTCGCCCAGGCGCTCGAGTGGTGCGACGTCATCGCCGACCCGACCCCGGACCACGATGACCCACGGCACCGGGTCTGGAGCGCGCCGATCCGCCTGGCGCGCGAACGCTGCGTGAGCCTGGTCGCCGACGACGCGGCACTCCGCGCGGTCGCCCGCAGCGAGGGTGTTCCCGCCTTCGGCAGCCTGCAGCTACTGTCTGTCTTGGTCGAGGACCACGCGCTGACGCCCGACGCGCTTGACGAGTCCTACCGGCGCCTGATGGGAATCCGGGCCGCCGAGCTTCCGGTCTCCAGGCGGCTGCGCGACATCGCGGAAGGCGAGGAGTGGGACCCGGCTGGCTACGCCGGCTTCCTGCTGCAGCGGCCGGCGACGTGGCTGCCGCTCGCCCGCGGCTGGCACGACTACACGGCCCTGATCACAGCGCTGCCCGTGAAGAAACCGGAGGAGATAGCAGGCTGGTGCACCGCCGCCGCGCGCGGGCTCAGCCTCGTCACAGCCGCGTCGACAGTCCCGGCGGTATCCGCGTCCCTCGTGGTCTGGACTCTCCTCGCGGTGCAGGACGCCGCCGTCCTCCCGCCTCTCCTGGCCGGCGCGGAGCGCGTGGTCCGTCCGCTCGCGCCCGACGCCGACACGCTGGAAGCGGTCGTGCAGCGGCTGGTAACAACCGTCCGGCAGGTAACGCCACCGGAAATGGTCGGAAGCATCGTCCTGCCCCTGCTCTCCGGGCTGGAGAAGGAAGCGCACGCGAAGGCAATCAGGCACTTCTTCACGATGCCGTGACGGGCAGGCGATCCCACCCGGCGCGCCGTTGCGGTCAGCGGATTTCGTGCATCCCGAGATCGGGTGCCGCGCCGACATCACCGCGGGCGTAATCCTCGGGAAGGAGCGAGGCGGCGTCGCGGCCGCGCAGGCGCGGGAGACAAGGCGGGCGAGAGTGTCGGCGTAGCTGGAGCGAGTGGTCCCGGTCTTGACGGAGTCGGGCTAGCGGTCGACGGTGGTCTCGCCTCTGGCGGAGCGTCGGCGGCCGAGGCCGGGACGATTGTCACGCGGGGCCTCCCGTGCTGATGCGAAGCATAATGTTGCCGAGTCGGCTCCGGCCCGGCCCGGCGTGAGCTGGGCGTCTTCCCAGTCCTGTGATCTTCGGCGATGAGCGGCGGTAGATCTTTACCCTATCTGGCGTACCACAAGGTGTGATGCCCGCGTGCTCTGTGTTCCACCGAGCAGAAACCGAACTATGGCCATCGCCGATCAGGGTCGGTCTCTGATGGCGCGAATAATGCCAGCGACCGCGTTGAGGACGGTGGGCCCGATCCCTGGATACGCCGTCGAACCGGCGGCCCTACAAAGCCTCCCCGACTACGCGCTCTTCCTCGCTGACAGATCCGGCACCACCTGCAACTGCGCGCCGTCGAATGCGATCCCGCCATCATCACCCAGCCCGGTGCCAGCACCGCGGCCCCTGCCGCCACCCGGCACCCTTTCCTGCGGTAGCACGCTGGGTGACGTCACGAATACCGTGAACCCGGCAAACCCGGCGATCACCCCGCCCGGCCAGTACCCGGCGGGGTGGGAGGACTGGGCGGCACAGTATCAGCTCACCATCGACTGGAACACCCGCATGGTCCTGGGCACTACCCAGCCAATGCCTACTCATCTAGAGATTCCCGACGTCGATGCTGCGGCACGCCTCTGCGGCCAGGACTGGCCGCAGCGCCTCGCCCGCGGACGCCACCGCCTGTCACTAGCCAGAGCGAGCTTCCCCCTCGCCGACCATTCCAGGATCGTCCGCGCGGCCGATCCCATGTCCGATACCGACTTCGGCCTGCTTCTGGAAGCAGCTCAGTGGTTCGCGAGCAACACGGCTGCCGGGCTTACGCCTCGGCAGGTACCCCTACCCGGGTTCCACGGCAAGTGGCTGAACTGCAACCAGCCACTCATCTGCGCACTGACTGGCAAGGATGACCTTGGCCTAGTCCACCGCCCAACCCGGGTCCACTTCACCTACCTAGACTCGGAACACCGAGCGTCCGGCGGCCGGTACCACGAGCACCACGATCGGCGACAGTGCCGAGCCGGCCTACAAGCCAGAACTCGTAATTATCCTCGAGAACAAGGACACGGCAGTCTACTTCCCGCCGGTCTCGAAAGGGATATCTGTTGAAGGAGAAGGAACCAAGGCACCCGGCGTCATTCCCCTCATTCCTTGGATCAGGCAATGTCCCCAAGTGATCTACTGGGAGACATCGACGCGAAAGGATTGTGCATAGTCAACGACCTGCGTGCGGCAGGGATAAACGCCAACACCATGCTCATGGACTTCCCTACGTACGAGGCCTACGAGAAGTACGGTGCCTGGACCGATGAGAGGGGAAGGCCAGTCCCGTGCTCGCCGCGGCGCAACCTGCCCGCGCTAACTCCAGACGAGCGTCTTCTCTACCTGCACCTCACGGATCCTGCATGGGACAGAATCCGCCGCGTGGAGCAGGAACGAATACCCCTCAATGTGGCCGCCGAGTATCTCGCGTCACGCATGGAGATCCTCCGGCAGAACTTGGAAACGTCGCAACGGCGACGCTGATCTCGGTACGGAGCAGGACGATGGTGACCAGCCCACTCGACTATGGCCATCAACTGGGTGAAAAGTCCGGTGGCGGAGCGCCGTGCTGATCGTCCTTGGACCGTTCGCGATATAGTCCCACTAAGCTATTTAGGGGGCCGTGTCCTTACATTCACCGACAGCCTGCTGACCGGTTGCTTGTGGGAGGGATCATGGCGGAGCAGGTCGGGAAGCACTACGTGCTCCTGAACACAGACCGGCGGACGGGTGGGTTGTCTACCGTCCGGAAGGGCGTTGACACGCGAGACGGAAGTCAGGTTGCCGTCAAGTTTGTCGTCGCGTCGTCGGATGAGCTGACGCGTAAGGTCTTCGACCGGGAGACAAGGGCGCTCCGTAGTCTCAGCCATCCAAACATCGTCCAATTCCGGGATGCTGGGGTCGATGAAACCGGGACGTTTTACCTGGTGCTGGACTGGGTGGACCGGAGTCTCACTGACTTGCTGAAGGTTCTTCCTTGGGAGAGTTGGGACGACCTCTATAGCACCCTTGCCAAGCCACTTGTTAACGGGCTCGCCTACGCTCACCTGAAGTTGCTCGAACATCGTGACATCAAGCCGAGCAACATCCTCATCGATGCGTCGGGTGGCCCGCTGCTTGCGGATTTCGGCATTGCCAAGATCCGCGCGGACGAGCAGCACAGCGAGCTTACGGTGCAGAACTTCCGCTCTGGCCCTTACTCCCCGCCGGAACTGGACGGTTCCATCCCGTACGTCCGCGATGTCTACAGCGTCGGCGTCGTGCTGCTCCAGTGTCTGAGCGATGCGACGATCCACGACTTTCCGGACGTCAGGAGAGCCCTGGAGGCGGTGAAGGTGCCGCCAGATGTTCGCGCTGTGCTTGAGGCTTGCGTCAACCCCGAGCCTAGCGAGCGTCCCGCCAACGGAAGCCAACTGGCTTCGGAGTTCGCCAAAATCCAGCGGCAGCAGATCGCGCGGCGGGAACAGCCCCGCAACCCGGTGTGGCTCAGGCTGACCAGGGCTGCCCAGGTGCATCTGGTGGGCGAGCCTGCTGACTGGGCCCGTGCAGGCGCGAAGCTGCAGGCCGACTTGGCGGGCCAGGTTTCCGCTGAGTTCCCGATCGATCATGAGACAGGCAAGCGCAACCGCAGGCTAATCCAGCTAGCTGGTGCTGAGCACCGGTACACGCTGAAGCAGGACGCCGAGGATAGCGCCCCACGTTTCGTAGTGACGGCAGCTCCAGCGCTTGAGTTCGAGGTTCTGGAGAGGACTCGTCGACACGGTCTGGCGCTGCCTCCAATCTTCAGCTGGACCGTTCATCAGCCAGCTAATCCCGGACCCAGCGATCGGGCCCGTGACACGCTGGTAGAACTGCTGGACGAGTTCTACGAGCGTAAAGACCAGCCGGAGTCCGAGGCGGTCGACCGGGATGGTGATGAGGTCTTCGATGTCTGGCTTCGGGTGCTTGATGCCAGGGACGAGCTTGCTCGGGGTGAATACCAGCCGATCGCATACAAGAGGGTCCGCATCGAAGGACGTCGTGGCGTCTTCACGCTGACCGAGGCACATGAGACGGATCTAGTCGGCACGGACTGGCAGGTTTCTGACCAACACTCGGGCCGCAAGTTCGCTCACGGAGAGGTCATCGAGCAGGAGGCCGACGAACTCACCCTTCTCTCAGGGCGCCCTCTAGTCGGGCTTCCCACCACAGCGGTCCTAATACCCTACGACGCCCCGTCTGCCATCTCGCTTAACAGGCAGCGCAACGCTGTCACGGCGATAAGGAACGGGACCACCCCAGGCCCTGACTTGCGGGGGGTCCTTGTCAACCCATCAACGAATGCCCAACCGGCCGCAGAGGAGATTAGCGAGTGGTTCGCCGACCTTGACCCGGCCAAGAAGCGCGCCGTCGAACTAGCTCTAGGGGCCAAGGAAGTACTCGTCATCCACGGCCCGCCAGGCACCGGCAAGACCCGGTTCATCGCCGAGACAGTCTCCCAGATGCTGAAAACGCAGCGCGATGCCCGGATCCTGATCGCTTCGCAGACGAATGTCGCAGTAGATAACGCCGTGGAGCGACTGCATGAGGCTGGCGTGCGCGGGCTCGTCCGGCTGTGTGGTGCGGACGAGTCAGTCGTGCAGCCGCAAGTCCGTGAGTTCCTGCTCGATAAGCAAGCGCGGCGCTGGGCAGACAGCGTGCGAGGGCGGGCGAAGGCGAACATTACTCGCCAGGCCGCCACCTTGGGCATCGAGCCGGGCCATCTGGATGCGGCGCTCACGCTGCAGGAGCTCGTGGCCGTGTCCCGGGATCACGACCTCGTGCAGGAACAGGCTGCTGCGCTCAGGGTCACGGAGACTGACCCATCAGACCTGTTGACCGCCGTTGAGGACGACGATACTGCCGAGCGACTTCAGGCCCGACTCGATCAGCTCACGGATCGGCGCCGTGAACTAGCGAGGCAGGCCCAGACGCTTCTGGCCGGGGACCTGACCATCCCGACGCAGATCGGAAGCGCTGAGGCGCTTTCGGCGATCGATGCGCTCCTCGGCACCAGCGACGGAGGACGCGAGCTCCTCAAGAGGCTGGAACTCCAGGCGGCGTGGCTGGAGAGGATCGATGCTGAGGACAGCCTGACGTCCATCTTCCTTGCTGGGACTTCCGTGCTTGCGGGCACCTGTACCGGCTTCCTGCGGACCAAGGCAGTGAGCCAGTTGGACTTCGACTTGTGCATTGTCGATGAGGCATCGAAGGCCACGCTGACTGAGGCCCTCGTGCCCATGTCACGCGCGAAACGGTGGATACTCGTTGGGGACACTCACCAGCTTCCTCCCACCGATGAGGAGCTCCTCCGCGCCACGAACATCCTTGATGAGCACGGGATCTCGAAGGAGAACGTTACCGAGACCCTCTTCCAGAGGCTCGTCGACCAGCTTCCTGGCCACTCGCAGTTGGCTCTAGACGAGCAGTACCGCATGATAAGGCCAATCGGCGACCTCATCTCGACCTGCTTCTACGAAGGCACGCTGCGTTCTCCGCGCACAGAGGGGCTGGCAGGGTACGACAAGGTGATGGGTAGGGCGGTCACGTGGATCGACACGGGTCCGCTGGGAGACCGCAGGCGCGAGCAAGGCGCGACGAGCTACGCGAACAGGGCTGAAGCGCAGCTGCTGATAAGGCAACTCGACGTCATCGATGGAGCCATCGACTACGGGGTCATCAAGCTGCCCGAGAAGGCAGCACGGCTTGAAGTCCTCGTCATCACCCCGTACAAGGCCCAGGTGGATGAACTGCGTCGTCGGCTTGCACCGAAGTCGTTCCGCCACCTCGCGCCCACTGTGATGTCAGTCGATGCCGTACAAGGAAGAGAGTCAGACCTGGCGCTCCTGTCACTGACCCGGAGCAATGCGCAGGGCCGACTGGGATTCCTTGGTGCGGACTACTGGCGGCGGATCAACGTGGCCCTGTCACGCGCACGATTCGGGCTGACGATCATCGGCGACGCGGGGTTCATCCGCGGGACGAACGGCGCGCTCCGGACTGTCCTCAAATACGTCGAGCAGCATCCGGCAGACTGCACAGTGAGGCTCGCCGACAATGACTAGGCAGTTCCAGAACTTTCAGCGCCGGTTCGGCAACGCGCGCCCTGGCCTGCAGCTCATAGCCGTAGAAGGCGCTGCCATCCCGGTCACCGTCGTCCGCGCCGATGTCCTGGCTCAGGAGAAGAAGGAACTCCCCATTACAGAGGAGTTCACCCTCCGGTACGTGGCTCTCGATGTTAACAGCCCTCAGGAAATCGCGGAGTACCTCGGCCTTGACTCAGCTCACATCCTGGAAGCAGCGGCTGCGCAGTTGAGCGAGAACCATCTCAGCCGCGCGGGCGAACGGCTCGCCCTGACGGCAAGTGGCGTGGAGGTGGTACGCAATCTCGCCGCGACCCAGCCAGTTCTACGGCAACTGCCGGTGGCTTTCGACCGCCTCGCCTGGAGGCTAGCGGCCTACAACGAGAGCTTCCTGATCGAGAAAAAAGACGCTCAAGAGCGGGGCATGACGATCCTGCCGGCTGCGCGCAACGCGCAGATCGGGCCAGACGACGTGACTCCATCCGGCTTCAACGACCTGCTGAAAGGCGGCAGGCTCCAGGTCCTGCAAGTCCACAAGGTCACATCTAGGAAGCACCGCTACCTTCCGGTCAAGCTGCTCGTCTACGCCGATCAGAGTCGCCGCGAGTTGGAGTTGGCTATCTGCATAGAAGATGACCTCGCCACCGAACACGGCCATGCGCTTGACCGAGTCCAGGCCGTCGAACGCCTGGGACTCTCGCTCGCCGACGCAGAGCCGCGGCCAGTTCTTGATGAGGAACTAGAAGGGCAAAGGAGAGCCGATTCCCCGTCAGGACCTGACGCAGCCGAAGGTCAAGGAGACCAACCCGCCGAAGGCAGTGGCTTCACCGCTCTCGTGCGAAGTGTCAGCGTTTTCGAGCACGCCGACTTGCTGAACGACGCATTGTCGACAGCTAAGGCCCGCCTGCTGATCATCGCCCCCTGGGTCAAGAAGTCCGTGGTCAACACCGACTTCCTCGCCAAGCTGGAGCAGAGACTCCGAGCAGGTGTTGAGGTCACGATCGCCCACGGGTACGGCGACGACGACAGCGGCTCGGATGAGCAGGCCCTGAGACGACTGGGCAACCTCGCGTCCAGATTTCCCAGGTTCACCTTCGTCCGCGTGAAGAACACGCACGCGAAGATCCTCATCTATGACAAGACCTGGATAAGCACTAGCTTCAACTGGCTGTCCTTCCGCGGCGATTCCGATCGGACGTACCGCATGGAGGAAGGAACCCTCGTCAACATCCCCGCTCGCGTCGACAAGGAGTATCAGCGGTACCAGGCGCTGATCGAGGAACAACGGCTCACGTAGGCGAGCGCCGAAGGCATGTGCTGCCGTGGGCCATCCTTACAGGGGCCGTCGCCCTAGTTGACTTGATGGCTCTTCGCCTGGCTGCGCCCAATCACCCCGAAAGGAGACAGGGCGGGAATGATTGACGTGACACGGTCGTGGGACAGCGCGCGATGGCACGGGCTGGAACGTTGAACGTCGTCGCAGATCACCGCAGTGCCAGATGACACAGAAACTGGGAACCTACACGGCGGCCGGGGCACGCGCTAGGAGTCGGCGGTGGCTGGGGTCTTCGCGCGGGCAGGCAGGAGCAGGGCGGGGACAAGGGCGATGACCGTGAAGCCGAGTGACCACCAGAATGCGGTGCCGAACGCGGAGGCCTGGCCGGTGAGGCCACCGGCACGGTGGGCGTGGAGCTGGGTCGTGAGGATCATGGCCAGGATGGCGGTGCCGAACGCGCCGCCGATCTGCTGGGAGATCCGGGTGACGGTGCTGGCGTGGGGTATTTCTTCGGGGGCGATTCCGAGGTAGGCGGCGGCCAGGATCGCGATGGTGACGGCGCCGAGGCCGGCGCCGCGCACGACGAGGCTGAGACCCAGGAATATCTCGTTGGTGTGGACGCCTGCGTGGGTGTAGGCGATTGTGCCGGCTGCGGTGAGCGCGACGCCGGCGAGCACGATGGGACGGGAGCCGATGCGGTCGGTGAGCGTGCCGGCCGCGCTTCTGGTGAGCAGCATCCCGATGCCCTGGGGCGCGAGCAGGAGGCCAGCGTAGAGGGGGCTCTGGCCGCGTAGCTGCTGGTAGTAGAGGGGGAGCAGCAGCAGTGCGCCGAAGACCCCGAAGCCGGCAAGGAACAACACGGTGTTCGAGGCGGTGAAGGAGCGCACCTTGAACAGTCGCAGGTCCACGAGCGGGGGACGGCGGGTGCGCAGCGCATGGACGGCGAAGGCGCCGAGGAGGGCTACACCGGCGGCGAGCGGCGCGATGACAATGGTGTGGTCGAAGCCGTCCTTGACGCCGACTTCGGTGAGGGCGTAGAGGATCGCGGCGAGGCCGGGCGAGAGCAGGGCCAAGCCGGTGATGTCGAGGTAGGCCCCCTTGCGCGGGGTGGTGGGCTTGAGGCCTCGCCAGGCCAGGACCAGGCCGGTGATGGAGAACGGCACGTTGATCCAGAAGATCCACCGCCACGAGAGATTGTTGACGATGAGGCCGCCGATGACCGGCCCCACGATTGGCCCGAACAGGGTGGGGAGGCTGATCAGGGCCATGATCCGTCCTAGCTTGCGTCCGCCGGCCGCCTCGACCAGGAAGTTCTGCACGATGGGCAGCATCAGGCCGCCGCCGGCGCCCTGCAGGACCCGGAAGGCGATCAGCGCGCCGATGTTCCACGCCGCGCTCGACAGGATCGAGGCGACCATGAACAGCGCCAGCGCCCCGATCCAGACCTGCTTGGCGCCGAACCGCGCGCTGGCCCAGCCGGCGACCGGGACGACCATGCCGAGCGCGAGCACGTAGCCGCTGATCGTCCACTGGCCGTTCGACACCGACGTGTGCAGGCCGC
>Ga0335075_10011891_pt1 | contig 13159 bp, 7 predicted proteins | sample Lox_Sample_24_FD_206723 | JGI IMG/M metagenome (GOLD analysis project Ga0335075, IMG submission 206723) | Soil microbial communities from Loxahatchee National Wildlife Refuge, Florida, United States - Lox_Sample_2.4 | ecosystem: Environmental > Terrestrial > Soil > Wetlands | place: USA: Florida... | reverse complement strand
CCGTCGTCCAGCCAGGCGCTCACCAGCTCGAACACCGCCGTGGGCGCGCGTGCGTCCTGCGGCTCGACCATCATCTGCCCGAAGGCCTGTCCGTCGGCGACCGTCACCTCCACGCGCGCGCGCTCGGCGGCGCCCAGCAGCGCCGCATCGACCTGAAGCCCGTCGCGCCCGAGCAGCAGCGCACGCCGTGGCGGGCGCGAGCCGAGCGTCGTCTCGCCGAGGTCGGCCCGTTCGAGAGCGAGCACCGTCTGGGCGCTCAGCAGATAGCCGTTGGCGAGCAGCGCACCGTCTTCGAGCAGCTCGTCCAACGACTCGCCTTCCCCGGCCGACCCGCGCTTGGCGATCTCCAGCCGCGAGAACGCGCGCAGCTCGCGCACGAGCGCGCGGCCGCGAGCGGGCACGGACCACAGCACCAGCTCGTCGATCGCGGCGCCCTGCGCGCAGGCGCGGCAGGACACCAGCCCGCCGAGGCCGATGCCGATGACCGCGACCCGGCGGGCGCCCTCGTCCTCGCGCAGCCACAGTGCCGCATCCGCGACCGCCTGCGTCCAGGCGTCGAGCTGCGCGGGGTCGCTCGGGCCTCCCGCGCTGTCGCCACTGCCGGGCAGGTCGATGCGCAGGGCCGTGTGGCCGGCGCGCGCAAGGTGCTCCGCCCATTCGCGACGGATGCGATAGCTGCACATGTCCTCCCAGCCGAACGGCGGGCACATCAGCACGGCGGCGTCTCTCGCCGGGCCGGCGCCCCTGTGCAGGATCGCGAACACGCCCGCAGCGGACCCCGCCAGGTACATCGCCTGCGGCGGCGGCAGTGACGGCGGCGGCGGCGATGGCGCGGGCGCGCTCATGACGGGGACGCTCCCATGGCGAGGTCGAGCTGGCCGTGCATGTTCAGCGCCGTGAGCCGGCCGACCGCGCACGCGCTCGCGTGCGCGAGGCGACGGAGCGTCACCTCGCGGCCTGCTCCCGGCTCGATGAAGAAGCCGTTGTCGCTCGGCAGGTAGCCGGGCGCCTCGATGCGCACGCCGTAGGCCAGCCGCGCGCTGGCGAGCCTCACGCGCACGTCGGCGGAGGCCAGCGCCGCGGTCTCGACGCTCAGGCCGAGCTGCTCGGCAGTCTCGCGCTCGAGCGGCCGTCCCGCGGGAAAGCGGACGGCCTGGCTGAGCATCCGTGGCCCGCGCTCGCGCTCGTCGCGCTCGAGGCTCACGACGATCGCGTCCTGGGCGGGCGGCCCGAAGCGATACGCCCAGGCCGCATCGACAAAGCGGCCGATCACGGCCTCGACGTTCCACTCGCCCTGGGTGTGCGGCGCGAGCGCGACCGTGGCGGCGGCCTCCTCGATGCGCAGCTCGCGGTCGCGGTACAGCGCCACGCGCAGGCTTGCCTCCAGCGGCACTGGGCGGTCGTTGGCCACGTGGGCGACGATCCCTCCCAGGCCCTCGTCGACGGTCCACACGGCCACGGGCGCGAGCGCGCGCCTGAGGTGGTGGTATGCGAGCTTGGGCACGCCGTCGCAATCGATCACGCCCCAGCCCGCGCCGGGCAGCAGGTCGCGCAACCACAGCACAAGCGCGCCGCCGCAAGGAGACGCGCTGCGACGCCACTCGCCGAACGCCTCGCACATGACCTCGCCGGTCACGGCGCGTGACAGCTCGAGGTAGCGCTCGCGGTCGGCCATCCGCAGCTCGCGGGCGTCGAGGTCGAACAGGACCTCCAGATAGTGGTCGCGGACGTCCGCGAAGTCCCAGTCGGCGCCGACGTCGCGGGGGACGCCCGTCTCGAGCACGGGGTTGACCCCGGCGGGCTCCGCGGGCGCCTCGGCGTGCGCGGCTTCTAGCACGTTGGAGAACGCCAGGCACTCGGCGGCGAAGCGCACGCCGGCGCGGCGCAGGTCGTCGAGCGGGCGTCGGTAGCCGCCGACGCCGAAGTAGTTGGCGATCCCGCGGTCGGGCCGGAACGGCAGCTCGCCGCCGCACGGGGCCGAGGGCACGTAGGCGGCGTCCACGCCGCTGTCGCGCACGAGCGCCGGCAGCAGCTCGCCGAACAGCTCGCCGCGCCCGAGCGAGGGATCGAGCCCGAGCATCGCCACCTGCTGCTCGACTTCGCTGTTGCCGCACAGCACCGTGAGGCTGGGGCGACCCCCCAGCGCGCCCAGCAGCTCGCCGGCCTCGCGCGTGACCGCCGCGCGAAAGCGCTCGTGCTCGAAGGGATAGTCGAAGTTGGCGAACATGAAGTCCTGCCACACGAGGATGCCGAGCTCGTCGCACAGGTCGTGGAAGCTCGCCGTCTCGTACGCGCCGGTGCCCGGCAGGCGGAGCATGTTCATGCCGGCCTCGCGCACGCGGGCGAGCTCGGCGCGAAGCTCCTGCTCGCAAGGAGCGAGACCGACCGGGTCGATCGGCGTCCACACCGCCCCGCGCGCGAACACGCGCGCGCCGTTGACGCGCAGGTCGATCCCGTCGCGCTCGATGTCGTGGGACGGCGTCGATCCGAATGCCAGCTCGCGGAAGCCGACGCGCCCCGCGTCGATCACGACCGTCGGGCGCTCGCCGGCGACCACCAGGCGCAGGTCGTGCAACGCAGGCTCGCCGTGGGTGTGCGGCCACCAGCGCTCCACTCGCGGGACCACAAGCTCGCCCCTGGCGGCGAGCGCGTCCGCGGGGCCGCTGAGCGTCAGCTCGGTGCGGTGCAGTCCCGACGGGCCGTCGAGTTCGGCCTCGACCGAGCGCACCGGCTGTTCGTCCAGAGTTCGCAGTCGCGCGTGGATCGACACCACGCCGCTCGCGCCCTCCAGCCGAGGTCGCAGCGTGAGCTCCTCGACCGCCAGCCCCCGCGTGCGCTCGACGCGGACTGCGCGCCACGGTCCGACGGCGGCGGGCCCGGGCGCGAAGCCCGGCGCGCGCCCGAGCAGCATCGTGCGATAGAAGCGCAGGTTGCGCTCGGAGACCAGCCGTGTGCGCCAGCGCGCGCGTGGGCGCCGGGGCTCGGCGAGCAGGGGCGCCAGCGCGCGGCAGCCGATCACCAGCTCGTTGCCCGCGCGACCCTCGAGGTCGAGCACGTGACTGGCGAACATCGACTCGCTCTCGAGGACCAGCTCGCCGTCCAGGTAGACCTCTGCCACCGTCGCGATTCCGTCCAAGCGCAGCCGCAGCTCTTCGCCGCTCGCGGCGGCGCGCGCGTCGAAGCGGGTTCGAAACCACCAGTCCTCGGCGTCGAAGTCACGCTGCTGTCCGAGCCGCCACAGCCCGGCGTCGCGCAGGGCGCCAGCCGCCGTGCCGGGAACGCTCGCGGGCATCCAGTCGAGGCCGTCGAGGTCGTGCGCGTCGCGATGCGCGGGCGCCGGCGAGCACGCGGCCTGCCATCCGTCGGACAGCGCGTGCGACGTGTGGGACTCCGAGCGAACGCGCGGGCGCGCCCGCGCCGTCACGCACGCGTCAGGCGATTGCGCCATCGACCAGCTCCCTCGCTTCCACTCACGCCGCGGCGACTCGTTCGGCTCACGGCTCAATCAACGGCCAGGACAGGCGGATGTTCGCACGCCGGCGAGGCCAGCGCCCGGCGCTCGCTGGCCGTTCGGGGGGGTCTTGTGCCCCGGGGCGGAGCACAGCCCGGCCTTTCGGCCGGCCTGTGCCCACGCGCGATGTGGGACGGTTTCGGTGTGCCGGTGGGAGGATCGTCACTCCAAGCCCCAAAGCGCTCGTACAGCACGCAGCTGCGCGGGGGAGCGTCGCAGCTGCGCGAGGCCGTGGGGCTGTACCGGCTGCACTCGCATGACGTCTCGCAGCGCGTGGCGGCGCGCCTGGCCGACATGGGCGAGGTCGAACGGCGGATCGCGCTGGCGCTCGGCGCCCCACTGCGCGGCAAGCGCATCCTCGACGTCGGCGCCGGGCAGGTCATGTTCCACATGCTGTGCTTCGGCCGCGAGAACACCGTCACGGGAATCGACCTGGAGGTCGTCGCGCAGGGACTCGATCCGCGGGCGTATGCGCGGATGTGGAGGGTAAACGGCCCGCGGCGCACGATCAAGACCGTCGGACGCAAGCTCCTGCAGGTCGACCGCCATTACCGGCGGGAAATGCTGCAGCAATGCGGCCTGCGCCATTTCCCGCCCATGCGCGTGCTGCAAATGGACGCGACCGCGATGAGCTTCGCCGACGCGGCCTTCGACGTCGTGCACTGCAGCGCGGTGATGCCTCACATTCCCGACCCCGCCGCGGCCCTGCGGGAGATGGTGCGCGTCCTGCGTCCCGGCGGCGTTGCATACGTCACGTTCCATCTTTACACGAGCGACACCGGCTCGGAGGATCCCCGCCTGATGCGTGAGGACAGCGGTTTGCCTTTGTGGCCTCACCTGCGCCCTGCCACCGAAGGGATGCTGCTGCGCCACGCCTTCCTGAACAAGCTGCGCCTCGCCGACTGGCAAGGCCTGTTCTCCGATTTGATGCCAGGCTCCGATATGGAGAAACGAGGCTCCGAGGAGGAGGCGCGCCTGCGCGCCGAGGCCGTGCGCCTTCAATCGGAAGGCGAGCTGACGACGTTCTCGCTGGAGGAGCTGCTGACGCGCACCGTCTCGGTCGTGTGGCGCAAGCCCGGGTAGCGCAGCTCGGCGACGGCCGCCTCGATCGAGGCGATGCTCTCGAACACGCCCGGCGTGAGCATGTGGTCGGGGAACTCGATGTCGAAATGGTCCTCCAGCGCGAGCATCACGTTGACGCTTGCGTGCGAGTTCATGCCGGCCTCGTACAGGTCGGCGTTCTCGGCGAGCTGATCCGCCTGGATGGGCAGCCGGCCGTGGCTCTTGATGATCTGGCGAATCTCGTCGGTCATGTCGTGCGTCTCGTCGATGTCGGGCGCGCGTTTGATTAACGCAAGCAGACCGGCGATTCTCACGTGGGCGAGCACGCCGGTCCTCGCGAAGCCGCCCCTCCGGCGCGCTCGCCGGGGTGGCTGACGGGCACGCGCGGAGTTCCGCACCGCGGGGACGCTTCCCGCAAAGCGCGTTGCTGGTAGCAGGAAATCGTTGCAAATTGCGGGTTTGGGGCTGTATGATCGCCCGGCATGAGCTACCAGTGCACAGCCTCGCCCCAGTTGGGACCTGCCTCGGCGGGAGAGCGAGTCGGCTAGGCTCGGGTGGGCCCAGACCTCGGCGGCCCGTCGGCCGCCGCGGTTGGGTAGCGATCCGGGTCGCCAAGGAAGGTTGGTCCCCATGGGAATCGTCAACACGGACGGCAAGCAGGGTGCCGAAGTCGCCCCCCTGGAGCTGGGGGCCAAGGGGGCCGGGCGCGCGGGCGCGCGCAAGACGCCGGGAAGCGCGAAGGCTCGGCTGGCGCGGTGGCCGGCCGGCGGCGCTCAGGGCTCCTCCCAGACGACGCTCGAGCGCGCGCGCGAGCGCTCCGGGGGGCGCTCGCGCAGCGCGGTCGCGGAGCTGCTCGAACGCGAGCGCCGGCGCGTGGCAGCCGACGTTCACGACCTGATCTTGCAGGACCTGGCGTTGGCGCTGGCGAGCGCCCGCACGCTGGCCGACGACCCCGCGCAGGCTGTCCGCGCGAGCATCGTGGTCGCGGCCTGCGAGCGCGCGGTGGCGGCCGCGCACGACATGGTCGAGGACCTGCTCGCCAACGAGACGAGGCCGGTCGTCGATGCGGTCGGCGCGAGCGTGCGGGCGGCCGCCAGGCTGGTGCCGCTGCGCTTCGACGCCGAGGGGGTGCCTGTCGGGCGACAGCCCGATCAGCCCACGCTCGACGCGATCGTGCACATCGCGCGCGAGGCGGTCGCCAACGCGGTCAAGCACGCCGCGCCGTCCGCCGTCGAGGTCGTGCTCGAGCACCGCGAGGGCTGGCGCCTGCTCGTGCGCGACGACGGTTGCGGGTTCGACCCGGCGAGCGCCCACGCGGGGTTCGGGCTCGACAGCATGAGCGCGCACGCGCGGGCGCTCGGGGGGACGCTGCGGGTGGCCAGCGCCGTGGGCGCCGGCACGACGGTCGAGGCCGTCCTGGCGTGAGCGGCACGCCGGTCGCGGACACGCCCACGGTCGTCCTCGCCGACGATCACCCCGCGACCCGCCTGGGTGTGCGCATGGCGCTGATGAGGGGCGGCTTCAGCGTGGTGGGGGAAGCGGCCGATTGCGAGGGCGCGGTTCGCGCGGTGCTCCGCGAGCGCCCCGACGTGTGTGTGCTGGACGTCGGCATGGAAGGCGGCGGCATCCTGGCGGCGGCAAGGATCGCGCAGGAGCAGCCGTCGACGTCGGTGGTCATGTTGAGCGCCTCGCACCGCACCGACGACGTGCTCGCGGCGCTGCGCGCCGGCGCGGTCGGATACCTGCCGAAGGACACGCATCCGGATCGCCTGCCGGATGCCCTGCGCGGGGTGCTCAAGGGCGAGGCCGCGCTGCCGCGAGCCCTCGTCGGCGCGGTGCTGAGCGAGCTGCGCGACTTCACAGCGCCACCGGAGGAGCCGATCAAGGTGGGAGCGGTCGAGTTGACGGCGCGGGAGTCGGAGGTCCTCAGGCTGCTGAGCTCCGGGCTGAACACCGCGGAGGTCGGCGAGATGCTGTCGCTGTCCCCGGTCACCGTGCGCCGCCACGTGTCCACGGGGGTGGCCAAGCTCGGCGTCGCCGACCGCACCGCGGCGATCAGCGCGATCGAGCCCGCGAGCGCCGCGTAGGCCGCCGCAGCTCCGTGGGGAGACGGCCGCTCGGCGTTCAGGCCAGGCCGGCGCGGACGGCGCACACGGCGGCCTGCACGCGGTTGTGCACCCCGAGCTTGCCGAAGATGCTGGTCACGTGCTGCTTGACCGTGTGCCCGCTTATCGAAAGCTCGCGACCGATGGCGGCGTTGTCCGCGCCGCCGGCGAGTAGTCGCAGAACCTCCAGCTCGCGCGCGGTCAACGCCCGGGCGCCGTCGCCGGCGTGCGCGGCGCTCGCGTCGGCGCCGGCGCGCACGTGCGCCACCAGCGCTTGCAGGATCTCGCGCGAGAGCACCGCATGGCCAGCGGCCGCCAGGCGGATGCTCGCCGCCAGCTCATCGGCGCGGCTGCCCTTCAGCAAGTAGCAGCACGCCCCCGCCGCCAGGGCTGCGAGCACGTCGCCGTGGTCGGCTGAGACGCTGAGGACCATGACCTGCACGTGCGGCTGGGCGGCCACGATCCGGCGAACCGCCTCGACGCCCGGGGTGCCGGGCATTCTCAGGTCGATCACCACCACGTCGGGCTCCAGCTCGCGCGTCACCGTCACCGCCCCCTCGCCGTCGGTCGCCTCCCCGATCACCGATATGCCGTCGGCCGCGAGCATCCCGCGCAGCCCCTCCCGAAAGAAGTGGTGGTCGTCCACGAGCACGACTCTGAGCGCCTGGCCGGGGGCCGTCATCGCCGAGAAAATTACGTGAAACGTGAAACCGGCACGTTTCAGATCGCTCCACGCGGGAATGTAGCCGTTCACGAAGGTTGCGCCGGCTCACCCGAGCCGACCGACAGCAGCGTCGCCCCGTAGGTCCTACATGGATGTCATCCCTCGAGGGCGAGGAGTGTTGGAACGTCCATTACGCGCGCGCGCCGTCTCGCGGTAGCCCCTGCGCGCCGACAGAAGCCGCAAACAAGCGTCGCCCTGCCTGCCTGCCCTGACATCAGGATCGGCGCATCCGAGAAACATCACGAAACCACCTCACTCGGAGGAGGCTCAGATGCTCAAGCCACTCACGCGCAGCTATTACCTGATGATTGGTCTGGTGCTGCTGTTCGCTAGCTCATCGGCCTTTGCAGCGCGAGAGTTGCGTGATGCAAAAGCTCATGCATCGCGCCGTGGCGGTAGGGCGCATGGCTCCTCGAAGGGCGCGCACGGGACCGGGGCGGGCGGCCGGCGCGAGGAAGCGCGCGAACGGCGCTCGGCCACTGTGAAAACCCTGTTGGGAGATGCCGTCGTGGAGACCCAGGAAGGAGTCCTTCAGGCCGGCCAGGCGGAGGCGTTTCGTCTTCGGGGCGCCACGAGCGCCACGGCTACCGACGCACATCTCTACATCGGCGCGGGCAACGGCGCGACGAGCGTGCTGGTGGGTGTTTACAACGGGCACTACAAGCCGCAGGCGCTGCTGAGCTCCGGCACGGCCACGGCGTCCAAGCCGGGCGCTTGGACCACGGTGCCGATCAAGCCGCTCGAAGTCGTGAAAAACAAGGTCTATTGGCTGGCGATCCTCGGTGAGGGCGGCGCCCTGCACTATCGGGAGAGCCCGGACAGATCATGCTCCAGCGTGACCACCACCGGCAAGAGCATGCGCACGCTTCCGAGTTGGTGGAGCAAACGCCCCCATCGCAGGACGGGGTTGTGCCCGGCATCTGCATACCTGAGCACCTCCAGCGGCAAATCGACCTCCAAACCAGGCGGCGAAAAGCACGAAGAAGAAAGCGGCCACTCCGAAAGCGCGCCGCAGCCCGTGGCGATGCCGAGCATCTCCGGGCGGGCGCTCGTGGGACACGTCCTGGAGGGGTCGCCCGGCTCGTGGAGCGGACGCCCGACGTCCTACGCCTACCGGTGGGAGGACTGCAACCGCGTTGGCGAATCGTGCTCGCAACTCGCCGGTGCGACCTCCTCGACGTACACGCTCGGCTCGAGCGAAGTCGGCCATACGGTCCGTTTGCTCGTGACCGCGTCCAACACAGCCGGCTCGACCGAAGCCCCCTCCGCGGTCAGCGAAGTGGTGAACACCGAATCGCCGGCCACGCCGCCCGCGAACACGGCTCCGCCGCAGGTCAGCGGCACGGCGCAGGAAGGCCAGACGTTGACCGCTTCCGAAGGCTCGTGGTCGGGCAGCCCGACCTCCTACGCCTACCAGTGGGAGGACTGCAACGCCTTGGGTGAAGCGTGCGCGGAAGTCGCCGGCGCGACCTCCTCGGGCTACGAGCTGGCGCTCGCCGACGTGGGGCATACGCTTCGCGTGGCGGTGACCGCGACCAACGCGAGCGGGTCGACCAAGGCGACCTCCGCGCCGACGGCGACCGTGCTGCCCCTGGGGCCGGTGAACACGGGGGCGCCGAAGGTCAGCGGCACGGCCAAGGAAGGGCAGACGCTGACTGCTTCCGAGGGCTCATGGTTGGGGAGCCCGACGTCCTACGCTTATCAGTGGGAGGACTGCAACGGCTCCGGAGAAGCCTGCGCTGAAGTCGGCGGCGCGACGGCCTCCAGCTACAAACTGGCCGCGGGCGATGTCGGGCACACGATGCGCGTGGTGGTGACGGCGAGCAACGCCGGCGGGTCGACCAAAGCCAGCTCGGAACCTTCGTCCGCTGTGGTCGCTGCCACGACGCCACCGCCCGTCAACACCGCATTGCCAAAAATCAGCGGGACCGCTAAGGAAGGGCAGACGTTGAGCGCTTCCGAAGGCTCGTGGTCTGGCAGCCCGACGTCCTATGCGTACCAGTGGGAAGACTGCAACAGCTCCGGGGCGGCGTGCTCAGAAATCGGCGGGGCGAGGACTTCGAGCTACAAGCTGCTGGCGAGCGACGTGGGTCACACGGTGCGCGTGGTCGTCACAGCGACCAACGCGGGCGGCTCGACCGAAGCGGCATCAGCGGCGAGCGCCAAGGTGACGCCGCTCGCGCCGGCGAACACGGCGTTGCCGAAAATCAGCGGCACGGCCGAAGAAGGCCAGACGCTGAAAGCGTCCGAAGGCTCGTGGTCTGGCAGCCCCACGTCCTATGCCTACCAGTGGGAGGACTGCAACAGCTCCGGGGCGGCGTGCTCTGAAATCGGCGGGGCGACCTCGTCCGGCTACAAGCTGCTCGCGAGCGACGTGGGCCACACGATGCGCGTGGTCGTGACGGCGACCAACGCGGGCGGGTCGACCAAAGCCAGCTCGGAACCGTCGGCGGCGGTGGCCGCCGACGCGCCCGCGGCGCCGGTGAGCACGGGGCTGCCCAAAGTCAGCGGCGTGGCTGAAGAAGGCCAGACGCTGAAAGCCTCGGAAGGCTCGTGGTCTGGCAGCCCCACGTCGTACGCCTACCAGTGGGAGGACTGCAACAGCTCCGGCGGGGCGTGCTCTGAAATCGGCGGGGCTACCTCGTCCAGCTACAAGCTGGCCGCCGGCGACGTGGGGCACACGATGCGTGTGGTCGTGACCGCGACCAACGCCGGCGGCTCGACGAAGGCCAGCTCGGAACCTTCGGCGGTGGTTGTGGCGGTGTCGGGTTCTGGTCCGCAGGTGTTTGTGGGTGAGGTTGGTGTGGGTGGGGAATCGGGTGATGGTTGTGGGAGTGCGCGGTCGCTTGCGTGGTTGGATTCGGCTTCTAGTTGGGGTGGGGGTGCTGGTGAGGTGGGTCCGGGGGTGACGGTGGATTTGTGTGGGACGTTGACGGGTGCTGTTGTTGTGCATGGGAGTGGGGAAAGTGGGCGGCCGATCACGTTGCGGTTTGAGCCTTCGGCGAAGATCAGTGTGCCTGTTTGTCCTGAATCTGGGTGTATTGACACGAACGAACAGCGGTTTTTGGATATCGAAGGCGCGGGTGAATCGGATCGTGGTGTGATCGAAAGCACGGATACCGGGACGGGCAGGAAAGAAGGGTCGGCGGCGGAACGCGCGCGTGGGATCGAAGCGTTGCGTTGCGAAGGTTGCACGATCAGGTATATGGATATCGAAAAACTGTATGAAAAAACGAGTGAAGCGGATGGGACGGTCGCTGAACCGATTCGCGGGATCGAGTTCTCGGGGAGTGGTTTGTCGATCGTGCATAACACGATCAACTATGCTGGCTGGGCGTTGTTCTCGGATTGGGGCGCGACGGACAAGGACGTGCATATCGAATACAACACGCTCGACCATATCGGTCATGGGTTCGCGTCGGAGACGTATGTGACGGGGTCGAGCGATATCGGGCCGATCGTGTTTGCTCATAACCGGCTGTTGGGGTTCAAGGCGTGGGACACGGATGGCGACCCGAACCATCAGGACGGGGTGCACTGCTATGACTCGGGGAGCAGCACTGCGATCCCGCACTACAACGGGCTGTTCATCTACGACAACAGGTTTGGCCCGGAAACGGGGAAGTACATGAACTCCTCGATGTACATGGAGGGCTCGACGGGCCCCAACTGCGGGGATGCGTCCTCGAACATCTGGGTGTTCAACAACGTCAGCGTGATGACCGAACACGACGCCAACGGCGCGATCTATGACGGCACTGGCCAGGAGCACATCTACAACAACACGTTCATTGGCCCCAACAGCAGCGAACCATACCCCTGCGTCGTGATCTCCAACGACGCCGTCGAAACACACTTCAAGAACAACATCACCACCACCTGCAACGAGGGCGTGTCGTTGAAGATGAGCATGATGGCCTCCGGTGGCCTGGACTACAACCTGTATGCCAACGGCGGCGATAACTTCTTCAACTCCACCGGCGAAGAAGGCGGCTCCTGCCACGACTTCCCGATGAGCGAATTCGCCAAGTGGCAGTCGTGCACCGGCCAGGAGCAGCAGTCCAAAGCCGAGTCCTCGGCAGGCCTGAAGACCTCTCCCGGCGAACAAGCAGGCGAACTGGAAGCCGGCTCGCCCGCCAAGGCAGCGGGCGCCAACCTCACCAGCCTGTGCGAAACCGGAGAGCCCACCGAAGAACTCTGCAAGAACATCAACGGCGAAGCACGCCCCACCACCGGCGCATGGAACATCGGCGCCTACTGACAGCCAGCCAGCCGCCGCGACGCCAGACGGCGCCATCCGCCCCACGGTAGGACACGGCGCCCGCCACCGCCTGTGGCGGCGGGCGCCGCCCGCCCGCCCGGCTGGCGCGGCGGGATCGCGATCCCCGACGTCCATGCCGCGCACGCCGGTGGTGTCGCGTGCCTGCGGATATCCTCGCCCCTGGATGGTCGGCCATTTCAAGCGTGGTGTCTATGTGCTGGTTGTCTTGGTGTGGCTGGTGTTGGTCTCCTCGGCGTTGGGTGCGTATGTGGTGGGTGGTGGGGCGTTGGGCGTTGGGCGGGCTGCTGGGCATGAGCGGGGGGGCAGGGCGAGGGCCAGGCACAAGCCGGGTGCGGTGGTGCATCGTGGTGGGTCTCGCAGGGTTGTGCATGCGGTGGGGGTGCTGCTGGGGGACACGGCGGTCGAGTGGCAGTACGACTCTCTGGCTGCGGGGCAGGCTGAAGCGTTTCGGCTGCGGGCGCTCGCGGGTGGGCTCGTGGGCGCGGCGCATGTCTTCATCGGCGCTCACAGTGCTGCGCGGAGGCTGTTGGTTGGTTTGTACGGAGCGGCGCCCGGCCGTCCGGGGGCGTTGCTGAGCACGGGTTGGACGTCGGCGGTGAGGCCGGACGGCTGGGCGGCGGTGTCGATGGCGCCGGCGCAGCTGTTCGCCGGCAGGACGTATTGGCTGGCGATCCTCGGCGAGGGGGGTCGCCTGCGCTATCGCGACAGGGCGCGTGGCCCATGCGCGAGCCAGACGAGCGCCAGCCGCGGGCTTCGTTTTCTGCCGGCGTCCTGGAGGACCGGCACGACCTACGAAGACTGCCCCATATCCGCATACCTGACGGCGGCCGCTGCGACGAGCACGGCCGCTGCGCCTCTCGCAGCGGCCGGCACGGGGGTGTCCCCGGCGAGCGAAGCCCTGGCCGTGGAAGCGCAGGCGATGGCCGCATGGGCTCACGCGCCGGTGGCGACCGTGCCGCCGGTCATCTCCGGCGTCGTGAGCGAAGAGCAGGTCCTCGTCGCGACCAGCGGGTCGTGGTCTGGCAGCCCGACGTCCTACGCCTACCAGTGGCAGGATTGCGCAGCGGACGGGGAAGCTTGCTCGGACATCGCCGGCGCGGTGTATGCCAGCTACAGGCTGGCCGCCCGCGACGTGGGCCACACGATGCGCGTGGTCGTGACGGCGAGCAACCCCGTCGGTGCGGGGATCGCCAGCTCGGAACCGTCGGGGGTGGTGGTTGGTGGTGTGCCTGCGGCGCCGGTGAGCACGGGGTTGCCCGAGCTGAGCGGCGTGGCTGAAGAAGGCCAGACGTTGAAGGCTTCTGAAGGGTCGTGGTCTGGCAGCCCGACGTCCTTCGCGTATCGGTGGGAGGATTGCAACAGCTCCGGGGGGGCGTGCTCTGAAATTGGCGGTGCGACCGGATCGAGCTACAAGCTTCTCGCGAGCGATGTGGGGCACACGATGCGTGTGGTCGTGACCGCGACCAACGCCGGCG
>Ga0335075_10011890_pt1 | contig 13160 bp, 15 predicted proteins | sample Lox_Sample_24_FD_206723 | JGI IMG/M metagenome (GOLD analysis project Ga0335075, IMG submission 206723) | Soil microbial communities from Loxahatchee National Wildlife Refuge, Florida, United States - Lox_Sample_2.4 | ecosystem: Environmental > Terrestrial > Soil > Wetlands | place: USA... | reverse complement strand
CAACACTCCATGTTGACCACGATGGCGAAGCCGAGCTCGTGCTGGCCGAACCGGCCGGCGCGATCGCGCCCGGGCAGGCGGCGGTGCTTTATGATGGCGATCGTCTGCTCGGTGGCGGCTGGATCAGGCGGGCTCCTTGAACCGGCCCATCTTGACCGCGGAGAGGCCATCTCCTATATGCGGTGCCCGGCTGGCGGGGTAGCTCAGTTGGTCAGAGCAGTGGACTCATAAGCCAAAGGTCGGCGGTTCAAATCCGCCCCCCGCTACCAACTTTACAGTACCAGTCGCACCGGCTTTGTTCTCCTTGGTTGCGGCGCAGGCGAGGATCCGCGGCAACAGCCCGAAGGCGGCTACTGATCGCCACCGTGATCTACGGCCTTGCCTCATTCGGCTCTGCGGTGTCGTGGAGCGTGGAGATTCTTGCACTAACCCGGTTCCTGACGCGGCTCGGTCTGGGGGCATCGCGATCGCGTGTACATCGCCGAGCTGTTTCCTGCCCGGGTGCGCGGCAAATACTCGGCGCTCGCGTTTGCGATCGGCGTGCTCGGCGTGTCCCCGCGGCGGCTAGCATCGTCCGGATCGTGGTGCCGATGGCGCCCTGGGGTGGCGTCTCGTCTTTGTCTGGGCCTGTGATCATCCCGAGTGACGCCTTCGTCACGGCCGCGGGCTTCGCCGAGGTACTGGGCTGCCCGGTCTATGACCAAACGGTCCTGCAACGCGCGCATTTTCCGACCGACCATCCAGCCTATCTTGGCCCCCTGTGGCGCGACCAGAAAACCGTGCGCGCCCGCCTCGATCCCTATGACACGATCATCGGCCTCGGCTCGGATTTTCCTGCGGATGTCGGTCTGTAGCGAGATCGAGCCGCCGCCGCCGCATATGGCGGTATCGGGATGGATTTCGCAAATCCGCCGATCGACTTCACCTTGCTCGCCCGCAGTCTCGGCATGCAGGCCCATCGCATCGAAACCCAGGGTGCTTTCGTCGCCGCTTGCAGCGATGCATTAACAGCCAATGAGCCTGTGCTCCTTGAAGTAGTTGTCGACCGGCAGCGTGTAGCCAGTTGCGCGGGACATACCCCGTCGGCCAGCGCTACCTCCGTGGGACGAGGCTCGGAGGTCCGTTATCGGCGCTTCTAGCCCGTTGGCTAGCGACGCGAGAAGGTCGCGTTTCTGATCTCATTGCTGCCGATGGACCACGCCCTCTCGGACGCGTATTCGTGCCCCATTGCGGACTGTACGCATGTTGGCGTGGCTGTCACGCGCTGTGGCGCGCGCGCAGATATGGGTATGATCATGCGCCGCCCGACGAGGTTCACATGGGCTCGACGCCAGCCAGCAACTTAGAGGACCTTCGACAGATCATTGCGGATCTTGAACGTGAGAACTCTCAGCTCAGGGCCGAGAGGGACGAGGCGCTTCAATACCAAACCGCAACTAGTGATGTGTTGAAGGCCCTTAGCAATCAGGCCTTCGACCTGAGCTCGGTCCTCGGGACCCTCATCGGGACCGCTGTCCGACTCTGCGATGGAGAGAGGGCCTTTATCTATCGTCGCTACGATGCGCTTTACCGGCTTGAGGTATCGACCGGGTTCACGCCGGAATTTCATGCCTACATGGCCAGCGTGCCGGTTTCTCCGGGAGCCGGTTCGATGGTCGGGCGGGTGACGTTGTCTGGGCAGGCCGTCCACATCATCGATGCCGCAAACGACCCAGATTATACGTGGAGCGCGGCGCAGCAGGGTGGTCGTTACCGCTCGATGCTCGGCGTCCCTCTACTGCGCGAGGGGCAGACGCTCGGTGTCATTTCGGTTGTCCGCGACGTTGTGAAGCCGTTTAGCGGCGCACAGATCGAGCTGATGAAGTCATTCGCCGATCAAGCGGTCATCGCTATCGAGAACGCTAGGCTTCTCACCGAATTACGCGCCCATAGCGACGAGATCGCCGGATGGAACCGCGAATTGGAGGAGCGGGTCGCCGCTCAACTGGCGGAACTTGAACGAGCTCGGAAACTACGGCGTTTTCTCGCGCCGCAATTGGCCGATCTGATCGTGGCACAAGGCGACGAAACCATCCTTGAAAGTCATCGTCGCGAGATCGTTGTCGTGTTCTGCGACCTTCGCGGCTTCACCACATTTGCAGAACGAGCCGAGCCTGAAGAGGTCATGGCGCTGCTGGGCGACTACCACGCGGCGTTGGGACCGATTATTGCCCGATTTGAAGGGACGCTTGATCACTATGCCGGCGATGGGATCATGGTGTTCTTCAACGATCCCATACCCACTCCCGACCCGGCCAAGCGCGCCATCGAGATGGCGAGCGCGATGCGCGAGGCGGCGCAGGCCTTGCTACAGACATGGCGCGAGCACGGGCACGAGGTTGGATTTGGCGTCGGTATCTCGCAGGGCTATGCAACCCTCGGTCAGATCGGCTTCGCCGAGCGCATGGATTACACAGCGATCGGCACCGTTACCAATCTTGCTGCCCGGCTCTGCAGCGAAGCCAAGGACGGACAGATCCTGATCAGTCGACGCGTCGCTAACGCGGTCAGGGACGCCGCATCGTTGGAAGAAATTGGTGATCTTTCGTTAAAGGGTCTGAGCCAGGCCGTCGCCGTATTTAACGTTCTGCGATAGGCATTGAGCGAACACGTTGACGCTATTCGGAATTTCGTTTGACGGCCGCTATCGGCGCTGAGCGGTCGCATGCGCGAACCACGACGACCGTCCGCTCATGCCCCCCGTTTCTGTCATTGGCCGACGCCCCATCGGGGGCGTATGCATAGGAGCAAGGAATACTGCCTGTTCGATTACTGCCCTAGATATAATTATCAAATCGGGGAGCCCAGCAAAGCCGCTCGCCATGGTCATAAATTTCTTGCCGCGGGCGCGACGTATGGTCCCGGGTGGTGAAAGCTTGCACTTGGGATATGGGAATCCAAGAAATGTCAGCTATAAGCGCCCAAACACTGGGCCTTAAGTTGCATAACTTAGTGAGTGGGAGGAAAAAACAGTGAATCAGACGCATAGGCTGGTGAGCGTGAGCCGGCGCCGTTTGCTGCAAGCGGGCGCGGCGGTCGGCGGACTGCAACTTGCCAGCCCCTTTATCATCAAGGCGCGCGGCGAAACACCGATCAAGATCGGCTTTATCGACCCGATCACCGGCAGCCTTTCCGCCCTCGCGGTCTCCGAGGTCGAGGGCGCGAAGTGGACCGTCGAGCAGATCAACAAATCCGGCGGCATCTTGGGCCGCCAGGTCGAGCTCTTGGTCGAGGATAGCGCCAACGACACCGGTACCGGCGTGCAGAAGGCCCATAAGCTGATCGACCGCGACAATGTCGACGTGATCATGGGTGACGTGAACTCCGGCATCGCCTACGCGATCATGGGCGTGACGTCGGAAAAAGGCATCCTGCATATCGTGCCCGGCGGGCATACCGATCCGATCACCGGCACCGACTGCAAGTGGAACACCTACCGGACCTGCAACACGACCGCGATGGACACGGCGGCGATTTCCGGCGAGTTGATCAAGCGGTTCGGCAAGAAATGGTTCTTCATCACGCCGGATTACGCGTACGGCAAAACGCTCCAGGACAATTTCATCAAGAAGCTGACCGCCGCGGGCGGCGAATATCAGGCCGAGCTGCTGCCGATCGCCAACTCCGACTTCTCAGCCTCGCTGATCAAGGCCAAGGCCTATAAGCCCAACGTGCTGCTCAACAATATGGGCGGCTCGGCGCAGATCAACTGCATGAAGCAGTTCCTGCAATTCGGCATGGGCAAGGAAATGGCCCTGGGCGGCGCGCTGTTCGAGATCGAGTCGGTGCGTTCGGTGCCGGCGGAGGCGCAGGCCGGGTGGTGGTGCATGGAGTGGTACTGGAACAACCCGAGCGTGCCGGCGGTAAAAACCTTTGTCGACGCGATCAGCCCGACGCTCGGCAAGAAGCCGACGGCGCGGCACTGGATGGCCTATGTTTCGGTGCATGCATTCCGCCTCGCGGCGGAAAAGGCGAAGTCGCTCAAGGGGCTCGACCTCGCCCATGCGATGTCCGACTTGGAGTTGCCGCCGGAAGTCTCGCTGATGCCCGGCAAGATCCGCTACCGCGCCGGCGACCACCAGCTGATGAGCGATATTCACATCGGCCAGGTGCACCCGCCCGAAGGCGATCCGGACAATCTGTTCACCATCGCGTCGACCGTGACGGGCGAACAGGCGGCCGGCTCCGCTGAATCGACCGGCTGCAAGATGAGTTTCCCCTCCTGACCTGAAGAATACGTGCCGCGCGGGATGTCCGCGCGACACGGTCTTTCATACCCGCATGCGGGATTGGGTTCATGCTGCAAGTCGTTTTGTTCAATCTTACGAATGGGTTGATTGTCGGCGCGTTTTACGTGCTCATGGCGCTGGGACTGTCGCTGATCATCAATCTCAGCAACGTCGTCAATTTCGCCCATGGCAACTTCCTGGCGCTCGGCGGATATTTCGCGTTTATGCTGACGCCCTATATCGGGTTCTGGGGCGCGCTGCTGATATCGCCTTTGGTCACGGCGGTCGTCGGTTACATCATCGAACAGCTGCTGATCCGACATGTCTACATGCGGAACCACATTTACAGCCTGCTGCTGACGTTTGGGCTTGGGTTCATCCTGCAGGATACCTGTCGCTATTTCTGGGGACCAAGCCCGCTGCCTTTGGGCATTCCCGACAGTCTTTCCACGCCGGTTACGCCGGACCTGTTTTTTATCACTTGGTACCGGGTGTTCATGGTCGTGGTGGTCGTTGTCGCGGTGAGCGGGCTGTTCGCCTTCTTGCGCTATACGCGGGTCGGGATGCGCATCCGCGCGGGCACGCTCGATCTGGACACGGTCTCCGCGCTTGGCGTGAACGTCGCGATGTTGCGGTCCTATAATTTCGCGGTCGGCAGTTATCTCGCGGGTCTCGCCGGCGTGCTGGCGGCGGGGCAGATCGGTCTGAACCCCAATATGGGCGACGATCTGATCATGCCGAGCTTTATCGCGATCATCGTCGGCGGGGTCGGCAGCCTGACAGGCACGCTGCTGGGCGGCCTGCTGATCGGCATCGCCTCGGCGCTGACCACGGTCGTGTTGCCCTCCGCCAGTGAGGCGGTGATCTACGTCATCATGGCGATCGTTCTGCTGCTGCGTCCCCGTGGGCTGCTGGGCGAGGAGGGGATGCTGTCATGAGCGCGATTTTGCGCCACCGATACGCGACAGCGGCAATTATTTGGGCGCTGCTGTTGACGGCGCCCGTCTGGCTGCCGATGTTCGGCGGCTATACCGCGCTGGCCGGCCGCATCGTCGTCTTTGGCCTCGCGGCGATGAGTTTCAATCTGCTCCTGGGTTTCACCGGGATCATGAGCTTTGGTCATGCCGCCTATTTTGGGCTTGGCGCCTATGGCTGCGGCTTGTTCCTGAAATACGTCATGGCCTCGACCTGGCTCGGGATTCTGGCGGGGATGCTGCTGGGGGGAGTGGCTGGGACCCTCTTCGGGCTGCTGCTGGTGCGCCGCCGCGGCGTCTATTTCGCGATGGTGACGATCGCCTTCGGGCAGGTGTGTTTCTACATCGCCTATAAATGGGACGATTTTACCGGCGGCTATGACGGGCTACGTGGCTTTACCCGCGCGCCGCTGGATTTCGGCGCGTTCAAGATCGACATTCTGAACAACAGCACGGCGTTTTACTTTTTCATCCTGGTGATCTTCGGCATCGCGGTGGCGCTTCAGGCTCTGCTGTTGCGATCGCCATTCGGCCGCACTCTCCTCGCGATCCGGGAAAACGAACGCCGCGCGCGTTTCCTCGGCATTCGGGTCGAGCGGCATATCTGGCTGTCGTTCTCGATCTCCTGCTTTTTTACCGCGCTGGCCGGGTCGCTTTACGCGCTGCTGAACAATTTCGCCGATCCCCTTGGGCTCAATTACATCATGTCCGGCAACATCGTCATGATCACGGTGATGGGCGGCATGCGGTCCTTTTGGGGGCCGCTGGTCGGCGCGGTCCTGTTTGTCGCGTTGCAGGATTACGTCTCTTCGGAGACGACGAACTGGATGTTCTTTGTCGGCGTGACCTTTGTGTTGGTCGTCCTGTTTTTTCCCCGCGGGCTCATGGGCATGCTGCAGAACAAGGCGGGCGCATGAGCGGGACCCCAAAGCTGGAGGTGCGCCGCGCCTCAAAGAACTTTGGCAGCCTCGCGGCCGTGTCCAATGTTTCGATGCAGGTCGAGGCCGGCGAATTGCGCGCCGTCATCGGCCCGAACGGCGCGGGCAAAACGACTTTTTTCAACCTGATCACCGGCTTTTTTCCGCCGACCATGGGCGACATCCTGCTGGATGGTCAGAACATCAATGGTGTCAGCGCGGCGGGCCGCGTCAAACTGGGCATGGGCCGAACCTTCCAGATCACCGAGATTTTTCCCGAACTCACGGTGCGGGGAAACGCCCGGATCGCCGTCGAAACCGGCCTCGGCCTCAGCCTGCGCGGCTGGCTCGGCGGTGCCGACAAGAAGCGGGTCGAGGACGCGCTGGACGAGGTCCTGACCATGGTCAACCTCACCGCCCGGGCCGATCGTCTGGTCGGGGAATTGTCGCATGGCGATCAGCGCGCCGCCGAGATCGCGATGGCGCTGGCGCTAAAACCCAGTTTGCTGCTGCTCGACGAGCCGACAGCGGGAATGGGCGACGAGGAAACGTATCAGATCACCGGCCTGATACGCCGTCTGCATCGCGACTCCAAATACACGATCGTCCTGATCGAGCATGACATGCGCGTCGTATTCCACTTGGCCGACCACATCTCGGTTCTGGCGGAAGGAAAACTTCTGGCCGAGGGCACGCCGCCGGAAATCGCCGCCAACGTGCATGTGCAGAACGCCTATTTGGGACAACCTGAATGAACGCGGTCGAGATCAGCGGCCTCAATACCTTCTACGGCAAGAGCCACATCCTGCACGACGTCTCGCTGGCGGCTGCGGAGGGCAACGTGACGACGTTGCTGGGCCGCAATGGGGCCGGCAAGACCACGACGATGCGCAGCATCATGGGGCTCACGCCCGCGCGTTCCGGGACGGTGAAGATTTTCGGTACCGACAGCACAAAGCTCGCGCCGTTTCAGATCGCGCGGCTGCGCGTCGGCTATGTGCCGGAGGGACGGCGCGTTTTTCCCAATCTGACGGTCGAGGAGAATCTGAAAGTACCGCAGGGGGCTACCGGACCGTTCGATATCCAGCGGATTTATCAGTTGTTCCCCAGGCTGGAAGAGCGGCGCATGAACCGCGGCCGCCAGTTATCGGGCGGCGAGCAGGAAATGTTGTCGATCGCGCGCGCCTTGATACTCAATCCGAAGGTTCTGATCCTGGACGAGCCGTCTCAGGGCCTGGCACCGCTGATCGTCAAGGAAGTGTTCCGGATCGTGACCTCGCTGAGGCAGGAGGGCATGACCGTCTTGCTGGTGGAGCAGAATATCCGCATGAGCCTGGAGATTTCCGACACCGCGTACGTGCTCGACCACGGCGAGGTCGTTCATCACGGGTCGGCGGCGGAGCTCGCGGCGGACGAAGCGTTAGTCCAGTCGCTGACGGGCGCCTCGGCGGAAGAGTGGGATCTGGAGATGGCCTGAAATTCAATCGGTTCGTCCGATTAAATAAATTCCGCGACTGCCGGTTGGATACCACGGCCGCCTCTGGGCGGCTTTTTGCTGCCCGATCTCACGTTTCGCGAGATATTGCCGCCGGTTAACCTCTGTTTTAGCGCTCGTTAACCTTAACCGGCGATTGTTGGCCTTACCCCGAGGGTCAACAGGGTCGCGGCAGGAGTTATGGAACGCAACAGGTGGGAAACGGCAATCCGTTGTCTTGAGATGGCGGTGCACCCCAATACGCGCGACGACGAGGTTGTCGCCGCGGTCAACGGGTTCCGGCGGACCGTTGAGGGGATGCCGCTGAGCCAGGTCTGTATCGAGTTCGCGTGCGGTGGCGTGCCGCTCGCCGATTTGGCGAATATGAAGGACACGCTCGAACGGCTGCAGCGCGAGAACCGCGAGCTGAAGCGCCGGATCACCGTCGAGGAAGCAGCGCAGGCCGCGGCCGCACAGCGCCTCGATGCCGCCTACCGGCGGATTTTCGAGCTGACCGAGGAAGCCGCATCCGCCAAGCGGATCACCGAGGCGGCCAAGCGCGAGTTCGACGATTTCCGGACCGCCTACTCCGAGGTTTTAACCGGGATCCAGCACGACAATTTTGAGCTGCACTGGGCGCTGGAAGAGGTGAAGCGAAATCTCGACGAGAAGCCGCCCGCCGCGCCGCGCCGGCCGTTCAGTGCCTTTCTCGCGGAGGCGCGTCTCGCCGCAGACCAGGCGGCGGCGTTCGCCGGCGCCGGTAACGGCAGCGGCCGCGTCGCCGCCAACGACACGGGCGACGAATCTCCCTGGAGAGCGTAAGTCGGTCAAAAAGCACGCGCTTGTCTCGATCACCGGTTCAAAGTGCGAAGCCGCGCCGCTTGGCGCGGAACGGGGCAGCCGGCGCATCGTTGCGGGGGAAGAGATGATTTTTCCCCGGAGGGTGCGATGACGCGTTTTCTGATGGCCGGTGTGGCGTTTGCCGTGACACTCGCCAGCGCCGGGCTGGCCGAGGCTCAGGTGCAGCTTTTGCCGCCGACGCAGCCTCTCTATGCCGCGCCATTCGAAATCCGGCCGGCCTTGCCGGATTCGATGCCGACCTGGGCGCATGACACGCTTTCCGGCACCGCCGAGCACAACATCGCCGCGACCCCCGGCTGTGGCGCGGCGAACCCTCAAGGCGGCATCCCGTCGATGTGGGGCGGCAACTGCCCTTGAACCACGGGGCGGCGAGCTATCCGCCGTGGCTGCTTGCCTTGAATGATACGGAAGGGCCAATCTAGTCGCGACCCGACAGCAAGCGGAGCGCGGCCGATGGCCCTCAAGGACAAGATCAGTTTTGGCATGTCGCTGCCCCATCGCTCGCCCGATCCGATCGACCGCGGTGTCGTAAAACATGTCGCGCAGCGTGCCGAGGCGCTGGGCTTTCGTGATCTCTGGGTGACCGAGAACACGCTCAACGAAGAGTCGATGTGCTTCGACCCCGTGCCGGTGCTGACCTACGCCGCGGCGGTCACGACAAAGATCAGGGTCGGCGCCTCGGTGGTGGTGCTGGCGGTGCATCATCCGGCGATGGTCGCGCATCAATGGGCGACGCTCGATTATCTCAGCGGCGGGCGCGCGGTGCTTGGCGTCGGGCTGGGGCGCGGCCACCATTACCGGCAGTTTGAGGTGCCCGAGGAAGGCAAGGTCGCGCGGTTTCGCGAGGAAGTCGCGCTGATCCGGGCGCTGTGGAACGAGGAGCGGGTCACCTTTCGCGGCAAGTTCTACAACATCGAAAACGAAGTGATGTCGCCGCGGCCGGTGCAAAACCCGATGCCGCTGTGGATGGGGGTCGGCCACCCCAACGCGATCAAGCGCACCGCCGAGCTGGCCGATGGCTGGATGGGCTCGGGCGGGTCGAGCATCGCCGAGTTCGGCCGCTCGGTGCCGATGCTCAAGGAGGCGCTGGCGGCGCGCGGCCGTGACCCGGAGAATTTCCCGATCTCAAAGCGCATCTTCATGATGGTCGACGACAACGCGGCGACCGCGCGGCGGCTGCTCGACCGCTGGTTCACCGAGGTTTATCACAACCCGCCGGGCACCGATTTCTCCGGTATCCACGGTACCCCCGAGCAGGTCCGCGAGCGGCTCGAAGAGGTTGTCGCGATGGGCGCCAACCATCTGATGCTCAACCCCGTCTCGCATTATGCCGAGCAGCTCGAAGCGCTGGCGGAGGTGGTGGGACTGAAATAGCCAATAAGCAAACCATCCCGGCGGAGGTCTGGACCCATATTTCCGCTGTTCGAGCGGCTGATCGATAGGCCCCGGCCTTCGCCGGGGTGGGGATCGCGGAAACAGGAGGTGACGATGCCTGAGACAGATATCGTCAAGCAGAACGTCGCGGCGCATTGGGGCAAGCGGGCGGCGCATTTCGACGAGGATTTCGGCCACAGCATTCGCACACAAGAGGAACGCACCGCCTGGGACCGAGTGTTCGCGCTGGCGCTGGGCGGGCGCACCGGTCTTGAGGTGCTCGATGCCGGCTGCGGCACCGGCATCTTGTCGCTGGAATTGGCGGCGCGCGGGCATAAGGTGAGCGGCATCGATTTCGCGCCGGAGATGCTGGCGCTGGCAACGGACAAGGCGGCCAAGGCCGGTGCCGCGATCCGCTTCGAGCATGCCGACGCCGAGAACCTGCCGTTTGCGCCGGCGAGCTTTGATCTGGTGATCACCCGGCATGTGCTGTGGACGCTGCCGCACCCCGAAGCCGCGATCAGCGAATGGATCCGCGTGCTGCGGCCGGGCGGACGGCTTGCGGTGATCGACGGGCATTCCCTGGTCAAGCCCGGTGAGGAACAGGCCTACAGCGCGCGGCGCAGCGTCGAATACGCGCCGATCAGCGACCAGCTGCCGTTTCTGATGGGCAAGCCGCGCGAAGGCATCGAGGCGCTGTTCGGATCGAAGGGCCTTGCCGCGGTCGGCGGCGACCCGATGGCCGATGTGATCATGGCGCAGAACCAGCGCGCCCTCGCCGAAGGCGAGGAATTGCGCCCACGCCAGCGCTACGTCGTCTGGGGCGATGTGCCGCGTAGAGCGACGTGAGGACGAAGCGAGTGGCTTAAGCTACGGGCGGCCCTCCCTAACCCTCCCCCGCGACGTCGGGGGAGGGAGATTTGCAGCATTACGGCCATATGAAGAAAACCGTCATCCTGAGGAGACCGCGCGCCGATCGTCTACAATCACTCGGCGGCTAGCTGCGCCGCCGGCTTTGTGGCACGCGCGAGCAGCGCGGCGGCGTTGCCGTGCAGGATCTGCTGCCGCGCTTCGTCGCCGATATCGGCCTCGTCGAGCGCCTTCCGGGTCCAGTCAGTGCCGAACTCGGTGCCGTCGGTGCCGCAGACGATGCGCTCGGCGCCGTAAAGCCGCACGGCCGCCTCGATCGAATGTGGGCCAAACGAGTTGCAATCGACATAGACCTTCGCCTTGCGGAAGCGCGACGAGGGCAGCTCCTCGCTCGGCGTGTCGAGCAGGCAGCGATGATCCATGCGCTCGATCTCATAGGGGATGTTGCCGCCGAGATTGTGGACGACGACCGTCGCGTCCGGATAGTCGGCGAGCACGTCGGTCAGGCACAGCGTCACCATCACCGAGGACAGGCTCGCCTGCATGTCGAGCGTGCCATTGCGCCGGCGGGCGTTGTCGGTATCGCCGCCGACCTTGGGGAACTGGTCGCCCGGCCGCGGGCCGTGATGGATGAAGAGCGTCGCGTGGCGGCGGTTGGCGACCTCGAACAGCGGGCGCACCGTCTCGGCATCCTTGCGGGTGAGGAAGTAGTTGCCGGGGATCTGCGCGCCGACGACGCCCGGCAGGTCGAGCGCCCGCTCAAGCTCGGCCGCGGCGGCGTCCATGTCGACCAGCGGCAGCGCGGCAAAGGCCGCGAAACGGCCGGGATGCTGCTGGCAAATCTGGGAAAACCGGTCGTTGACCGCGCGGCACAGCGGGCCCGACACATCGAGCGGCTGCGACTCGATCCAGCAGAACGAGCCGAGCACCGACAGCACGCTTGTCCCGACATCCTGGCGGTCCATCCGTGCGAGGTGGAAATCGACCTCGTCAAACGCCTCGGCCAGCGCCTGGTCGCCCATGCGCGACGACAGCACCTCGGCACCAGCGGCATTGCGAACGATACGCGGCTCGCGGGTGCGGGCGCGCAGGGCGTCGGCGGTCTCGGCGGGCCGCCAATGGGCATGCATGTCGATCATCGTCATGGTTGTTTCCTCCGTGGCTGTCAGAAGCTTAAACCGCGCGGCGCCTTGCCGCAAAGCGAGATGCGGCGCCCGTCACAGCGCCTTGCAGCAGCCGTCGCATTCGTCGGGAAAAAGGCTGAGGCCGCAGGAACAAGGGCCGCGATGGCCGATGATGTTGGCGCTCGCCGCGGCGGGTGTCGCGGCCGGGGCGGGCGAGGGCCGGCTCTCGCGCCGCAATTCTTCCATGCGGGCGCGGATAGTCTCGAAATCGTCAGCGGCGCGCGAGCGGGACATCGGCTCCTCCAGGCTGGCTCATGATGCCAGCATCGCCGCGACCTGGTCGAGCGTCCGGATGCGCGCATACATCTTCATCGCCTTGTCGAGGCTGTATTGATGCGCGGCCTGGTCGCCGCCCCAGCAGCATTCGCGGACCACGACCGAGGCGACATCCATGCTGAACGCCTCGCGCACGCTGGTCTCGACACCGCGATTGGTCGCACCGCCGCCGATCACGATCACGTCGCGCCGCAGCATGTGCAACAGCTCGGCGACGCCGGTGCCGTAAAACGCGCTCGGACGGCGCTTGAGAAAGACGTAATCCGTGGGGATCGGGGCAATCTCGTCGGGGAAGCCAGCCTCGGGCGTGCCCTCGATGCCGTTGGTGAGCGGCGGCACACCGGTCTCCGCCGACAGGTCGGTCGGCAGCATCACCACATCGGCGCCGTCGGCGCGGCTGACCGGCGTCGTATAGATCACCGGGATCCCGGCCGCACGGGCGACCCCGATCAGCCGCACCCAGGCATCGAGCACCGGCCGCATCGCCGCCCGCCGCGCCGGATCGGCCGGCGTCAGCGCGCGTCGGCAGACATCATAAGCGATGAGCGCGGTGCGGCCGCGGTCGAGGCGCTCGGTTTCGGGCATTGCGGACTCCTCAGGCTTTCTTTTGGCGCAACGTAGCAGCGGGGCTAGCGATTGACACCGGGAAAATCATGGGCACATATTCAATAAAGTGACACATTTAGGAAAGTATGTCATGCAAGGTCGCGCGCGCATCAACCAGCAAGGGCGCATCGTCATTCCGGCGGAGTGCCGTGCCGCGGCGGGAATAAAGCCAGGAGATGACTTGCTCATCGAAGCCGTGGGGGAGGGCGAAGTGCGCCTCCGCACACGAGCCCAGGCAATCAAGGAGGCGCAAGCCATCGTCGCGAAATATGGAGACCCCACACGCGATCTTGCGGCCGAACTGATCGCGGAGCGTCACGCTGAGTCGGCCCGTGAATGAGCGCGAAATCGTCGTG
>Ga0335075_10011888_pt1 | contig 13160 bp, 9 predicted proteins | sample Lox_Sample_24_FD_206723 | JGI IMG/M metagenome (GOLD analysis project Ga0335075, IMG submission 206723) | Soil microbial communities from Loxahatchee National Wildlife Refuge, Florida, United States - Lox_Sample_2.4 | ecosystem: Environmental > Terrestrial > Soil > Wetlands | place: USA: Florida... | reverse complement strand
GACGCCGATATCCCGCTTGTCGTCGTCGACCCGGTGAACCCGCCGCCGCCCGAGCTGCCGAGCGTGGGCGCTACCAACTGGGCGGGCGGAATCGCCGCCACCGAGCACCTGCTTGAACTGGGACACCACCGGATCGGGGCGATCGCCGGGCCCGGCGATTACCTGTGCAGCCGGGCTCGGACGGACGGGTACAGATCGGCACTGGAACGAGCGGGCATCAGGTTCGACCCGGCGCTGGTGCGCAACGGCGACTTCGAGCACGAAGGGGGCTTCGTGCGCGGCGGCGAACTGCTCGACCTGGCCGAGCCGCCTTCGGCTATCTTCGCGGGCAGTGACCAGCAGGCGTTCGGTCTGTATGAGGCGGCCCGCCAGCGGGGGCTGCGGATACCCCAGGACCTTTCGGTGGTGGGTTTCGACGACCTGCCGGTGGCCCGGTGGGTCTCGCCGCCGCTGACCACCGTGCGCCAGCCGCTGGCCGAGATGGGCCGTGCCGCGGCGCAGATGCTCGACGACCTGATCGACGGCGTGGTGCTGCGCATGAACCGGGTCGAGCTGTCCACCGAGCTGATCGTGCGAGAGTCGACCGCGCATCCCGGATGAGCGTGTTTGATGGGTACGATCTTCGGGTGACTGAGCGGCTTTCCTGTGACTATGCGGCCCGGCCTTCCGGTGACTGAGCGGCCGGGCCGGCTTTTTGCTGACTATGCGGCCCGGCCTTCCGGTGACTGAGCGGCCCGGGCGGCTTTCCGGTGACTGAGCGGCCCGGGCGGCTTTCCGGTGACTGAGCGGCCGGGCCGACCTGATGCTGGAAGGCGCCTGGCGATCGACGGGCAGGCACAAAGCGCCGATCCCGGATTGCCGGCATTCCTGGCCCGGCCGGCTGGCGCACCGGTGTATCACGGGTTCCCCGTTGTAGACGGCACGCAGAGCGACGGTTTCCGCCTTGGCATGATTACCGATTTCCTGTCCGAACCTGCGCTGGAGGGCGACGCCTTTGTCGTCGCTCCGGACGGAAGCCGCGCGGGGCTGGTGTGGCAATCTCGGTGCGCCGCCTATTTCCGGGAAATCGTGGCGCCGCAGGAGGGCAGGTGGGGCGTGTGGGCAGTGGGTTTGCCGCTATCGATGACCACCGTGGAGGAGGCGCGAAGCTATCTGGCCGCGCTGCTCCCGCAACTGCGGCCGCAGTGGGAGTTGCGGCAATCGCGCGAGCGCCACGGCTGAGCAGTTGCACCCTGCGGCAAACGACTCGTTGAGCCAGGGTGCGCGGCTGCTCCCTAGGGCTGGTCGAAGCGCTTGATCACACGCTTCCCGGCCGAGCGCGGCTGCGGTAGGGCGTCCGTTGGTCGGCCTGCCGCGTTATGCGAGCCCGTTTCATCCTCTGGGGTATTCAGTTAGCCGGGGTAGGTTGACCGCCCCCGGCTCCCGCCCCGCAACGATGTGGCATCGATATGGTCATAGCAATACCAATGTCATCCCCGAAGGAGCGGGCCGGTGGTGGAGACGGATGCTTTGCCAACTTCCAGCATCCGCCAGGAGCGGAGGCCCGCTCCTAATAGGCATCACATCGTCGCCGTTAGCTATCGCGACCAAGGAAATATGGGAGTAAAGTTACTTTTGTGACGGAGGTGCCGAAGTTCGGCGCCGGTGCAGTTCCACTCCGGTCAAGCGAATACCCCAATCATCCCTTATGCCGGGAGATTTCCTAGACACCGATCATGATCGTGGCCAGTTCGGGCGTTATATGCGCCCATTCTGGCCATGATCTGATCATGAAACAGCCTGGCATTGGCGGGGTTGTGTGCGGGATACACGCGCTGGGGCGCGCCTTTATGATGGTCTGCCAACTTGAGACAGAGCGAGTACGAGCGGGTACAGGCTGGTCCGGGGTTGGGTCGCGGCGACGAGGATGTGGCGGCCCGCGGTGAACGCGCGGCCGGGGCCGGAGCGCTCGCTTGCGGGCGGGAGAACGCCCGTGCGTTGAGGCCGGACTGCGCGCATTGCCTGATTCAGGGCGGGTTTGCGAGCGGCTTGGCGGGTAGCAACCACGGGGAGCGATGTCTCGAGTCTGCATCACCGGCCAGTTCCTGGAACGGCGGGCGCACCGCTTGGCTTGGCAAAAATTACGTTATATCTTGAACATAGGGCTTGGTGACATCTCTGAGGAGGTGAAGCGGCGTTTCCTCCCTGTCCCGAAGGCGGGGTCTCCACGCCGCGATCCTGATGACCGATTTTGAGCAGCAAGTACGGAGTTGGTGGGCCAAGCTGACCGCCTGGTTGCGTGGCGGGCAGCACAGCGAGGGAGCACGCAAGGCCAAGTCCACCCTGCAGGACTTCCGGAACAGCGATACGGGGCGCAAGGCGGAGGCCAAGTTCCGTGACCTGCGTGAGGGCGAGATGGGACGCAAGGCTGAGGCCGCGTTCCATGATCTGCGTGAGGGCGAGACCGGGCGCAAGGCCAAGGAGGCGCTGCGGGACCTGCGGGACAGCGACGCCGGGCAGAAGGCCCGCGACGCGCTGCGGGACCTGCGGGACAGCGACGCCGGGCAGAAGGCCCGCGACGCGCTGCGGGACCTGCGGGACAGCGACGCCGGGCGCAAGGCCCGCGACGCGCTGCGGGACCTGCGGGACAGCGCGACGACTCGCGACAAGTCCTGACGATCTTGTCCTGAGAGGGTTGTCCTGACGATCTTGTCCTGACACCCTTGCGCCGCGCTGACGGGCGGCGGGCCGACCGTCTTGCCGGATTGGGCTTCGGGTTGGGCTGACGTAGTCGGGCCGGGCTGGCGCAGGCGGCTGGCGCAGGCGGCTGGCGCAGGCGGGCTGGTGCGGGCCAGGGGCGGGTACCGCGGGAGCGGCTCGACGGCTACGCTGAGACGCAGGAAATCCGGGCGGCGGAGTAGATGTGCCTGACTCTGTCGGGGGTACACTCCGCACGGATGTAACCGCTTACGTCGCCCCGGCTGACCGCTGGCTAGGCAGCACGGCGAGGGAGGCACGACGTGACGCGGTCACCGGGCGAGAAAGCCAACAGCCGTCTGACGGCCTCTGTTGCCGGCAGCACCGGCGGATTGACCCGCCCGCCCGTCATGGCCGACGTGGCGCGGCTGGCCGGGGTCTCCCACCAGACGGTTTCTCGCGTGCTTAACGACCATCCGAACGTTCGCCCACCCACCAGGGACAAGGTCCTCGCGGCCATCCGTGAGCTTGCCTACCGGCCGAATGCCGCGGCCAGGACGCTGGTCACCCGGCGTACCCACACGCTGGGGGTAATCAGCTTCGACACCATGCTGTACGGGCCCGCATCCATGTTGTACGGCTTCGAGCGGGCCGCCCACGATGCCTACTTCGTGTCCGTCGCGAGCCTGCCGGCGCTGGACCGCGGATCGATGCTGGACGCGGTGGACCGCTTTCTCGGTCAGGGCGTCGAGGGCATCATCGTGATCGCGACGCAGGACACCGCGGTGGCGGCGCTCGCGCACGTGCCCGCCGAGGTGCCGCTGGTCGCGGTGGGCTGCGGTACCCGCGCGCCGGTGACTTCGGTCGCGATCGACAACACGGCAGGCGCCGCCGCCGCGACAAGGTACCTGCTCAGCCTGGGTCACGAGACCGTCTACCACGTGGCCGGGCCTTCGTCCTGCCTCGACGCGCAGGAGCGCGTGGACGGCTGGCGGCACGCACTGGATCACGTCGGCGCGCCTGAGCCCGATGTCCTGGCCGGCGACTGGTCGGCCTCCTCCGGGTACGAGATGGGGCGCCGGCTGGCCGGCGAGCCTGGGCTCACCGCGGTCTTCTGCGGGAACGACACGATGGCGCTCGGCGTCATGCGGGCCCTGGCTGAGCGGGGACTGCGGGTCCCTGACGACGTGAGCATCGTCGGTTTCGACGACGTCCCTGAGGCGGGCTACTACGTGCCGCCGCTTAGTACGGTACGGCAGGACTTCGGCGAGGTCGGCCGACGGGCGCTGAGCACGCTTATCGACCGGATGTCGGGCGCGGTCGGCGCGGACATGCGCGTCCGGATCGCGCCGGAACTGATCATCAGGGCCAGCGCCGTGGGACCGCCGGTGCGCTGAGGCACCGGGACGCCGACCGGGCGCAGAGAGGCGCGAAGGCGCCGACCCGGCGCAGCGCGTGACCCGAGGACCGGGGAGAATTCACCTCAAACGGGCGTAGGATGAGGCGGGCAAATGGATGTTAGCGCTAACAAGCGGAGCCACGACGACGCCTACGTGGTCGGCGTGGACTTTGGCACGCTGTCGGCACGTGCCCTGGTGGTCCGGGTGAGCGACGGCACCGAGGCGGGCACTGCGGTCAGCGAGTTCGCACACGGCGTCATCGACCGTGAGCTGCCGGGCGGGCGCGGACGCCAGGCCGGGCCTGGACTGGAACTGCCGCCCGACTGGGCGCTGCAGGATCCCGGCGACTATACCGAGGCGCTTGGCGCTGTCGTGCCGGCCGCGATCAGGGCGGCTGGGATCGACCCGGGCCAGGTGATCGGCGTGGCCACCGACTTCACCGCCTCCACGTGCATGCCTGTGCTCGCCGACGGGACACCGCTTTGCCAGGTGCCCGGCCTGGACGAACGGCCGCATGCCTATCCCAAGCTGTGGAAGCACCACGCCGCCCAGCCGCAGGCGGACCGGATCAACGCCGCGGCCCATGAGCGGGGCGAGAAGTGGATCAACCGCTACGGCGGGAAGATCTCGTCGGAGTGGCAGTTCGCCAAGGCGCTGCAGGTTCTCGACGAGGACCCCGAGACCTACCAGCTCGCAGACCGGTGGATCGAGGCCGCCGACTGGATCATCTGGCAGCTGTGCGGGGCAGAGACCCGTAACGCGTGCACGGCTGGGTACAAGGGCATCTTCCAGGACGGCCAGTACCCGTCCAGCGACTTCCTGGCCTCGCTCGACCCGCGCTTCGCGTCCTTCGCCGTCGACAAGCTGGCCCATCCCATCTCCCCGCTGGGTGGGCTGGCCGGCCGGCTGACCCCGGCCGCGGCCGCCCTGACCGGCCTGCCTGCGGGGATCGCGGTCGCGGTCGGCAACGTGGACGCCCACGTCACCGTGCCCGCGGCGGGCTCGTGCACGCCGGGCACGATGGTGGCGATCATGGGCACCTCCACCTGCCACGTGATGAACGGCACCGAACTGGCCGAGGTGCCCGGCATGTGCGGGGTGGTAGACGGCGGCATCGTCGCAGGGCTGTGGGGGTATGAGGCCGGGCAGAGCGGGGTGGGCGACATCTTCGCCTGGTTCACCCGAAACGGCGTTCCCGGCGAGCTCGCCGACCAGGCCCGGCGGCGCGGGCTGTCGCTGCAGGAGTTTCTTGACGCCGTGGCGGCCGAGCAGCCGCCCGGCGCGCACGGGCTGATCGCGCTTGACTGGGAGGGCGGCAACCGCTCGGTGCTTGTGGACGGCCGCCTGTCCGGCGTCATCGTGGGGCTGACGCTGGCCACGACGGCGCCGGAGGTCTACCGCGCGCTGCTTGAGTCGACCGCGTTCGGCACCAGGCTGATCATAGAGACGTTCCGCGACTCCGGGGTGCCGGTGACCGAGTTGGTGGCCGCGGGCGGCCTGATCCGCAGCGCCCCGCTGATGCAGATCTACGCGGACGTACTGCGCCGCCCGATCGGCGTCATCGGGTCCGAGCAGGGCCCGGCCCTGGGCTCGGCCATCCATGCCGCGGTTGCCGCTGGCGCCTACCCGGACGTGCCGACCGCGTCCAGCGCCATGGGGCGGGTCAACCGGGACGTCTACCGGCCGGACGCGGCCCGCGCGGACGTCTACGACGAGCTCTACGCCGAGTACGTACGGCTGCACGATTACTTCGGGCGAGGCGCGAACCAGGTCATGTACCGGCTGCGGGCCATCCGCGACCGCGCGCTGGCCGGGGCGGGGGCGCCGGCCGGGGCTGAGGCCGGGGCGGCGGCGGGGGCTGAGGCCGGGGCGGGGGCTAAGGCCGGGGCGGGGGCGGCAGGGGCGGCCGGCGGTTCGCTATGAGTCCCGAGATTGCTGCGCTGCGGGAGACCGTGTGCGCGCTGCACGCCGAGCTGGTCCGCAACGGGCTGGTGGCCTGGACGTCGGGCAACGTGTCCGCCCGCGTCCCCGGGGCCGAGCTCATGGTGATCAAGCCCAGCGGGGTGTTGTACGACGACCTGACCCCGGAGTCGATGGTGGTCTGCGACCTGGACGGCAGGCCGGTGTCGGCGGACGGGCTCAGCCCCTCCAGTGACACCGCCACGCACGCCTACATCTACCGGCACATGCCAGGCGTGGGCGGCGTGGTGCACACCCACTCCACCTACGCGACCGCCTGGGCGGCCCGCGGCGAGGCGATCCCGTGCGTGATCACCGCGATGGCCGACGAGTTCGGCGGCGAGATCCCGGTGGGCCCGTTCGCGCTGATCGGCAGCGACGAGATCGGCAAGGGGGTGGTCGCCACGCTCACCGGGCACCGCTCCCCCGCCGTCCTGATGCGCAGCCACGGCGTGTTCACCATCGGCGGCACCGGGCGGGACGCGGTGAAGGCCGCCGTGATGTGCGAGGACGCGGCACGCACGGTGCACCTGACCCGGGCCTACGGCCTGCCCGAGCCGCTGCCCGCCGACCAGGTCGACGCGCTGTACGCCCGCTACCAGAACCACTACGGCCAGCGTTGAGTTACCCACGTAAGGAGTGATGGATGGTGATGTGGACCGGACGTAAGCCGCGCATCGGGATCCTCGGGATCATGCAGGACCTGTACGACGACATGGTTCCTGGGATCGCGCAGCGGCAGGAGGGGTATGCCGCCGAACTCGCCGCGCACCTTTCCGACGTCGCGGACTTCACCCCGAGCAAGGCGATCAAGTACCGGGAAGACGCCGAACGCGCCATGCGCGAGTTCGAGAACGCCGACCTGGACGGCGTGATGGTGGTGATGCTCACCTACGGCCCGGCCATGCGGGTGGCCCGGCTGCTCTCGGAGTCGCGGCTGCCGGTCATGCTGGCCAACATCCAGCCGGAACCCACCGTCACGCCGGCCTGGGACATGGCCGACATGACCTACAACCAGGGCGTGCACGGCGCGCAGGACACGGCCAACGCCATGGTGCGGGCCGGGAAGCGGTTCGCCGTGCTGACCGACGACTGGAAGAGCGCGACGTTCCGGGAGGACGTGGACCGCTGGGCCAGGGCGGCGGCCGCCGCCACCGCGTGGAAGCGGCTCAAGGTGGCGATATTCGGCTACGCGATGAACGAGATGGGCGACATCCGGGTCGACGAAAGCGCGCTGGTGCGGACGCTGGGCCCGGCCATAATCTCGGTCGCGCAGGGCGACCTGTACCGGGGCATGGAGGCGGCGCCCGACGCCGCGGTGGCCGACGTGATCGCGTTCGAGGACAAGCACTTCGAGATCGACCCCAGGCTGTCGGTGACCGAACGCACGGACCATGCCCGCATGCAGGTGGCGATCGAGAAGATACTGAACGAACGTGGCTTCGGCGCATACACGGCACACTTTGACGCCATCGGGGAGGACGGCAGGTTCAGCAGGCTGCCCCTGGCCGCGGCATCGTCCCTGATGGCGAAGGGCTACGGGTACGCCGCCGAGGGCGATGTGCTCACCGCCTGCCTGGTCTACGCAGGCCACGTGCTGATCGGCGACGCGCACTTCACCGAGATGTACGCGATGGACTTCCCTTCGGACTCGGTGCTGATGAGCCACATGGGCGAGGGCAACTGGAAGGTCGCGCGCGCCGACCGGCCGGTGAAGCTGATCAAGCGGCCGCTTGGCATCGGCAGGCTGGCCGACCCGCCGACGTTCCTGTTCCAGTACCAGCCGGGCCCGGCCACCCTGGCCACGCTGGTCTCGCTGGAGGGCCAGCGGTTCCGGCTCGTGGTCGCGGAGGGCCAGAACCTGGACAGCCAGGAGCTGCCGGCCCTGGAGATGCCGTACGGGCAGTTCCGGCCCGCGTCCGGGCTGCGTAAGTGCCTCAACGGCTGGCTGACTGCCGGCGGCCCGCACCACGAGGTGATGAACCTAGGTCACCACGCCGTCGACTGGAAGGTGTTCTGCCAGCTCACCGGCATCGAATTCGTCCAGGTGTAGCCCGGTCGACGTCATGAGGGGCATTCGACCCAGACGACCTGGCGGGTCGAGCCGGCCGGGGTGGTGACGGGGATCTCGGCGAAGGTGATGGGGACGGTGCGGCCGGGGGTACGGAGGCACGCTGGCCAGCTGTCTTCGCGGGTTGCGCCCTGCTGGTCGACCCAGGGGATGTTTCCCTCGATCCCGTAGGCCCAGCCCGCGACGACGACCGTCGCCTCATGGTCGCCGACGGGTGGCGAGGCCGGTCAGGACGGTGTACGGACGCTGATGGTGCTCTCCGGCCAGGAACGCCACGAAGGCCGCGGGTCAAGTCAAGCTTGGACCGGGGGGACGAACCACTGTCCGTTCGGCCAAAAAGTGAACGGCGCGGGCGGGATGGGGGCACCTTCCCCGGGTCCGTGACGATTCGTGCATAACCATGACGAAACAGTTTCGGGTGCGGGCTTGACCGGCCGGGCCGGGCGGGTTTAACGTCTGTGGCGCGAACGTTCGCTCATGATGGTGCGTGGTACGTGGAACGGGAGCGGATGCGATGGCCCGGCGCCGGTATGTCTCGATCAAGGAGGTCGCGGCGCGCGCCGGGGTGAGCTTCCAGACCGCGAGCAAGGTGCTCAACGGCGGCGACGTGCGCGTGTCGGCCCAGACGGCGGAGCGGATCCTCGCCGCCGCGGTCGAACTCGGGTACCGGCCCAACACCATCGCCAGGAGCCTGGTCCAGCGGGCCACGGCCACGATCGGCCTGGTGGCCAGCGACGCGACCGACGTGGCCATCGCCCAGGCCTCGGTCGCGGCCGAGCAGGCGGCGCGCAGTCACGGGCACTCCGTGCTGGTCGGTCACCTGGCCATGGGCGGCGCGGACGGAGCCGACATCGTGCGGACGCTGATCGAGCGGCGGGTGGACGGCATCATCGCCGCGGCGCCCGAGGTCGAGGAGGACTCCGAGGTGGCCGACCTGCTGCGGCGATACGTGCCCGCAGTGAGCCTGCAGGCGGTGCCGGGCGGCGGCGTGCCCATGGTGGGGTCCAACCACAGGGACACCGGGCGGCTGGCCGCCAACCACCTGCTCGGGCTGGGGCACACCTGCATCGGGACGGTCACCGGGCCGTTCCGGCGCCGGGTCACCCGCTCTCGCCTGCACGGATACGAGGATGCGCTGCGGGCGGCGGGCCTCGAGCCGAGCGAGGACCTGGTGGTCGAGGGCGACTGGACCCCGCGCGGCGCCGCCGTGGCGACCCGGCTGCTGCTCGAACGCTCGCCCGGCCTGACCGCGATCTTCGTGCACAGCGACATGATGGCGATCGGCGTGCTGTCCGCGCTGTGGGTGTCCGGCCGCCGGGTGCCAGCCGACGTAGCGATCGTGAGCTGCGACGACATCCCATTCGCCGAATACCTGACGCCGCCGCTTACCACGGTGCGTATCCCGTTGGCCGAAACCGGGCGGCAGGCGGTTGAACTGCTGCTGCGCGGCATCGCGGGCGAGCCGGTGCCGGAGCGGCCTGCGCTGCTGCCGGTTGAGCTGATCGTCCGCGACTCCTGTGGGGGGAAGCCGAGGACGCCGCAGGCGTTCACGGGCCGGGCCCGCCTCATCCCCGGCCAGGCTCTCATTCCCGATCAGCCGAAGGAGCCCCCGATGGAGGAAACACAGTGACACGGATCGCCATCGACCCCTCCAGGCCGGTCGGTCGGCTGGACCGCAAGGTGTTCGGCGGGTTCGTGGAGCATCTTGGCCGGTGCATCTATGGCGGGCTTTACGAGGAGGGCTCCCCGCTGTCCGACGACCGCGGTTTCCGCAAGGACGTGCTCGGGCTGCTGCGCGAGCTGAGGCTGGGCGTGCTGCGCTGGCCGGGCGGGAACTTCGTCAGCAACTACCACTGGGCGGACGGCATCGGGGCCAAGGACGCCCGGCCGCGGCGGCCCGAGCTGGCCTGGGGTGGCGAGGAGTCGAACCGGTTCGGCACCGACGAGTTCCTTGCCTACTGCGAGGAGCTTGGCACCGAGCCGTACATCTGCCTGAACATGGGCACCGGCACCCTGGCCGAGGCGCTGGCCTGGGTCGAGTACTGCAACTCGGCGCGCCGCACGTACTGGGCGGAGCGGCGCCGGGCGAACGGGCGCGCCGAGCCGTACCGGGTCACCTACTGGGAGCTGGGCAACGAGATGTACGGCGACTGGCAGGTGGGCGCGCTGTCGGCGGAGGAGTACGTCCGCGAGGCGACCCGATGGGCGCGGGCCATCCGGATGCTCGACCCGCAAGCCAAGCTGGTCGCCTGCGGCATGAACGGATGGAACGACTGGGACCGGGCAGTGGTCGACGGCATGGCGGGCCTGGTCGACTACCACTCGCTGCACATCTACACCGGCAGTGACGACTACTGGACCAACGTGCTACAGCCACACCAGGCCGAGCGCGCGATCCGGTCGGCCCGGGCGCTGATCGAGCGGGCGGCATACCGGCAGAAGATCGCCGCCCCGCCGCGGATCGCCTACGACGAGTGGAACGTCTGGTACCGGCAGATGACCGGCGCCCTGGAGGAGCGGTACACGTTCGCCGACGCGCTGGCCGTGGGGACCTACCTGAACATCTTCATCAGGAACTGCGACTGGGTCCGGATGGCCTGCCTGGCGCAGATGGTCAACGCCATCGCGCCTGTCGTCACGTCGCCCGAGGTGGCGGCCGTGCAGCCGATCTGGTACCCGGTGTTGCTGCACGCCCAGGCCGCCCTGGACATGGCGGTGGACGTGTACGTGGACGGGCCTTCGGTCATCCCGGAGCTGCCGGCCGGCGCGAGCCGGTGGCCGTTCCGGATCTCCGACCTCGGGCCGTTCCGGCTGATCGACGCGGCCGCGACGGTTAGCGCCTCAAATGTGAGCGCTAACAGGGTGGCGGTCACCCTGGTCAACCGCAGCCCCTCGGACCCGGAAACGGCCGAGGTGCTGCTTCGTGATCACGAATTCGATGGACCAGCCATGGTCAGGACGGTCACCGCCGGCCTGCCAGGCGACGCCCGCACGCTGCCCGACGTGGAGACAGCGCACCTGGAATCCGGATCGGAGGACACGAGGGGCGGAGTGGTTGTCGTGAGGCTGCCACCCCGGTCGTTCACCGTTATCGAGGCAGCGATGACCAGCAGGTAGCAGCGCAATGTCATCGCGGCCGAACGCACGCCGCACGACCGGGGGACAGCGGCAACCGCACGCACAACACGGCAATTACCGAACATAGGAGTCTAGCCAGAATGTCGTCCAGAACGCGATTCCGGCACCTAGCCCTGGTGCCGGGCAGGCTTAGAGTAACCACCGCGGTGGTGGGAGCGGTCGCCTTGTCGCTGCTTGCCGGGTGCAGCAGCAGCAGTTCATCCACGACCACCTCCACCTCCACCGCCACCGCCACCTCCAGTGCGGCCGCGAGCGCGTCGCCGAGCGTCACCGTGGAAGCCGGCGGCTCGTGCAGCAGCTCCAACGCGACCAAGATCACCTTCTGGGCGTGGGTGCCCGGGATGGGCCGGGCGGTCACCGAGTTCAACAAGACGCACCCGAACATCTGCGTCACCCAGGAGGACGTCGGCGCGGGTGACCCGGAGTACGTGGCCATCACCAACGCCCTGAAGGCCGGGTCGGGCGCGCCCGACGTGGCCGAGGTGGAGTTCGATGAACTGCCGTCGTTCGAGGTGACCCACAGCGTGCTCAACCTGGTGCCGTACGGCGCCAACAACTACAAGAGCGACTTCACCGCGTGGGCCTGGGACGAGGTCAGCCAGGGCTCGGGTGTGTACGCGATGCCGGGCGACTCCGGCCCGGTCGCCTTCTACTACAACACCGACGAGCTGGCCAAGTACCACATCACCCCGCCGACGACCTGGACCCAGTTCGCGACCGACGCGGCCACCCTGCACAAGGATGACCCGGGCGCGTACATGACGAACTTCGCGGCCGTCGACCTGCAATGGATCATGAGCCTGATGGCGCAGGACAATGCCTGGCCGTTCGACTACACCGGCGGCAGCAGCGTCACCATCGACTGGACCGGGCCCGCGCAGATGGCGTTCGCGAGCTACTGGCAGAAGCTGCTGTCCGCGCACGAAGTCAACTCGACCACGGACGTGTCGGCCACGTCGTTCGCCGACATGGACAAGGGCATCGACGCGAGCTGGATCAGCTCGGCCTGGGGCCCGTCCTACTTCGCGCCGGACGCGAAGTCGTCCATCGGCGACTGGCGGGCGACCGCCCTGCCGCAGTGGACGGCCGGCGCGGACGTCGCGGCCAACTGGGGCGGCTCGACCTACCCGGTCTTCTCGCAGAGCAAGCACCCGGCCGCGGCCGCGGAGTTCGCCGAGTGGCTGAACGGCACCACCGCGTCCTGGGACATCACCAAGACGGCGCCGTCGTCGCTGTTCCCGACCTACCTGCCGCTGCTCAACAACCCGTCGTTCAAGGACACCACCGTCCCGCTGTCCGGTAGCTCGACCCCGGACGTGGCCTTCTCGGCCGCGGCCAGCCAGATCAAGGGCGTGGAGTGGCCGCCGTTCATGACCGAGGCGCTGAACGAGGCGAGCACGGTCTTCGCCGGCGTGCAGAACGGGAAGGAGACACTCCAGTCGGCGTTCACCAACTTCCAGAACGTCCTGGTGAGTTACGCCAAGGCGCAGGGCTTCACGGTATCCACGTGAGCGCTGTCGCTTCGGCCAGGCCCGCGGCGCCCACGAGGCGCCGCGGGCACTCGGCCTGGATTCAACGCAGGGACCGGCGCGGGATCTGGTTCGTCGTCCCGTTCTTCGTCGGCTTCCTGCTGTTCATGGTCGTCCCGCTCGGGTACGCCATCTACACCAGCCTGTACACGAGCAGGATCATCGGCGGCACGGTGTTCACCGGCGCGTCGAACTACACCCAGACGCTGCAGTCGTCGCTGTTCTGGTCCGGGGTCATCAGGGTGATCATCTTCGGGGCGATCCAGATCTCGGTGATGCTGGTGATCGCGTTCTTCTTCGCGTGCGTGTTCGACCTCGGGGTGGCGAAGTTCGGCCGGACGTTCCGCACGATCTTCTTCATCCCGTTCGCGGTGCCGGCCGTGGTCG
>Ga0335075_10011887_pt1 | contig 13160 bp, 26 predicted proteins | sample Lox_Sample_24_FD_206723 | JGI IMG/M metagenome (GOLD analysis project Ga0335075, IMG submission 206723) | Soil microbial communities from Loxahatchee National Wildlife Refuge, Florida, United States - Lox_Sample_2.4 | ecosystem: Environmental > Terrestrial > Soil > Wetlands | place: USA... | reverse complement strand
TCAACGATCCTTTGGCGATAGCGAGATATCGGCGGAAGCGCGAGGGCTTGACTGCCTGATTTCGAATCGCTGGATTGCATTCTTGTCGGGTGGGAAGCAACGAGGAGGCATTCCATGCCTGCGGCACTCGACGCGCATTCCATCACTCTCACCACTCTCGGCAAATTGCTTGAGCGCGGCTAGGGGATCTTCGGCACGTGTCTTGATTGCGTTCGCCTATATCGAATGGATGCGCCAGCCGAGCAGCGGGTGAGCAGCTATTTCGACATCGACCTGACCCGCTGGTCGCGGAGCGCGGTGCGGCAAGCTTGTGTATTCGAATGGAGCCGGTCCCCTGCCCGCGCTGCGGCCATCTCAACACCGAATATCGAATTACCACGCCACCCTATCGCCGATGAGATCAAAAGCGCCTGCCCCACAAGGCCGATAGACGTTAAGCGTGCTGCCCGGTCATTGCCGCGAGCGGGCTCTGCGATCTCTGCAATGTCGAACGATCACCTCTCGCTCGATCCGCAAATCGCCCGGACCATCAATCCAGATTTCGAGGCGATGTTCTTTCAGGATAACGCACGCAAAATCGATCGCGACTGCGGGAGAGAATAGGCCCTCGGCGATTCACGCGGGCTCTCATCCACTTTAAATTTCCATCCAACGACGTAGGGCATTGCCCACCTGAGCGAAGCCACTTGTGATCTTGGGGCAAGTGGCCTCGCATACCACAGCGTGCAGGTGTGCGCGCCGGAAAGATTCAAGCCGCGCCTTGACCGACCAACGGCACTGCGCTGAGTTCGGCCGGCGTCAGCGCCTGCACATTTGCGCCAGCATCGCGAATCGCCAGCCGAGCCGGTCCCGCTCGTCCGGGTCGATATTGGCGATCATCGCATTGAGCTTCTGTTCGAGCGCCGCCTCTTTCGTGAGATCATCGGCGTAGCTCCACGCGAATGCGAGCCGGATGAGTTCGGCAGCGGTTTTGATCTCGGTCTTCATCTCCTTGGTCCTCAGGTCGCCATTGTCAGGCATGCCACACCATACTGCGGCGCAGCGAACCATGGGCTGTGCAATCTGCCGCTGCCCTCTGCTGCTGAGCGCTCCCCGGCGGGATCACATCGGTGGTCCAGCTGCAGGATGTGGCGACGTGACGCAGCTCGGAGCGGCGCAATCAGCGTCAGGCTCCCTCCCGGTGATAAAGCGTCGCGTCGGAGCCGCGGCCAAGGCCAACCACTTGCTCCTAACTCAGTTTGCGGTGCGCTGCCTTGCTGTTGCCGCGGCCGCAACGCTTGCCGGCAGCCGGGATATCCGCGGCTACTTCGACTCCGATAGCGCGCACGATGGAGACGTACATTGACCGACACGCCTATCTCGACATCAGCCCCCGCCGCTTCACCCCAGGTGATTCGATTGCGCAGGGCGGCCGAGGACGCGCAACGGCGCAATCAACGACCAATCACGCCCAGCCGAGATCCGCAGGACAGTCCCTTCGTCGCATGGCGCCTCCCCTGCGGCACATGTCGCCGCGCATGGATAGAGCATACCCACGGCAATGCCGGCGCACGCTTTCTGCTGGCGGTAACGACGGACACGATCGATGGCAAACCCATCAGTGAGCCTACCAGCGCTCCGCTGTTCCACGACGCATCCGACGTGGACGCACTTGTTGCTTTTGCGATGGGCGAGATCGATGCCAGGAACCGTGGGCGATGACCGACCCAAGCGAGGTCGTGCCGTCATGCCTATCGCGGATTGCTTCGGCTGTCAGGGTTTGAAAACGCTGACGCAGGCGTATGCGCTTCTCAGTGGCGCCTTTCCTGGCGACAAGGTCTATCCCATCGAATGGGAGACATTGACGAACTCGGTTCGTGTGCATCTAGACGGCAATCTCGATATGTATTGGCCGCGCCTTCCACTCACCGGCACCAACGTCTTCATGAAGCCACCATTTGCCAAACCAGATCATGGTTGTGACGGAGCCAAATAGCTTCGTGGAGCGGGGGCGCTAGCCGGCACTGAATGACGCCGGGCATCTTCAAAACAACCGCGGCGACTCGTCGCGGCCAATTTAGTCAGCCGTTAACCAAACCCCGGAGATGCTGGTCATGACAATCGCGGCGTCATCGCTCAAGAGGGGGATTTGGTATGCGCAGGATCAGCAAAATCATAGTAGGCCAACGCTTCCAGTCGATCGGAGCGGTCACGGGTGCGCCGGCATCGACTTATGAAGTCCAGTCGCTATTTCGCAGCCATGTCGATCAGCTGGACTATGCGCGCCTTGCTGCCATCGACGATCCGACCACGATCAAGACCATCGGGCTATCTACGCTGCTGAACCCACGGCAGTTCAACGCGGTGTGCTGACCCTTCACCGCCGCTCTACGTATTTCCGATACCCCTCGCGCCAGTCGCCGAGGAACACCGCTTGCCCTTGCTCAAGGGTTTTCTCGCGTCGGCAGACAAGCTCATGGATCGCGTCCTCTAGCTCGTCCTTCTTCTCGGCATTCCATTCGCCATGCCGAGGCTCTGGCCACAGGTTGCGCCGGTCGTGCGGTGCGCCGCCGAGCCCGAGCGGCACTCGATGGTCTTCCTCGAAATCCTGGAGGTAAGCGTCGGCGACGAAATAGGGACTGTTCGGCCGATGGAGCTGCGCCCGCTTGAGCCGGTAAGTGTATCTCTCAGGTGGGCGGATTCTCTTGGTCCATCCTCACATGCAGATCGTCTGGTTGATGTTGTCCCGCGTTACGACAGGATTGATCGCGCCCGGTGTCATGCTGTTGTCGGGCACGTCGGCTGCGAATGCCGCGGCGGCTGACAGGGCTAGGGCGAACGTGGCGATGGCTGTCGATCTCATTGTCGTTCTGTAGCAGAGAGACAGCCGGTTGCGGCTGTGACAGCGGCGTTGAGAAGAAGGTAAAAAATGCGTGGCCGTCCCCCTTATACGATCACATGAAATTGCCGTGTCAAGACGACGTGTGACGACCGTCGTAGTTCATTGTCAGGGCAATTCGAGATGAGAGCTCAGGTGCTGACCCGATATTAGCTGGACTGCGATTGCTGCTACGACTCTCACTCCCCTCACCCAGACGGCTCGTCATCGAGCCGCCGATAGTCGATGTGGATACGCATGACGGGAACGTCGCAGCCCCATAAAACTGGGGCGACATTCTCTTGATGGTCAAATTCAGATACACCTGTCTGCGGCACCAACAAATGTTCATTGAGGCGGCAAGACGCGGTGGCTGCCGAGACCCTGACGAACTGGATGCGGTAAGGCGCAAGACGCTCGCTTGATTCTCAGCAAGCTTTCCGAGGATGGTGCTGGATCACTTCAACGAGGACAGCTGTCTCGGCTGCAAGCTCGAAATCAGCGGTGTGGGCCTCGACGAAATAGAGCGCGTCGTCATTGACCTCGCAGCAATCACGCTAGAAGTCGAGGAATATTGAACGCGATGTCCGTTGGCAGCCAAGGCCTTGCTGCGTGCTGATTGGGGTCGAGCCAGGAGGAAGTTAAGCGGCCTCGCACCGGGCATGCGGTTCAGTGCTCTGCGCGGGAATGCCGGCGCCGAGGTCGAGGAATCGAAATTGGTCGGGCATGAAGATCATCTGCGGCCGATCTTTTGCCGGCGGCTCGTAGACGGCGCCGAGAACCGCGACGTTGCTCATCAATAGCCGCGGTTTGTTCTGACCTTCCGGTTCGACCGGAAGCGTCACCGTCTCGAAGCTCACAGCATCGCCCTTGTCGGTGTAAGTTTCGCGATTGATCATCGTGCCGCCGCAGGGACGCGTCGCCATCTCGCTCAAGCGCCAACGTCGCAGCGGCCATTGATCTGGGGGCGTGACTGCAGCGAAATTCCTGCCTGTCGCTTCAAAATTGATGTGGTCGCGCAACTGGCTGCCGGCCACCTTGATCCGGATATCGTTCTCGCTGATGATCTCAAACAAGATGACGCGGCCGAGTAGCCCCTTGATATCTCCAAGTTCGACCGCAGAGCGCTTCGGCATCAGGCCCTCAGGACCGCGCCAGCCAAGCCAAGCGGCGATGAAGCGTTGGTTGGCTTGATCGAGCGGCGCGGTCAGCAGCGCCTGGTCGAGGGCATTGGCTGCATCGAATGTACCCATCGCTATCTCCCGGACCTGCAAAGCTCTCTTTGAGCATGATTGACGGCTCGAGAAGGACGCCGGTAGAAACGGCCCCGCGGTGTGAGGGGAAACCCGCGGGGCCGCCGTGATCCGCCATTGGGGTCGCAGGCGACGGATCGTCTTCCCTGAACCCGCAGATGAGAGCCGATTACTGCGTTAATGATAAGAATAATCGCCGCGATTTTTGCTCAAATCCTTAGAAGCGCGCTGGTCGGCCTTGTTTACTCAGATGTAATGCCGTGCCCTCTAAACTCGGACGATGGACCGCGACGCCTGGATCATGGCCTCAACGCTGCTCGCCCGGCACGGCGAGGCGGCCCTAGATGTTCTCAGCGTCCAGCTCGCGGCGCTTCAGCGGCTCGTTGAGCTGAAGCCGAGCGCTGACGACGTAGCGATGCTAAAGTTCTGGCGCGAGACCGCGCACGCTATGCTGTCGATCTTTGCGGCGAAACCGCCAGGGCCACATAGCGTGAATTGAGCGGCGCGATGAGCTCGTTCGGCTCGCTCGACGAGGCCGTCAGCCTGACACGAGGCGGAGCGCCCTCGTTGCGGCCGCTACGGCGAGCCGGTCGTAGGTTTCGGCCATTTCGGCCATGAAACGCTTAGCGTCGAGATTGACTATCTGGTTCGCCTGGCTTCGCGCCAACTCGGCTCGCTTGCGCCAATCCTTGGCGGTGTAAGAGCGCATCGTCATCCGGCGAGTATACGCCTGGGAGGGTTAACGATCCTTGAGCGACGTAGCGAGATATCGGCGCGACCGACGGGCTTGACTGCCTTGGATTCTTGTCGGGCGGGAAGCAACGAGGAGGCACTCCATGCCTGCGACACTCGACGCACATTCCATCACTCTCGATACTCTCGGCGAATTGCTTGAGCGCGGCTATGGGATGTTCGGCACGTGCCTATATCGAATGGATGCACCGGCCGAGCAGCGGATCAGCAGCTATTCGACATTGACTTGGCAAGACTGGGGGAGGAGCGCGGTACGGCGAGCTCGTGTTTTCGAATGGCGCCCCCTGCCCTCGCTGCGGCCGTCTCGACACCGAATATCGGATTACCACGCCGCCTTATCATCGATGAAATTAGCTCTGCGCCGTGCGCTCGCGGCTCCGCGTTAGTGCCCATCGGCCTCGGCGCAAGTGCTGTCGTTCATTAAGCGCGCTGCCTCTTGTCGAGTTGGTCGGCAGTGTCGATAAGTTTCCCGATCTCACCGCTTCGCTTCGATTCGCGAATGTCCTGCGCTGATCCACATTCGGGACAGTAGATCTCGTTCTCGCTCAGAAGGCTTCGGAGGGCCTTTTGGAAGCGGTGCCCGCATTGCATACACCTGAATGTATGAAGCATGCGATCAAGATAGCTAATAGGCATGTCATCCCCCCCTGATCTCGAAGCGCCCCCATGGATAAGCGGCGTCTCATGTGCCGTTCCCGCGCCATCACGATCCCGGCCAGGGGGCCGCCGAGATCGTGACGGCAGCGGTCCCCTGCTATTTCTTGGCCTTACGCTTTGCCTTCTTCGCCGTCTTCTTCTTGGCTGCCCGCTTTTTCGCTGCCATGTGGTTTCCTTTGCGTCGCGCCGTCTGGTCCCCCGCCCGGCGCGGTGGCGGCCCTCCAACTCTCTGGAGCGGCGAGATCATTGCTGATCTAGCGCGAGACTTACGCTCTCACGCTGCGCGCATTACACGCAAGACCTCTTGCGGTCGCTTTGTCGATTCGCTTGCGTTGAGCTCGAGTCGCTGCGTGGCGACTCTCGAGTCTCAGCGTTCTTCGAGTTCGTTGCCGGCGACGCTTCAGTGCTGTTGTGGCTATCCATGCGCTGGGTGCTGGCATGCGCGCGTGCGACTCGGGCGCGCGTACTGCCATAGAAGCAGCGTCCGGTCAATGGAGCAGACGGCTTCTATGCCGCGCACGCTCACCGCTGTGGTCCAGCGTCAAACATCGGCGTCGTGGGTCAGCCGATCAATCTTGATGGCCATGATAAAGTCGTTCTCGTGGAGACCCTTTATCTTCTTGGTTCGCAACGCAACCGTCGCGTAGCCCCAGCCGAAGCTGATGGCGGGGCGGTGGCCTTCTGCTTCGGCCAATTCGCCGACCTGCTGCACAAATGTCAGCGCTTCACGGAAGTTTCGGAATCGAAAGGTCCGCTCAAGGCGATCGGCATTGTGCTCGAGCGTCCAATCAGGAGCTTGTCCTACTGGATTGGCTACTGCTCTGAGCCGTCAGCGCGCGCTGCAGTCGTTAAGCAACTCCCGCACGGCTTCGCCAATCTCGCACCACGAAGTAATCACGCGATCGTCGGCATGCAGCCGCCCGAGAACATCGAGCATATCGTCTACCAGCATCGGCGCATTGTCGCCGTGCTCGATGATGAGCCACGTCGCAGCCTTCCATATGGCGACTTTTGGTTGTGTAGTCACGCCGGCTATAAACGCAGCGAGTAAAGCTCGCACGCGCCACTGAACCTTGACGGGTGAGGTTTCTCTTTCTGACTCGCTTAGTTGGCTGAATTCAACTAAAGTCCCCGCGTTGTGGTAAGGTACGGTTCACTGGCCCCGCTTCGGCGGGGCTTTTCTTTGGCGCCGGTGTGACGCAGATCACACCCTGAGCCAAACAGTTGAGTTGTGGTTGCGCCTGGCCAACCATCCTAACCGGACATGGTGGCGCACTTCGCACCCCTGCCCGGCATGCAGGAGCGGGGATTTTCCTTTGGCCGCTGGTTCCACAGGCGTTCACGGCGTGCATGCAACCGCACGGCGCTGAATCGATGCGAACGAATCAAGAGCATCTCGCGCGGCGCGAGTGTTACTGGAACCAGAGCGCGAGCTGTTCGTTTTCGATGCGCGCCATTCCCGTCCTAGGGGCGGGATGGCGTCAAAACCTTCTCTCTGCGAGCAGAGCTCACGTTTGCGGTCGAATGTGCCGCCCGAGCGTATCTAGGAAGGCGCACGCCTATCCCCGCATCACGCCAATGATGTAGGTGATGCCGCCGCTCGCCCTCTGCTGGGTCTCAGTGCGGGGTGGTCGGCGCCACCAAAGGCTGGCCCGCTGGCTGGTTCCCTGGCTCAACTGGTTCGCGGGCATTGTTCGACGGGACGAGTGGGGCGCCAGAAGCATTCTGAGCAGGCGCCGCCCCGGCCGTCGGCGTCTGGCCGGGCTGCGGTTGATTGAGTGCGTTGCTGCAGCCGCTCACGACAAGCGCAGTGAGGCCAATGGCGGACAGTGTGAAAGTAAGCGATTTCATGGGTTCCCCTCCAAATGTCAATGACCGCAAACGAGGTAACCCAGGCGCTCGTTCCGTCCGTAAAACGATCACTGGAGAGCTGGATTAATCGGCCGGCGGCATCGGCCTGGACCTGTCGTCATCCCGCGAACGGCGCTGGCATGCGCGGCGCTCGAGCAGGGCTACAGCAGCGGCGGCGACGCGGGCCGCCGGCCTGCGACACTGAGGAGCGCAACCTTTCGTTGGGACCGATGGTAGATTCCGAGCGCTATCCTTCGCCTAACCTATCGCAGAGGCATGAATGCGCACCGCTGGAATCTTTCTCCTGATGGCCTTGGCGTTCGCTCCGGCGGCAGTCCGCGCAGCAGATCTAGCGCCAATCAAACCCCACGCGAGCTCCAACATCATCGAGGCGGCAGTGAATTGCGGGCACGACGCGCATTATGTCCGCGGTCATCGCGACAAGAACGGGCACTACATCAAGGGCCACTGCGTCCGCAACATGCATCATTGAGCGCGGCGCCGCATCGGTGGACCTTAGCGGCGACCGCTAGCTAGCCTATCGTTTGGCTAAACGGCGGCCAGACGTTCGCCTTCCTTTCATCTCGATCACCGCCCTCGGGGCTTTTCTTTCGTCAGGTGTGGCGCGGGTCACACTGCGGTGCGGAGCACGCCCCGTTATGTGGCGCGGATCACTGCAGGGGTCGAAGAGGGCGAATACGGTGTGGTGGCGCCGCCAGTAATACCCGGACTAGGTGGCGAACTCGCACCCCGCTCGGAATTGCTCCTAAGGCGCGCCGGGCGGGGCCTTCTTTTCGGCGGGGTCTCACAAGCGTTCACGGCGCGCATGCAACCGCACGGTATTGAATCGATGGGAACGAACCGAAGGCATCTCACGCGGCGCGAGCATTGCCACCGGGACGGGGCACCAATTCAACCCGTGGGCACGATCGAATCTTCGCGGATACTTTCTTAGCGGCATCTCGGCCGCCCTACGCAATGTGTTAAGAGCAAAGGCCTATGCATAGTCGTCTGCGATGCACTCCAAGGGGGGCGACTCAATGCGCGCGACGATCCAAATTCTCGCCGTTGCCGCTGTTTGCGTGATTTCACTGCTGTCGGTTGCGGCAGCGAACGCCCAAAGCCAGGTGTCTCCACAGCCGGAACAGGCGACGCCCTCAGTCAAGATCTCCGACCAGAAGCTCGACGCCGTGGCCAAGGCCATGCAGCGCATGAACACCGTCAAGCAAGCCTATCAGAAGAAGATCGATGCCGCGTCACCGGAGGACAAGCAGCGCTTGATGAGCGAAGGTAACGACGCATTGCAAAAAGCTTTGAGTGATCAAGGTTTGTCCGTGGACGAGTACAACAAAATCATCACCGTCGCCAGGAACGACCCCACGGTTCGGGCAAAACTGCTCCAGCGGCTGGGAGAGCCAGATCAGGAGTGAATAAGCGGGCATCCACGCGGACGGCAGTTTGGCCAAGCGCTGGCTGAATTCTCGCTCAGGCCTGACTTCGTCGAGGGTGGAGTAATTGCATGTCCGGCGGCCAAAGATCTGATCGCCATCAGAGTCCTAACCGAGGCCGAAGGCACCCCCTGCGCAGCTTCCAGGCGCTGCACGGTTGGCAAAGACAGGGAGCCCGAAGTCTGCGCCTATGCGGTTCGCGTGTGGATCAGAGCGCGGGCCGGCAACACGATGATTTGCCGCGAAGGGGGCGGCGTCGAGCACGGCATGGGCGCCGCGCTCGGCGAAGCCCATGAGAGCGCCCTCTCAACTGCATTGACCTTTCTGCCACCGGTCAACCGAATGCGCACCGGCCGAGAGCAACGGCGATCCCAGTTCCTCGCCGTCCCCGAGTTCCGCTGAATGGCGTCGCTGCCGCGTCGTGGAAGAGCATCGACTATCATCGCAAGCACGACAATTTGCCGCGTCCGCGACGTACCCTATTGATTGTTGGATTAGAAACCGAAACGATTCCCGCACTTGGGTCACGCATCAGTCGCCTGATGCAGGATGAAGCGCTGCAACCTTAGCAGACCAGTGACACCTTTTGTGAGTGAAGCACATGGCCACCGAGAAACAGATTGAGGCCAACAAGCTCAATGCCCAGAAGAGCACCGGCCCAACGACAGAAGTGGGCCGCAGCACATCGAGGCGAAATGCGTTGAAACATGGCCTAACTGCCAGTCAGGTTGCGATGGAAGGAGAGGAACCTCGGCAGTTCGAAGCATTTCGGAATGACATACTCGAAAGCTTGTGCCCTCAGGGAGCCATCGAAGAGCAACTTGCTGAGCGGATCGCACTCTGTTGGTGGCGATTGCGGCGGGTCTATCGAATGGAAGTCGCGATCGCCAAAGAGCACAGTGAGCCACTAGATGATGGCATGAGCTTCCTCAATCCAAAGCCCAGCGACGGATTCGTCGCGGAGAAACTGATCGCGGGGCCGTTTCAGCACCTCTCTCGATACGAGACCACGATCGAACGTTCGCTGCATCGCGCGCTTCATGAATTGGAACGCTGGCAGGCGCGGCGCAAAGGAGAAGCGGTTATGGCGCCGATCGCGGTGGATGTTACGCATTCTGCCGGCGATGGACATGAACCAGCAACTGGCGTGACAGGCGTGACGATCACTCACACGAATGGTCAAACCGGTGCGCAAGAGCCACGTAACGGCGGGCAACAGCCACGTACGCTCGTACATCAGGTCAGGCAACGAACCCGACCGACAAGGCCCCCAAGCGCCGGTTAGCGGTCTCGCCGCGGCACGTCAGGACGCGACATCGCGGTTCGGCGCCACGCCATCCGCACCAAACGCTCGGTCGGGACAAGCCCCCTTCGCTCGAATTCCCGCGGGTATCTTTCGAGGCGCTCGCCGGAGCTCGTTCTGCGCATGAGCCCAGCCAGGCGTGTGCGATCTGCGATTCGCAGCGCTCCGCATTTCAGGATCCGGTGAATCCGGCGGGTGATGGACTGACGGCGTCCATTCTGAGACGCTGAGCGGCTTTCCGCTCGCAGCGAACCTCATCCCGCGACACGAGCCCGTCGGCTTTCCGAACGCATCACAGATGATAGTCGGCTGTCGCGCCCTGCAGACGCGATGACGCCCAGGCGCCGAAAACTTCGATCGGTTCTCCGCGCGCACGGGGGCTTCGGACCGCGCCAGGTGGTTGAGGAGCTTTCGTACGGGTTCGGGGCGGCTCGATCGATCAATCAATCATTGATTTCGATTATATTTTACTATCATAGATCGAAATTGGGTTCGTTTCGCAAAAACCAATCAGCCTATGCCGAACCTCTCCAAAGCCCTGAAATCGAAGGCAGAATAACATTTCGGGCCGGTCGTTTGAATGAGAATCCTTCCGCTCGCGCTCCTGGATCGGATCAGCGGCAGCGCCCGGGCGAACGGTTCCGCGAAAACCGGCCACTCAGGGCGCGATCAGGCGCAAACCAGCTGCCATTGGTGAATTCGCCCCTGGCCTCGTATTCCTTCGAGGCACGCGATCCTGGCTTACGAGGGAGCAGGACGCGACCTTATGCAATTTCGCCAGTCATCATGACTACCGCTTCGAGCGTTTTTGCCGATTGGCGAATCGCACGCCCAGACCACCGCCGTTCTGTGCGATGAATTCGATACCGGCATCCTCGAGAGCCTTTCGTATGGCCTCCATAACGGAGCGAATAGGTCTCCGGTCGCCACTCTCGAAGTTGATGACCGTCTTCAAGCTCACCCCGCTCCTCGACGCGAGGTCACTCTGGGTCATGTCCAAGAGACCACGAGCGCCGCGGCACTGGTCGGGCGTGATGTCCATCTCCCCTTGTGCCGCGCTTTACCAAAAAAGGCAACATTTCAACTAATCTGCTATTGCTTTTTTTGGATAATGTTACATATTATAGGTACAGAGGAGGCGGCAAAATGCACATCACCAACTTAATCACAGTGTCTTGGGAGGAGGCTCGGCAACTGCGCCAAAAAATGGACGCCGCGTATCATCGATTGGCAACGATCATGCGCGAACGCCCGGCTGATGACCTGGCGCTCAGCTGCGCGCAGGCGGAGGCAGATGCGCTTGGCAAGAGATATGAGCGCCTCTGCGATCGGATCTGCAGAACCGAGGCCGCAACCCTGGAAGAGGTGCTCGCCAAACTCGAGTGCGCGACGCAATGCATTCGCGACATCGTCCCGGACGGCAAAGATCCCGACCAAGCTTGCGATATCGAACTGCGGTTCGTCTTCGCATTAGAGCGAGACGTTGGGCGCTTAGTCGCCGATAAACGGCGCCGCGAGAAGAGGGGTACCACTCGCGCGAGCCTCTGCAGAGACGCTAGGCGCAACCCTTCCCCTTAGCTCGCTCGGCACCTTTAGGCTATCGCCGGGATCTGCAGGCCGAACGATGAGCGGCCCGCGTCCGCGCCTATCTCGGGCGTACGGCGTTTCGCCGACATCCGCAGACGCTCGCCGACGACCGTTCTTCGGACAGCGGTCGGACATAGAAAGACAAATCGCCCGGCTGGGTGCCTGCCGGGTGATTGGTAATGAGCTGATAATAGCCGATGGTTTGGCTGCGGGACACTTGAACTCAACCAGCAACCTTCAGGTTTATGAGACTTAAGCGTCGCTACAGCGCGCGAAGCGATCCCCGCACCACCGCGATTAGGGCGCTGCATCGATCGACCGATCGGCCGGAGCGGTTGCGGATCCTCGACAGCACCGATCCTTAGTCACTAGAGCTTTGATATTGCGTGCGCTTTTTCTTGCGTCGCATCGCGAACTCGGTATCATGGGCCTGTCGATCGAGCTTTGTGCTCATCGACGTTCACTCGGGCAGCAGCACACAAGGCAGCAGCCCACCGATCTGGGTCTCGCGCAAGCGAGAACGGCGGTGGTGCATCTGCGCTTCCCCCTCCTTAGCGATCCGGATCGGGTGGCTTAACCGCCGCCGCGGCCGATGCGCCGTGCTGCGGCCTTGAAGGAGTCGGAGATGAGTACGTTCGTTGCCCGCTGGCGCCGCCCGAAGAAGATGCCAAGCCTGGAGGAGCTCGAAAAGAAACTTCTGTTTGGTAGCCGTCGTACCCTTCGAGAGAATGGTAAGGAGCGGCAGATAAGTGTGATTGAAGCCGTCTATAGAGTCGAGATCGCCAAAGCGCTGAAGGGTGATCAGCGTGCCATCGAATTCATAATCAAGCGTGGCGAGGCCGTTGCTGCGGCGGAAGCTGCCAAGGAAGCAGAAAGAGATCCAAGTAGGGAGCAGGCCGAGCTGCTGCTTCAGGCGATCGAAGACACCTTCGCGCCGATGAGAGCCCGGCGCGGGAGGGAAGATACATCCCAGCTTGGTCCGCCATCAGCCGGGGGTGAGGACGATCAGATCGACCACAGCTGACGGACTTGCCGCGCCCAAATTTTAGGACTGTAAGACTGTCGATTCTGAACTTCGATAAGCATGAGACGTCGAGACGCCGGGCAGCATACGGGAAACGCTGCTGCCCGGCGCCCCCGTTCCCTAGCCCTATAAAGCGCATCTTGAACCGCCCTTTCCTTGACGGCGAACGTGGCAAAATATCATCACAGGATATGATATGAGCGATGATCCGTCCGAGCATGGGCTTGAGTTCCTGCTGGCCTCCGATGGAGCATCCATCACCTTGAAGAAGGCTATTGATCAAATTCGAGATCAAGCGCGTCAAGGCCGTCAAGCAGCGACGACACGGCTTGTCCTACTCGTTCACGCTGCATGCACCGGATGGCACACGGCTAATCGGTTTCGACAACGCCCATGGTGTTGCGGCCACAGGATCGCGGTTCAAACG
>Ga0335075_10011885_pt1 | contig 13161 bp, 11 predicted proteins | sample Lox_Sample_24_FD_206723 | JGI IMG/M metagenome (GOLD analysis project Ga0335075, IMG submission 206723) | Soil microbial communities from Loxahatchee National Wildlife Refuge, Florida, United States - Lox_Sample_2.4 | ecosystem: Environmental > Terrestrial > Soil > Wetlands | place: USA... | reverse complement strand
ATGTGGTCGACATGCATGTGCGAATAGACCAGCTCGACTACGGGCTCACGGGTAGTCTCGGCAACAGCCTCGGAAAGGTGTTGAGCAAACGACGGCGGCGCATCGAAGAGAACAACGCCTTTACCAGTAGTTACGAAGGCCGACTCATAAGCGCCGTCCGTGACCATGTACACATCCGGCTTCAGCTCCTGCACCGCGTAGCCCTTGTGTGGGTCGATGACAGGAGCCTTGGCTTTGACCTGCGGCAACAGGGAGACGTAGTTGGGCAAGGGGGTTGCATCCTGGGGACAAGCCGTTTCGCCGCAGGCAATGCCCAGACCAAAAACCAGCGCGATCATCAGAGTGCGGTTCTGTAGCGACATGGTGAAGACACCTTTCGGAGCTAGACTCTTGCCGGCCCTACTTACGAACAGAAGGGGCGCGGCGCAAGTTGGAGGTGCCTTTCATTTATACCTTGATATCAAGTAGTATGCAAGGTTACAGTTAAAAGTGATTAGCTTTAAATACGGCTAACAAACTATCTATTTTCTGTCATTTCTCTTGACATCACGATATATGGGTGTGAGACTGATTTGGCCAGGCGAGGCAATGCATCTCCGATTCGCTCGGGAGATAGCCCCAGGAGGGAGAATTAAAATGTCGATTCCACCAAACCCGACTCCGCCCAATTCAGGGACTGAAATGAGGTTTGTAGTTACAAATACACTGATCGTTCAGGACGTTCAGCGCTCAGTCGCCTTTTATCGCGATGTGCTTGGCGCGACGGTTCTGCGCGAGGGCGAGCCGACGTTTCTGCGCCTGGCCAACGTTTGGCTAACCATCAACGGAGGCGGCGGCCCAACGGACGACAAGCCGGATGTCGTGGCTTCCCCGCCGCGAGATCTGAATGTTCTAAGCATCTTTCTGAATCTGCGCGTGACCGATATCAAAAGCTATTACGGCCTTTGGTCTTCGCGAGGAGCGAAATTCATCACCGAGCCAAAGGTGCATGCAACGGAGCTGCGCTGTTACATGCGCGATCCGGATGGATATCTCATTGAAATTGGTGAAACGACCATGACCGCGAATCCTCTGGATTTGTACGTATAGCTCGCGGAAGTTCGCTTTTGTCCAGCGTGGAACTCGAGCCTGAACCGATGATCTCAGAAGACTCTCGCGCTAGACCCTGGCTCACAACTCGAAGAAGCCGCGCTGCAGTGCGATTGTGACCGCGTGCGTCCGGTCATTCGCCTTCAGCTTCTCCATGATGGTTCTGACGTGGCCCTTGACCGTGTCCTCCGTTATTCGGAGACGGTCAGCGACTATCTTGTTCGAGCAGCCCCCCGCGATGAGTTTGAGGACTTCAATTTCGCGTGCGGTGAGAGACGGATCCATCGTGTGCAGGGCGAGTTCGTTTGCGACTTCGGGCTGGACGAGACGCTGCCCCGCGTGAACGGCCCTGATTGAGTCCACCAGATCTCTCCTCAGCGCTGCCTTTAATAAGAAGCCGGATGCCCCGGCTTTGAGTGCGCGCGTTGCCTGTGCATCGCCCAGATAGGTGGTTAAAACAATGAAGCGAGCATCAGGACACTGTTCACGCACTTTCTGAATGATCTCTATCCCGCTGATATCCGGCAATTTAAGATCCAACAAGGTAATATCGGGTTGCAAATCCTGAAAAGACGCGATTGCCTCAATACCTGTCCCGACCTCCGCGATCAGTTTCATATCTGCCTCATTGGCGATCATGGCCGCCAGACCCTCCCGCAGGGCCGGATGATCGTCTACCACGAGAATGCGAATTGGGTGAGGTGCCGGATCGGCACTGCTCCTCAGCGTTTGCGTCATGGTTTAGGTCAAACTCGCTCGACAGGCGATTATCCCATTTTTGAGCATTTCGACGTAGCGCCGGGATTATACTTCTTGACATCGAGAGATGGCCTCGAACTGATTCCGTCCTTCTACCGCTTTTTAGTTCCCCTCATTCCCCAAGGGCAGGCGAGTTGTTTAGCTCCATGTGCCAGATCGCAAGGTAAGCAAGGCGAATATGAGCAGTCTGCCGCTCCTCTTCTCGTTTCCAACGTCACGGCGGCCGGCAACGCGTAAGAACCGAAACAAAAAAGGTTGGATGGGAATTCCGCGGTCAATTCGGCTCGCGATCTCGCTATTCGTTCTCCTGGGCTTCGAGATGTCGGTGCCGGTCGGCGCCGAGACCACAAACCCTCTTGGAATCACCCAACTTGACCACAGGACGTGGACGGCCCGCGACGGCGCGCCGGCTCGGATCTGGAGCATGGCTCTCGGTCACGACGGCACTTTGCTGCTGGCCGGAGAAACCGGGCTCTATCAATTTGACGGGCTCAAATTTAAGGAATTTCATGCGCCGCCCGGAGAGCCGGATTTACCGGCTGGCGGATACAACTCGGTATTCGTCGCAACGAATGGAGATGTCTGGGCCGGTTCCATGGCCAGCGGAATAGCTCGGATCCGGGATGGCCACGTCAGGTTCTTCGACGAACACTACGGGTTTCCCCTCCACACGGTGATGCAGATTTGTGAAGGGCCAGCTGGTTCCATTTGGGCGATCGTACACGGGCAATTGATGATGTTTGACGGAAATCATTGGATGGATGCGGGAGCTTCGGGAGGCATTTCAAACGAGAAGATGCGCGCTGTCTTTTTTGATCACGAAGGCACGCAGTGGGTTTCTACCACTCGAGCTATCTACTATCGACTGCGCGGACAACAGCGGTTCTTAAAAACCAACATAGACTTCGGCCGGGGAATCGACACCAGCAATTTCGCCGAAGACAAGAATGGCGAACTATGGATTGCAATTCTAAGCACGAATCCTACAGCAAATTCTGATCTTCAACAGCTCGACGTTCCGGGCCATCGAGTTACTCATCCATTTGTAGTCCATCTACCCTTTATCGTTGAAATGATAACCACTGCTTCCGAGGGATCGGTGTGGGTTACTGGTTCCGAGGTCAACCGATTTGAGCCGGTAACAATCGAGGGTAAGCGGACGTTTCTGCGCGAGACATTCAGAGCCGCAGACGGCCTCACCTCACCAAAATCATTGGCCATTTTTGAAGACCTCGATGGTGACACCTGGTTGACCACCCCCAATGGGATCGACCGGTTTCAGGATCCAGTTCTTATTAAGTATGTGGACCGGCCGCTGAACCCGCTCGGTAATGGCCTCGGACGCGATCCTCAAGGAACGATTTGGATTGGAAGTGAGGGAGCGCCACTCCGTTCGGTTCGCAACGGTCACACTCAGGATCACGGTCCACCTATATCCAATGCGGGTGTCTTGTTCGCGGATCGCCGCGGCGCGATTTGGGTCAGGGCCGATGATGGCATCGTTCGGGAAACGCAAGGCCACGCAACGAAAGTCATCTTGCCGAAGGGAGTTCCAACTTGGGCTCCGCGGCAGTTCTTTGAAATGAAGCCCGGCGAGATCGATGTTTCATTTACAGGGTATGGGGTCTTCCGGTTCGTTGATGGAAAGTGGCTCGCGTTCGATCTGCCCAGGCAGCCTAGGGATGCTCCGGAAAGTTTCTTCGTCGATAGACAGGGCCGACTCTGGATCGGCTATGCCAGCGGGAAGGTGGGCATGATCGACAAAACATCCGGTTACGTGTTCGCAGTCGGGAAAGCGGCAGATCTCCGCAGCGTACAGGCCTTTCTCGAAACCTCCGAAGGGCTGTTATGCGGCGGTTTAAATGGCATCGCGATCTTCCGGGCGAACCGCTTCGAGGTCTTGCCCACAGCCCTCCCAGCCACACTTACGGGCATTTCCGGAATAGTGCAAGCGAGGAATGGAGATCTATGGCTGAACGGTCTTCACGGAGTTTCAAAGATTGCTTACTCCGACTTTCGGGCAGCGGTTTCGCATGGCGTGCCTCTGCCGACGCAGCTATATTCGCAAACCGACATAACCGGGCCGGCTCAGGGCATCGGCTTCCCTACGGCTGTAGCCGATGCGAGTGGGAAAATCTGGTTCAATATGGCGGGCATCATCGCCTATGTGGACCCTGAGCACATATCGCGCAATACTGTGCCCCCAACCGTCGTCATCTCCGCTTTTGAAGAAGACGGGCAGCCGGCTGGACCACGGAATCAGGTGAAGGCAGGCACCAATACTCTGCGCATCCCCTACTTTGGAGCAAACTTATTCGCGCCTGAGAAGGTGCACTATATGTACTGGCTGCACGGAGTCGATAAGACATGGCAGGATGTAGGTCGACGCACGGAAGCTGTGTACACGCATCTTGGACCAGGCACCTATCATTTTGAAGTGAAGGCGGCGAACGGTGGGGATGTTTGGAGCATCCCTATCTCGACAAGTTTTACGGTGCTGCCGGCTTTTTATCAAACTGCCTGGTTTAGGCTTCTCTGCGCACTCGCAGGCATCCTGTTGCTCTGGCTGGGGCTCTCCTTGAGGGTAAGATACGTCGCTGCGGGAATAAGGCAGCGCGCCGAAGAGCGCGCGAACGAACGCGTTCGCATTGCCCGCGAACTGCATGACACCCTGCTTCAGGGTGTTCAGGGGCTCATGCTGAATTTTCATGCTGCCGCGCAACAGGTGCCGACGGAACACCAATCGAGACTCGCCCTCGAAAAGGCGCTTGCCTCGGCTGACCGCGTCATTCTTGAAGGGCGAGATCGTGTCAATCGACTCAGGTCGGAGCATCTCAAGAATGGTCAACTTGAACCAGCAATTCGCGAGCTGGCAGAAGACCTGGCTGCCCGTTCGGAGATGCAATTCGAATTGAAAGCCAACGGAACCCAGCGATCTCTCGATGCCGAAGTCATGGATGAGGTTTATTTCATCGCTCGAGAGGCTCTTACGAATTCATTTCGACATTCGGAGGCCTCCCAGGTTGTTGTCGCCCTGGAGTATGGACCGGACCGATTCACGGTCGAATGCCGGGACAACGGCTGCGGCTTTGTCTTGCAGCAGTTCCAAAAGGAGCAGACGAATGGCCACTGGGGTATTCGCGGAATGTCGGAACGCGCACAGCGGATCGGCGCCGATTTCAATCTGAAGAGTGCACCTGGGGAGGGTGTCTGCGTGTCGATCGCCGTACCTGCCGCGCGAGCGTATCTCCGAAATCATCGCTTGCGCCCATTGATTCGGATTTCAAACACGGGCGAATTGCTCTCTGAAGACGGACGCCCTCGAGAACGAGAGGGCTGATCTGTCGTCTCTCGGAGATCTGGGGAATGCGACTGATCACCCCCTGAAAGTGCTGTATCGTTTCCACACGATTTTGGCGTTCCAAAATCTGCCCGCGTTGAGCCAGTATCAAAGGCGGAGGTGTTCGCCTCCTATGAGGAAACTTCCCCGCGGAATTAACCCGGAATCGAAACCGACCGGTGCTGGTTGCCAAGAGTGCTTGGCGAGCGGCGGTTGGTGGCTTCATCTGCGCCGGTGCGCTGAATGTGGGCACATTGGCTGTTGCGACAGCTCGCCGTCACAGCACGCGCAAAAGCATGCCGCCGAAACTGGTCACCCAGTCGTCGCAAGCTTCGAACCGCTTCAGGGCTGGTTTTATGATTACCAAAGACGGAGAGTCTTTCGAGGCATCAGGCTTCTCGCTCCACGTTCCCACCCTCAAGACCAGCCGGCGCCGGGCCCAGCCGGCAAAGTGCCTGAGAATTGGGAGTCGCTCTTAAACGAGGTCTCCTGATCCGTCTCGCGTTGCGGTTTCATCGCAGACCTGATGGGACAATTCATGGCCGTTTTGCGCTTGGCGCCGTCGCTCTTCGCTTGACCGCTGAAAAGTTCATTCAAGCTGCAGAATGGTTCTTCTCAACTCAAGCCGTGCGATCCTCCACAGCCCCTCAATCAGGCGCCAGGTCTCATAATAATGCCCGAACCCGTTCATTGATTTCGCGGGGTTTTCTTTCGCTGGGGAGTATATGTGCCAATCCTCCATCGACCAGATCGCGTGTGCCTCTTCGTTCGTAATAACGATGATCTCGGAATTATGAACCTGGTGAATCGTGCGGGTCGTGTCAAACAATGTGCGCGTTAATCTAGAAAACTCTGTAACGTCCTTGAAATCGAGCAAGACCTCCCCGTCCGGCCCGTAATATGTGATGCGAGCGTCCGCGCAGAATAGGGCCTCCCAATTATCGAATTGCTTGGTGTCGAGGTAACGGCAGTACTTCGCCTTCCGATCTCGTATCTCCTCCCGAATCTTCAACTCATGCTGCGTCATTCAACCCTCGGTGCTTTGTTGTTCCGGGTGGAAAGCGCGAAGAACAGTCAATGCAGGTGTAACTGCCGATCGGGCGGTACCCTTCCAGCGGGACCTGAGACCGGTTGGCTTTCCGGGTACCACCGTGGCTCAGCGAGCAGCGCATTTCTCGATTGTTTAGAGACCGATGAGCCTTTATGGGCGCGCCCTTTCACGAAAGCTACTCCCGTAGTACCTTGATGTCAAGGTTAGTGCCGCAGCAAAGAACGCGCGGCTCGCGTCTTTGGCCTGTAACTGGCAACTAAGGGCTCGGTAGAATAACTGGGATCGAGCCAGTCTTGATCGAACCGACAAGGTCGCTCTCGCGGCACAGCCTTGATAAATCTGGAGAATGCTTCATGAGTAAAAGCCGGCTTGAGGCCTTTAGCGATGGCGTCTTTGCGGTCATCATCACAATTATGGTGCTCAACTTGAAGGTTCCTGCCAGCGCTGATTTGCACGCTCTAAACGCAGTGCTGCCGGTGTTCCTGAGCTACGTCCTTAGCTTCGTCTACGTCGGCATTTATTGGAACAACCATCATCATCTGCTTCATGCATCCCAGCACGTTTCAGGAGCTGTCCTTTGGGCCAATCTCCACCTTCTGTTTTGGCTCGCTTTGGCTCCTTTTGCAACGGCGTGGATGGGAGAGAATCTTCAATCCCCGGCGCCTGTAGCGCTGTATGGCGCGATCATGCTGTTCGCCGGCGTCGCGTATTTCATCCTGACCAAAAGCCTGATTCGACACCACGGCAAGGACTCAGCCCTGGCGCACTCGATTGGAAGTGACCGCAAGGGACTCGCAAGCGTCGCTGTCTATATCGCCGCCGTCCCGTTGGCGTTCGTCCGGCCTTGGATAGCCTGTTGCTGTTACGTTTTCGTGGCGGTAATGTGGTTTTTGCCTGATCCGCGGATCGAACGTACGATTCGCTCCTGAGTCTCCTCCGAATTATGCGAGAGAATACTTGTGGCATTGAGCTGATTCCTGGAGACAGGTCACGCCTCTATGAAAGCCGATTTGAACTCGCTCGTCATCTTCGCACAAGTGGTGGAATCGAATAGCTTTGTCAAGGCTGCTCGCCAGCTTCAAATTCCTACGTCAACCGTTAGCCGACGAATTACGGAGCTGGAAAAGCAACTCGGCGTCCGCTTAATCGAGCGCTCGACGCGCAGCCTGCGATTGACCGATGTGGGATCTGAAGTTCTGGAGCACGCGCAAAGGAGCGCCGAGCTCAGCGAAACAGTGTCGAATATCGCTTCGAACCACACCACCAAGATCTCTGGAAATCTGAGAGTCTCCGCACCTCCAAGCATCTCCGACTCGCTCCTGGCTCCGGTAATATGCCGGTTTCAGCAGGAGTATCCGGATGTCAGAGTTCAGGTTTTCATTACGGAGCGCGTGGTTGATCAGATTGCTGAAGGCATTGACCTTGCATTCCGCGTAGGTGAGCTTGAGGATTCATCCCTCATCGTGCGACATGTCCTGACTTATCGGCATCAGTTGCTTGCGAGCCCAGCGTACCTCGAACAGAACAAACCTCCGAAGAAGCCGTCGGACCTGAAGCAACATCGGCTCCTGGCATTCTCATTCTGGACGCCGCACAGCACCTGGCGTTTCACCCACGCCAAAACGAATCAGTCCGATTCCATCACCTTCCAACCGCACCTCTCTATCAACGAGTATTCCGGCCTGGCCGCTGCCCTGCTATCCGGAATTGGCATCGGCGAGCTGCCGCCGATCGTGCGACCTGACCTGCTGCGCGACGGCCGCCTGATCGAACTCATGCCTGCATGGCACCTGCGTCCATTCAAGTTGTCGATCGTACAGCTCGCGAACCGTTACGTACCGCGTGCCGTGCGGATATTCAAAGACTATGCCGCGGAGATTACACCGACTCTTTTTCCCCAGCTCCCGGAGTGAGTCAGATCGATGACCTGCAACGACTTGGCCTGCACGGTTTTGCCGACTTCCGCGTTTCCCGGGATGCGCTGGAGCGGCGTCCTCCACGCGAGTCCATACCTGTAGATCCCTCTACAGCGCCCCGCAAATAACATCCTTTTGCTCCGCTGTTATCACTGTGCTATCTTTTTACCATGTTGCTTGATGTCAAGATAGTTAGACAACACCACACGGTGTGGAGTTCGTGCCGACAGACAGACGAAGGAGATGCGATGAAAGCGAAGGAGATTGTTCAGACCCTCTTGAACGATGTCAGGAACCCCGAAACAGTGCGGGCTCTGTGCGTACCGGACGTCACGTATGTCTCGCTGAACTATAGCAACCCCGACCTGCGTAAGATCATGCCGTGGTGCGGAACAGGCCGCGGCGTTGACGCGATCAGCAAGACGTTTCACGATGTTTCCGAGTACTGGACGATCGATTCCTTTACGCCGGAGGCCGTCTTTGGAGAAGACGAGAATGTCGCGGTTTTTGGCAGATTCACCTACACATCGACAAAGCTGCGCAAGAGCGTAACGAGTCCTTTCGCTATCTTCTGCAAGGTCAACGGCGGAAAGGTGACGTACATGCAATTCATGGAAGACACTTTCGCCACAGCCGCCAGCTTCCGTTCAGGCGGGAGCTGGAAGTTCCAGAGCGATCCTCATGACGGCGAAGTAGAAATCTAACGACAGAAGTCCCCGTTTGAAGCGTCCGGGACATCGGGTAGGCTGGCCCCGCCACCCCGATGGGCCTTCATTAGGCGGAAACGTTGAGACTCTCAGTGGTACGTCCAAGTCCTTCTCTAAGTGAGGACGACAATCTTCCCGCCGGCCTTGTTTTCTTCCATCATGCGATGCGCCTCGACGATTTCATCGAGTTGAAAGACCTTGCCGACCTGCACTTTCAATCCGCCGGCCGCAATCTGATCTAAGAGTTCCTGAAGAGGCATGCGCATGAAATCGTCGGCTTCTCCGGCGTAGCTGGTCAAGCACACGGCCGTCGGTATTGCCTCCATCGGAGCGAAGTCTTCGAAGCTCCACTTGTTCCCGACAATGCCGGTCATGCAGACAATTCCACCCTGTTTGGCGCAGCGCAAAGAGTCTTTCAGTGTGGTTGTGCCGATCAGTTCGAGGACCTTGTCAACGCCATTGGCCACCACATTCCGCACCTCGGCCGCGATGGAGCCGGGATCGATGAATACCGTCTCTGCGCCCGCGTCGCGCAGCAGCTCTTCCCGGCTGGGGCTGCGTGTCGTTGATGACACAGTAGCCCCGTGATTTCTCGCGATCGCCGCCGCTGCGAGGCCAACCGATGTCGTTCCTCCACGAATCAGCAGGTGCTCTCGCTTTGCGAGACGGAGCGATTTGAACAAAGAGCCCCAGGCGGTTTGCAGCATCTCTGGAACTGCTCCGAGGACCTCCCAGGCAAGTTCCGTCTTGACTCTTTGAATCTGGCGCGCAGGAACACATGTGTATTCGGCGTAACTTCCGTCAAAGGCTCTTCCCATCCCGCCCATTACAGTTGCAACGACATCGCCCTTCTGAAACTCTCCGCCGGGCGCGTCCTCGACAATGCCAACCGCTTCGATGCCCAGCACTCGCGGAAAACGCACGCCCGGGGAATGCCCCTGGCGAGTAAACAGTTCAGAGCGATTCAGTCCGAACGCCTTCACCCGAATGAGAACCTGGCCTGGCTGTGGCGTTGGAACTGGCAGGCTTTCCAGCTTCAGCACTTCCGGACCGCCCGGCGCATACATGATAGCCGCCTTCATTGTGTTCATCGCGTGACCTCCTGGCCCACTCGGCCATCATGAAATCGTAACTACTTGCTCGGCGGCTTGGTTGGTGAAAAGCTGTATCGCGCAATCTTGAACTTTCCGTCTCTCTCCTTGCGGAAGATGAATAGCTCTTGATTTCCCTCGGCCGTCGTAGCGCCGGTGGCATGATTCAGTGTCGTCCCAGCCGAGTTGGTGCGTGCTAAGACCCAATCCGGGCTCAGTTCCACGATCTCTGCAATATCGAATTTAACCGTCAGCTTGATTGCGGCAAAAACCGCGTCATAAGCCTTGCGGATAGCAGCGGAGCCAACGGCGGAGGGCTGAACGCCGGCATAAACACGCCATCATCGGCATAAAGGGGCATGACTAAATTGGTGTCCGAGGCATTGAGAGCAACGTTATACGCCTCCAAAACTTCGCCTACAGCTCGTTCATTCGCGGTCATCTGGGGTAGTCTCCTTGACATCAAGATACTTCCGGGGATGTGGGCAGTCAACCTCAGGGTTCATGCCTTAACCGGCGCTCTTGACTCCGCGAAGCGCACGATGTTGCACAACATGCACGATATGGATGCTAACCGGATCATTATCCCGCGCATGGGATTGTGATTTGCATCGCTGAGACTACCCATAATCCAAATTCCTCGGCTAGCTTTATCTCTGGGCTTGAGCTCCAGCCCGCCTTACGCGCCATTGTTCTTCGAAGGCAGCTCCGCACTGCTCCAGCTCGAACGCGTGCAATTCAACCGCTACTTTATGGGCAAGGTATGATGATGGGCCGCGAACTCACTGTCGATGATTGGGATCGATCGGACGTGAAAACTGCACAGCCGGACTTTGCCATGCGGACGGGCTTTGACGGGCGTGAAGCAGTCCGGGCACCGAATCATCCTGTTGAGGAGTGCTCAGCCCGATCTATGAGCGCAGCGTCCGGAATCACGTACGACGAGGTTGATCGCCAACTCCTACGCGCATTAGAACCGCTACGATCGGCAGTCACGGGGCGGGAAGCCGTTCTGGAAATGCTGCATGGAATACTTTCTTTCAATCTGTCGCAATTGCCAGAGTCGAGTGCGGCGCATTCATCGATTTTGCACAGTGGCGGCGAGGCAACGCCACACATCAGCAGACAGTGGCGCCTCTCACTGCGAAGCCTCAGTCTCGATCGTCTGGAAAGATCGGTTTACGAAGGGGAGCTTCCAGAAGATGCCGACGTTGAAGTCCTGAGCTGCTTATTACTATCATTCGCCAGCGGCCTTGCGGCAAGCGCGCAATATGGTATTTCGGCGGCATCATGGTCGAATTCAATCTCTTTGTTTGTAGAGAGCATCGGATTTCAGAGGATTCGCGCACCAAAGCGACGCAGAGCCAAGCCACCGACGGTCATGCGGCAAGGACTTACGCTCATCAAGCGTTAGCAGGTCGTTATGCAGGCTTGTTTTCGCGTTCAGGAACCGCACGTTTCGCGCGCATCATGAGAGCTTCGTTTCCGGTGCTGAGGCGCTGCAGCAGTTCGATGAGGACAAACCGATCTTCTCGCGAAAGCACGCTGACCGCATCCTCCATAGCGTTGGAGCACTGGGCGTACGCTCGTTCGGCCAGCCGGCGGCCCTTGGCAGTCAGTTCCACAATCCTGATTCGGCGGTCATCGGGGCTATTCTTGCGCACAACCAGCCATTTGGCTTCCATGCGGTCGACAGCCGTGGTAATTGAGCCCGTCGTGAGGTCGATCATGTCGCCGATGGTGTTGACCGGCAAAGGGCCATTTAGAAGCAGCGCCTCAAGCACTCGGTAATCTGAATCGCCTAAGCCTGCTCTTTTCTTGTTTTCATCGGCAATTGCGAGCAACGTTCGATAGGTCTTCCAGAGAACCTGGAAAACCTGAGTACCCTCGCCTTTCTTTTGCCCGGTTTCTTTCACAGGCATACAAAGCCCCAAATGAAGTATACCATTTAACATAGAATCTTTTCTCCATGTCTCTTCATTTGAAGGAATCACATTCGACCACACAGCCGCCATCGATCGAGAGATTGCCGACCGAGCCGAGCAGCTCCAATGGAAGAGCCTGAGGATCATGCGTTTTGAGCCCGCCCGTAATCTTGATCGTTTCCACATCTGCGCCTGTTTTGATGCTGAGGGCGATAGCCGAGAGCTGTTGAATCACACCCTTCACCAGCGAAGGACCTGCGCCACCGTGAGTCTCAATGCCCCGGTGGACTCTGATCGACCCCGCCGGCTGACTGATCTGAATGCCGACGGCGCCGTCTGCGTGCGTAACAATTCGGTCGAACGTAGCTGTGTGAACGGTCCCCGCATAGATGTTGAAGCCGCGGGCCCCCTGGCCGAAGGTCTCGATCGGAGCTTCAAGTTCGAGTGTCCTCGTCACTCCGAAGTTCGCAAAACCGATGCCGCTTGGCCCGAGAGTCGTAATCTTGTCGAGTGCATGCCAGCGGTCTACGAATCCCCAATTGTCCAGAGCCATGTCGTTTGCGCCGAAGGTGGTCACCGGGCCCCTGTTCTCCACTAAGTCGGCGATGGCGCCATCAAGTACAAAAACACCGCCCGCAATCTGGTCAGGGGTGCCCGCTTTGATGCCGCCGTCACAATAAATCGCGCCGGTCTCGAGCCGCTCCACTTGAAGGCAGCCGCCATTGGACGCCTGCCCAGCTACGAATACACCGGAGCCAAGCACTGGAGCATTCCGGGTTCCTACTGAGAGCCCCGAAATATTGGCGGTGATCTTCACCTCGGGGTCGGGCTGGAGATTCCACAGAGTGAACGCACCCTGCAACACGAAAACCCCATAGCCATGAGGCCGTTCCGTTGCCCCGCGAGCATCGGCTGCAACGATGTCGAGACCGCGCACCTCCACGCGGCCCGACTTGATCCTGTCGCGGGCAAATATCCGTACCCGCCCGGCAGTCCTCACCTGATCTATTGCGAGTGTGCCGAATCCAGTGACGGACTCATTGTTCCAGATTGCCAACCGGGCTGCCGAGGTCACGACGGTCAGCGAAGAGACGGTATTGTCGGACGACAGTTCGATCCCGTCCGCGCCGTCGAGAAACTTCAACCCAGAAGTGTCCGGCGATCTGCCAAGAATTGTCTGTTGCGGTGAGAGACGAATAGCGGGAACATCGGACAGAAATCCTTCGACCACGATTGTCGAAACTCCTTGATCCGTCACCGCTTGCAGAAGTTGGTCAACGGTC
>Ga0335075_10011884_pt1 | contig 13161 bp, 16 predicted proteins | sample Lox_Sample_24_FD_206723 | JGI IMG/M metagenome (GOLD analysis project Ga0335075, IMG submission 206723) | Soil microbial communities from Loxahatchee National Wildlife Refuge, Florida, United States - Lox_Sample_2.4 | ecosystem: Environmental > Terrestrial > Soil > Wetlands | place: USA... | reverse complement strand
TCCTCGAGCAGCCGCACCGCCTCGCCGATGTTGCCTGCGCCCGCTTCGATCTGCGCCAGCCACCGGTACGGATCGGACAGGCTCGGGTTGAGGTCGATGGCGCGCCGAGCTTCCCGGGCGGCGGCAGCGGTCTGGTCTTCGCTGAGCAAGATGCCCGACAGGACCGAGTGGGCCTCGGCCAGATCGTCGTTGGTGGCCAGGGCCGCGGCAAGTTGTTCCCTGGCCTTCCTCGTCGAGTCGCCGAACGGCAGGCAGCCCTCGCCACCCAGCCAGATGTAACAGTCAGCCGCGCCCACCCGGGCGCGGGCGAAGCCAGGATCGCGGGCGACCGCCTTCTCGAACAAATCCAGCGCCTCGCGAATCGTGTCCTCTGAGACCTTGTCGCGAAGCAGCTTTCGTCCCTGAAGAAACTCGGTGTAGGCGGTCATGTCTGCGGTGTCCTGCTCAGGGGAGCTCGCCGACAGGGACACGGCCACGCCCAGTCCGGCAAGGTGCGCGGTGACAGCCGCCGCGATCTGGCTGGCGATGTCGTCTTGAATGGCGAACACGTCATCCAGCTCGCGGTCGTAGCGCGAAGACCAGAGGTGCTCTTCCGATCCGGTGTCGATCAGCTGGGCAGTGACGCGGATTCGGTTCCCCGCCTTGCGCACACTGCACTCGAGTGCCATGCCGACGCGCAGAGCGCGGCCGATCTCCAGCGCCGTCTCCCGGTTGCCCTTGTAACGCATGGCGGTGGTGCGCGCGATGACCCGAAAGCTCTGAACGTGGGCGAGCCTCTCGATCAGCTCCTCGGTCATCCCGTCCGCGAAGTACTCATCGTTCGGGTCAGGGCTGATATTGGCGAACGGCAGCACCACGAGGCGCAGGGTCTGCGCCGGCGAAGCTGGCGACACCGCCGACTGGTACTGGGCGCCGCCGGACCCGCCGACCCGGAAGAGTTCTATCGCGGCGTCGATATTCTTCAGCCTGGGAGTCCCGATGGACTCGAAACGCGCTTCCAGCTTGTTGTGCACCTGGTCGTAGACCTGGCGCGACACGCACACGCCGCCGTGATCAGAGTGCGGCTCGACCCGCGCGACGATGTTCACGGCGTCGCCGAACACGTCGCTACCGCGATGCTCGACGTCGCCCAGATGAATGCCGATCCGGAGCAGGACCGACTGACCGTTGGCGGCCAGGTTGCGCTCCTCGACCGCTTCCTGAACCCGGAGCGCGCACTTCACCGCGTTGAGCGCGCTGGCGAACTCGGCGAGGACACCGTCACCCAGCGACTTCACGACGCGGCCGCCATACTGCGCCACGGTCGCGCGGACAATCTGTTCCTGCTCGTGCGCGAGGCTGAGGGCGAGCCGCTCATCTCGTTGCGTGAGCCCGGAAAACCCGACCATATCCGTGAGCATCACTGCAGCCAGCCGACGACGATCCCCCTGCACGGCTCGAATTATCTCCTGAACCGTCCTTCAAAAGCGCCTTTTCACTTCCGGCAATACCTCTGGATTTCTACGAGGGACCGGCCGTCTCGCCGCGCTCCAGGCTTCGGCCAGCCGAGCTGCCGCTTTCAAAGAGTCTGCGCCCGACCGCGACGCCGTCCGTTTGTGCACCACGATCGCCTTGAGTCAGGGCTGTTTTTGCACGACCGGCTGTCCGGCGTGGGTCAAGGCGGTCATGTCCAGCAGGACCATGGCGTCGTAGTCAGGGGTGCCCGGTTCGGCGACGTAGACGCCCAGTCGCTGACCAGGAGTGCCTTCGAGCTGCATGCCCTGAAAGGCAAAGGTGATCGTTCCGACATGGGGATGGTGAAAAGTCTTCTTCTGGCCGGAGCTGCGCCGCGTGACGTCGTAACGTTCCCACAGCCGGCGGATTATGAGTCCAGACCGCGAACAGCAGCCCGCATGGCAGCTGACCTGGGCAAATTGCCGGAGAATCGATCATGCTCGAGCCGACTTAGGCACGTATCAGGCATGATCAAGCTTGCTCTTGCCGCCAACGCTTGATCGCCTCGGCCATCTTCGGCACGTCGTCTCGCAAGGTGACCCACACCTCTGCGTAGTCGATGCGATGGTAGGCGTGTGCGGCGATGATCCTCATGCCCTTGACTTCCCGCCACGGAATCTCAGGCGTTGCCTTGGTCACCTCATCAGGCAACTTGGTGGCAATATCGCCCAGGCGACCGATGACAGCCTCGCCGGCGAGGCGCAGCAGGCGATCGGAGTCCCACCGCTCCTTCCCGAGGCCGATGATTTCAGCTGCCGACTCGACTGCCTCGGCCAGATCTGCCAGAAGGTCGTCGATATCCCTAGTCACAGATCCACGGCCTCGGCGCGGATGTGCTCGTCGCGCTGCTTCAGCGCGCTTCGCGCGACGACGTCAACTCCGACACCAAGGAGTTCCTCAAGATCCTGGAACAAGCCGACGTGATCAAGAAGAGAAGTTCCGGGCTCGAAATCCACGAGCAGATCAAGGTCGCTGTCCGGCCGGGCCTCTCCCCTGGCAACCGAGCCGAATACCGCGATCCTATGAGCCCTTCGCTTCTGCGCGACGCTGAGGATCTCCGGGCGGCGGCGGCGCAGCCCCTCCAGCGTCAGCACGTCATCGGTCATAACCCAAGGATATCGCCACATGATCGCCTCGATGCGAACTCTAGTCAGCGCGGTCATTCGCGGTCGTAGGTGCTGGTCGGCAGTCAGTGCGCGTCGGATGCATGCGCCTAGAGGCGATGCCGTTGCTGCACCGCTACGGCGGCCGAGCGTCCGATTTTCAGGAGGCTTTGCGGATCCATGTGTGTCAATGGCGGGCTGCTGAGCAGGGCCGGTTCGGCACCTGGGCGCGGGACGCGTCCGCAGCCGACCACATCGTTCCACAGCCGTTGTTAGCAGTTTGTTAGCAAGATCGCGATCGGTGCGTTCCTCGAAACTTGATAACTGAACAGGTGACAGATGAGACAGAAGGCCAGCGGCAATTATTCGCGCGCGAGCGTTGCCGGGAACTGGAAGCATCGCCTCATGCTGACTCTGCGGACTGCGGAGGCTCGGGACCTGCCGGTTCTCTGGGCACTATCGGTACTCCCGAACGTCGGTCGCACCGCTGATACAGCGACACCGTTCCCGCTAGCCCCGGCTGACTCGTTCCCGCCGACGGCCTTTAAGGACCTGGCGGATCCCGACCGTGGTTTCGTGGCCGCTGGCGGCGAACTCCTAGTCGCCGACCTCGACGGTCACGTGGCGGCCATGGGCGGATTCCGGCCAGCAGCCGGAGTGCCAGGACGCGTTGAGATTCTACGAGTCCGGGTTCACCCGGCTCGACGCCGCAGGGGCCTGGGCCGGGCCATCATGAACAGGCTGGAGGCTGACGCTGCGGGGCTGGGCTACCTGCAAGCCTGGCTGGACACCGCCACGAACCAGCCTGAGGCCATGGCCTTCTACGCCGGCATCGGCTATCGCCCGATCGGCCAGGAGACCCGGCCGGACTGGGACTGGACCCTGGTCTACTACGTCAAAGACCTCGCATGACCCGTCCAGCGGGTACGAACGGCGCCGGATCGCGGCGACTGCCTGCCCTTCGCAGCCGACTGCTGTCGGAACTGACAGCGGCGCTCCGCTCCGACAACACAGTCCAGGCCGTGGCACTAGTCGGCTCACTAGGCCGCGGAACCGCGGACGACTGGAGCGACATCGACTTTATGATCCTCATGGACGACGGCCAGATCAGCTGCTTCGCTGACCGGCCCGCGGACAGGAGCTGGGTTCGCGCGCCGTTGATTGTTGACTCCCGGCAGAACGCCCCGGCCGGCTGCACTCAGGTCAACGCCGTGCACCTGCTCGACGGTCTGCCGTTCTGGGTTGACTACTGCGTCTTCCCGGCGTCAGCGACCGCCTGGCCGATCGGCTGCAAGGTGTTGTTCGAACGCCAGAAAGTCGCCGCATGCGGGGACACGTTCGACGTCCTGACCTCCCGCGGTCCCAGGCAGCTGGCTAGACAGATCACCGCTGAGGAACTCAGGCACAAGTACCTGTCGTTCATCCCCCTCACGGCCAAGGACATCGCACGCGGCAACTCCCAGCACGTCCGCGACATGATCCGCTTCATCGGCCGCGACCCCGGCTACCAGGACCTCGAACCCTCCAGCCAGCTGGACAGGCTCCGCGCCATCACCCGCCAGCTATCAGACCCCTCAGATTGCTCCTGCGCATGGCTCACCGACGCCGTCAGCGCATACCTCGATCTAGTCGAAAGAAGCGTCGCCATCACGCCCGGTTGAGCCAGTCCCATCCAGCGGCCACGACAGGCTCAGACGTCCTGGACAGCCTGATCCGCATGTCAGCCGCCGTCGTGCGGGCTGCGGTGACGACATCGCTGGGCAACCGGCAGTCAGCCACAGTCTGCTCGAACTCGTCCTCATCGACGAGGACGACGCTGCCGTCCGCGAGCCGTGCCAAGTCCAGTTCAAGGTCGATATAGCTCCAGCCCGACCCATCCAGCACCGGCGGGGTGCAGATGTCGACCCCGATCCAGCTGTCCGCACGCCACCAGAAGGCCGCCCACCAGCCCGACTCGGGGAGCAGTTGCACGCCATCGCTCGGAAGGACTACCGAGCTGCCGTCGGCCCGACGGTGCACGTCGCCTTCGGCGCAGAACAGCCAGGTGCCGAACTGGTCGGTGCCCAGCACCCGGGCTTCCCACTCCATTACCGGCCGGGGTGCATCCGCGCCGGGCAACGGCCACTTATTTTTCCGCACGCGGATCCGCATCCCGTCACCAGCGGCCATTCTCTCCATCGGAGATGCCCCTCTCGCGTGGCCAGTACCGCTGGAAGCTCAGGCATTCAAAACCGGTGTCGGCCAGTCCGGATCTTTTCGCCACTCGGACCAGTCGCCCGCGAACGGGCCTTCTCGCCTTGCCAGCAGCCGCAGCACCGAGGTCTTGGCTCGCTCGATGTTCTCGTGCTCGTCGTCGCTGATGAAGCCGGCCTCCCTGCCGACGGCATATTCGTCTTCGTCCTTCCACTGATAGCTGCTCAGGTCGGGCGAGACGACCAGATCGATGCTCAGGTCGCAGGTGTCGTACCCGGACGCTGTCCGCGCCGCCGGGCGTTCGAAGTTCACATACCAGATGCCCGGCCGATGGCTAACGTCGTAAAACCGGTGGACGCTGAACCAGTCCCCTGGCGACACCCTCGTCAGCACTGTCGTGTCGCGCCACGGCCGCTGGCAAAGTTCCCACTGGCCGGCCCCCAGTTCGCGGATCAGCCGGAACCGGTCCTCCGGCAGCCCTGAATGCAGGGCATCCAGATAGCGCCGCGGTGATAGCAGCTGCACACCCGGCCAGTGGCTGACCAGAAGCGCCTCCGGCGTATCGCTGATCACCCGCACCGGCGTCGCAGACCATACCCGGCCGCGCAGCACGTCGCGGCGGACAATCGTCTGACCGGGAAAGAATGGCGCGGCGACCCCGCTCGCATCAGCAGTCATAGGTCGACATCCTGCCGCACGGCGAGGTCGGCTATGCGGCAGTTTGCTACTTTTATGTATCATGGCCCGCTGCGGCTCGCCGGTCCGACACCAGCCGTGATGTCATAAGCCACCCGTCCTTCCGATAGGTGCCAGAACTCGCCGGGCAAGATCACACTCAAGGGTGCCGCGAAGCGTCATCGCGGAAGCGACGCGAGCGTAGCGAGCGCCCTTGACTGTGATCTGTGCGCGGCGTCAGGATGCCCGATGCCGGGAGGACGGGTCGGCAGGCCCCGGCTCCGAACGGGTTACCTGGGAAGCGCGGGTCGCCGGGAGTCGCAGACCGCTGGGCAGAACGCGAGGCAGCGGCCCGCGCCGTGCGCTTTTGCGCTAAGGCAGCGGGCGACGCTGCCGCACGCCCGAGCAGACGTGCCCAGCAGCACCGCGGCACACACAGGCACGCCATGCTTACCATCCGGTGACGGCCCGGCGACTTATGCCACAGCATGGTCGCTCCCGGTCACACCGGCGCCGAAGGCGCCCTTGAAAGTAGTAGAGGAAGTTATCACCGGTCTGACAACACACGTTTCCTGTCCCGCTTGATGCTTTACATCTCGGCTTCGCTTGATGCTTGACACTCCCGCTCATGCTGTGGGAGCTGAGCGTGACCGAGCAGAGATACCGGGCCGTCCTGGAAGTGCGGGCGGGTGTGCCGGTGACTGAGGTAGCCGAGCGGTATGGCGTGAGTCGCCAGAATGTGCATGTGTGGCTGCGCCGCTACCGCGACGAGGGACCGTCGGGGTTAGCTGACCGCAGCCATAAGGTGATGCACCATCCGTGGCAGATCCCGGCTGAGCTGGAGTCGGCGATCTGCGAGCTGCGCCGCAAGCATTCCAGGTGGGGGCCGAAGCGGCTGGTGTTCGAGATGGACCGCCGCGGCCACGGCACTGTCATCCGCTCGACGGTCTACCGGGTGCTGGTCCGTAACGGCCTGGTCGAGCCGAAGTCCCGCAGGCGCCGGCGGCAGGACTACAAGCGGTGGGAACGCCCGGTGGCGATGCAGTTGTGGCAGCTGGATGTCACCGCTAGCGCGTTCCTGGCTGATGGCCGGGAGGTGAAGATCGTGACCGGGATCGACGACCATTCCCGGTACTGCGTCATCACCAAGGCTGTCCTGCGGGCGACTGCCCGGCCGGTCTGCCAGGCCTTCCTGGACGCGGTGAAGACCTATGGCATCCCCGAGGAAGTCTTGTCGGACAACGGGACCGTCTTTACCGGGCGGTTCATCAAGCCCCGCCCTGCCGAGGTGCTGTTCGAGCGGATCTGCCGGGAGAACGGCATCACCCAGCGGCGCACCAAGCCGAAGTCGCCGACCACCACGGGCAAGATCGAGCGGCTGCACCAGTCGCTGCAAAACGAGCTGCTGAACGACCACGGCCCGTTCAATTCCCTCGAGGAGCTGCAATCGGCGCTGGACGTGTGGCGGCAGGAGTACAACACCGACCGGCCGCACCAGTCCCTGGACATGGCCTTCCCGACCTCCAGGTTCAGGCCCGCCACGTCAGCGCCGGAACTGCGGATACCAGCGCAGCTAAGTTCACCGCGCGAGCCAGATCACGCCCCGGCAGCTGCTGCAATAGCTGACCGGTCGGACCGGTCGCTGACAGCGGTGGAGGCTGACCGGCTGGTGCCGCCATCAGGGAACTTGTGGATCGGAGGCCAGCAGATCTGGCTCGGCCCCGCGCTGGCAGGCCGCACCGTCACCATCTGGGTCGACGAGAGCACGCTGCATGTGGTGCTGGACGGCACACGTCTCAAGACCCTGCCCTCCCGGCTCGGCGTCATCGAGCTGGCCCGCCTGGCCGCCGACGGAGCCCGCCCCGCCGGACCACCGCCCCTTTCAGCCAGAACCAGCACTGCGGTCGAGGTTGACCGGATGGTCAACGGCGCCGGCCTGATCGGCCTGGACGGCACCCAGCTCAGCGTCGGCTACGAACTGGCCGGCCAGCGCGTCACCTTGCGGATGGACGGCACCCAGATGAGCGTCATCAGCCACGACGGCGACTTGCTGCGCACCCTGCCCTGCCCCATCCCGTCCGCTGACCGGCACCGGCTGCGCGGAGCACGCCGCGCCCGCTCCCTGCCGCCACAACCCGGCGGGCCCATCACGGTGCAGCGGCGAGTGTCGTGCCGCGGCTCCCTCATGGTCGCCCGGCAGAAGATCCACGCCGGAATGATCCACGCGGGCAAGACCGCCACCATCATCTGCGAGAACAACCACTTCCAGGTGATCATCGACGGGCACACTGCCGCCGTCGTGCCTCGCACCACCACCAGCGAGATCCACCGCTACAAGGCCAACGCCACCGATAAACGCTCGCTGCCGCGGCTCAACCCGGAAGGACGGTGATCCTCATGCCCGAGATGAACCTCAACGCCGGCGATGCCGCTGAGCTTGCGGAAATGCTGGAGTTCCTGAGCGAATGGCTGGCCCGCGACCCAGGCCGCCTTGCCGCGTCGCTGGCAGAGTTCGTCGGCCATCGCGCCTACGGCCTGGACCAACTCCGCGGCAATCTGGAACGGTTCGTGTTCCTGCTCGGCGGCAGCGACGGCCAGGCTCTGTTTGGCCTTGACCAGCGGTGATGTCCTGGCCAGGCGATGCTGCGCTGCAGCTGTAGCCCCCTGGCCGGCTACTCGCTGCATTGTGTGATCCTTGCGGTCGCAGCCGACCTGCAGGCGGGTTGCTGCCGTTCTCGCAGCAGAGAAGCGCGGCATACCATGAACTGATTTGACCGGCAGGCCGCGGACCGAGGACACGATGATCAGCGGAAGAGCTATTCGCCTGTCGCTGGCCTGGCTCGCTTTCGTGGCGTGTGCAGCGGGCCTGACGATCTGGCTGGTAAGCCAGCAGCACCCGTCAGTCAACCAGGCACAAGCTCGGGCGATGCTGCCCGCCATCAATGCATACCTGGTCAACGACAGGCAGCTGGCAGACTTCGGCGGTACCCTCGATGCGGATCTGCACCCGAAGGTGCTGTGCGACGCGGCCATCCTCCAGATCACGAGCGACGGTCAGCAGTGGCATGTCGCCCTGCAGATCAACTGCGGCCAGTTTGCCCGGCGCAACACCACGCTGCTGGAACAAGAACTCGGCTACCCCGGCATCGCTGACACCGCGACCCTTACCAAGGTGTTCGGAAGCTACCAGGTGGTGAAACTGCAGGTCGGGCCTCCGTACTGGGACAAGGCCTGGGTCGACAGCAACTTCTCCTCCCAGGCCGCCCGCTGGATTCTCAGCGCCAACCCTCCTACCGCGCCCGATCCCATCGCCCAGGCGTGGAAGGTATTCGACTTCCCGGCCGGCACACCCGCAGTCAACAGCTGACATCCGGGCTCTACAGTTCCCCTCGAGTCGCGGCATCAGAGCTGCGCGGGTCCAGGATGGAACACGCCGACCAAAGGTCGGTAGCAACGACTCCTAGGGCGTGTCAATGATCAACTGAGGCTGATCCGTAAAGCATCAAGTGAAGCTAGGCACTGACAACACACGTTGTCGACGTCGCCGGGGGGACCATCTTGGCTGGTCAGGACCAGATGTCGCGACGACACTAAAGATCAAGGTACGACAACTTGTGTTGTCGAAGTCCACGTGACACACACGGTGCGTCGAGCACCTTGGCACCTAGCCGATTCCTCGCCTAGGGCCATGGCGGCGCTGGTAGCGCTGCCTAGCGGCCTGCCTGGTGACACCAAGCTGAGCGGCGATCTCGGGCCAGCCGATGCCCAGGTTCGCGGCGCGGTCGATGAGTGAATCGAGTTTTGCCTCCGCCTCGTCCCTCGCGGATCGGCCACGTTTGAGCAGCTCCAGCATCTCTGTCACCGACCGCTCCGAGGGCGGTTGCAGAGGTCTCGCGACATCCACCGGCTGGTGCTGTGCCGGGATGGGCCTCGCCGCTTGCCGGGCTCTCTGACGCGTCCGGCGCTTTGGCTTTGCCATGCCATCAAGCATGCGGCACTCGCCCGCACTGCGCGGCCCTTGACGGCTTGACTCAGATCGCGACGGGCCGGTAAAAGCGTCTGCGTACGCGTTCGTGTACGCTTACATCGTGGCCGTGCCCCAGGTGCTTTCCTTCCGAGAGTTCCGGGCTGGGCTCGCTGGGGTCTTAGGACGGGTCAGGCAGTCCCAAGACGAGGTCGTTTTCGTCGGTACCCACCGTAAGCCGGAGGCGGTCATCATGTCGGTGGAGCAGTACGAGGCACTCCAGGAGGCAGCGGAGCGCCAGCACGCGGTAGCAGCTGCCCTGGCGTCGGTGCGCGCCGAGGGCCTGGAGCCCAGCACGGAGGACCTGGCACTGTTCGCCGCGGTTGCTGCCGGGCAGCTGACCACTGATGAGCTGCGCGCCCGGGTGCTGAGCCGGTACCGCAGGCAATGACGACTCCGCCGCCCGGGCCGGACCCCTACCTGGACCCGGCCAGCGGAGTGCTGCGCAACCTGCTAGGCATCACCGATGCCCAGGAGCTGTCGCAGGTTGAGGCAGCACTGACTGCATCGCGGCTGGTGGACCTAGAACGACACCGCCTGCCCGGCCGTTACGACCTGGCGCACTTACGGGCGTTTCACCGGCACATCTTCTCCGACGTGTACGACTGGGCCGGGGAACTGCGGACGGTGTCGATCGCGAAGGCGGGCGAGGTGTTCTGCCTCCCCCAACATCTGGAGTCCTACGCAACGGACGTGTTCGGCCGGCTCGCCGCCGCTGACCGGCTCCGCGGTCTACCGCGAGAACGATTCATCAGCCAGCTTGCCGAGCTGCTGGGCGACGTCAACGCGCTGCACCCCTTCCGCGAGGGCAACGGGCGGACTCAGCGCGCGTCCTTCTCCCAGCTAGCCCACGACGCAGGCCATCACGTCGACTGGGTCCGGATGAACCCGGAGGACAACGAATCGGCCAGTATCGCCGCGCACCGCGGCGACCTGCAACCGCTGCGCGACATGCTCAACCGCCTGACCGATCTCCCGCACCCACCCGGACCTGCCGGCCCTGCCTGACCCAGCGAGGCCAGCGCCGCTCGTGTTTCACCCCGGCGGCGGGCTGTTGCGTACGCAGGCGCCAGCGCGACACTACGAACAGATGTTTGCATCGGCTCGACATTCGCCGCATAGTTAGTGATGGAGGCGAGGTGGCGCCGCCGAAGGTGCCGGGCAGTTCGAGCCTAGGGCACCGGCATCGTGAAGCATGCTGTCCTGGTGTGCGCATAGGCACGCGGACTCAGAGCAGGCGGGAATTACCGCAGATCGCTCGTCCGTCAGCCGTTACCAACAGCCGATCCTGAGGCCCGCGTGCCAGGACCCATGCCCAGCGCCAGAGTAATCCCGGTACCCAACGCCGGGGCAGCTCAGGCGATCGGCGCAGGCGAGGCCGGACGCGAGGAGTCGGCCGTTACCCGCACAGTCTGCTGCCGGAAGGAGCACCACTATGGACATGCAGCTGCGCCGGTCACTGGCACTCCCACCAGACGGCCGGTCCAGCACCGAGGCTTGGAGCCAGCGGCCGTGATCACCACTGACGACACTCGCCGCACCCACCAGCGTGACAAGCTCACCATCGCCGAGATCTGTGCTGATCTCGGCATCAGCCGCCGCACGTTTTACGAGTGGCGGGCTAAGAACCGGGCGCCGAAGTGCATCGCGCTGCCGAACGGCAGTCTGCGCATCCGCCGGTCTGAGTACCAGCGCTGGCTCTCCGCGCACGAGGAAGCCGCCTGATGCCAGACGAGATCAGCTATGACGCGCGCGTGTACAAGACGGAGGTCTACAAGGGCAGCCGCGTCACCACCTACAAGGTGCGGTGGAAGGTCGGCCACAGACTGTGGAAGGAAGCATTCCGGACCGCCGCCCAGGCCGACAGTTTCCGGAGCGCGCTGTTAACCGCTGCCCGCAAGGGCCAAGCCTTCAGCCTGGCAACCGGCCAGCCTACGGCGTGGGAGCGAACCAAGGCTGAGACCACCTGGTACGAGTTCGCCTGCCGGTACGTCGACATGAAGTGGAAGCTGGCCTCAGCTAAGTACCGCAAGGACATTGCGCGAGCCCTGACCGCCGCCACGCCAGCGCTGGTAGCTGCCGGGTGCGGGCGGCCCGACGACCCGGCCATCCGCCGGGCTCTGCTCCGGTACGGCTTCAACACGAAGCAGCGTGCTGATCCGCCCGACGACGTCGCCGAGGCCCTGGCATGGATCGCGCGCAACAGCCTGCCGGTGTCGGCCCTGACAGGCGCCGCTATCGCGCGGCGAGTGCTCGAGCATGCAACTGGCCGCCTTGATGGCAGAAACGCGGCCGCCAGCACGGCACGACGACATCGCACGATCCTGGCCAACGCGATGGATTACGCCATCGAACTCGGCCTCCTCGACAGCAATCCCATCCGGGCACTCAAATGGACCGCGCCGAAGGTCTCCAGCCGGGTGGACCGGCGCAGCGTCGTCAACCCGCGGCAGGCATGAGCACTCCTGGAGGCAGTGCGAGCCCAGCAGCCAAGCGGGGCGAGGCTCGTCGCATTCTTCGCGGTCATGTACTACGCCGGGCTGCGGCCTGAGGAAGCGATCAACCTCCGCGCGGACGACGTCGTCCTCCCGGCCGAGGCGCGACACGACGCACAGGGCGACGAACAGTGGGGCGAACTCCACCTTCGAAGCGCGACGCCGGACGCAGGCAGCGACTGGACCGATGACGGAAGCCAGCGCGAGCGAAGGCAGCTCAAGCACCGGGCCGAGGGCGACAGCCGGGTCGTGCCGGCCCATCCGGAGCTGATCACGATCCTGCGCGATCATCTCGGGCAGTTCGGCACGGCGCTAGACGGGCGCCTGTTCAGCGGCGTGCGAGGCGGCGAGCTGCCTACCATCACGTACCGGCGAGCGTGGATCAAGGCGCGGCAGATGGCACTCACCGCCGCAGAGCAAGCCTCGCCCCTGGCCCGACGGCCTTACGACCTGCGCCACGCCTGCCTGTCGACCTGGCTGAATGGCGGCGTCTACCCTACTCAGGTCGCCGAGTGGGCGGGACACAGCGTCGATGTGCTGCTGCGGATCTACGCCAGATGCGTCGTCGGCCAGGACGAGCTAGCCAAGCGACGCATCAGCGAAGCCCTGCGCCAGAGCTAACTTGGGCACGTATTGGGCACAGCGACCTGCATTTCGCCACTCCCGGCCGCGTACAGCCGCACACGGGGGACACCGGGCAAGATCACAGAATCCATGCATTACCGCAGGTCAAGCGCCCAAGACCAGGGCTTTCAAGTGGTGGGGCGGGTGGGGCTCGAACCCACGACCGGCGGATTATGAGTCCGCTGCTCTGACCGGCTGAGCTACCGCCCCCTGATCGCGTGATCCATTACAGCAGAAGGCCCGGCAGCCTGCCGAGCGTGATGGGCGCGCGCTGCGCTTAGCCGGGCAGGCTACCGGGCGCTGAGCTGCATCGCCATAGCGTGCTCGACGAGAGCGATCAGCGTCGCCTTGGTGGAGTTACGGCCGCGGGCGTCGCACTGCATGATGGGCACCCGCGGGCTGATGGACAGCGCCTCCTGCACATCCTGAACCGCGTGCGGGAAGTCGCCGTGGAAGCCGTTGATCGCCACGATGAAGGGAAGACCGGCCGACTCGAAGTAGTCCACCGCCGGGAAGGAATCCGCGAGCCGTCGCGTGTCGACAAGCACGACCG
>Ga0335075_10011883_pt1 | contig 13161 bp, 12 predicted proteins | sample Lox_Sample_24_FD_206723 | JGI IMG/M metagenome (GOLD analysis project Ga0335075, IMG submission 206723) | Soil microbial communities from Loxahatchee National Wildlife Refuge, Florida, United States - Lox_Sample_2.4 | ecosystem: Environmental > Terrestrial > Soil > Wetlands | place: USA... | reverse complement strand
ACGCGCGCGCGGCCGCGCAGACGATCGCCGACAACGATGCCTTCGCGTGCCTGCGCGCCGAGCGCGCGCTCGCGCGCGAGCTGGACGCGAGCTGCCAGACGCCGCTCGGCGCCTACGCGGTGCCCGCCGGCTGCGGCTGCCTGCACCTGCGCGCGTGGGTGGGGCTGCCCGACGGATCGGAGTGGATCGGCGACGAGCTGCTCGGCGGCTTCTACGACCCCGAGGCGCTCGGGCGGCGGGCGGCGGAGCGACTGCTGGCGGTGGGCGCAGAGGAGCTGCTGGCGCGGGCCGCGGAGATGGCGAGCCTGGCGTGAGCGGACCCCTCAGACCGGGTTCCCAGTGTGTGCTACGTTGTGGCCATGCGATTGCACATAAGCCTCGATGACGAGCTCGTCGAACAGCTCGACAAGCGCGTGGGCAGACGCCGTCGCAGCACTTTCATCGCCGACACCCTGCGCCGCGCGCTCGACGACGCACGGCGCCGCGAAGACATCGAATCTGGTTTCGGGGTCCTCACCGGTAACGGTCACGATTGGGACGCCGATCCTGCTGCTTGGGTCCATGACCAACGCTTCAGCGACCCGCGCCGTGTCGGCTGACGATTGCCGCTGCTGCTCGACACGACCGTTCTGATCGACGCGTTGCGCCAGCGTCCCGCCACGCAGCGGATACAACAATCGCTGGACGCCGGAGAAGTCCCGTGGATATGCGCTGTCAACGTGGACGAGGTGTTGCGAGGCACGAACGTCGAGCAAGAGGCGCGCGTCCTGCGATTCCTGCGCGGACTCCATCTTGCGCCCCTTGGTCGGGTCGAGGGCGAACGTGCTGGGCGCTGGCGACGGGACTTCGCCAGCCGGGGAATCACGCTCAGCCAAGCTGATTGTCTGATCGCAGCAGCCGCAATGGCAATCGGAGCGCGGCTCGTAACGGGCAATCCAAAGCACTTTCCCATGCCCGAGCTCAACCTGGAGCACTGGCCGGTCGGATCGTGAGCGGGCGGGTCTACCTCGTCGGCGCCGGCCCTGGCGACCCCGGCCTGTTGACCGCCCGTGCGCTGGCGCTGATCGCGGCGGCGGACGTGATCCTCTATGACCGGCTGATCCCCGACGCCGCGCTCGACGGCGCGCGCGCGGACGCGGAGCTGCTGTTCGTGGGCAAGGAGGGCGGCGGGCCGTCGGTGGCACAGGAGCACACGCAGGCGCTGCTGATCGAGCGGGCGCGCAGCGGGCGGACTGTCGTGCGCCTGAAGGGCGGCGACCCGTTCGTGTTCGGCCGCGGCGGCGAGGAGGCGCTCGCGCTGCGCGCGGCGGGGATCCCCTTCGAGGTCGTCCCCGGCGTGACCGCTGGCATCGCGGCAAGCGCATACGCGGGCATCCCCGTCACCCACCGCGGGCTCGCGCGGGCGGTCGCGCTGGTCACCGGCCAAACACGCGCGGACGGCGCCGCGGGAGCGGTCGGCGCGGAGGGGACAACCGGCGCGGGAGCAACAGCCGGCGCGAAGGCGGCGGCAGACACGGAGCTGGCGGACGGCGCCGAGGAGGCGATCGACTGGCCCGCGCTGGCCGCGTTCCCCGGCACGCTCGTGCTGTACATGGGGGTGCGCCGCTTGGCGGAGATCGCGGCGGCCCTGATCGACGCGGGGCGTCCGCGAGGGCAGCCGGCGGCGGTGGTGGAAGCGGGCACGCTGCCGCGCCAGCGCACGGTCACGGGAACGCTGGAGACGATCGCGCAGGCCGCGGCGGAGGCACAGATCCGTGCCCCTTCGATCACCGTCATTGGCCCCGTTTCAGCGCTCGCCGAGGAGCTCGCCTGGCTGCCCACACGGCCGCTGCGGGGTGCCCGCGCGCAGGCGAGCGTGCTCGCCGGACGCCTGGAAGCGCTCGGCGCGAGCGTGGTGCAGGCGCCGGTCATCCGCACGCAGACGATCCTCGATTCCGCCCACCCCACGATCGACCCTTCCCCCTACGACCTCGTCTGCCTGACGAGCGCCAACGGCGTACGGGCGCTGTTCGCGCGCTTGCACGATGGCATCCACCCACCGGGCGACGCGCGTGCGCTCGCCGGAACACGTATAGCTGCGATCGGCGTGGGCACCGCCCGCGCGCTGGCCGAGCGCGGCATCGTTGCCGACGTCATCCCAGAGCGCGCCGTCGCCGAGTCGCTCGTGGAGGCGCTGTCGGGGGTGACGGTCGAGCGGGCGTTGGTCGCCACGGCGCGCGACGCGCGCGAGGTGCTCCCGCAGGCGCTGCGCGCGCGTGGTACTGAGGTGGACGTGCTGGCGCTGTATGAGACGGTCGCCGAGCCGCTGCCGGCCGAGCGGCTGGAGGCGGTGCGGACGGCGGACTATGTGACGTTTACCTCCTCCTCGACCGTCCGCTTCCTGCTGGCGGCGGCCGGCGGGGATGCACGCTTGTCCGCAGGCACACGTATCGTCTCGATCGGTCCTGTCACCAGCGAAACGCTGTGCGAGCACGGACTCTCACCCGATGTCAAGGCCGAGCGCCATGATGTCGATGGCATGGTCGAAGCGCTGCTAGCCGACGTGCAACTACGAGCAAGCGATGTTCAACGATAAAGAGCTCCCACCCGTCATCACCTTCCTCTCGGACTACGGGCTGGTGGACGAGTTCGTTGGCGTCTGTCACGGGGTGATCGCCAGGCGCTGCCCGAGCGCACGCGTGATCGACCTCACCCACTCGGTGCCGCGCCACGACGTTCGCGCCGGCGCGATCGTGCTGCGCTCGGCGATCCCGTTCGTGCCCGCCGGCGTCCACCTCGCGGTCGTGGACCCAGGCGTGAGCGCCGTCGGCAGGCACGCGCGACGCTCGGTCGCGCTGCGCACGTTCGACCAGGGACGCACGCTCGTGGGACCGGACAACGGCCTGTTGATACCAACGGCCGAAGCCCTGGGCGGGGTGATCGAGGCGGTCGACATCGGCCACTCGCCCGAGCGCCTGGAGCCCGTGTCGCGCACGTTTCACGGCCGCGACATCTTCGCCCCCGTCGCCGCCGCGCTCGCCGCCGGCGAACCCCTGGAAGCCGTCGGCGAGCCGCTGGAGGTCGAGCAGCTGCGCCGCTTCGGCCTGCCCACCGCCCACCTCAGCGACGACACGCTGACCGTGCACGTGCTGCGCAGCGACACGTTCGGCAACCTGATCCTCGACGCCGCCCACGAGCAGCTCACGGCGCTCGGCGCGCGGCTCGGCGACACGCTCACCATCAGCCACGAAGGCGCCGCGCGCACAGCCAAATACGCCGCCACGTTCGCCGAGGTGACTCCAGGGGAGCTGTTGATCTACGAGGACGCCACCCGCATGGTTGCGCTCGCCGTCAACCGCGGCTCCGCCGCCAAGCTCCTCGGCGCAGGCGCCGACGACGAGCTGACGGTCCGCGCGGTGTGAGCGGGCCACCGACGCGAACGCCAACCGCCGCCGCCAGCGACGCCCCCCACCTCGGCAGCCCGCGCGTGCATCTGCGCCGCACGCGCTCCACCAACGACCGCGCCCGTGAGCTCGCGCTCGCGGGCGCACCGTCCGGGACGCTCGTCACCGCCGGCGAGCAAACCGCCGGGCGCGGACGCCAGGGTAGACGCTGGCTCGCGCCGGCCAACAGCGCGCTGCTGATGTCGCTGCTCCTGCGCTGGGCGGCCCCGGAGCGTACGCCGCCCCTGCTGCCGCTGATCGCCGCCGTGGCCGTCTGCGACGTCGCCGACGCATCGTCCCCGGAGGGGGGGCAAGCGCAGATCAAGTGGCCGAACGACGTCGTGATCGCAGCGTCCCCCGAGGGGAAGGGTGAGGGTGCGGCCCGCGGCGCCGACGCCGGCGGGCGCGGCAGCCTGGCGAAGCTCGCCGGCATCCTCGTCGAGGGTCGCCCCCAGCAGGGCTGGGCGGTCATTGGCATCGGCTTGAACGTCGCCGTGCGCCTGCAGGAGCTCGAGCCCGAGCTGCGCGCCGCGGCGCTCGCTCAGGGCGATGCGCCGACCGCCGGCCTGCCGGCGGCGACGCTGGGCCTGCCCCAGAGCGCGATCGAGCCGACGCTCGCGCGGCTGCTGGCGGCCCTGGAGCAGCGGCTGGGCGAGCCGGCCCACGCGACGCTCGGGGCGTGGCGCAGCCGCGACGCGCTACTCGGCCGTGAGATCGCCTGGGCGTCGGGACGGGGACGCGCCGAGGGCATCGACGGGGCCGGGCGCCTGGTGGTCGCACTGGGCGACGGCGGGCGCACGACGCTCGACGCCGGCGAGGTCCACCTGCAGACGCCCGCCTAAGAGCCGAGCTCGGCGGCGGCGGGCTCGGGGGGCGCCACCACGCCCTCGGCGAGCGCGCCGTTGTTCGCCCCTTTGCGTTTGCGCCGGGCGTTGCGCGCGCGACGTTTGGGGAAGTTGCGCAGCAGCTCGCGCGCCAGCGCCGGCGGCTTGCGCGCCATGCGCGTGCGCGCGCCGCGCAGCGCCTCCTCGGCCTCCGGCGTGTGCGCCAGCGCCGCGGCCAGCAGCGCGGCCGCCAGCCGGCGGTCCTGCTTGCGCGCCGCGTGGATCAGCCGGCGCGCGTTGCGCGCGTGCGCGCCGCCCGCCGAGTTCACCAGCAGCCCCAGCAGGCGCTTGGTCTCCGGCCAGCGCTGCACCGCGTACTCCTCGTGCACGTCGCGCGTGTACTCCGCCAGGCGCCAGATCCACGCGTTCGCCTGGTCGCGGCGGCCGATCCGCCGCTCGACCAGCGCCCGCAGCATGATCTTCGTCGCCTCCTTGCGCTCTTCGCGCGGCCAGCCGCCGATGATGTCGATCGCCTCGTCGAACGCGTCCGCGTCGCGCAGCGCCGCGATGTCCGTCAGCGCGCGCAGGCGCAGCTGCGGGTTCTTGTTGCGCTTGACCGCCGTGATCAAAAAGCGGCTCTTCAGCTCGCCCGTGCGGTCGAAGTGCAGCATCGCCCGCGCCCTACGCCACCCGGTTGGGGCGACGCGCGCACCGGCGAGCGCCGCCCACAGGTGCTGCTCGCCGTAGTCCAGGTGCTCGACCGCGATCCGCCACAGCTCACGCTCGAAGACCTGAAAGCGGCGCTCCTCCTCCGCGCACACCGGCAGCACGCGGCGCTCCACGCGCATCCTGCGCCCGCGCCCACGCCGCACCGGTCCCACCACGATCGCTCCACCTCTATAAACATCTCTGTCCAGCAGCGAGTGCAGCGTCACCACCGGGTCATCGTGCTTGGTCGCGGGGTGTACGAAGTCCACCACCAGCCCCGCCTCCTTGCCAGGGTGCCGGCGGGTGACGCGGCCCACGCGTTGCTGGTAGATGCGCTTGGAGGCCGTCGGCGCGAGGTGCACGCACACCGTAGCCCGCGGGCTGTTCCAGCCCTCGGCCAGCAGCTGCGCATTGATCAGCACGTCGATGTCGCCGCGCTCGTAGCGCGCGAGGATGCCCACCAGCTCGCGCTTGGGCGTCTCGCCGGACACGGCCATCGCCTTGATGCCCTCCGCGCGGAACGCTTCCGCGAGGTTGTATGCGTGGCGCACGCCCGCCGCGTACACCACGCCGGGAACGCCGTTGAAGCGCGTCTTGTACAGGTTCGCCACCGCCAGGTTGAACGGCTGCTGGTCGAGCAGTTTCGCCAGCTCGTCTTGGTCGAACTCCGTGTCCACCTCTCCCCGGCGCAACGGCACCTTGGCGATCGTGCGCACGCCCACGCCGGGGGAGATGCGCACGCAGCGCAACGGCGCGATCACGCCCCTGCGCGCCGCCTGCGCGAGGTCGAAGCGCGAGGTCTGCGTGGGGAACAGGTCGGTCACGTGGCGCGCGATCAGCGCCCCCGTGGCGGTCATGCCGATGAAGATCGGCCCCGTCCATTCGCGGATCGCGCCGCTCGTCTTCTCGCCCAGCGCCGTGTGCGCCTCGTCGCAGATCACGATCGTGTACGCGCTGGAGATCTTGCCCGCGTTGCGCACGAACCACTGGTAGGTCTCGACCGTCACCGGGCCCTTGACCGAGTCCTCGCCTTTCAGCAGCGGGCGGCTGATGCGCGTCGAGTAGCCGCGGTCGCGCAGCTCGCCGAGGAACTGGTCGACGAGGTTGCGCCGGTGGGTCAGGATCAGCACGCCGCCGGTGTGTGATGCCTCCACGAAGCCCAGCGCCGCCACCGTCTTGCCAGCGCCGGTCGCGTGCTCGAACCAGAAGCGCTTGGCCGCGTTCGGGTCCTCCGGCTGCTCGGCCAGCGACTCCTCCTCGTCCTCTTCCTCCCAGTCGCGCGGCTCCTCATCGGACTCCGACTCGCCCTGCAGCTCCTCTTCCTCTTCCTCGTCCTCTGCCTCCTCGAGCTCTTCCTCTTCCTCTTCCTCCTCGTCCTCCTCCTCGTCGGGCGCCGCACGCTGCACCGGGCCCAGCTCCTCGTCCTCCTCGTCCTCCTCGTCGTCCTCGTCCTCCTCGTCGTCCTCGTCCTCCGCCGCCTCCGCGTCCCGCACGGCCGCCCCGTTGGACGGCGGCTCGCCAGCGTTGGCTGCGTCGTCCCCGGAGGGGGAGCTGGCGCCCGCGGGACCAAGGATGTCCGCCGAGGCGAGCAGCTCCGGCGAGGCCGACGCGGCCGTGCGGCCATTGGCGCCGTTCGCGCTGCGCTGCGCCTCGGCGAGCAGCGCGGTCAGCGTCCCCGACAACGCGTCCACCTGGTGGGCGGACAGGACCGTGCCGTCGGCGAGCTTGGGCTCCTCGTCGGAGAGCAGCCGCTCGAGCCCCAGCAGCAGCGAGAACTCGCGCCGCCAGGCGGTTGACGGGCTCTTGGCCTTGGGGTCCTCCGCGAGCTCCGCCAACGCTTGGTCGAGCGCGCGCCTGCGCGGCGTGCCAGCCGCGAGCGCCAGCTGGGCGTCCTCGCCCTCGTGCACGAAACGCTCGCGCACGAACTTTTCCGCGCGAGCTATGTCGGCGGAGCTTGGAATGGTCGTGGCCGCGAGGGCCACTGAGGTGGACTCGGCCATTGAGGCTGTGGACTTCGAGACAGGGCCGGCGTCGAAGCTGCGCTTCGGCTTGGCTTAGAGGTAGCGCCCCACGGCGCTGTTCGTCGGGCGCCCTTATGCGACCCAACTCCGATGTACTTGCAGGATATAACACGCGCAGGCGCGATTGAAGCGAGCGCCATCTGACACCCTTACGCCGATGACGCTCAAGCGCCTGTCCATGACCGCCGCAGCGGTTGCCGTACTCGCGCTGCTGGTGGTTGGCCTGGTGCAGCTCAGCGCCACTTCCTCGAGCACGCCAGCGGTCAAGCTGACCGCCGCGCAGATCCGCGCGCGCCTGTCCGGCGGGCCGGAACCGCTGGCGGCGCTGCACGCGCAAGCCGATCAGATCCTCTCCGGCGGGCTGCCAGCGCTGCGCGCGCGCCTGGCGGCGCTGCGCGGGACGCCGCTGGTGATCGACAAGTGGGCCTCAGACTGCGAACCGTGCCGCGACGAGGCCCCGATCTTTCAGCACGTCTCTGTCTCCCGCGGTCGCGAAGTGGCCTTCCTGGGCATCGACTCGAACGACGCCAGCCGCAGCGAAGCGCGCGCGTTCCTGCGCTCCTTCCCGGTCGGCTACCCGAGCTACTACGACCAAAGCGGCCAGGCGGGGATCGCGATCACCGACTCCGTGTTCACGCCCGCCACCGTGTTCTACAACCGCAGCGGCAAGCAGTTCATCCACCTGGGTCCGTTCGCCAGCGTGGCCAAGCTCGAACAGGCGATCAGGCGCTACGCGCTGGACGGTTGAGCTTGCAGGAGGTGCGCATCGACCCGTTGAGCGGGCACCGGACGATCGTCGCCGGCGAGCGCTCGCTGCGCCCCGGCGGCGAGCCGCGCTGCGCACCGCCCGACGCGATCGACCCAGAGAACGACCCGTTCGCCGAGGGGCACGAGCAGCGCACGCCCCCCGAGCTCTACGCCGTGCGCCCCGCCGGCGGACCGGCGGACTCGCCCGGCTGGACCGTGCGCGTCGTCCCCAACCTGTTCCCCGCGCTCGTCAGCGCGAACGGCGCGCGCGAGGAGGGCGGGGCCGACGGTGGCGCGGCGAGCGGGGGTGACGCGGCGGGCGCCGCGCGGGCGGGCGCCCGGGCGGGCGGGCTCCTCGCCCGCGCGGGGCGCGGGGCGCCGGACCTGTTCGAGTCGCTGCCGGCGAGCGGCGCGCACGAGGTGATCGTCAACGGCCCCCAGCCGGTGCTCTCGCTGGCGCAGCTGCCGGTGGAGCAGGTGGTGAGCGCGGTGGAGGTGTGGCGCGAGCGCATGCGCGCGCACGCCGGCAGCGCCTACCTGCAGCTGATCGTCAACGAGCGCCGTGAGGCGGGCGCCTCGCTGCCGCACACGCACGCGCAGCTGTACGCGCTCGACTTCGTGCCCGCGACCGTCGCCCGCGAGCGTGAGCGCGCGGGCGCGTACACCACGCGCACGATGGGCCAGAGCCTGCTCGGCGACCTGGTCGCCGAGGAGGTGCGCCGGCGCGAGCGGATCGTGGCGATCGACGAGGAGGCCGTGCTGATGGCCCCCTACGCCTCACGCCTGCCCTTCCAGCTGATGCTCGCCCCGCGCACCCCGCGCGCGCGCTTCGAGGACGACGGCCCGTCCGGCGCCGCGCTGCTGCACGACGGCCTGTGCCGGCTGGCGCGCTACCTCGGGTCGAGCCCGCCGCTGAACCTGTGGGTGCGCACCGCGCCGCGCGGCGCCAAGGACTTCTGCTGGCGCATCGACATCGTGCCGCGGCTCACGCATCTGGCGGGCCTCGAGCTGTCAACCGACGTGAACCTCAACATCGTCGAGCCCGAGCGCGCCGCCGCCGTGCTACGGGCGGCGTAAGCCGGCTACGCTGCCGGGCGACGATGGCCCCCGAAGAACGCTTCGTGCCCCGCTTCGCCGCCGAGCCCCCGCAGGAGGAGCTGCCGTACGGGCGCTGGGCGGAGCGCCTGCAGGAGGAGTTCCTCAGCGCCGCGCTGCGCTTGGAAAGCGAGAACGACATCGGCGATCCGGGGCCCATCAGCTGGTATCCCGACCGCACCTGGCACGGGCACACCTACCTGCCGGGCACCGCGCTCACGTCCGCGGGGTACGAGCTGTTCGGCTACGTGCGCTTCCTGCCCGGCCTCGACGACGAGGAGCCGAGCGAGTTCTCCGCGTACGTCGACTTCACCGACGAGACCGCCGAGCGCAACCCGGACTGGACGCTCGACCTGTGCGACGAGGTGATCGGCTCGTGGCGCGGCGAGCACGGCGCGGTCGCCGCCATGACGCTCGTGTGGGGACGGCCGCTGATTGAAGGCGGGGAGATCGTCACCGCCGAGCTGGCCGACCTGACGGTCGACCAGTGCCCGCTGATCGACGAGCGCTTCACGCTGATCGCCCCCGACGACTACCGCCAAGACCTGCTGGAGATCAAGCTGTTCGACGACAAGGCGCGCGAGCTCACGCGGGAGTCGCTGTACGCGGGCGAGGAGGAGGAGGAGGAGGAGGAGGAGGAGCCCTCCTGACATCACCGGCCCTCCTGACCGTCACCGGGCCCTCCTGACCGTCACCGGCTCCTAACGATCCGCCGCCGCGGTCGTTGGCTTGGTGGCGACCAGATGGAGGGACATGCCGTCGACGTACGTCTTCCACGCGAGGTAGGAGCTGCGCAGGCGCCGGTAGTGGCGGACGGTGTGCGTGAGGGCGACCTTGAAGCCGTCGAAGGCGCTCATCCGCGTGCTGATGCCAAGCGTCCCCGCGTCGAACGCTCCCAGCCGGGATGGGCCGAACAGCTCGATCTCGAAGCCGGCCGCACGCACCGCCTGCAGGTAGCTGTGGCGCAGGTAGGCGTGCTCGTGACCCTCGAACTCGGCGACGTCTTGACCTGGGTGCAGCTTCGGTGAGCGCAGCGCGCGCACGGGCTCGTTGACGATGATCAGCTTCCCTCCCGGCTTGAGCAGGCGGAAGAGCTCGCCCAGCGTGCGGTGCAGGTTCGCGCGGTGGTTGTGATGCAGCACCTCGCTGCACCAGACCAGATCGAAGGCCAGGGAGGCCAACGCGGGCGCGAACATCACGCTGAGCACACGCTCGAAGTACACGTCGTTGGCGTCAAACCACCAGTCGGCGGTGCGCAACCCCTGCATCTCGTGCGCGGCGATGTCGAGCGCGACGACCTCCAGGCCACGCCGCGCGAACATCGCGCTCGCCCAGCACGTGTTCGAGCCTACGTCGAGAATCCGTTGCCCTGGGCTGAGGTCGAGCCCGGGCGCACGACCCTCCAGCACGTCGAGCATCGACGTGGCCTGCGCGTACCAGTAGCCGAGCTGCACATAGGGGAGTTCCAGCACCCGCTGGCGGTCCCAGCCGTCGGCGCGCATGCGCTCGGCGAAGCGCTGCAGCCCGGCGGCCTCACGGGTGACGAAGTCGGGCGGGGCCTGCAGGAGATCGACGATGCCGTCCTGCACCGCGCGCGCTGCGCCGCAGCTTGCGCACGTCAAGCTGGCCTCGCGGATCTCGCGCTCGTCGCGGTGCGCGACCTGGAGATCCCACTGCCCGTCCTGCCCGCAGGACGGGCACCGCAATATCGGGATCAGCGTCTCGCGCAAGGCCGAGCGCCACCCTATCCAACGACTAGAAGATCTTGACGCCGATCCGCTGCGTGAAGGCTTTCCCGGACACGACGGCGGTCAACGTCGTCGTCACCCCGTCGTCGCGACGGATCAACCCCAAGAGCGAGGGCACGACCCGGATGGGCACATGGCCGGTGGTGTTGCCGGGGACGGTGAACTGGCCGCTGCCGATGCTGACCCGTTTGCCGCCAAAGGCCAGCGCCACCGAGCCCTGGCAGTCGGGCATCTGCCTGCAGTACACCGCGACTGCGACGACCCGCGCGCGGTTGATGCCGTCCGTCTGGGGGTGGACGTCGATCGGCGGCAACACCGGGGGCGCTTCCTTGCTGCCACCGGGGCACACGTAGCGCGCGTCGGGGCCCGTCCCGAGCGTCACGCGCAACATCAGCTCCTCGTTGGCGTTCGACGCGAAGCCTTCGTTGGCGGCGGTTTCGCCGGCAGACATCGTGTCGCCGTTGTCCGTGCCGTTGGCGCGGATGAAGGAGTCCATCGTGGACCCCGACACTCCCCTGATCACCTGGTAGGCGACGCCGCTGCGGTAGATGAACGGGACGTATCCGCCCTCGTCGTTGAAGGCCACGTAGTCGCCCTGGTTCACGCAGAGGTTGATCGGTTCGTAAGTCGTGATCGTGCTGCCGCCGGCGCCTTTCTGTCCGCACACCGGGATTTCAAACGGTTGCGAGGTGAGGTTCACCCGCGCGCCACCGCCGGGCAGCGGCGTGATGTCCTGGAAGTGGATCTGGGTCAGCGGCGACGGCCCGCCCGGCGCGGGCTGGGCACAGCCCTCGAGGCTCACCTTCACCGCCTGGCCGCTCGCCGGCGCGCTGGGGCTGCCGTTTGGCAGCGCCACGTTCCACAGCGCGGTGTCGGTCCCCCAGTGGTTGGTGTGGAACACCCCCGTCGGCGCTTCGGGGCTGACCGGCACTTCCGTGTACGTGCCCACGTAGTCGAGGTTGGCGGTGGTGTTCAGCGTCGCGGGCCACGCCAGCGTGCTGCCGAACGTCGAGAGCGCTGCCTGACTGGTGGCGGGGACCAGTGCCACCAGGAAGCCGGCGAGCAGGGCCGCCGAGCTCAGTGCCCGTCGAGTCAGCGACGGGCGAGGTGTCCGCTTGCTCACCGCGCGAATCATCGCCCAGGTGATCGGACGGGGGCGCCGGTTGCTTGAGCACGAGGTGGCGGTTTTCGGCGCGTGATGGGGTGGCTGCGCACCGGCGCTGCTGCTGCCCGAACGACAGAAGTCTCGGGAGCTGTGCCTAGTCTCCCCGACCAATGGTCCTCTGTAACCGATGGCCTAGCGCTCACTGGACGCGAGGTGCTGAGGCCGAACGCATCCACGGCTATATCGGCCGAGGTGCCTGATGCCGAGAATCAGCGCGTTCTATGGGATCGTCATCACGATGTACAGCAACGACCACGCGCCGCCGCATTTCCACGCGCGCTATGGCGAGTACGAGGCGAAGATCGCCATCGGTTCCGGCGGACCAATCGCGGGCCAGCTGCCGGGACGAGCGCTACGGCTCGTGTACGAATGGACGGAGCGGCACCGTGGCGAGTTGCACGACGACTGGGAGCTCGCCCAGGCACGTATGCCGCTCGCTAGCATTGACCCGTTGCCATGAGAGACGCTCAGCCCCTTCCACGCGTGGTTACCGCGGAGCCCTTGGAGGGTTCACGCCTTCGCCTGACCTTCACCGACGGGCTGGTTAGGGTGATCGACCTCTCGGGCGAGCTGTGGGGGCCGATGGCCGAGCCGCTACAAGATCCCGACTACTTTCGGCAGGTCAGCGTCGATCCCGAGTTGGGCACCGTCGTGTGGCCCAACGGCTTCGACCTGGACCCGGACGTGCTTCACGGCGACTACGAGCCGGTCGGCCGGTCCGCCGCCCAGGCGTCGTCGCACTAGCCTCGCGATCTCGATGCACCTTCTAAGAAGCGAGCCAGCCGCGCCTGCTCTGCCGCAAGAGCCTTGCGGCTGATCCTCGCGGGCAGGGGATCGCTCACGCAGTCAGCTCCTTGATTGCGTGAGCTGCACCGGCCATCTGGCGACGGTGCGCGCGGCGGGCACGGGCACGGATCGCGGGGCGCCGCCCGCATAGCTCGTCCCACTGTCCGTCACGGTCGATCACGACACGCCCCTCATCGAGCACGCGGTCCAGCAGAAGCGGCGCCTGGGCTTCTATGCGTACCAAGTGGGCAATGTCGATGCGGCGACCGCTCACGCCTTGCAGGCGAGCGGCCAGCTCGGACCCCGCCGAGACGTGATCGTCGGCGAGCGCAACCAACAGGTCGAGATCTGAGCCCTCGTCCTCATCGCCTCTCGCCAACGAGCCGTAGAGCACTGCCAGACGAACGCCACGATCTGTACGCAGCGCCCCACGAAGCTCAGACAGAAGCAGCCAATGTGCACGGAGGTACTCGGGCTCGCCGGGTGCCAACTGGAGGCGGCGCGATCCACTTCGGCTGGTACGGAAAGCACCCTGAGACGCGGCGCGGCGCAACGTGCGCTCCTCAACCGCAAGATCGGCCGCAAGCTCTTGAATCGTGCCCACGCCAGAGAGGCTACTACGAGGGATGTCGGCGCTTGGGTGCA
>Ga0335075_10011880_pt1 | contig 13162 bp, 5 predicted proteins | sample Lox_Sample_24_FD_206723 | JGI IMG/M metagenome (GOLD analysis project Ga0335075, IMG submission 206723) | Soil microbial communities from Loxahatchee National Wildlife Refuge, Florida, United States - Lox_Sample_2.4 | ecosystem: Environmental > Terrestrial > Soil > Wetlands | place: USA: Florida... | reverse complement strand
GCAGCCAATGAGCGCATGGCTCAGGAGCTGGAACATGTCGGCCAGGTGGTGGGCCGCGAGGGCAAGACCCGCACGCGTGTCCGCTTCGGTATCTCCAGTGGCGCCTGGGGCGGCATGGAGACTTCGGTCAACCAGCTCATCGACGACCTGCTGTGGCCCACCACGGCGGTCACGCACGCGATTACCGCGGTGGCGCAGGGCGACCTGCTGCAAACTGTTCGCCTCGACGTGGATGGCCGGCCGCTGCAAGGCGAGTTCCTTCGCCTGGCCACCATCGTCAATACGATGATCAAGCAGTTGTCGGTGTTCACCTCGGAAGTGACACGCGTGGCGCGCGAGGTCGGCACCGATGGCAAGCTGGGCGGCCAGGCGCAGGTGCGCGAAGTGACCGGGGTTTGGAAGGACCTGACGGAGTCGGTGAACTCCATGGCCTCCAACCTGACGGCGCAGGTGCGCAACATCGCCGACGTGACAATCGCGGTGGCGAACGGCGACCTGTCGAAGAAGATCACCGTCGATGTGCGCGGCGAAATTCTGCAGCTCAAGGAAGCCATCAACACGATGGTGGACCAGTTGCGGTCCTTCGCTTCGGAAGTGACGCGCGTGGCGCGCGAGGTGGGCACCGAAGGCAAGCTCGGCGGCCAGGCAGTGGTGCCGGGCGTGGCGGGAACCTGGAAGGACCTGACGGACTCCGTGAACGCGATGTGCGGCAACCTGACCGACCAGGTGCGGAACATCGCGCAGGTCACCACGGCGGTGGCGCGCGGTGACCTGTCGCGCAAGATCACCGTCGATGTGCGTGGCGAAATTCTCGAATTGAAAGACACCATCAACACGATGGTGGACCAGTTGAACTCCTTCGCCTCGGAAGTCACGCGCGTGGCGCGCGAGGTGGGCACAGAGGGACGATTGGGCGGCCAGGCGCAGGTCCCCGGGGTCGCGGGCACCTGGAAAGACCTGACCGACAGCGTGAACTCGATGGCCGGCAACCTGACGGCACAGGTGCGCAACATTGCCGAGGTGGCCACCGCAATCGCGCGCGGTGACCTGTCGAAGAAGATCACCGTCAATGTGTCGGGCGAGATCCTGCAGTTGAAGGAGACCATCAACACGATGGTCGACCAGCTCAACGCCTTCGCCGGCGAGGTGACACGCGTCGCGCGCGAGGTCGGCACCGAAGGCCGATTGGGCGGTCAGGCCAACGTGCTCGGCGTGGCAGGCACCTGGAAGGATCTGACGGAATCGGTGAACTCCATGGCGTCGAACCTGACAGCGCAGGTGCGCAACATCGCCGAGGTCTCCACCGCCATCGCCAACGGCGACCTGTCGAAGAAGATCACCGTGAACGTGTCTGGTGAAATCCTTCAGTTGAAGGAGACCATCAACACGATGGTCGACCAGCTCAACCGCTTCGCCGGCGAGGTGACGCGCGTCGCGCGCGAGGTGGGAACCGAGGGGCGGCTGGGCGGCCAGGCGCAGGTGTCCGGCGTGGCCGGCACCTGGAAAGACCTGACCGACAGCGTGAACTCCATGGCCTCCAACCTTACCGGCCAGGTGCGCAACATCGCCGAGGTGGCCACCGCGGTGGCGCAGGGCGACCTGTCGAAGAAGATCACCGTGAACGTGTCTGGTGAAATCCTTCAGTTGAAGGAGACCATCAACACGATGGTCGACCAGCTCAACGCCTTCGCCGGCGAGGTGACGCGTGTGGCACGCGAAGTCGGCACCGAAGGCCGATTGGGCGGCCAGGCGAACGTGCCGGGCGTGGCTGGCACCTGGAAGGACCTGACCGATAGCGTGAACTCCATGGCGTCGAACCTGACAGGCCAGGTGCGCAACATCGCCGAGGTCGCGACCGCCATCGCCAACGGCGACCTGTCACGCAAGATCGCGGTGGATGTGCGCGGCGAAATCCTTCAGTTGAAGGAAACGCTGAACACGATGGTGGATCAGCTCAACCGCTTCGCCGGCGAGGTGACGCGCGTGGCACGCGAGGTGGGCACCGAAGGCAAGCTGGGCGGCCAGGCGAACGTTCCGGGGGTGGCCGGCACCTGGAAGGATCTGACCGACAGCGTGAACTCCATGGCCGGCAATCTCACAGCGCAGGTGCGCAACATCGCGGAGGTGACCACGGCGGTGGCGCGCGGCGACCTGAGCCGCAAGATTACCGTGGACGTGAAGGGCGAAATTCTCGAATTGAAGAACACCATCAACACGATGGTGGACCAGTTGAACGCCTTCGCCTCGGAAGTCACCCGCGTGGCGCGCGAAGTCGGCACGGAAGGCAAACTGGGCGGACAGGCGCTGGTGCCGGGCGTCGGCGGCACCTGGAAAGACCTGACCGACAACGTGAACTTCATGGCCTCCAACCTGACCGGCCAGGTGCGCAACATTGCCGAGGTGGCCACCGCCATCGCCAGCGGCGATCTGTCGAAAAAGATCACCGTGGACGTGCGCGGCGAAATCCTGCTGCTGAAGGAAACGCTGAATACGATGGTGGACCAGTTGCGCTCCTTCGCCGCGGAAGTGACGCGCGTGGCCCGTGAAGTGGGCACCGAAGGGCGGCTGGGCGGACAGGCAGTCGTGCCTGGCGTTGCCGGCACCTGGAAAGACCTGACCGACAACGTCAATCTGCTGGCCGCCAACCTGACCACGCAGGTGCGCAACATCGCCGAGGTGACCACCGCGGTGGCGCGCGGCGACCTGAGCCGCAAGATCACCGTGGACGTGAAAGGCGAAATTCTCGAATTGAAGAACACCATCAACACGATGGTGGACCAGTTGAACGGCTTCGCCTCGGAAGTGACTCGCGTGGCGCGCGAGGTGGGCACCGAAGGCAAGCTGGGCGGGCAGGCGCTGGTGCCGGGCGTGGCCGGCACCTGGAAGGACCTGACCGATACCGTGAACGTCATGGCCGCCAACCTGACCGAGCAAGTGCGCGGTATCGTCAAAGTGGTGACCGCCGTCGCCAACGGCGACCTGAAGCAGAAGCTGACGATGAACTCGAAGGGCGAGGTCGCGGCGCTCGCCGAAACCATCAACAACATGACCGACACGCTGGCCACCTTCGCCGATCAGGTGACCACCGTGGCGCGCGAAGTGGGCGTGGAAGGGCGCCTGGGCGGCCAGGCCAACGTGCCCGGAGCCGCGGGCACCTGGAAGGACCTGACCGGGAATGTGAACTTGCTCGCCGCGAACCTGACGACTCAGGTGCGCGCCATCGCCGAGGTCGCCACTGCGGTGACCAAGGGCGACCTGACGCGGTCGATCCAGGTCGAGGCACGCGGCGAGGTCGCCGAACTGAAAGACAACATCAACACGATGATCGACAACCTCCGCCTGACGACGGAGCGGAATACCGAGCAAGACTGGCTGAAAACCAACCTGGCGCGGTTCACCAACATGCTGCAAGGCCAGCGCGACCTGGCCACCGTCGGCCGCATGCTGCTGACGGAACTCGCGCCGCTGATCAATGCGCAGAACGGCGTGATTTATCTGGTGGACGCCGACAACGACACGACGCCAGACCTGAAGCTGCTGGCGGCCTATGCCGATGCCGGCGAACTCGGGCATCCGGCAAACCTGCGCATCGGCGAAGGTCTGGTCGGGCAATGCGCCGCCGACGGTCGCCGCATGCTGCTGACCCAGATCCCCGACAGTGCCGTGCCGATCCGGTCCGGTTTGTTCAAGGCGCGGCCAAGCAACATAGTGGTGTTGCCGGTCTTGTTCGAAGGCCAGGTGAAGGCGGTGATCGAGCTGGCCTCCGCCGGATCGTTCGGCGACCTGCAGATGTCGTTCCTGGAGCAATTGACCGCCAGCATCGGCATCGTGCTGAACTCGATCGAAGCGACCATGCAGACCGAAGGCCTGCTGAAGCAGTCGCAGCAGCTTGCCACCGAGCTGCAGATGCAGCAGCGCGAACTGCAGCAGACCAATGAGCAATTGGAGCAAAAGGCGCAGCAGCTAGCGGAACGCAACGTTGAGGTGGAGCGGAAGAACCAGGAAATCGAGCAAGCGCGGCGCGCGGTGGAAGACAAGGCGGCCGAGCTCGCGCTGACCTCCAAGTACAAGTCCGAATTCCTGGCCAACATGTCGCACGAGCTGCGCACGCCGCTGAATTCCATCCTGATCCTGGGCCAGCAGCTTGGCGACAACCCGGAAGGCAATTTGAGCCCGCGGCAGGTGGAATTCGCCCGCACCATCCACGCCGCCGGCACCGACCTTCTGAACCTGATCTCTGACATTCTGGACCTGTCGAAGATCGAATCCGGCACGGTGTCGGTGGAGGCGGAAGAAATTTCCTTCTCGTCGCTGGCTGAAACCATCACCCGTCCGTTCCGCCACGAAGCGGAAAGCCGCGGCTTGTTCTTCGACGCACAGGTGGATCCCAGCCTGCGCACGATCGTCACCGACAGCAAGCGCCTGCAACAGGTGCTGAAGAACCTGCTGTCCAACGCCTTCAAGTTCACCGAGCATGGTGGCGTGCGGCTGAGCATCTCCACCGTGGTCGGTGGTTGGACCGGCGGCCATCCGGTGCTGAAGAACGCGCCGACCGTGGTGGCGTTCGAGGTGACGGATACCGGCATCGGCATCCCGCCGGAGAAGCAGCGCATTATTTTCGAAGCGTTCCAGCAGGCGGATGCCAGCACCAGCCGCAAATATGGCGGTACCGGCCTCGGCCTCGCGATCTCGCGTGAGCTTTCCAACTTGCTCGGCGGCGAGATCCAGTTGCGCAGCCAGTTGGGGGCAGGCAGCACGTTCACGCTGTACCTGCCGCTGAACTACGTCGGGCCTTCCAACTCGCGTGCGCCGACCATCGACGCGACGCCGGTCTCCACCATGCCGGTGCCGACTCACGCCGCTGTGCGCCTGGTGGAGCGGCCGATCGAACAAGTGCCGGATGACCGCAACATGCTGGAGCCGGACGATACCGTGTTGCTGATCGTGGAGGACGATCCGCACTATGCCCGCGTCTTGGTGGATCTGGTACACGACCACGGCATGAAGGCACTTGTGGCGGGCCGCGGTGCCGACGCTCTGGCGCTGGCGCGTGAGTATCAGCCCACTGCGGTGTCGCTGGATGTGTTTCTGCCCGACATGCTGGGCTGGACCGTGCTGAGCCAGCTCAAGCAGAACCCGGCGACCCGGCACATTCCCGTGCAGATCGTGACGCTGGACGAGGACAAGCAGCACGGGCTGGCGCGCGGTGCGTTCAGCTTCATGACCAAGCCGACTACCATGGAAGGGTTGGAACTGGCGCTGTCGAAACTGACCGCCTACGCCAGGCCGCGCCGCAAGCGGCTGCTGGTGGTGGAAGACAATCCGCTGGAGCAAGTGTCGATTTCCGAACTGCTGGGGCACGACGATATCGACATCGAGACGGTGGAGACCGGCAGGCACGCCATCGAACGCCTGCAAGAGGAGCCGACAGATTGCGTGGTGCTGGATCTGCGCCTGCCGGACATGTCCGGCTTCGAGGTACTGGAAAAGATCCGCGACGATCAGACGCTGTCCAACATTCCGGTGGTGGTGTTCACCGGCCGCGAACTGTCGCCGGAGGAAGATGCGCGCCTGCACACTATGGCGCGTAGCGTCGTGGTGAAGGGCGTCGAATCGCCAGAGCGCCTGCTGGATGAGACCGCGTTGTTCCTGCATCGCGTGGTATCCGACCTGCCGCCAGAGAAGCAGCGGATGCTGGAACGCCTGCACAGCTCCGACGAGAACCTGGTCGGCCAGAAGGTGTTGTTGGTGGACGACGACGCCCGCAACATCTTCGCGCTGTCCAGCGTGCTCGAGCGGCGCGGCATGCAGGTGTTGACCGCCACCACAGGCAGCGAGGCGATCAGCACGCTTGAATCCGAGCCAGGTGTGGCCATCGTGCTGATGGACATCATGATGCCGGAAATGGACGGCTATCAGACAATGGAGGTGATCCGGACCAATCCCGCCTTCCGCCGCCTGCCGATTATCGCCCTGACAGCCAAGGCGATGAAGGGCGACCGGGAGAAGTGCCTGGAGGCCGGTGCGTCCGACTACCTGGCGAAGCCGGTCAACACCGAACAATTGCTGTCGGCGCTGCGAATCTGGCTGCATCGCTGAGAAGGGATATTGCTGTGAATGCAATCGGGCCAAGACCGGCAGAGCAAGTGAATATCCTGCTGGTGGACGACCAGCCGGCGAAGCTGATGAGCTACGAGGTGATTCTCGCCGAGCTTGGCGAGAATCTCCTCAAGGCAAACTCGGCGAACGAAGCGCTGCAGCACCTGCTGAAGAACGAGATCGCCGTTGTGCTGATCGACGTTTGCATGCCCGATCTGGATGGGTTCGAATTAGCGGCAATGATCCGCGACCATCCACGCTACCAGCGGACCGCGATCATCTTCGTGTCCGCGATCATGATGTCGGACCTGGACCGGCTGCGCGGTTACGAACTCGGCGCAGTCGATTATGTGCCGGTGCCGTTCGCGCCGGAGCTGCTGCGTGCCAAGGTGCGTGTGTTCGCGGATCTGTATCGCAAAACGCGCCAGCTCGAGCATTTGAACAGTGAACTGGAACGCCGGGTGGACGAGCGGACGGCAGAACTGGCACAGGCAAACGCCGAATTGGAGCAACGGGTTGACGATCGCACGCGCGAGCGCGAGGCAGCGCTGGCGCAGGTGCATGAAATGCAGAAGATGGAGAGCCTGGGCCAGCTTACCGGTGGCGTGGCGCACGATTTCAACAATCTGCTGATGGTCATCCTGGGCAATCTGCAGCTTCTGCGCAAACGCGTGCCGGAGGACCCTAGGCTGGAACGCCTGATCGACGGTGCGATCAAGGGCGCGGAACGCGGCGCAACGTTGACCAAGCGCATGCTGGCGTTTGCTCGCAGGACGGAGTTGAAGCCGGAGACGGTCGAGGTGCTGCGCCTGATCTCTGGCATGGAAGAGATGCTGCGCCGCACGCTGGGCCCGACGATCCAGATCAGCATCGACTTGCAGAAGGGCCTGCCCGCGATCCGCGTCGATCCGAATCAGCTCGAGCTTGCATTGCTGAACCTGACGCTGAACGCGCGCGATGCGATGCCGCTGGGCGGCCGGCTGGAAATCTCCGCGCGCTGCATGGCGGCAGGAAAAGGGCCGAGCGGTTTGGAGACCGGTAGCTACGTTTGCCTGGCGGTTGCAGATTCCGGGACCGGCATGGACGAGGCAACGGCGAAGCGCGCGACCGAGCCGTTCTTCACCACGAAGGGCGCCGGCAAGGGAACCGGGCTTGGGCTGTCGATGGTGCATGGCCTCGCCGCCCAGTCGGGCGGGGCGATGCGGATCAAAAGCCGTGTCGGGCGCGGCACAACGGTGGAGCTGTGGCTGCCGACTGCCGAGGAGGCGGCCGTGGTGCCTGTCGGGCCGCTGGCCGCGCTCAGCACCACTGGGCTGTGCTGTCGTGTGCTGGTGGTGGACGACGATCCGCTGATCAGCGCCGCAACCCTCGCGATGCTGGAAGATCTCGGGCATCTGGCGAGCGAGGCGCCATCCGGGGTGCGTGCACTGGAAGCGTTGCGCGACGGCCTGACGGTGGATTTGGTGATCACAGACCAGGCAATGCCTGGCATGACCGGCGCTGAACTGTCGCGGCAGATTCAAAAAGATTGGCCGAATCTGCCGATCATCCTGGCAACCGGCTATGCCGACCTGCCGCATGGCGAAGATCCGGGACTGCCGCGCTTGTCGAAGCCGTATCAGCAGGATGAGCTGGCCACGATGATCGCGCATGTATTGGGGACGGTCGAGGCCCGCCCGGCCAATGTGATTTCGCTGGACACGGTACGTCGGGCGTAATCACGCCCTCTCCACATTTTTCCTGTGGCGGTAAAGATGCCCTACGGCCGCATCGTAAACCGCGATTCCCCTGGCGTACGCAGCGGCGCCGCCATGTTTGCGAATTCACACAGCAATCGCCGCGTGTCGCGCGGATCGATGATCTCGTCCACCCAGAAACTCTCCGCCGTCCTGAACGGCGACCGTAATCTGTTCAGCCGCGCCTCGATTTCCTCGAGCTTCGCGTCGGGATCATCTGCGGCGTCGATTTCCGCGCGATACGCCGCCTCGATCCCGCCTTCCAGCGGCAGCGATCCCCAACTCGCCGACGGCCACGCATAGCGCATGCAATAATGGCTGACCGGCTGGTGCCCCAACCCGCCGACGCCATAACAGTTGCGAATCACAATGCTGCACCAGGGCACCGTCGTCTGGTTGATGGCCGATAGCGCTCGCACGCCCCAGCGGATCACCGCCGAACTCTCTGCCGCCAGGCCGACCTGGAACCCCGGGCAGTCCACCAGATGCACGATCGGCAGGTGGAACGTCTGCGCCGTGTCGACGAAACGCACGATCTTGCTGCATGCGTCAGCCGTCCACGCCCCGCCATGGAACAGGGGATCGCCTGCCATCAGTGCCACAGGCCAGCCATCCAGCCGCGCCAGCCCGGTGATGATCGGCCGTCCGAATAAACGTCCCAGTTCGAAGAACGACCCTTTGTCTACCACGGCCTCAATGATGCGGCGCATGTGATAGGCCTGCTTCTTCGCCCGCGGCACGGCTGAGATCAGTGATTCCTCGCGCCGGGCGGGATCATCCCAGCCGCGCGCCCGTGGCGGCAGGTCGTAAATCGAACTCGGCATGTACGACAGATAGCGCCGCGCCGCATCGAACGCTTCGTCTTCGGTATCCACGGCGTAATCGACCGCGCCGCAGCCCAACTGAATTTCCCAACCACCCAGTTCCTGCTTCGATCGAGGCTCCCCCAGCCGCTCCACGACAGGCGGACCCGCGACGAAGACGGCCGCGATCTCCTTCACCATCACCGAGAAATGCGACGCGGCCAGCCGCGCCGCGCCCAGCCCCGCCACCGAGCCGAGCCCCAGCGCCACCACCGGCACGATGCCCATCTGGTTCGCGACCAGATCGAACGATGTGGTTTCCGTCAATCCGCCGGGCAGGTTGGCGCGGCCGGTGGTCTCGATTGTCTTCACCGAACCGCCGCCGCCGGAGCCTTCAATCAATCGGATGATCGGCATCCGATATTGCGTCGCGAACTCCTCCGACATCTTCGGCTTGCCCTTGATCGAGGCATCCGCGGAACCGCCGCGCAAGGTAAAATCGTCGCCTGCGATCACCACAGGCCGGCCATCCACGGTGCCGCGGCCGAACACGCAATTCGCCGGCGTGAAACTTACAATATGCTTGCTTTCGACGTCATAGGCGGCCTTGCCGGCGATGGCACCGATCTCGTGGAAGCTGCCGGAGTCCAGCATGCGGTCGATGCGCTCGCGCACGGTCAGGCGGCCACCCTTGTGCTGGCGCTCGACGCGTTCCGGGCCGCCAAGCTGCTTGGCCAGCGCGATGCGATGCCGGAGCTCTCCTAATTCGGGTTCCCACCCGACCGCGGCGGCTTCGGTCAGGGGCGGCGATCGCAGCGGACTATCGTCGGGCATTCCCGGGCGGTTCCTTTTTGGGCTGGCTTGAGACGCTATGCAGGAATCGCCACCCGCGCAACGGCTCGCCCATCCATGTGCCATTGCGAGGAGCGCAGCGACGAAGCAACCTCGATCGGACAGAGGCACCTATACCGTTCGTGCACTATCCCGGCCAAGGTTGCTTCGTCGCTACGCTCCTGGCAATGACATATGGCGGCGCTATACGTTCCGCGCGTTGATATCCAATCCAAGCAAATGCTGCCCCACCGTTTCAAAATGCGCCCGCCGGCCCTGCAATTGCTGCGACACGGCATTCGCGTCCCGCAGCCGCCGTTCGAACGGCTGGCTATCGAAGATCGCCGTCGAACCCGCTTCATGATAGATGTCGGCAACCACCTCGCGTGCTTCGTGGATGGCGTAAGTGCTCGCCTGGCGGATACCGATGCGCTGGTCCAGCGTCAGTTCCCCCTCCGTGCCCGGCGCCGCATAGGTGTGTTCCAACAGCCGCAGCAGCCCGCCGCGCGCGGCCTTCACGCGCGCATCCGAGTATCCCACAATGTGTTGCACCGCGGCGTTGTCCCGCAACAGAGTCTGGGACTGCGCCGGCGCTTTGGTCTTCGCAACGGAGATGAACGTATCCAATACCTGCCGTGCCAGGCCCAGCCCAACGAATGCGAAACCCGCAGCGTATAGCTGCATCTGTTGGAAACGGTACAGCGCACCCGGTTCGCGCCGCTCCCCGGGATAGTCGCGGGTGATCACGTGCGCGTCGTCCACCACCAGATCCTGCACCGAATACGTGTCGCTGCCGGTGCCGCGCAGGCCCATGACGAACCAGTCATCGACGATTTCTGCCTTCTCGCGCGGGAACAATGCGGTGCGTTCCCAGTTGCGGCCGTGGGGACCGCGCATCGGGGTGCCGTCGGGCCCCACGCACAGGCAATGCGCGCCGAGCCAAGTGGAATGCCGGCTGCCGCTGGCGAAGGACCATTTGCCGGTGACGCGCCAGCCGCCCTCCACGCGAGCTGCGCGGCCGTTCGGTCCATAGCCCCAGGCCAGCACGTCGCGCTTGCCGCCGAATACGTCGCGGGCCGCGTCCAGCGGCATATAGGCAGCGGCCATCATGCTGACCGCCCCCTGGTTCATGCACCAGGCCGCGCTGGCATCGCCCATGGCGATCGCCTCGACGCATTGCACGAAGGTGGCCGGATCGAGTTCGGTGCCGCCACAGGAACGGGGCACCAGCAGGCGGAACATATCGGCGGAGAACATGCCGTCCAGCACGTCGGGCGGCAGTTCGCGAGCCGCATCGATGCGCGGCGCCGCGTCTTGCAGCGAGGGGATCAGCGCCCGGGCACGGGCAATCGGGTCGGCGGCGGCGCCCGACTCCCCTTGGTGCTGCAAATCCATGTATCGATTCCTCCCGCATGTGATGCGTGGCCGGTTTACAACCAGGCGAACCGAGCGCGCAAAACAGCCGGCGCGGTGTTTGGCTTACGCCACAGGAGGCGCAGATGCCCACGCAGCAGGAACTGATCGCCGAACTGGAGGAAGAAGCCCGCGAGACGGCAACGTGGACGGGCCGGGGCCGGTTCTCGCCGCGCGTGATGGAGGCGATGCGCAAGGTGCGGCGGGAGGCGTTCGTGCCAGATGACGCAGCGGAATGTGCCTATGTCAACGCGCCGCTGCCGATCGGATGCGGGCAAACGATTTCGCAGCCCTATATTGTCGCGCTGATGACGGATTTGCTGGACCTGAAGCCGGATGAGCGCGTGCTGGAGGTGGGGACCGGGTCCGGCTACCAGGCTGCGATCCTGGCGGAACTGGCAGGCGAGGTGTTTTCCGTGGAAGTAATCCCCGAGCTCGGCAGCCGAGCGGCGAAGGTGCTGGCGGCAGAGGGCTATGGGCGCATCGCGCTGCGGGTCGGCGACGGGTCGCTCGGATGGCCAGAGCATGCGCCGTTCGACGCGATCATCGTCACCGCCGCGGCTCGCGATGTGCCGCCGGCCTTGCTTGAACAATTGGGAGCCGGCGGGCGGATGGCGATTCCGGTCGGCGAACCGTGGGGAGATCAGGAGCTGCGGCTGATCCACAAGAATGCGGGCGGGACGGTGACATCGCGGCGGGTACTATCGGTCGCGTTTGTGCCGCTGACCTAGTGCTCTGTTTTAGAAATTCGGTGACGCATTTTGGAATTCACTGCGTTGCGGACATGCGGAAATGCAAGAATCAAGCGAATTGGAACCGCAAATGAACGTAAACGGATTGGCTGGCGCATAGTCCAGTTGCCGATCCGCGGCGCATCTCTCAACCGACATCAAGGATTGAGAGCATTTTGTGAAGTGAAACGACCGGACGATGCTCCGCATCCCTCACCCACGCAGAGCAAACGGCTCCAGCACCTCCACCACGCCCGTCCGGTCACCTGCCACTCGTGCGGCCACTGCCTCCCCGATCGCGGCGGAATGTTTGAATCCATGCCCAGAGCATGCAGAAATCACATGCACACGCTCGTGTCCCGGCACACGGTCGATGATGAAATTAGCATCCGCGGTTTCCGTGTACAGACAAGCCTTCGCGCGGATCAGCCGCGAGCTGACCGACCGGAGGAACGGCGCGACATGCTGGTCGTGGAACCCACGGATCTCCGCCTCCCGGACCTCGCGCACAACGCAGTCGGCGGCAGTGGCATGGGTGAATTGCTCCGTTCCCAGCTTGATACCGGTCGCGCCGGCGGGTGTCGGGACACCATAGAACATGTTCTCATTGCCAGGCCCGGTCATGCGAATGAAAGCCGGGCACGCATCAGGTCCGTACAGCGCCGGTTCATCCGCTTCGAACCAGTACAGCACCTGCCGGGTCACCCGCAGCAACCGATCGAATGGCGGCCCGAGCAGGGGCGCTGTCCAGGCACCCGCGGCGACAATCGCCTGGTCCGCCAGGATTTCGTCGGCGCCGGTCGCAATCCGCACACCACCCCTGAACTGCGCAATCCCGGTCACGACAGTGTTTGCCTCAACCTCCGCGCCCAGCCGCCGAGCCTCCGCAAGCTGGGTCCCGACGCAACGTTCCACGTGCACAAATCCCCCGTCCGGCTCGAACAATCCCGCATCGTCCGAAACAAGGTTGGCGAATTGGGGGAATCGTGCCGCCAGAGCGTTCCGGTCCAGCATCTCGTATGGAATACCGAACCGCTCGGCAACCGCGCGGGCCTGGCGAAAGAACCCGGGCCTCTGATGCAGGCCGGCCGACGAATCCTCGCGTCCGATCAGCACCTCGCCGCACGTCACCAGCAGCGTCTCACCCGTCGCATGCTCGATCTCTCGCCAGATCTCATGCGAGCGGCGGACCAGAGGCACGAACTGCGCGCCCTCGCCCACCGCGACACGCGTCACCCGCGTCTCGCCATGCGTAGAGCCCTGGTCATGCGGTGGGTCGAAGCGATCGATGCCAATCGCGCTCACCCCACGCCGCGCGAGCTGGTACAGCGCCGCGGCGCCCATAGCGCCGAGCCCGATGACGGCGACCTCGGTCTTTCTCGTTCGCATGGCGCGGCAGCGTCCCAAAACCGTCCGCACCATAGCATGCCCGGTCCCCCGGTAGACGCAAGCGCGCCAGTCATCCATCCCCACCACACGCCGGCCCCCTCCGTTTATCTTGCGCCGCAGCGCGGTTTGCTTCATGGTCCCCTTGCTCCGGTGACGCGAT
>Ga0335075_10011879_pt1 | contig 13163 bp, 12 predicted proteins | sample Lox_Sample_24_FD_206723 | JGI IMG/M metagenome (GOLD analysis project Ga0335075, IMG submission 206723) | Soil microbial communities from Loxahatchee National Wildlife Refuge, Florida, United States - Lox_Sample_2.4 | ecosystem: Environmental > Terrestrial > Soil > Wetlands | place: USA... | reverse complement strand
AAGATCCACCACGCCCTGCCCTCGCGGACACCGCCCGCGATCCCGCCGATGAACGCCGTCAGCCCCTGGACGACCCAGGTGACGCCGATCACCAGGCCAATAAGTGCGCGCGTCAGATGCAGGTGGCGGATCAGGATCACGCCGATCACGATGAACAGCAGGCCGGTGATGCCCAGCCAGATGCGGTGCCGCTCTCGTGGGTCGAGCACCCGGATCAGGTGGAAGAGCCCCGACAGCAGCATCAGGATGCCGAGCAGGACCGCGATCACGTTCAGCGAGCCGGTCGGGTGGAATGCCACGATGATCCCGAGGACCAGGGTCAGCGCGCCGAGCACGAAGCCCGCCTGCCACGTGCCAGCCATCGTTGCCGAGGGCGATTGCTCTGCGTCGAATGGCTCTGCGTCGAACCCACCGGAAGCCATTGCCGCTCCTTTCCCGCCCAGGCGTCAGCGCCCTTGCTGCTGCCGATATTCGGCGCGCGACACGGCCCTTGTCGTCACCCGTCATGGGTGAGTGCGATCTTTCTGCGGCAATGACCGCTGTCCGGCCCGGGTGCTCCGAGCGGGGTGATGTGCGCCAGGCCGGGCCGGCGTGAGGCTTGAGCATGGAATTCGAGTCCGTCGACGCCGCAGCGGTGATCGACATCTTGCTGCTGCTCCTGATTGGAATCGGGCCGAAGATAGCCCTGGTGCCATTCCTGGATGTGACCTCCGGCATGCCGGAGGCCACGAAGCGCCGGGTCGTGCGGAAGATGCTCATGACCGCCGCGGTCGTCGCGGTCGTGCTGCTGGTCCTCGGCGGGCTGCTGACCCGGCTGCTGCATTTCTCGGCCGGGGCGCTGGGCGTCTCCAGCGGGATCATCTTGCTGATCATCGCCGTCACGATGGTGCTCGGCGGGTCCGGCGAGCAGCAGGCGGCGAAGCGGAATGGCGAAGACCCGATGCGGCTCGCCGTCTTCCCGCTCGCGGTTCCGTACCTGCTGAACCCGGCGGGCATCGTCGTGCTGGTGACGGCCTCGGCGGAGGCGGGCACACCCGCGGTCTACGGTGTCGTGCTCGCAGCGCTCGTGGTCGTGATCCTCCTCGATGCCGTCGTGTTCCGGTGGGCGGCCCAGGTGGGCGAGCACCTGAACCCCAGCAGCATGCTGGTGACCGAGAAGGTGTTCGGCTTCCTGCTCGCGGCGCTGGCGGTCCAGCTCGCCCTGGACGGGCTCGCCGATCTCGGCGTGATCCACCTGCTTCATCACTGACCGCCGCTGGCGACCAGCCACGCCTCGGCGTCGAGGTAAGCCGCCTGCGTTGACTCGCCGACGATCGGCGTCGCCTCGAACGTGCGCACCGGCCCGTCGATCTGCCCGGTGCGGCGAAGCCGCTCCGTCAGGCTCGGTTCCAGGCCGCTGAGGTACAGGCGGCCGTCGACGTCGGCGAGCCGGTCCGCGTAGTCGGACACCACCTTGATGAAGGTCGCCCCCAGCGACGTGCGTCGGCGCAGCCGCAGCACCACGGCGGGCGACCGAGCGCCGGACGGGTCGGGCAGGTGGGCCTGGAGCGTGCGGGCGCCGGCGTACAGCAGGCTGCCGTACACGTCGAGCACCGTCACCTGGCCGCTCGCGAGCGCGGCCGGCGGCGGCCGCTCCTCGAACCGCCCGTCGTCCCGCGGCACGAGCTCCACCACGGCCAGGTCCATGGCTTCCTGGTTGAGCTGCAGCATGAGCGACAGCGCCACGCCGATGCCGACAGCGGCCGCGACCGGCAGGAACAGCGTCGCGGCGAAGGTGGTCACGACGGCGACCTGCGAGATCCTCCCGGTTCGCAGGATCGCCCTGATCTCGCCGAGCCGCAGCGACCCAACGGCCGCATAGATGAGGATCGCCGCAAGCGTCGGCAGCGCGACCAGCCCGACCAGCCCGGAGAACGCGACCAGGATCGCCAGCATCCAGATGCCCGACCAGATCGCCGCCCACCGGGTGCGGGCGCCGACGGACTTGTTGAGCGCGGTCTGGCCGACCGAGCCCCCGACCGGCAGCCCGCGGAAGAATCCGGAGGCCACGTTCGCCAGTCCCTGAGCGACGATGTCGGTGTTGACGTCCGACTGGCTGCCGTCTTCGTTGGGTGCTGCCTCGCTGACCCCGGCGCCCTGGACCAGCACGATCGCCGCGATGGCCAGCCCTCCGGTGATCAGGCCGAACGACAGCAGGTGCACGTCGGGCACGCGGGGGAGCGGGAACCCGCGAGGGATCGCGCCGACGTCACGCACCCTGGCCACGCTGCCCGCCCCGGCCAGCACCACAACCACAGTCGGGATCACCAGCGCGGTCAGCGCACTCACCATGGCCAGCCGCGTCCTGGCCAGCAGCACCAGGATGGCCAGCGCGCCAACGCCGGTGAGCAGCGAGGCCACGTCGATCCGATCCGGATGGACGACCACGTCGACGGCCTTGGCGAGCGGGAACCCACCGTGCGCCGTGGTCCCGGTCAGGTCGGCAAGCTGGCTGCACACGATGTTGACCGCGATCCCGGTCAGGAAGCCGATCATCACCGAGAACGAGACGAACCGCGTGTACCGGCCCAGGCGGAGGATCCCGGCGACCGCCAGCGCGATCCCGGCCAGCAGCGTAAGCAGCACCACGGCATCGGGCCGCTGCGCCGGGGCCACGCCCTGCAGGGCCGATCCGGCCGCCAGCGCCGCCGCCGAGGTTGTCGTGATCACCATCAGCCGCGTGCTCGAGCTCAGCCCGCCCGCGATCGGCCCGGCGAAGCTCGCGTACAGACCCTGCACCGGGTTGACACCGACCAGGACGGCGGCGGCCATTCCGTCGGGCACACTGCCGATCGCGCCCGGCAGGCCGGCCAGCATGTCCGAGCGGAAGTACCGGCGCTCCGGCCGCACCGATTGCAGCCATCGGCCGGCCGGCGCCAGTAGCCGGCGAATCCCGTGCGTCATTGTCGTCCCTCTAGCGGGCGCCCGAACGGCCGGAGCTGCCGGCTGCACCGATGATCCGGCAGCACGCGAGCGCGGCACGTCACCCACCACGGGTGGTGCTGGCCTGCCCTCCGGCTCCTAGAGTCGCGATAAGGATCGCGAGAATCGGAGCACGGGCCATGCCCACGGCGCAGCATCAGCTCAGGGACATGACCTGGATCCCCGGCGGCACGTTCCTGATGGGCTCGGCCGACTTTTACCCCGAAGAGCGCCCGGTGCTCCCGGTGACCGTCGACGGCTTCTGGATCGACGAGGTTCCGGTGACGGTGGCGGAGTACCGCCGGTTCGTCGCGGCCACCGGGTACGTGACGGTCGCGGAGCGCCCGCCGGACCCCGCCGACTACCCCGATGCCGACCCTGCCCTGCTCGTGCCGGGGTCGCTGGTATTCCACCGCACCAACGGCCCGGTTGACCTGCGCGACTTCCGCAACTGGTGGGCGTACCTGCCCGGGGCCGACTGGCGGCACCCCGGCGGGCCCAGCACCAGCTGCCGGGGCCGGGACGAGCATCCGGTGACGCACGTCGCCTACCCGGACGCGCGGGCGTACGCCGCGTGGGCAGGGAAGGATCTGCCCACGGAGGCGGAGTGGGAGTACGCAGCCCGCGGCGGCCTCGACGGCGCGGTCTACGCCTGGGGCGACGATTTTGCGCCGCGCGGGCAGCTGATGGCCAACACCTGGCAGGGCCGGTTTCCCTGGGAGAACCTGCGCGCCGATGGCTACGAGGGAACCTCTCCGGTCGGGTCGTTTCCCGCCAACGGCTACGGCCTGTACGACATGACCGGCAACGTCTGGGAATGGACCTGCGACCACTACTCGCCGCGCCATGTACGCGCGTCGGCAGGCAGCTGCTGCGGGCCGCACAGCCCGCGCGCCGACGCATCCGCGCCGCAGCAGCTCAAGGTGATCAAGGGCGGCTCGCACCTCTGCGCGCCGAGCTACTGCCTGCGCTACCGTCCGGCCGCCCGCCAGAGCGAGTCCATTGACACCTCAACCTGCCACCTGGGCTTCCGCTGCGTCGTTCGTGAGCCAGCGAACCGGTAGCCGGTACGCACCGCGATGCAGCAGGTGGGCTGGGCCGAGCGACAGATCCGCCGGATCGACCGGTTCCAGCAGCGGCACGCCGTGATCGCGTTTCCGTGGGCGGTGGTGCAGAAATTCGGCGACGACCAGGCGGGGAGCAAGGCCGCGCTGATGGCGTACTACGGCCTGTTCGCGCTGTTCCCGCTGCTGTTGCTGCTGGCGACCATCCTTGGCTTCACGCTTTCCGGCGACCCGGCGATGCGCGAGCAGCTGATCGACTCGGCTCTCGGCAACTTCCCGGTCATCGGCGATCAGCTCCGCTCCGACGTGCATCCCCTGGAAGGGAACACAACCGCGCTGATCATCGGCATCGCCGGAACGATCTACGGCAGCCTCGGCATCGGCTTCGCCGCGCAGAACGCGATGAACAAGGTATGGAACATCGCGTACGTCCACTGGCCGAGCGTCTGGGAACGGTACGCGCGCACGTTCGGTGTGATCGGCCTGCTCGGCGTGGCGTCGGTCTCATCGACCGCGCTGGCCACGATCGCGACGGCGTTCGCTCGCGGCGCCGCCGCAACCCTGCTCGCGGTGGCCGGCTCCGTCGTGCTCAACCTCGGGCTGTTCCTGCTGGCGTTCAAGGTGCTTACCGCGGAGCCGCTGCGGGCCCGAGAGGTGGCTGTCGGGGCGATATCCGCCACCGTGTTCTGGGAGGCGCTGCAGCTCGTCGGCACGTGGTACGTGACCAGGGGACTGCGGCACGCCGGGCCGACCTACGGGTTCTTCGCCGTCGTCATCACGCTGCTCTCCTGGCTCTACCTCGGCTCGCAGCTCACGCTGTGGGCGGCCGAGATCAACGTGGTGCTGCGCTACCGCCTGTGGCCGCGGTCGCTGATGCGCCCACCGCTGACCAGAGCCGACAAGCTGATGCTGATCCGCCTCGCACAGATGGAGGTGCGCCGGCCCGAGCAGACGATCACCGCGTCGTTCACCGACGAGGCCGATGAGGACCCGCTGCGCAGCGCGGGATGACCGTCGCCAAGCTCCCCCCTGACGGGTGACGCCGCGGCCGCTCCGGAAGCCGATCCTTGTTGAGATGCGCCGGCCAGCTGACTTGCCAGAACGCGACGCGCGGAGGGACTCGGCCATGCGGGGCCTGATGAGAAGTGTGGTCCTTTCACTCGCGGTCCTGGCCGCCGGATCGTCCATGGCGGGATGCGGCAGCGGGGTCAGCAGCGCGATCAAGAGCCTGGCTCCCAGCAAGAGCATCAGCGTGCCGAGCTTCTCACCCAGGCCGGCGCCCGCGCCCACCGCGCAGCCGACTCCGACCCCGGAGCCGACGCCGGCGCAGACCGTGACCACGCCTGCCGCGTCGGCGGCCGCTCCGGCCAGCTCCCCGGCCCCAAGCCGCCAGCCCCGCCCCACGCCCGCCTGGCTCTGGTGGCTAGTTGGCGTCGTGGTCGTCATCGGGCTGATCACGGTGGCGTGGGTGGTGCACACCGTGACCCGCAGGCATTCCATGACGCTCAGCGCCTGGCGCGCCAAAGCGATCGACGCGTACGCGAAGGGATCGGCGCTCTACGACGCGATGAGCTTCGCCGAGCGGCCGGGGGCGCTGGACGCCGCGGACAGCGGCGCCCGCTGGGCCGACATCCAGCGCCGAGCCGACGACCTCGCGCAAATGCTGTACGCGATGCGCGAGGCAGCCCCGAACGACGATGAGCGCGCCCGGGTTGCCGATGCGCTCGCGTCCCTGCAGGCGGTCCGCTCCGCGATGGACGCGGAACGTTCCCCGGGCGGCGACACCCCCCAGCAGGCCGAGGTTGTCCGGGGCCGGCTGTCCGGCTTCGACGCCGCGCTGCGCGCGCTTCGCCCGCCGGTCCCCGGCGTCGCCTGAGACGAGTCAAAGGGGCCGCCCGTCGGTGGGCAGGCCCGCCGTCAGCCCACACACGGGCAGGCCCGCCGCCGCATGTGGGGGGTGTTGCGCGGCGACGGGCCTGGCTGGCTGATCCTGCGGACCTACTCCCTGGCGAGCATGGCCTCGGCCTGGCGGGCGAGGTCGACATACGGCTCGCCGCTGACGTCGACCACAACCCGCTTGATCGTGCCGCCGGTGAACCGGTACGGCCGCTCACCCGGGTAGTCCTCGGTGATCGCGTCACCGCTGTCGCGGCCGACGCACAGGCCTTCGCCCGCGAGCTCGAAGTCACCCGGCTGGTTCTTGATGCGGCCCTCGCCGACCTTGCGGTCCCCGTGGTACAGGGACAGGATCCCGGTGGCGACACCCGGCGGATCCTCGCCGTCCTTGTCGAACGAGGCCGACAGGATCAGGTTCTCGCCGGTTGGCACGTCCTCGGTCGCCACGACCATCTGCTCGATGATTCCGACGAAGCTGTAGACGTAGTGCAGCCGGCTGTCCTTCACGTAGAGGGCGTGGCCGCCGAACCGGGCCCCATGGGCGAATAGCACCCCTTGTGCGCCCGCAGCCGGGATGTCCACGAGAGCCCCAATGCTGTACGACCGGTTGTGGATGTTCACGGCCTGGGTTTCCGGCACATCCGCCGCATCGGGATAGTAGGTGTACCGGTCGCGGGGACTGGTCAGCCGCGGCCTTGGCGTGCGCAGCACCTCCAGCGCGGTCCTGTCGTCCAGCGGGAAGGCGCCGTTGTCGCCGGCCTCAGCGAACCACAGGTTCACCATCTCGCGCACCTTCTCCGGATGCTCGTCGGCCAGGTCGTGCAGCTCGGACCGGTCGACGTCGGTGTGGTAGAGCTCCCAGGTGTCGTCGTTGAAGTGGCTCCAGCCGCTGATCGTCGGGTGGGTGGTGACCGCCTTCCAGCCGTCGTGCCAGATCGCCCGCGAGCCGAGCATCGAGTAGAACTGGGTGGGGCGCGCCGACGGCGAGGACGGGTCGTCGAAGCAGTAGCGCATGCTCACCCCGTCGATCCGGCTCTGCGTGTGGCCCTTGATCGTTCCCGGGGCCGCGACGTCGAGGCAGTCCAGGATCGTGGGCACGATGTCGATGGCGTGGTGGTACTGGTGCCGGATCTCGCCGCCGTGGCCGAGGGCCGACGGCCAGGCGATGATGCACGGGTCGCAGGTGCCGCCGTTGAACTCGTACCGCTTCCACATCTTGAACGGCGTGTTGAAGGCCATGGCCCAGCCATTCGGGTAGTGGTTGTAGGTCTTCGGGCCGCCCAGCTCGTCGATCATCGCCAGGTTGGCCTGCAGGTCGTCCGGCATGCCGTTGAAGAACTTGTTCTCGTTGACCGACCCGTCCGGGCCGCCCTCGCCGCTGGCGCCATTGTCCGACACCACGATGACCAGCGTGTTGTCCAGCTGCCCGGACTCCTCCAGGTGCGCGAGCAGCCGGCCGACCTGGTCGTCGGCGTGGGACAGGAACCCGGCGTAGACCTCGGCCATCCGGGAGTACAGGCGCCTCTCGTCAGCCGACAGCGAATCCCACGGCTTGGTGTAGTCGAGCGGAGGGAACGGCTTGCCGCCGGGACCGGTGCGGGAGTCGGGCGTGCCGATCGGGTTGACCGGCGGCAGCTCGGTGTCCTGCGGGACGATGCCCAGCTCCTTCTGGCGGGCGAGCGTCTGCCCCCGGATCGCGTCGTACCCCATGTCAAACTTGCCGGCGTACCGCTCGATCCATTCCCTGGGGGCGTGGTGCGGCGCGTGCGCCGCACCCGGCGCGTAGTAGAGGAAGAACGGCTTGTCCGGCGCGATCGCCTTCGCGTCCCTGATGAACTCCAGCGCCTTGTCGGTGAGGTCCTCGGTGAGGTGGTATCCCTCCTCCGGGGTCTTCGGCTGGTCGACCGGGTGGTTGTCGTACACGAGTTCCGGGTACCACTGGTTGGTTTCGGCGCCGAGGAACCCGTAGAAGCGCTCGAACCCGCGGCCGGTCGGCCAGTTGCGCCGGGTCGAGGCGAGGTTCATCTCGTCGGTCGGGCACAGGTGCCACTTGCCGACGATGTAGGTGTTCCAGCCGAGGTCACCGAGGATCTCCGACACCATGCCGTTTTCCGGCGGGATGGTGCCGCTGGCGTTCGGGAACCCGCTGGACGCCTCCGTGATGCACGCCATCGAGTTGCGGGTGTGGTTGCGCCCGGTCAGCAGGCAGGAGCGGGTCGGCGAGCACAGCGCGGTCGTGTGCCACTGCGTGAACCGGACCCCGGCGCCCGCTATCCGATCGATGTTGGGCGTCTCGATCGGCCCGCCGTAGCAGCTCATGGCCGAGAACCCGACGTCGTCCAGCACGATGTAGACCACGTTGGGCGCGCCATCGGGCGCCCTGGGCGCCTCGAACGGCGTCCAGTCAGGCACCGAGTCCCTGATGTCGACGTTGATCTTCCCCTGGAATGGGGTGCTCATCGTATTCTCCCGTTCAGCTGCCGAGCAGCTTGGCCTTGGCGGCGGTAAATTCCTCGTCGGTCAGCGCCCCCTGGCTGTGCAGAGTGCTGAGCTGATTCAGCTGATCGAGCATGGATGGCGCCGCGGCGGGAGGCGCGGGCGGCGGTGCCGGCTGCTGGTACGCCGGCGGCTGCTGTTGCGGTGACTGCTGTTGCTGCTCGAGGTTCGCGATGCGCTCGTTCTGCTCGGCCTCCGCGTACTGCCGCTCCTGCGCGGCCCGCCCCATGCTCCTGCCCGCGACGTACGCGCCGCCGCCGACCGCGGCCGCGCGCAGCAATGGGCGTCGCCTCATGAACATGGCTGCCTCCTACTGGCCTTCGGGCAGAGCGATGCCGAGCGCGACCATGAGCTCCGGCGCCGCAGCCACGATCTTCGGCATGCCGACTTGCGGTGCGATCGCGTGCAGCACGCCCACGAGCTCTTCCGGCGTGCACCCGGCGTCGAGCGCGTTGCCCACCTGCCAGAGGTAGGAGGACGGAGGCGCGTCGAGCGCGACCAGGGCGGCGAGCTTGACCAGCGAGAAGCTGCGCGGATCCAGGCCGCTCTTTTGCTGCCAGTCCGAGCGCGCCTCGATGCCCTCGAGCAGCAGTTCCGGGTCGCTCAGGGCGAGCCCGGTCAGTACATCCCTCGTCGCGTCGTCGACGTCGGCCTTGGCGGGCATGTTCATGTTCGGATTCCCTCTCGGTCGATCAGGAGGTGCATTGGCGCGCCGCCAATACGCCCGTGATCAAGAGGTACCGCCGTGAGATAGGCGGCGGCTTCACCCGTGCCGGGGGATACGGTCAGTCCTGGTGATCGCGTTCGGCCTAGCGGGCGAGGAACCGGAGCCGGGCCGCCCGCGCGTCCCATGCGTAGATGACCGCGGTGCCGGCGATGAGGTCGTGCAGCGCGCGCCGCTCGCGCTGCACGAGGATGCCGACAAAGCCCAGGCCGCACAGCAGGAAGCTGAGCGGGAACACCAGCGCGCGCAGCACCCCGCGGCGCGGCTCGACCGGGGCGCCGTCGGCCATCACCACCCGGATGCCGAGCACCGCCATGCCAAAGGTTCGGCCGCTGGCCGCCCACGAGTAAGCGAAGTATGCGAACTCCCAGGCCACGAACACGACCGCCACGATGGCGTTTCCCTTGTTCCAGGAGACCTCGTGGCCGGTCACCACCTTCGTGACGTAGGAAATGGCCGCGAGCGCGAGCGCGAACACCGCGGAGCTCGCGGCGAGGTCGATGGCGTAGCCCAGGAACCGGGACACCGATCCGGCGTACTGCCCCTGAGCGCTCACCGACCGGGCGGCGTCCGTTCCGGCGGTCACGATTCGGCCTGCCCGTTCAGCAGCGCGGGTGGTCCGGCCGGAGCGGGGCGCTTGCGCCGCAGCGCTCGCTGGGCCCAGCGGTCGATGAACTGGTCAAGGCCGACGGCCTGGCTGCGCGCCGCGTCGAGCGCTTCGGTGGCGGCGCCGCCCGAGGACTTGGCGATGATCGCGCCCAGGTCGGTCTGCTCGACCAGCGTGTCCAGATCCACGCGGCCCACCAGGTCGTTGACGTCGATACGGCTGAGCAGCGCGCCCACATCGACGCGGTCCAGCAGGGCGTTGACGTCCGCCCGGCCGAGCAGGGCCGAGACGTCTACGTGGTCGAGCAGCGCGTTCACGTCGACGTGGCGCATCAGCGTGTTCACGTCCACCCGCCCGACGAGCGCGTTGACGTCGACGCGCTGCACCAGCGCATTTACGTCCAGTGCATTCACGATGAGGTCGAGCACGCGCTCGGCAACCCCCTGAGCGAGCGTCTCGAGCGGGTCGGTCATGCGCCGGCCGGCCGAGCGCAGCCGTTCGAGTGGGTCCACGTGATCGAGTATCGTCACGCCTGGCCCGCGCGGATCATCCACCATGGGTGAGCCGGGCGAGCGCGGTCCCGGCGCGGGCTCACCGGATGACGGTGAGCCCGTAGATTCCGTTGCCGATCATGATCGCCCCGGCGGCGATGAGCACCACGGTGAGGATGACCTTGCCGTGCGCGCGCAGCCAGCCGTTGAAGGCCATGAGGTAGCGCGTGGTGATTCCCGGGACGGCCACGTGAAAGACGATCGGAAGCCACACCAGCAGCACGTTGATGACCACGACGATGATCAGCGCCAGCGCGGTCAGGCCGACGCTGGCCCGCGCCGTCGCGATCACCTGGAGCGCCGCCAGGAACGTGATGCCGGGGGCGAAGACGACGACGCCGACGAGGAACGCACTCAGCGGCGCCGGATTGGCGACCATCCGGGACACAAAGCTCTGGTGCGGGCGCGTGGGATCGGGCGGCCGTGGCTTACGCGCGGCGACCACAATGCCGACCGCAAGCAGCACGACCCCAAGGCCGAGCCGCAAGCCGTAGCGGGGCGCGTGCTGGTCCGGATGGTTCAGGCCGGTGGCGCGCAGCACCACGAGGATCACCACGCCAAACACCACGCTGATCACCACGGCCCCGGCGAGGTAGACGCCAGCGATCAGCCGGGGCCGCGCCGAGCCGAGGTACACGGCAGCGACCAGAAGCGCTGTCGGAGACAGCGCCGCCAGCAGCGCCAGCCCGGCCGCCTGGATCAGCAATGGACCGGCCTATCGCGGCTGGCTGGCTATCTCGGGCTGGACCGGCGGCCGGGCGATCAGCTCGATCAGCCCGAGGACCACCAGCAGCAGGACCGCCAACAGGATGACGACCATCGCCGTGGGGCGGCCCCAGAACACGAAAATGATCGCGAAGAGACCCACCGCCGAGATCCGCAGCGCGGTCCGGTGCGCGTAGGTCCACCGGCCCACGGGCCCGGTGCTGACGCCCCCGTGTTCCCCCGCCCGCCGGACCCAGGCGAATCCGGAGGTGAACGCCCCGCGGGTCCTGACCGCCGTCGCCGAAGGCCCGGTCAGGAACGCGCCGATGGCGACGACCAGGCCCAGCACCAGCAGCGAGCGGAGGGCGGTCCTGATGAACCGGACAACGGTGTCGAAGATGCTGGCCGCGGCGTCGCTCGGCAGCACGCTGTTCGGGACGCTGTTGAGGTAGATGCCTCGGATGACCAGCAGGGCCGCGCCCAGCAGCACCATCGAGGCCGCGAAGCCAAGCCCGGCGGCGATCAGCGCGCGCCGGTGGCTCCGGGCGAGATACACGCCGAGCGCGATCAGCAGCAGCGCCAGTATCGGCAGCACGATCTTGAGGTCGTTGAGCGCCCGGTAGGCCGTCTGCGCCTTGACCAGCTGGCGCGCGGAGAACAGCGTCAGCGTCGGGTGGAAGGTCGGCAGGCTGTTGATCAGCGTGAACCCCCGCGCGGCCAGGGCCTGCTTGACGATGGCGATGAACGGGGCGAGATCGATGGTCACCTCGCCGTTGCTGACGGCTATCGCGCCGGTATGACCGGACAGCGCGTTCACCAGCGTCTGGTGGGCGACGGTGTTGACATCGATCCAGGTCCGCGCGAACCGCGCGCTCGTCACGAGCTTGTGAACCTGGGTATGGATGAAGCCGGTCACCGCGCTGGACAGCGCGGGGCCGAAGGTCTTCAGCAGCGTGCCAACCCGGGTAAGCCCCTTGCTGGTAAGCAGCGCGGCGGCCTGGTTGGTGTAGCCGGTTACGTTGAGGTGGCTGGTGATCTCGGTCGTGATCTTGTCGGTCAGCGCGTTCTGCACCGTCGGCTCGTGGATCAGCGGCTCGATGTTCGCGATGTAGCGGCTGGTGTTGGAGACCTCGTTGGCCCCCCACACCCCGAGCACCGAGACCGGGGCGAGCAGGCAGCCGATCACGATGAGCACCGAGGCGACCGGGGTCCGCCAGCTGAACCGGTGCCTCGGGACCATGCGGGTCTGCCGGTCCCGCAGCTCGGTCACCTCGGTGCGGAGACGCTCGAGCTCGGCCCGCTCGTCCTCGCCGAGGTGTGCTGCAGCCCCGGTCCCGCCCTTCAGCTCGCTGCCGGTGTCAGACAAGGGCCACCTCCCTTTTGACCTCGGACGGCGGATCCTTTCCGCATCCATTCACGGTTCTCTGAACGACATGGCCGCGCCTCACCCGGCTTGGGTGAGTCAGCCTGGGTGGTGTGGTCTCACCGGAATGGCGAGGTGCCCCGCCGGCCCGGGCCGGCGGGGCACGCTCTATGACGCCGACGGTCGCGGCCCGGGGCCAGGGCGACTGCTCGGCGCGACATCCAATATCAGCGGCTATCCTGAGCATTTTCTGAAGGTTATTATCGGGAAACCTCCAAGTTTTCTGATCACGCGACGGTTTGTTCGCCCTGCCGCGTGGCGCGCCATCTCGACACACCGATCTTGACGCCCAGGCCAATGGCGACGATCAGAGCCACACCGAGCACGGCCCGTGAGCCAGCCCGTCCGATGCTCTGCGCGATCTCCGCGCCGAGGAAGTAGGAGATCCCGACGTACATCCCGATCCAGCCGATGCCGGCCACGAGCGCGCCGAGGACGAAAATCCAGAACCGCACCCGGAAGATCCCAGACACAAAGGCAGGCATCGTCACCGACGCCACGAAGGTGTACCTGCCGAAGGCACGGTCCCCTTTGGCGAGCAGCTTCCGCCGCGTGTTCTCGAGCCGGCCGGGGTGATCAAGAAGCCGGCGCCCCCCGTGCGCGCCGATCGCGAATCCGGCCGCGGAGCCGAGCATCCAGGCGGCCATGGCCGTGCCGAGCACGACACCGGCGTTCAGGCGGCCTTCCCCGGCCAGCGTGCCCGCCGCGATCAGCGACGCGTCGCCCGGGCCGGGCA
>Ga0335075_10011877_pt1 | contig 13164 bp, 8 predicted proteins | sample Lox_Sample_24_FD_206723 | JGI IMG/M metagenome (GOLD analysis project Ga0335075, IMG submission 206723) | Soil microbial communities from Loxahatchee National Wildlife Refuge, Florida, United States - Lox_Sample_2.4 | ecosystem: Environmental > Terrestrial > Soil > Wetlands | place: USA: Florida... | reverse complement strand
TGGCTGGGACGAACCACGCTGAGCGGACGCCTTGACCTTCGAGACATTCTGCGATCCAGTTGGCGTCCATACCCAATATGTTGGGCACAACCTAGCGCACTATTCGCCATAAATCAAACGTGCTAATACCGGCCGGCCGCGAAACTGAGGCTTTGCTAGCCGCCTCCGGCGGCGACCCGGTGGGGCGTCGGCCCCGACGATATCAGCATCGCCTCGAGCGTTTGCGCTGGCTGCGGATCAGGCTCAAGCCCGTCTCGCCGCGAGGCGCGGCGTCGACTTTGATCCGCGCTATGTCGGAAGCTCTTGAAGAAGCATCGCCCAAACCCGAAAGGATGATGCGCGACGAGGCTCACGTCGGTCGGCCGCTATGCCTCGTTATCAAGGTTGTGTGAATGGCGTTCCGGCGTCGTAGCGCGCCTTCGCCGGCAGCCCGCTGCATACGCCGTCGCAGCCGGACGGCCCTGACTGGATCGGGGATGATCCGGTTGGCGTAACCCATGGCCAAGCATATCCGGCGCCGGCGTTGAAAAAAGCGGGTTTCGAATTGAGAAAGAACGAATTCGGCAACGCGTGATTGCTTATGTTCGAGTCCCACGTCACCGTGTTTCGCAGGTAATCGTAGTTGCCGTGCGCGATCGTCGTGCCGCCCTTGCCGTTGGTGTCGAAGCCGGCCTTGGGGTCGGGGCCATGGTTGCCGGACGTGTACCCCACGCCGAGCACGAAGATGGCGGGGCCCCCAGTGGCGCTTTCATAGACCCAGCCGTTCGCGCTCGTGCTGTGGCCAGGATATCCCAGCACGTTTCCTATGAACGACTCCCAATAGGTGTAGAGCTGCGTCTCGGCCGGAGACAGCGGACCGGACGCGCCTCGCGGCGACCCTGTCAGATCGTTGATGGTCGCGCCATCGAAGGCGTTGACCCAGGATGGAAGCCTATAGCCGGTCGAGTAGTTGCGGAAGTAAGTATTGTAGACGGAATTGCCGTGTGTTTCGTCTTCCCCCATTTGATGAGTGAAGTTACCCTCGAACAGCATGTGGTGACTGCCCGGATAATGGGAGTTGTTTAGCCCATTCTCGATCCATCCGTCGGCGCCGGTTGCCGGGCTGCGGCTATTGCAGCAGATGAAAGCTTGATCCATGTAGTTGTAGGCGACCACCGAACCAGCGCCGGACTGAAACGATACGATGACCTTGTTCGCTCGCAGCGCGATGCCGTTCTCGATCAGGATCTCGGACGAACCGCAGCACAGGGCGATGGCGTAGCCGCCGCCGCCTGGCTCCGGCCACGCACCGTCGTGGACGTAGAACTGCTCCAGTTGGACGCGGAAAGAACCGTTGACCTGGATGCACCCGTGTCCGAGCCACACGGTGCATTCCACCCTGTAGGCCCAGGAATTGGCCGCGTTCTGGAACACCAGCGCGCCGTTGTCCGCCCCGGAAAGCGTCATGTTCTCGACCCCCGCGTTCGCCGTGAAAGCCATCCGATAGTGGGACAGCTGGGCGGCGTTGGCGGTCCGATAAGAGATCGTGATCGGCGAGTCGAACGTGATGGTCCTTCCGCTGATCCTGGTTATCTTCTTCAGTTCCGAGGTCGTCCGATCGCACCTCTGGGTCCCATTCGGGGCCTCAGGCGTATTGAACCAGCAACCGGCGGTCTTCGCCTGATGCGGATACTGACCGCTGGCTAAATCATCATAGCCCTGGGGTGGGTTGTGCTTTTGCCAGACGACGCGGTAATCCGACGCCGCCCAGATCTTGGACGCGCCTCCGACCCCAACGTCAGGCTGCCAACCCGCATTGGACAACTCGTCGAGCAGGACCGTTTGCCCCACCGCAAAGCCGGAGGCGCTGGCGACCTGCACCGACTTTGCCCCCTGCGCCGCGTCAGCCGCGAGGTTGGTCGACGTCACCCAATCGTTATACTGTTCCGGCCCCACGATAATGAACGGGCTCGGCTTGCCGCCGCAATTGCCGTTGCTTTTGGGGCTAAGCGGTTGGCAGCCGTTGGTCCGCCGGATCCGGGTGCAACTCGAAGCCGAATTGCCCGCGCAGGGGCCCGCGCCGCGCAAGGTCACCCCTTTATTGAGCAGAATGGAATTGCCTTCGGCAATCGTAAACGCGCCCGCCGAAAGCGTGACGACTTGACCAGCCGGACAGGCGGTGACGGCATTCTGGATGTTCGCGGTGTCGTCCAGTCCAGATCCGCGCGGCTTGATCGTCACGCACACCGTAGTCCGGTTCGGGATTCCGCCGGCGGAAAGCATCCCCGCCATCTTCCAGTTCGAGGATACGTCACGATCCGATGGAAGTAGGCCTAGGGTCGGATCGCTGCGGTTTATCGGCAACGAAACGGTTGTCGCAACATTGCTTTGAGCTCTGGCCGCCAGTGCGATTACCGACGGCAGCCAATTCAGCAGCGCAGCAGCGACAAGAAACGCGTATCTCATTGCGTTTCACCGACTATTTGGGATCGCCATGCAGTCATATCTCACAGCCTAGCAAAGGATTTTGCTCCAGTGACCGCACCCTGGCGCGCATGATCTTCTATCCCTTGGTCATGGCCTTGGCGTCCTTACGAGACGCCGAGACATTTAGCGGAAAACGCGGTTGCGATGACACCAGCGGACCAAGACGTACACCGCCCAAACCCGCGACCAATACATGCCGGGCGCACCCTCGAGAAAGGCGCGCCAGAGCCGTGCGACGGCCAGAGGATCGAGCCCGACCGGGGCGATCGCCTGCGGGTCCCGCAGAGTCTCATCCATGGCGTCCTTCAGGCCGCGCCCGATCCAGCGATCGAACGGCAGCACGAAGCCGCTCTTCGGCCGCTCGAACAGCGCCGGGTCAAGGCCGCGCAGACCGATCCGCCGCAGCACGGTCTTGCGGCCGAGCGGCTGGTAGCGCGCAGGATCGGACAGGCGGTCCACGCTCTCGAGCACAACCTGGTCCACGAGCGGCAGCCGCTGTTCCAGCGAGCAGGCCATGCTGGCGACGTCGTTGTCGCGCAAGAGCCGCTCGCCGAGAAAGAGCCGCTGCTCCATGACGCTGATCGCGGAGAGGGGCGTGCGGCCACGGCTCTCGGCCAGGATTCGCTCCCGCATCTCAGCGGGCAGGCCGTCGGCCAGCCCGGCGGCGAAGTCGGGCGCCAGGAGCTCGCGCTGGAACCCGGGGAGGAAGAGCGCATAGGCCAACTGGTAGAGCGCCAGCAGGTCATCGCCGTGACGCACCATTTCCGGAAGTTTGGCCCATCGGGTCTGAGGCGGGACCGGCGCGCCTGAGCGGCGCAACGGCCAGGTGGCGAGGCTCGCCGCGGCCATCTGCAGGCTTCGCGGCGCCCACTTGGCGCGCAGGGCCCAGCGATGCAGCGTCGGCAGATCGCGATAGGACGCATAGCCTCCGAACAGTTCGTCGCCGCCCGTGCCGGACAGAGCGACCGTAAAGCCCGCCTCGCGAATGGCGCTCGAAACGTAGTAGGAATTGAGTCCGTCGAAGGTCGGCTGGTCCAGGCTGTCCAGCGCCGTCTCCAGGTTCTCGACGAAGCGCGCCTCCGTCAGCACGACTTCGTGGTGCTCGGTCCCGATCGCGGCGGCGATCCGCCTCGCGATCGGCCCCTCGTTCAGCTCCTCCTCCTCAAAGGCCAGAGTGAATGTATGGACGGGAGCTTGCGCCGCGAGCCGGGCCAGGTTGGCGACGGCCGACGAGTCGACGCCGCCGGACAGCAAGACCGCGAGCGGCACATCGCTTTCGAGATGAAGCTTAAGCCCCTCGTCCAGGACGGCTGCCAGACCGTCCTCATGGGTGATCGGATCGGACGCGCGGTCGGGGATACGCCAGAAGTCCTGCTGGCGAACCTCCCTGCCCGCGCCGTCGAACTCAAGCAGGCGGCCCGGCCAAATGAGGTCGACGCCCTTGACGGCGGCGCCGGGCCCGACCACGAAACCGTTCCAAACGACGCTCGCCACCGCCTGCGGGTCGAGGTGGGGCGCGCCCAAGAGCCCGGAGGCCAAGAGGGCGCGAAGCTCCGACGCGAAGGCCAACGACCAGCCCGCGCCCGGATCGGACGACCGGGCCAGGTAGAGAGGCTTGATCCCGAGGGGGTCCCTCGCCATGAGGAGCCGGCGCTGCTTGGGATCCCAGCAGGCGAAGGCGAACATTCCGCGCAGCCACGCCACCGCGTCCGGCCCGTGCAGGCCGAGCGCGCGGAGCATCACGGCGGTGTCGCCGGTCGATTGCAGCTCCTGCCCCTCGGCGGCGAGGCGGCGCCGCAGATCGCGGAAGTTGTAGATCTCGCCGTTGAAGACGATCACGTGCCCGGTCGCCGGGTCGACCATGGGCTGGGCGCCGGCGGGCGAGAGATCGAGGATGGAGAGGCGGCGATGGGCGAGCAGCGCGCCCCAGCCGCGACAGTCGGGCGCGGAGACCCATGTCCCGCTCCCATCCGGGCCGCGGTGGACCATCGCCTCGTTCATCCGCGCGAGGGCGGCGCGGTTCGCCTCGTCTAGTCGCCCGACGATCCCGGCGATGCCGCACATCGGCTAAACTCCCTGAAGAGTATATTTTACAGGTTTAACGAGTTGTCCGTCAACTGCGCTCGCGACAGGGACCGCCAAACCGGTAGGCGATCAGCGTTGCGCCGCGGCCCCAAAATCCTGCACGAGTCTCACCGCGATCCCGATCGGCTGCGTAATTCGGAGCAGCCCGACAACGATCAAAAGATAGATCGAGCCGCAGAGAGAGGCCGACAAGAATATGCGGAGCGGAGTGGAATAAGCTTCCAGAAAGATCGACTGCAACCACCAACCCGCGGCAACTGCAATTGCGGCGCCGAGCAACGGCCCGCCTACCGCTCGAAACACCAGCGCGGCGCCGATGCCCAGCGGCCGGCCGGCATAAATGGCCGACGGAAAGGCGACCAACCAGCTAGCGACGACGAGCGCTATCACCACTCCCTTGGCGCCGAACGGCAGGCCCGCGATGATCGCGATCACCCGCACAGCGGCGGTGAGAAAACCCCAATTTTTCCAGCGGTCCGCCCTTCCGCTGGCGACGTGAAGCCAGCCCTGTGACAATTCAATGAACTCGACAAAGCCGCGCAGCGCCATAAGGCTCAGCAGCAAACCGCTTGTCCCCCAGGTTTCGCCCAACAACATGACCGTCACGTCTTGGCCGGTAACCGACAGGATCGCCGCCGTCGGCATGACGAAGAACGCCATCGTAGATAACGTCGTCTCATATTTTTGCCGGAGTGCGCGAGGATCGGATCGAAGTTTGCTGAGACCGGCGCTGCCAACGCCGTGCAACTGATCCACCGGAACCAGGAACGCGTTGTCGTACATATTTTGCGCGTTCTGGAAATAACCCACTTCGCGGGGCGCGTAGACCAAACCGAGGGCAAGCCTGTCCGCCACCCTCATCATGGACGCTATGATCGAGAAGCTGAGTACATGCATTCCGAAATGAACCATCGACTTCACTTCGGCATCGAAAACTGGACGGCCTGGTCTCCAGCTACACGCCAACCATGCTCCGGCGGCAATGCCGGCGGCGCTGACGACCGGTCGGAACACTAGCGCCCAGTAGCCGTAGCCGGACCTCGCTATGAGGACGGCGACGACAAGTCCGGCCAGCGCGCTCAGGAACTGGATTTTGGCGATCGCCCCAAACTGCATTGTCCGTCGCAAAAGCGACAGATGCTGCACGGACACTCCGGTCAACGCGAATGTAACCGCCGACCACCCCGCAATCCCCTGAAGTCTCGGTTCGTGGTACAACCATGCGATTAACGGACCGCACGCAGCCAGACCCGCCGCGACCGCGAGACCGATCCCGCTATTCAGCCAGAAGAGCGTGCTGGAGTGACCCGGGGTTATCCTGCTTCTTTGTATCGTCGCGTCCGCGGTGCCAAAATCGATCAACAGCGGAGCAAAACGCATCAAAGCCATGACAATCGCCGCTAACCCAAAATCCTCCGGCGTCAGGAGCCGCGCCAATACAATGATGCCGACAATCTGAAGAACTCCGTTGCCGTAAACGCCCGCGACCGAAGCCGCGCCGCCGCGTTTGGCCAGACGGCCTAAATCCGCGGACGCCTTGAGGTCCGCGAAGTAAGAGCCCAGGCTGGCGGTCATGCTTTCACGATCACCAAAGTAAAATGCGGCCTTATCGCGACCCGTCGGAGACGAGCCCGGCGCTCAACCGCAACGCCGGCCTTTCGACGAGACGGTAGGAGGCAATCGATCCCACGGGCGCCAAGCCGAATGCAGCCAGCATGCCGACGGAGCCCACAGAGCCGTATTTGTTCAGCTCGGCGATAATCATGTAGCGCCAGAGTTAAAAGCCGTAGGCGATCCTTCCGAGCGCGACGAGAGGCGCAATCGTCAGGATTTCCGCAATGATGGACGGCATGCCAGACGTCGCGACGACGATCAGGAACGCGGCTCCAGCGCCGAGGAATGGCTATCGACAACTTGCGAACCGGCCTCGATTCCTAACAAAGGTCGTTCGAAACCTCAGTGTTTTGTAATGACTCTCGGACCGTCAACGTGAATGGATACTTGTAGCCATCGCCTGTTGCGCAATCTGCTCGAGCCTTTTTTTGCGAGACTGCATTTTCGCGGTTGGCTCCAAACCGAGGGTATCAAACACCACCTGAATTCGATGCAGCCAGTCGTGGCTACGTGCGGCCTCCCGAACATTGTTGCGCCGAATCGCTCGCAGCCGCTCAGGGTCGCCGTTCAGCTCCGAGAGAATGCAGCCAATATCCGGGGAATCGAATGGCACGTGGATGACAGCATCTCGCCAAGCGAACTGCTGCTTGAATTCATGTATGCGCGGCGCCTCTCCGATCATCACCGCCCCGGCTGCTGCCCCTTCGTAGAACCGTGCCGAAATTTCATCGCGACCAGCTGTAAACTCGGGTCTATTCACATAAGCGCGATTGGCGATGAAGTAGCAGGAGTGCTTGAGCAATGTCGCCAGCATGCGCCTATGTTCATGCGAACTGTCGACACGGAACGTGCGGTCCTTCCGGTCGGCGCCGCTCGCAGCCACTGTGTCGTAGTAATAGAAGCTGTGCCGCCGCTCTGCGTCATCGAGCAGCGCCTGATGCGTCACGGGCGAACGCCGGCCTATGTTGCAAACCTCGATCGGTCGCGGTTGATCGGATGCAGGCGCGAAACGCAGTACGTCGACGGCGAGCGGGAGATAAGTGCACGGTCGACCGATGATGCGCGCTACTTCCTCAACGGGATGACGGTGCCCAATAAAGACGTGATCGAACGCAGACAACAGCTCGAGAAGGTATTCCGGCAACATGTCTGACCAGACCTCGTGGATGAAACACGCCGCCTTGCGGCAGCGCTGGCGCCAGTTGGGGATCGTCGCGAGCGAATACAGTTCATAGACGTGGCTGAACACCGGTAAAAAGAGATCGAAGTCATGCTCCAGAACCACTGTGTTGCGTGGCCAAAGCGCGAGCTGACGCGCAAGACTCGTCGACCCGGACGCCAAGCGTGAGAGCTTGTAGACGCGCCGGGAGAACTCCAGAGCCGGCAGGTCAGTGATGTCGATTCGCTCGGCGTCCACAACAGTTGCGAGAGTGTCCTCGAATTCGTAAGCGAGGCAAAAAGCAGCGAGATCGGCAACCCGGCGCTGCGATAATAGCAATACGCTAAGCGACGGTTGCTGGCCTTCATAGTCAAATTGAGGCGATTGACCAGAGACATCGCGAGGTTTAATTCCAAATTCAAACATTTCAAGATTGCCCCTGCGTTCTAGCCTAGCACTCTTGACGCTCGATCAGAAGCTTGAAGCCAAATCATTCGTCATTCGACCCTTGGGTCGAGTTCAGGAAGTTGACCAGACCTTTCGAAATCACAAGCAGCGATTGAAGAGACTGAAATAGCGAATAAGGGGCCAGGACATTGCTCGACAACCCTTTCGGCCTACTCCGAAGCAGCGATCCGGCCGTGTGACGAACGATCCCTCATGGCGCGGCAACGCTATGCGCTCGGTCACCGCAAAGGCAGATCAGTCGACACGTCGTGCGAGCTTGAACACCGCATAAAGCTCGCGGCGCGCCTTGAATATGTTCCACAGCAGCAATGCCAATGCGCTCCACGTCAGCAGGACGGACGGGCCGCTGGAGCAGACCATCATCAGCGACAGCAGCACGAACGAGATCAGGCGCACCAGCTCCGGCCGCACGTTGTCAGGCCATTCGACGGAGGTCAGGCGGTAGATCCGATACGGCGCCCATCGGGCGAGCACATTTGCAGCCAAAGCGCCGGCACCTACAGGCACGATGGGCACGATGATGATGAATGCGGCGCTGCGCGCCAATTGCAGCAACGGATAGACCCAGATGCGGGTCATCTTGTCGAGCCGGTTGTAAAACAGAAAGCAGGCGTACGTCGAAATCAGCACCGCCGCCCAGAGTGCAAAATGCACGAGGAAGCCGATCTTGTCGGGGCGCAGGATCGCGACTCCGGCAGCGCCCGCGAGCAGCGCCCAGATCCAGGGCTGCACCGCCGGCGTTGCGATCCGCACGCTGCCGAAGGTGGGGCTGAGCTTTGGCTCGGACTCGCAGCGCGAGGCGATCAGATCATTATCGACATAGCCGCGCTCGTAGATCGCCCAAAACGACAGCAGCAGCAGCAGCAACCCGGCAAGGTGGGTGAGGGGATTCGCCGCCAAGCCGATCGAGCTCAGCACCCAGAAAGCAAAATCCTCCTGGAGGATTGCGCCGAAGATATACCGTTTCCCCGGACGTTTGACCTGGGAGATGTACTCTCCCGGCAAATAGACGCCGCTCAGCGCCCGGCGATAGCGCGCCTGAGGCCAGATCGTTCGCAGCGGCCGCGCACAATTCCGCAGCACCTCGAGATCGTTGATCGAGTCGGTGACGAAGAGGGAGCGGCCGAGCGTTTCGGCGCCGAGCTCGCCGGTCGCCATGCGCAGCTTGCCCTGACGCCGATCGGCGAACGAAGACGCGCGCGCCGCGATCAACGGCGAATCCGCCAAGCCCATCGCCGCCAATAGCGGGGCGACGATGAAGTTGAAGCCGGTGGTCAGGACAACCGGGGGCTCCGCGCGCGCCTTGACCGCCGCCTGAAGCTCTCCATTCACATGACGTTCAGCGAGAAACGGAGCCTTTGCGCGCCAGCGCCAGCGAGTCCAGGGAAAGAAGATCTGAATGGCGCACACCCGCCAATTGTCGCGGGTGTCGGCGCCGCCGGTCAGTCGCCATGGCTTGAGCGCGTCGAGCGCCCGCAGCAACAGCAGCGCCAGCAGCCCCGGCTGGGCGCAATCGATGAAATCCTCGGTGGAATTGCGCAGGTAGAGGGTCTCGTCGAGATCGACGAGAAGCGGTCCCGCGTGCGCGCGGATGGCCGCGAGGGTAGACTCGGGCGACGCATCGTATTGGCAGGCAGCCGGGTCGCCGCGAAGCATCGAGCCGCCCTCGTCGGAGGAGAGCCCTCCGCCGAGCACTCGCTCATTCAGCATCGCCAGCCACCCCCGCGCGGGCCCTGCCCAAGCGCCGGGCGCGGAGCGCTCCATGCTGACGTCCGCTTGAGCATCTGCACCGGGCGCTATCGCTGCGCCTGCCGTGCTTGGGGTTGCTGGTCACCGAGTGGTTCGTGTATTCTCTCGGTTATAAGGCCCTTGGCAGAGCTTGTCGCAAACTCTCTTTGCATTCCGTTTAAGATGAGTTGGTATTGCTGGTCAAGCGCGTTGCGAAACCCCTCATTCCTTTGCTTGATCAGAGAACTGAGCGCATCTGAGTTCACTTCAAGACGACAGAACGTTTCGATCAACTTAGCGGGTTCCAGATCCGCAATATTCACGCAGTAGTCGGACATTCCCATTGCCATCATCAGCGAGTCGCACTTATGGTGAAACGAGATCGAGATGACGGGTTTCTCGCAAAACAGCGCCAGAAGGATATTGTGAAATCGCGTCGCCACGACTGCGTCGGTCGCGGCGATCTGCGACAACAGGTCCTCGACGGAATGTATGGGTTCGTCTATTATACGATTGCGGTCAAAGCTGGCCCCGTTTTGCCCCAGCAATTGCAGGAAGGTTTGCTTTGCGGGCGCGTCGGCAAAGTCGCCGATCAGCAGCCTGATATTGTAGCCGCGGGCGAGCAACCACTTTGCGGTTTCCGCAAGCGCTTGCAAATAGGTCGTGTGGGCGGGGTCGCCTGGGCTCAGTTTGCTGTATCTGCCGGCATGCTCCATCACCCCGAGTCCAATCACCGCGCCAGCTCCCATTCGGCCATCGCGGGGAGATATCGCGTTCCTAGGGAGACTGAACGCCAGATCGGGAAGAACTCGGTCCCGGCCGGCCGGGAACCCGATGCCTTGAAGATGATGGACCGTGGATTCATCCCGATAAGAGCGAAAGTCCGCCAAGGAAAGAAGCGACCTGACGCAGAACTTGCCAATGGAGCTGAAAAACGGGCCGGCGCCGACGCTGATAATGGCTAACCGACAACGGCAGACCTTTGCCGTTACCGACCATTTGAACAAGCTGTAGGGCCCCCAACCCATAAGATCGTATGCGTCCGTCAGTAATCCTGTTCCCGGTACGATGAGTATATCGGCTCCCCACAGATTTGCGACGCATTCGAGCCACCGAATCGGCTCGGTCATCGCGACGAAAAATGTCCGCGCCGCCTTGGCGACGCGATTCCGTGGCGCCCAGGACTTCACGTAAGTGCGAGCGATCGGTATTGCCCGGATATGGTAGGCGGCAGCGGTGATCTTGGGACCTGTGCAGATGCACGTCACCTCTGCGTCCGGCTGAATGCGACGTAGATTAAACAGGAATGCCTCGAGGGTCGCCTCGTTGCCGAGATTCGTGCCATCGAAGTGGCCAAAGATGGCGATCCTTCTGAATTTCCCAGCGCTCTTGCCCATTTTGATATTCCTGAAATCAGAATTGGCGGGCAATTTCAAGAGAATCGAAGCGCATGTGGAAGCGCGTCGGGCCAGTCGAACTGCTGCTTGAATTCCTGCGCGCGCGGCGCCTGGGCGCCGCCCACAGTTTGCTCCTGCGTGATTCTAAATCCAGACATTGCGAATCCAACTCTGGGATGTTTGGCCTGAATTCTTGAAGTATCTCCCGGCGAAGCCAAGAGCTTCAGGAGGTGAACCGTTAAAGCGGCAGATCGCCGAGGCGGCCACTGAGTGCGAATCGCCGAAGGCGGCGGAGGACGTCGTCACGGAGACGACGGCTCGCCCCGGTTATTTTCGCGCGGCTCAATGTTCTCGCGCGGCTCGACGCCGTGCCGCGTGCAGCAGGTCGAAGCGAGAATCGAGCGCTGTCTGTCAGCGCCGGATCGTCAATAAAGCGAGTTGGCGGGAAGCCAAGCCGGCGCGGCTGGAGAATAAGCTTACGTCTAAATCAGCGTTTGTAGAGCGCCGGGAGTCTGCGTCGCCTCGTGACCAAGCAAAGTAGGCGCCGGCCGCCGTTCAGCAGACCGGCGGACGCAACCGACAAGTCAAGGCAACTTGCCGGGCTTCGCGCTCCCGGCCGGCGCAAGATCAGTCTCTGCCCCTGCGGCGCGGCCGGGAATTTCCCTCCTCGCAGCCGCCGCAATCCACCATTGCTTGATTCTCGACGTATACGAACTCGATCCCCGTTTCGCGCGAAGCTGCAGGCCAGGCGTATTTTTTCTCCACTCTAAATAGACGAAGTAAAAAATTCGAGGAGATTCAAGCAAATAACGTCGAGCAAACCGTTGCGGATCGGATATAAGGCGAAAGGACCATTCCAGACCAACTTTTTGAACCCAAACCGGCGCGCGACGCTGCGCCCCGGTAAGAAAATCAATCGAGGCCCCAATACATAAACCGACGCCTCGGGCTTGCGGATGATCGGCAATCCGGCGTGCAAGAATTTCCTGCTGCGGCCTTCCTACTGCGATGAAAACTAGGGGAGCCTGCGCCTTGACGACAAAATCCACACATCGGCGGACCTCGAGCTCCGACCGTATAAATCCCATCTTGGGGGCGTGCGAGACCACCCGCAGGCCAGGGTATTTGTCTCGCAGTCGAGCGCAAGCCGCGTCAGTCGGTCCGATGACTGCAACCGTGAGGCCGCTCTTTGCGGCGCGCGCGACAAGATCAGCGGTAAGATCACTGCCGGTAATAACTGGGAGGTTAAGACCACTGACCCGCGCCAGGCGGCTCAGTACCCGGCTATCGCAAAATACCCGCCACGCCCCTTCGTAGAGCGGCTGCAACTGAACCGGATCCTCAAGCAATCTAACCATATGATGGACGTTTGGCGTTGCAATATACTTGAACCTTTCGTCTACCTCTGCCAGAATATCACCAACAGCCTCCTTGATGGATCCGCCATCGAAACCGAGGCCTAAGAAGCAAATCTTTTCTCTCATCATGACGGTTCGCGATAAAGCTGACCCGTTTATTTCTGCTGCCGGGTCGCGAAGAATTTCCATTTCTCTCTCCAACCCTAAAATAAACGAAACTTGTTTGTCGAGAAGTTCGATCACTGCAGGCGACGGTTTCACGCCGATTGCGCCGGCCCGCTTGCGTCGACGGAGCGGTGGTTCCTAACGGCCGCCTCGCGGGGAAAACGCGGCTGCAGTGGCTCCGCGTTACATTGCGGCGGATGCGCCCGATAGGTATTGCAGCTTCTCAGGCGCCGACACCTGAAAGGCGGCGCTACTCGGCCGGGTGGCTGGCGCGCCAGAGTTGCGCCCGCTCGGCGTTGATTCGAGCCGTGGCGGCCTGCTTTCCCATCCGCAGGCATGCGTGCTGGTAGGAGCGGAGGAAGCGCCTGAACTCGAGGTCATCGTAGCGCGGCAGGCGCCTCAACCAACTCCTGAAGTAGCCCCACAGCATGGCAACACTGCCAATGAACATCGGATAGGCCGGGAGGTGATAGATGACCACCGCCAGGTAATACACAGGCGAGGTGCCCATGAAATATTGGCCAAATCCCTTGCGGAGCCGCCCGGTCCAGATACCCTTCTGGCTCGCGCCTTGCGGGCGCAGGTGAACGAAGCGCAGCGGCTCGTCATCCACGCTCTCGGCGATCCAGCCGAGCATGCGGGCCCGGTGACAATCGATGCCGTCCCACATCACCTGGCGCACGAAGCCGCCGATCTCCTTAAAACAGCTGGCCCGATAGAACTT
>Ga0335075_10011876_pt1 | contig 13164 bp, 11 predicted proteins | sample Lox_Sample_24_FD_206723 | JGI IMG/M metagenome (GOLD analysis project Ga0335075, IMG submission 206723) | Soil microbial communities from Loxahatchee National Wildlife Refuge, Florida, United States - Lox_Sample_2.4 | ecosystem: Environmental > Terrestrial > Soil > Wetlands | place: USA... | reverse complement strand
GCCCCGCTTAAAGGCGCGGCCCTGTCGCTGAACGCGCCCTCGGGCTGGACGGTCTCGCCGTCCGGACCGGCCTCGGTCGGCACGGTCACGGCCGGCGGGTCCGCGTCAGCGACGTTCACGGTGACCGCCCCGTCGGGGCTGGCTGCCGGGGCGCAGAGCCTGCTGGCTAAGGCCTCGTTCGACGGCACGCGCACGCTGATCAACACGGCGACGGTGAACGTGCCCGCGGCGAACCTGGCGGCCACGTTCAACAACACCGGCATCACCGACGACAGCGACCCGAACCCGTCGTCGAGCTTCATCGGGTTTGACGGGATCGGCACCTCCTACTCCGCGGAGGGCCTCGCCGCCGACGGGATCACGCCGGGAGGTTCCGTGTCGGCGGGCGGGCTTTCGTTCACCTGGCCCAACGTGGCGTCCGCGCAGCCGGACAACACGATGGCGGAAGGGCAGACGATCGCAGTGTCCGGCTCGGGTTCGACGCTCGGCTTCCTTGCCGCGGCGAACAACTCCCCCGAATCGGGCACCGGCACGATCTACTACACCGACGGCAGCACGCAGACGTTCAGCCTCGATGTCGGCAACTTCTGGTACCCGCCCGGGCAGAACGGGAACCCGTCCAACACGCAGGTCGCCGCGGTGAACTACGCCAACTACCCGACCGGGTCCTCCGGGCACACGGTCTACCTCTTCGAACAGTCCGTACCGCTGGCCGCGGGCAAGACCGTCGAGGCGGTGACCCTGCCGAGCTTGGGCAGCGTGTCCGGCTACAACCCAGCACTGCACATCTTCGCCATGACGATCGGCTAACCTCCGGGATTCAGCACTGAAGGCGCCGACAGATCGCCACATGATCTGCCGCCGGAGATGGAGGCAGCCCGATGTCCAGCCCGCAGCTGTATGACACCATCGGAGCCACCTACACCGTGACGCGGCGCACCGAGCCGCGGATCGCCGCCCAGGTCTGGGCCGCGCTCGGCGATGCGCGGACGTGGCGATGAACCCGGCGATCCGGATCTCCTCGCTCGCGGCGGGGCTGATCGCCGCCGCGCCGGATCCGCGGAAAAACAGACTCCATCACGATCGGCAACCAGACCTCAACCCGTCTGAACCGTTGAGGCAATTCCCGCTTTAAATAGCAACAGATCGTGCGGGTAATTTCTCAAAATACCACTCTAGTGGACGCCGTTCAACTTATTCGTTGATACCAACTAACGATCTACTAGTGTATACGATGACTAAGGGTATTTACCACTCTGCAAGTTGATAGTAGAATCCGCCGAGATGGCACTCGCCACCTGTCGGGGCCTGACGACGGAGGTATCAGTGAGCGAGTCAGCACCTAGCTTCACGGTCCACATGAACACCAGAATCGCAGAGCTCGTGAAGGAAGCCCAACCGAGCGAAATCGTAGAGCTTCTGAGCGGGCCTGCTACGTCCCTCCTGCGCTTGGCGGATCAGCAGCAGCAGCAACAACAGCAACAGGTAAGGCGTATCGCAGCTACAGAGTCAGCGACATAGGCACTCCTGAAACGAGAGTGGCCTATTGCCCGCGGGGGCGGCAGCTGTAGCTATGTTCGCTGAGGCCTTTCAATAGCTGCAGCTGCCGGCCCGGGCAGTTATGGTCGTCATCATGCTTCCGGCCAAGAGCGCAATCCCTGAAGCTCGGGTATTCCTTTTATCTCTTTTCGGGGCACAGTCAGCCGATAGTGGGACATCATGTTGGATCTACTCCTTATCTTTCCGCCACAGTGGAGCCCATTTCAGCCTGCTCTTTCTCTACCGTCGCTCTCAGCCTGGTTGAAGCGGGCAGGATACAGTGTGAGATCCGTCGATCTCAATATCATTTTCTACGAATGGCTTCTTTCGGACGAGTGTGCCGAGCTTCTGTTGGAACAGCTAGAAGAGTCAGACTGGCCGGAGGACGCGAAGACCGCATACAAGACCATATTTCTTAGCGTTGGAGACTTCCGGGAGACGCTAGACAACTTCAGGGCCGGCGCATCGGGCCTAGATGGGGAACGCCTCGATGACTACGTTAGTGCGCACTACCTTGCTGTGAAGACTCTGGAAATATACCTCGATGCCGTCTCAATACTATCTGAGCGGTTCGTTGTATCACCGTATGAGTTTCGGCTAGCAGAGGGAGAATTGGATTCAGCGAGGCTAGGATGGCAACTGGAGGCGCCGCCACCGTTGCTCTATAGATTCTTCGAGGAAGCTGTCCGAAAGTACATCGTTCCGCAACGCGCAAGACTTATTGGCATCTCCTGTATCGGGCAGGAGCAACTCTTCCTTACACTGTTGCTTGGTGCCATCATTAAAGTTCAACTAGATGTTCCTGTAATTGTAGGTGGCACGATCCTATCTAGGGTGCATGAGCGCGGTGCCCTGCCAGCTGAATGGTTCGGCCGGTACTTCGACATTGTCGTTCGAAATGAAGGTGAACGGCCTACCGAACGCATGCTGTCGAATCTCCGCGCTGGTCGGCCACTCACGGCTGACGTCCCGAGCGTTGTCTATCGCGATCACGATTCGGTCGTTTCCTCAAGTCAAGCAAGCCCACTCCCTCCATCGGAGATCCCCGTTCCAGACTTTGATGACATGCCCCTGGGCCGCTATGTTTCGCAGGAGGTCACGCTTCCTCTCCTTTCCTCCCGCGGTTGCTACTGGGGTAAATGCGAGTTCTGCCATCACGGCATGGTCTACGGGGAAAAGTATGCCGGTTACGGGATAGAACAAGTACTTGATACGGTCGGTACCCTATCGAGTCGGCATGGAGTCCATCACTTCGCTTTCAATGACGAGGCGATCCCCCCTAAGCTAATGCGTACAATGGGAGAACGTTTCCAAGCGCACGAAGTGTCTGGGTGGAGCTTTACCGGCCTGATAAAGTTCGAAAAGTTCTTTCAGCGTGACGATTTCGTAAATCTCCATACTGTAGGATTCCGCTCACTCTACGTAGGCCTCGAATCGGCCTCGGAACATGTGCTACGTCTAATGAAAAAGAACAATAAGAAGGAGACCATCGAGCGAAATCTAAGAGACGCGACCACGTCTGGAATTTGGATGCATTGCTTCCTCTTCTTCGGCTTCCCAGGGGAGCGAGAAGTAGACGCGCAAGAGACTTATGACTTCGTCCTATCCAACTCGGATATAATCAGCTCCTTCGGGTCCGCTACATTTGTGTTGGAACATAATGCGCCAATTTATCATCATACAGGGGATTTTGGCCTGCAACTCAGACCTTCTCACAACGGGAACGTCGACGTATACTACCAATATGACATTGCTGAGGGAATTGGCCCGGAGCGCGCTCTGGAATGGATGAACAAGATCAATGACGCCACCCTGGACATACCCAGCTACAATGCAACTGGATGGATTCCAAGAGAGCTTCAATTGTGCTTGCTGTCGGTAATGACACCGCAGGAACTAGTAAACGAGGGCCTGGCTATCCGGAATTTTTCGGGAATTCCGCGCCGGGCCACGCTGGCTCAGCTAACAAGCCGCGTTCCCGACCCGCGTGGAGGGACTGGCAGAGTCGTCGTTAATCGGGTGAACGGCCGTGTTCTGGCAATCAATGGAAAGGCTGCGGAACTCTTCGACTTCTGCTATGACCATGATCTGGCTTTGGAAGAAATAGAGAAGCGCGCACCCATAATTTTCGAGCGGCTATCGACGTCGAGCGGAAAATTGACCTCCGATGCAGTGATGCTGCCGGTTCATGCGCCGCTGTGAGAAAACGTGACGAGCGGGAGGCTGCTGGCGAAGATGTAGTTGAACGCCTTTGCGGGCGAGGAGACGGGCGATGACTTCTGGGTCCATGCGTTCTTGTTCCAGGACGAGAAGGCCTTCGTCCCCCTGATCGAGTCGTTTCTCCGCTGACAGCCAGCATCACCGCAGCAGCGGACGTGCCAGACACTCGTATGGTCTGGTTTCGATTCCCCAAGCTCCCGCGCTAACTGATGCAGAGGAGTGCCCCCGTCCGGCAAGGGATCCGCCATTCTGCTCGCTTCGATGGATCGCCTATGTGAACGCGGCGTAGGTTCCGCTCATCGTTCACTGCTGGTACCCGCGCGGGTCAGGCCCGCGGAGCGTACTCGATCGGATCAAATGGCCAGTCGCGTTCCACCCACGCGAGGACCGCGTCGTGGAGGACCGGGTCGAGCGCGGCGCAGCCGGCGCGTACCCAGGATTGGACGGATACGCGCCGTCGACCCCCGGCCCCGCCAGGCTCGTGGCCGTCGGCCGGGTAGATGTACACACAGCCAATGATGTCCCCGGTGCCGGTGCTGAGCACGGTGTATGTGAACCCGCGGCGTCCGGCGAAGTCTTGTGCGCTCCGCTCCAGGTCGCGGAGATTGTCATTCAGGGACATCTCGCGCGACCATCTGCCATCAGGGAACCCCGGCGTCCCCGGATGTGGTCAATGCTAGCGGTCCAGGCAGTTCGGCGGCCTAGTCGCCGGTGGGCTCGCTGCCGACGCCGTGATGGACGCGGAACAGGTTGCCGGGGTCGTAGGTGCGCTTGATCTCCAGCAGCCGGACGTAGTTATCGCCCCAGAAGGTGCGCTGCCAGTCGGGCCGGGTAGGCGTACTGCTCCCAGGACGCGCACAGCACAAGCGCGGCCGCGTCGAAGACGGCGCATTTTCATGCCGTGGCGAGGCGGCCGGCTTAGCCGAGGAGTTCTGCGAGCCATTGGCGGGCAGCGCGGCCCTGGGCGGCCTGATGGGCGCGTGCTGCCGGTATGCCTGGTGGCGGGGGCCGGAGCGCCCTTTCGGTGTAGTAGCCGGCAGCTGCGCAGACGGTCGCAGTGATGGCATCGTCGGTGGCAGCGCGGGCTGCCGGGGACAGTGCAAGCACCTGGTGCGGGGGTGGCCCGCCGTAGGCGGCGATGCTCACAGCGAGCAGGAGATTGTCGGCGCGCAGGTCGGTATGCAGCAGAGTGTGCCCGGCGGCGTGCGCGGCCCAGGGTCTGTTCCAGGCTGGCCAACTGACCAAGATGGGCGCGAGTCCACGAATCGAGCTCGCTGGCAGCGGGCTGGCGGACGAGGGTCCGCCAGCCGGTGAACGCGCGGTCGTACAGATCGGTGACCGCCGGGACCGGGATAGGTGCCGGGGTCAGGGGACATGGAGGCTCCCTTAGTCTGCGCTGGTGCGGGCCTGGCGCCGGCGGTAGGCGGCAGCGCGTGCCTTGCCGCCGCAGGCGCTGCTGGAACACCAGCGGCGGCGGCCGGGGCGGCTGAGGTCGGCGAACAGCAGGCCGCATTCCGGGCTTGCGCACTCGCGCAGCCGCCGGACGTCTTCGGTGGTGAACAGGGCGATGGCATCCCGCGCTACCGCGCTCAGGGCGCTGGCTGCCGGGTCCGGCCCGGCTGCGGTCAGCGTCACCACGCCATGGTTCATGCGGGGCACCGGCGGCGGCGCCACGGCGGCACGGTTGATGATGTGCTCATCGCGCGCGGCTGGCGGCTGATCGCCGAGGAGGGCTTTGGCGGCGCGGTAGATGGCTTCGCGCACTTCCTGCGCGGTGTGCAGGTCCGTGCCGGTCACCGGGACAGGAACGTCGGTCACGGCGGCCTCGCCATACCAGCGGGCGAGGTCGCCGGGGTCGGGAAGCCGCTCGAAGCCACGGCGCCACCGTTCCCCGACGGTCGCGCAGAAGTCCAGGCACAGCCTGCCGGACCGGAAGATGAACCGCAGTTCCTGTTCCGGAAGTTCGCCCTGGGTGTCCTGGGGGGTTGCCTGGAAGTCCACGTCACTAGTATGACTCGTGACGTGGAACGAGCATCTGGTCCGCGTCGCCGCGCTTCTCGCGGAGTGGGGCGCTGACGAGGACCTACAGGCGGCCGGATTGCGCCATGCCTGTTACGAGCTGGCTACGATCAGGCACTGCTCAGGCGGGACGAGCGTGCCGTCCTCCGCTCGCTCGCCGGCAGCGTGGCTGAGTCCCTGGTCTACCCGTATGGCGGTTGTGACCGGGCCGCTGTCTACCCTGTCCTGGCCGAGTCCGGGCCGGTGCCGTTCCGGGACCGGTTCACCGGCCGCGTCCGCAGGCCGCCCGAGCGGTACGTCCGCGCGTTCACCGAGCTGACCGCCGCTAACGAGCTGGACGTGGTGCGGCACAGTCCCGCCATGGCCCGCCAGCATGGCGAGTCGCTGCGGGATTTCTTCGCGAGCGTACGGCTGCGGCTCACCGATGCCGCCTGGCAGGCCTGGAGCATCCAGTCCGCCATTGATCCTGCCGAGAGCCCGGACCAGGGACGGCCCCGTTCCGCCGGTCGTCATCAGCGGCCTGGACCACCTATCTCACCGACTGGGACCAGTGGCACCAGCCTCGTGCCCGCGCGCCTGAACAACCATGGGCGTGTGATCGCGGCTGGTGTCGTCATGGAGCCGGTATTCGTCGGCGTCGGCGTCGGCTGGTGCTGAGCAGTGGCTCGCGATGGCGTCGAGCGTGGTGATGGCATCGCGCAGCGCCGCGACGTCGTGGGTGCGGATGTAGTCGGCGCCCCGCCTGGCCGCGAAGATCTCCGCGGCCAGGCTCGCCGGCCCGGCCAGGGTGATGTCGTCCTTACCGGTGAGCGTGCGCAGGAACGACTTGCGGGACGGGCAGACCAGGACAGGCAGGCCGAAACGCGCCCGCAGGTCGCCGATGCCCGCCAGGGCGGTCAGCGACGGCCCGGGGTTGCTGCCGAGGAAGTAGCCCAGCCCCGGGTCGAGTACGAGCCGGTCCCGGGAAATTCCGGCGGCGCCGAGGGCGGCGAGCCGTGCGGTGAAGAACCGGACGATGCGGTCCGTGATCGTCTTGGGGTCGGTGATCACCCGCGTGGCCGGGCCTGTTCGCTGCACCGAGTGCATCACGACCAGCCGACACCGCGCGTCGGCCAGAGCAGGGTACACCGCGGGATCGGGGAATCCCTGGATGTCATTCAGGTACGCCGCGCCATACGAGATCGCGAAGCACTGGGTGGCGGGCTCGAATGAGTCCACCGAGACGGGTATCCCGTCTGCCGTGAGCTGCTCAAGGGCCGGGGCGAGCCGCCGCTGTTCTTCGGCTGCGGGGACGGGCCGGGAGTCTGGGTGGCTGGCGGCGGCGCCGAGTTCGATGACGTCGGCGCCTGCGGCGCGCAGCGCGCGGGCGTGCCTGATCGCGTCCGACGGGGACAGGTAGCGGCCGCCGTCAGAGAACGAGTCCTCGGTGATGTTGACGATGCCGATGACGCGCGGCCGTCTGGCCGGGAGCAGCGTGGCGGCATTCATAGCTCGATCCCCGGGTAGAGCGGATGCCGGCCGAGCAGGTCTGCGCAGCGCGCGCGGCACTGCCCGGCGACCCGGTCATCGAGGGTGTACTTGGCCTTCGCGGTCGCGGCGGCGGGAGCCGCGGCGTCCAGAGTGGTGGTGATGATGTCGGCGATCTCGTCCATCTCGCCGACCCTGAAGCCAAGCGTGGTCAAAGCGGGGGTGCCGAGCCGGATTCCGGAGGTGTACCAGGCGCCGTTGGGGTCGCGAGGGACGCTGTTGCGGTTGGTCACCACCCCGGCGTCCAGCAGCGCGGCCTCGGCCTGGCGGCCGGTCAGCCCGAAGCTGGCCGCCACGTCCATCAGCACGATGTGGTTGCTGGTGCCGCCGGTGACCAGCCGGGCACCACGGCGCAGCAGGCCCTCGGCCAGCGCCTGGGCGTTGGCGACGATCGCGGCCGCGTAGCCGGCGAACGAGGGCCGTCGAGCTTCGGCGAACGCGATCGCCTTGGCAGCCATCACATGTGGCAGTGGCCCGCCGAGCACCATCGGGCAGCCCTTGTCAGCGAACGGCGCATACTCGCCGGTGCATAGCACGAACCCGCCGCGCGGACCGCGCAGCGACTTGTGCGTGGTCGACGTCACCACCTGCGCGTGCGGTACCGGGTTCAGGTCGCCGGCCAGCACGCTGCCGGCCACCAGACCCGCGAAGTGCGCCATGTCCACCATCAGCGTGGCACCCACCTCGTCCGCTATCTCACGCAGCACCCGGAAATCGGGATTGCGCGGGTAAGCCGAGTAGCCGGCCAGCAGCACCAGCGGCCGGAACTCCCGTGCCCGGGCGGCGATCGCGTCGTAGTCCAGCAGCTCGGTCTCCGGATCGGTGCCGTAACTGGCCTGCTCGAACAGCTTCCCCGAGATGTTCGGCCGGAACCCGTGGGTCAGGTGCCCGCCGGCGTCCAGCGCCATGCCGAGCATGCGCTGCGAATGCAGGTCCCGCCGCAGCCGCTCCCAGTCCGCCGTCATCAGATCGTTGACCTGGCGGACACCGGCGGCCCGCAAGGCAGGTTCTTCCACGCGGCGGGCCAGGATCGCCCAGAACGCGACCAGGTTCGCGTCGATTCCCGAATGCGGCTGCACATAGGCATGCTCCGAGCCGAACAGGGCACGGGCATGCCCGGCCGCAATCTCCTCGACCCGGTCCACCATCTCGCAGCCCGCATACAGCCGACGTCCGATCGTGCCCTCGGCGTACTTGTCCGACAGCCAGTTACCCATCGCCAGCAGCACCGCGGGCGAGGCGTAGTTCTCCGAGGCGATCAGCTTCAGCTGCCGCCGCTGCGACGCCAGTTCCCCGGCGATCGCCGACGCGACATCCGGCTCGGCGGCCGCGATGACCTCCACCGCACTGGCATAAGCAGCGGCAGCCGGGTCGGCAAAGACGGGCGCGTTCATGGGCGTGCTCCTTCAGGCGGCATCAGATACTCGCCCAGGCGCACGGCTATCCCCCGGCCCCGCCGGAAGGGACCGCTCCCCGGTGGTGCTCCACCCAGACGCCAGTCACGGCCCGTCACCACCCTAGTGCGCCCCTTCGGCGCCTGTAAACCCAGACGCGAGGGGAGGGCTATCCGCGACGCGCAGCGACCCCGCAGAGCGGGTCCGGCACCGAGACAGTCCGTCCGCGCGGAACAGCCGGGCAGTCACCGCGGAAGCCGGAGGCAGGGGCGTCCCGGGAGGAATGCCCGCCGCAGTTCCACGCTGCAGTGATGTATCGTCAACGATGTGAGTGCGAGTCCCGGAGATGACCCGCCCGCGCCCGCGGACATGACCGCGGGCGAGCTGATCATGCTGGGCCGCCAGCTCACCAAGATCGGCACCGAGGCAATGCGCGGCCAGGGCGACTCGCAGCTCCCCGCCGGGCTGGGCATGGTGGGCGCCGACGTGTTCGCGCACCCGGCCACCTCGGTCGGCGAGATCGCCGACCGCACCGGGCTGCGGCAGAGCTACGTCTCCGAATCCATCGCCCGGCTGCGCCGGCAGGGAGTCGTGGAAACGAGCGCCGACCCCGCCGACGGGCGCCGCACACTGGTCCGCCTGGTCCCCGGCCACCCGGCCAGGGTGGCCCGCGCCGCCGCCGTCCCCGTCAGCCAGGCGCTGGCCCGCGCGCTCGGCGATCCCGATCCCGGCACGCTCGCCCAGATCACCACGACGCTGGCGGCGCTGGCCCGCCGCCTGCAGCTAGCCGAGCCGGGACCCATCCCGCGCACCCTCACCCGCGGCCCCGGCGACCAGGAGGGGACGCAGGCCGGCAGTGACCGACATTTTCCGCGGCCGACCCGATTATTTCGGGCCGGCCGCTCGGTCATGACCGTTAGGCGGCGTGATAAGGCCGCGTGCCGAGCACAGGAGGTCATGATGTCCCTTCCCGATGTGGTGAGCCGCGAGCAGTGGCTGGAGGCCAGGAAGAAGCTGCTCGCCGTGGAGAAGGAAGAAACCCGCAGGCACGACGCGCTCAACGCCGAGCGGCGGCGGCTGCCCATGGTCAGGATCGAGAAGGACTACCAGCTGGAAGGGCCGGACGGCACCGTGCCGCTGACCGGACTGTTCGGTGACAGCCGCCAGCTGATCGTGCAGCACGTCATGTTCGGCCCCGACTGGGAGGCGGCGTGCCCGGGCTGCACGGCCGGCGTCGACGAGATGTCCGACGGGGTCCTTGCGCATCTGCGCTCCCGCGACACGGCCTTTGCCCTGGTGTCCCGGGCACCATGGCCAAAGCTCCGGAAATACCAGGAGAGCAGGGGCTGGACGGTCCCCTGGTATTCCTCCTACGGCAGCGACTTCAACTACGACTTCCGTGCCACCGTGGACAAGTCGCAGCAGGAGTACAACTACCGCAACCGGCCGGACCTGCTCGACGAGGGTGAGACTTCGACGGAAGTCCCAGGCCTGAGCTGCTTCCTACGTGACGGCGGCGAGATCTTCCACACCTACTCAACCTGGGCGCGGGGCACCGACATCCTCGGCAGCGCCTACTCGTTGCTCGACCTGACGGCCATGGGCAGGCAGGAGGACTGGGAGGAACCCAAAGGCCGCGCACCGCGCGTACACGGCGCCGACCCGACCTTCACCGACTAAGGCGGACTACCGGGGCCGGAGAACATCCGGCGCCAGGCCGCCCGCAACGCCCTCCTGCGGCTCCTCCCCGCCGGACCCACCTTCAAAGCCGGCGCCCGGATGACGCGCTGGACGCCGCCAGGCGGGGACTCCGTCGGCCGCGGCTGACGAGATGCGACTCGGTAAGGTATGCACCAGCTGAGCATGGAGGCCGCGTGGACGCTGAACCGGTGGGCGGGCTCGCACCGTGACCGTGGTCCCGGAGCTGTTACGCTGATCTAGTTAACGGTTACTAACCAAGGATTTGCGATGAGCGTCCTAGAACTTGGCCTCCCGGCGCGCGTCCCGGCAACGGAACCGGCGCCGGGATCGCTGCCGCGGCGTGTCACGATCTGGGAGGTCGGCCCGCGGGACGGGCTGCAGAACGAGAAGACCGCGATCGGCCTCGACACCAAGCTGGAGTTCCTCGGCCGCCTGGCCGACGCCGGCCTGCGCGTCATCGAGACGACCAGCTTCGTGCACCCGCGGTGGGTGCCGCAGCTCGCCGACGCCGACGAGCTGCTGGCCAGGCTGGACCGCCGGCCCGGCATCGACTACCCGGTGCTTGTGCCGAACGAGCGCGGCCTGGACCGGGCGCTTGCCGCCGGCGTGACGTCCATCGCCATCTTCGCAAGCGCCACCGAGACGTTCGCGCAGCGCAACCTCAACCGCTCGTTCGGCGCCCAGTTCGCGATGTTCGACCCGGTGGTGCGCCGCGCCCGCGACGCGGGGCTGACCGTGCGCGGGTACCTGTCGATGTGCTTCGGCGACCCGTGGGAGGGCGTGGTCCCGGCGGGGCAGGTGGTCGCCGCGGGCAAGCGCCTGCTCGAGATGGGCTGCACTCAGCTCTGTCTCGGCGACACGATCGGCGTGGCCACGCCCGGCCAGGTGACGGCGCTGCTCGGCGCGCTCGCCGACGCGGGGATCGGCGCCGGAACGCTGGGGGTGCACTTCCACGACACCTACGGCCAGGCGCTGGCGAACACGCTGGCCGCGCTGCAATCCGGCGTGTCCGTTGTGGACTCGTCGGCGGGCGGGCTCGGCGGCTGCCCGTACGCCGAGTCGGCCACCGGGAACCTGGCCACCGAGGACCTGGTCTGGATGCTGGACGGGCTCGGCATCGAGCACGGCGTCGACCTCGGCTCGCTGGCAGCCACCAGCGTGTGGCTGGCCGGCCAGCTCGGCCGCCCCAGCTCGTCCCGGGTGGTCACCGCCCTGGCCGGCTAGCCGTTGAAAGTATCGGGGATCATCCCCTCGCTGACTGGCCAAGCGACGACGGGTTCCGGTCATCGCCCGGCCCGTCCGCGGCGCCCTGCGGGGACTTCCCGGCGCCCCGGTCCGCGAACAGGATGTAGTGGATAATCAGGAAGCGCGCCAGGAACGTGAGGCAGTTAGCCACGCCGGCGACCCCGTTGACGATCGCTGCACGCCTGACACCGACAGCGCCCATCGAGCTAGCCCAGACGCCCCCGTAGTGGGCGGCCAGGGCAAGCACGATCCAGGCGCCGATGGACACCAGCCAGAATGGCACGACCTCGGTTAGCACGGCCTGCCTGCCTTTGCGTTCCCAGGCCCACAGGCTCAGGACATAACTCACGCCAGCGCCGAGGACTGCCCCGATGAAGCCGGAGACGCCCGCGCTCAGGTGCGCAAGGACAAGCACGAACAGCACAATCTGAGTGGTGGCAAACGACGCGAACGCCACCGGCAAGAACCGGGCGAACCGCCTGCCCGTCTGGCCGCGGAGCCATCGTCTCAGCGGCGTAGGGAGCGGCTTCAGCAAAGCTGCGACGATCTGGGACGTGGGCATCATAGGCGTCCTAGGGCTGCGAGACGTTCCGGCCATCTCGCCGCAGGCTACCCTATGGGAGCGCGTCGAGAATCCCGAAGCCCCTAGGGCCGGGCGGGACCGAATGGTGACGGCCGGCCGGCTAACCCGGGGCGCCGGCCGCAAGCAGCGCGGCGCGGGCCATCGTGCACAGCAGGTCCGCCATCGCCTCGGCCCCGAGTTCGGCGGTCCCGCTCTTGCCGATCACCTGCGGGGTGGAGTTGAGCAGCCCGATCGCCGCGTGCGCGGCCGCGCGCAGCCGCGCCTGCGGCGCGCCGGGCAGGACCTCGCTCAGCACCGTGACCCATTCCTCCACGTACAGCCGCTGCAGCCGCCGGATCTGGCGGCGGGCCGGGGCAGGCACGTTGCCGAGTTCCCTGCCGTGCACGGTGATCAGGGCCGGCTGGCTGAGCGAGAACTCGACGTGCCAGCGGAGCAGGGCGTCCAGCGCGGCGACGCCGTCCGGCGCGGCGACGACCCGGCGGCCGCCCTCATCGTGCAGCGACTGGCTGATGCGCAGCAGCATCTGCGCCAGCACGTCTTCCTTGCTCGCGAAGTGCCGGTAGATGCCCGGGCCCGACATGCCGACGGCCGCCCCAATGTCGTCGATGGACACGCCGTGGTACCCGCGGTCGGCGAACAGGTGCGCCGCCGCGTCGAGGATCTCCTCGCGCCGGGTCCCGTTCCGTGCGCGAGGCACCGGACGAGTTTCGGTGCCGCTCACCATCTTCCCATGCTAGACGTGATTGTTAGTCTTCGTTAACCTGAGCATACGAATGTAGGTGTACTTTGTTAATAGATCCTAACTACGGGCGTCGGATGAGGCGAGGCGCGGGTGAGGCTAGACGCGGGTGCGGCCATGGTTACGGAGGCACCGCTATTCGGCGAGCCGTTGCGCAGCCACGCGGACACCGGAAGCGAGGAGTTCCGCCGCAACCA
>Ga0335075_10011875_pt1 | contig 13165 bp, 10 predicted proteins | sample Lox_Sample_24_FD_206723 | JGI IMG/M metagenome (GOLD analysis project Ga0335075, IMG submission 206723) | Soil microbial communities from Loxahatchee National Wildlife Refuge, Florida, United States - Lox_Sample_2.4 | ecosystem: Environmental > Terrestrial > Soil > Wetlands | place: USA... | reverse complement strand
AAATGCCGCGCTCGATATACGACAGTGTGTCGTGTTGTCCCTTTGGATAGTCGAGATTGACGCCCATACCCATACGAATGGCGCCCCGCGTTCCCTCCCACTGGACAAAGCTGCGTTGAGAAGACCGTGCAATATCATGCCCGTGCTGGGTGGCGACGAAGACACGCTTGTCGTCACCATAATCGAGAACGATGACCGACTTCGTTGGTGCCAGTTGAGGACTCTCCGGGTGCCTCACTGTCTTTGCAAAAATGCCCCGTGGAACACCAAGCCAGGAGCGGATAAGGTCAAGGTAGTGGATGCTGTGATAGAGAATCTCGAGCCTCGGTGCCCTGGCCAGAAAGGCCCACAGATGCCAGGGCGTATAAGTCCGCACCTGGACCTCGATGTCATGCAACTCGCCAAGTACGCCATTGGATGCGAGAGCCTTGGCGCCAAGGTGATTCGGGGAATATCGAAGCTGAAAGTTTATCGCCGCGGTGAAGTTCCGCTGGTGACACAACTCTCGAATCAAGCGGGCCTCTTCCAGTGTTTCCCCCATTGGCTTCTGCATTAGCACCGAAGCTCCCCTTGGCAGCAAGGGAAGTACGTTGAGCAACTGAGACGCGGGAACAGCGATGTCGAAGACAGCGTCGGATGGGGCAAATTGCGCTGCTGCGGTCACTGAGTCGAAGCTGTGTGAAATATTGTGCTGTGAAGCCAGTAACGCAGCCTTCCCTTGTTCAATGTCCGCTATCGCAAGCACAGGCAGGCCCGACTTCTTATATGCGGGCAGGTGGGCCGCCTGCACGACCCCACCGGCTCCCACAATCAAGATCGGTCGCGGAGATCTCGGAAGCGGAGGCTTTACCGATGAAGCCGCTTCCCTGAGAATCGCATCGCGTGAGGCAGCAGCGTGTGACATTTCACATCTCTTGTCTTCAGTATTGGTCGCACTCTGTTGAAGTGGAAGATACCAGCTTAGAGTTGTGCACAATCGTCTGTATCAGGTTTCAGCATCGCCAGAGTGAACACTGAACCACGGCCAGGCTGACTTGTAACGCCTATCGATCCTCCGTGTGCCTCGACAATAGCTCGACTAATTGCAAGACCCATACCCGTACCCGAGGTTCCTAGGGCCTGTGAGCGGCCTCGATAGAAGCGTTCAAAGATAAGCGTCTGCTCGGATAGATCAATTCCGGCGCCGTGGTCTGAAATAGAAAGCAATACCTTATTCCCTGATTCCTCGGCGGAAATGGTTATTGGCGAACCTGGCTTCGAGTACTTCGCGGCATTCTCAAGTAGATTGCTGACTACCTTCTCCATCATCGCGGCATCGGCCCTCATGCATAGATTGTTTGGCACTTCTATCCGCAGTTCATGTTGATCCTCAACCCAGGAATAAGTCTTGAGCGCAGCATTGATAACGGAGCGCACATTCACCGGTCCAAAATGCATCTGCACCTGCTGTGCATCAAGCTGTGCCATTTCGACTGCTTCCGAAACCAGGCGATTTAATCTGTCGCTCTCTTCGTCGATAATAGTCAGCAATTCATGGGACTCTTCCTGTTTTATCTGTCCATCGAGTAGAGCGGTCGCCGCGCCCTTGATCGATGTAAGGGGAGTTCGCAACTCATGAGTAATTGAGTCGAGGATGAGGGTGCGAAGACGTTCACTCTCTCTCGCGGCCTCGTTTCTTGCGATGTTTTCAACCGCCTGGGAGCGGTCAATCGAAATCGAGATCAGGCCGCCTATGGCCTCGGCAGTGACCGGCGAAAGAACGGCGCCGTGGATAATCACCAATCCCTTCGGCCGGACACCTGTATGAATCGGGATTTGTAGCTCATCTCCATCTGCCATAACTGCACCGAGTGAAGTGGCGAGTTGATGAAGGTGGGGAAGCTCAATCTCAGAAACCCTCCGGGTACCCGCTTGGTAGAGCCGCTCGCCATCCAGTAGATAGAGGAGTGTCGAGGTTGCCCCAGTGACGCTTGCGACTGCCGCGGGAATTGACGTGACAAGATCGGACACACTTTCGGTCTCGAGCAGCTCGCGGCTAAGACGAAATAGAGCCTCCACCTCACGCTGGCGAGCCCGTGCGTCACTCGCCTCATCGCGAGCCCGCTCCGAGAGACGACTCGCGATAATCGCGGTGACAAGAAAGGCAAAGAGCGCGAGCCAATTCTGTGGGTCGGCGATGGTAAAGGTTCCAACCGGAGGTAAAAAGAAAAAGTTATATAACGCCGTTGCCGCGATCGAAATGACCACGGCATATCGCAGGCCCCACTCTGCGGCGAGCAGAAGGATAAACAGCAGCAAGGTCAGGGCAACTGTAGTCGGATTGACGTGAAGCCAACGGCGATAGGCGAGTACAATTCCGGCGAGAGCAGAAAATGCCAACGTCCATCTGGTGACCGCAATTGTGCGGCGTGAGTTCATGAGGAGCATTGTACGGCGTGGTGGAGACTAAGAAATCACCGGAGGACTGGCTGCAAAGCAGCGAAACAGAGAAGAAAAATGGGCGATTTAAGGTGTTTCTCGGGTATGCGCCCGGGGTTGGGAAGACCTTCAGCATGCTCAGTGAAGGTATACGTCGCCGCAGCCGTGGCGAAGACGTTGTCATCGGAATTGTAGAGACCCACGGCCGTAGCGGCACCGCTGAACTGGCCGCGAAGCTTGAGCAGGTCCCGCGACGGGAGATCAATTACAAGGGAACGCTGTTTACCGAGATGGATGTCGATGCCATCCTCGCACGCATGCCCCAGGTAGCTCTCATTGACGAACTCGCACACACAAACATTGAGGGCAGCCGGTTTCAAAAACGTTATGAGGATGTTCTCTATCTCCTCGAGAACAAGATCGACGTGTTGAGCACAATCAATATTCAGCACGTTGAAAGCCTTGCGCCGCGTATTCAGTCCTTGACTGGCATCCCCGTCCGGGAACTGCTGCCCGATTGGGTGCTTGACCGAGCGGACGAAATCGTCATCAGCGACCTCACGCCTGAAGCGTTGGTCACACGAATGCGGCGCGGCGACATCTACCCGATGGAACGTGTGGAGCGCTCGCTCTCGAATTTCTTCCGTCTCGGAAACCTGATCGCATTGCGAGAAATGGCGCTGCAGCGCGTCACCCGAGCAGTTGATCGTAATCTGGATGACTACGTCAGGCGGAAGAAGCTTGGGGCACATTGGACCGTTGCCGAAAAGGTTGCCGTCTGTATTAGCTCGAGCCCTCAAGCCCGAGACCTGATTGCGCGAGGAGCACGTCTCGCGGAAGCGCTCGGGGCGGAACTCTATGTCCTCCACGTTTCAAGTAATCGCGACGAGTCGCCGGAGAGGAAGCGCACTCTAGAATCAAGTCTGCAGTTTGCCAGGAACCTCGGCGCTCACGTGGTCCCGCTTTCTGGCGGCGACACGGCTCACGCGACCGCCACCTTCGTACGAGACAACCGAATAACCCAGGCCATTGTCGGACGATCTGCCGTGCATGGATTGCGCAGCTATCTCTACTACCTTGCGATTCAAAAGTTCATGTCAGAGGCGCCTCATGTCGACCTGCACATCGTCACTCAGGAGAGGCATTGAAACGCATACTCGTAGTCGATGATGAGCGTCAGATTACTCGCATGCTCCGTGCCTCCTTGCAAAGCAGCGGCTATGACGTTTTGACCGCCGGCAATGGCGTCGAAGCACTTGAAAAATATCAATCAGGCAGGCCTGACCTGATCATCACCGACTTGGCGATGCCCGAAATGAACGGTCTCGAGCTCACTCAGGCCGTACGTCGATTGGATCAGACCCCCATTATTGTCCTCAGCGTTCGTAACACGGATACGATGAAGGTTAAGGCGCTCGACGAAGGTGCCGACGACTACCTGACCAAACCGTTTAGCATGCCCGAACTTCTCGCCCGGATACGAACCCAATTTCGCCGCACTGTCACTCAAGAGCCACAGCCAACGCGCTTCGAAGTCGGGGACTTTGTTATTGATTCTGACGCGCACACGGTTTCGGTCCGTGGGCAGACCCTCCATCTCACACCCAAAGAGTTCGAGTTGATGCTGCTCTTTGCTCGGTCGCCCGGACGTGTTCTCACTCACAAGGTCCTGCTCCGAGCTATTTGGGGTCCTGCCGGTGATGATCAGCCGGAATACCTGAGGGTCCTGATCGCAGGCCTCCGAAAGAAAGTCGAACGAAACAACGGACCGAAGTACATCCTCAGCGAGCCTTGGATTGGGTATAGATTTCAACCGGACTCAACGGACGAACTTACGAACTCTTAACGATTCTCATACTGAATTTCTATTGAGACTGAGCTTGTAATACAGACGGTTCGTTATGTTCAGTCTTCGTAAGTCAGTTTGTCCTCTTTTGCTCCTCTCCGCGCTGTCTATTTCATCAAGTTCATCAAGCGCAACGGCACAAGCCATAGTTTCAGAGCCAAGCCAACCTACCGTCCAGCAACTCCAGCGCGAAATCGATGAGCTGCGCGCGGAGATTCGCGATCTAAAAGCGAATCGAGTGACGCCGGCAGATCGGGCGGATAATCTGGATCGGCCGGCGCCAAAATCTGTTGCAGGATCACCTGAAGGATCGCCGCCACAGCCCATCGCCGAATCTTTTGTCGATCCGCCGTCGCCTCCGGTCGGTGCGTTGCTTCGATCGACGTCTGCGTCCAGTGAGCGGCCTGCTCCTGTCATCGTAGATAATCAGACACCCTTTGCCTTTGCAGATTTCACGTGGCTGAATGGAAATCCACGGACAGAGACCCCCGCATTCGACTCCAAGTTTTTCACGCCCGAGATTCGCAGCGACGTTAACTACACCTACGACTTCAGGCACCCGCAAGACGACACAATCAGCGGGTCCAGTGAGATCTTCCGTTCCAATGAGGTCCAACTCACGCAACTGGGCGTAGGTGGAGATTTCCACTTCGACAATGTTCGCGCACGCCTCATGACGCAGTTCGGGATGTACTCACAAACGACGCCCCGAAACGATGCCTCGCCCGCTCGTGGTCAGTGGAACCTCGCCGATGCGTATCGCTACCTCTCCGAGGCCTACGGAGGCTATCACTTCGATGTACAACACGGCATCAACGTCGATGCCGGCATCTTCATGTCCTACGTTGGCCTCTTCTCCTACTACCAATTTGACAACTGGGCCTATCAGCCCTCCTACGTCTCTTCCAACACTCCGTGGTTCTTCAACGGCGTGCGCATCCAGTGGTTCCCAACCAACAAGCTCAAGATCGAGCCGTGGTTCGTGAACGGTTGGCAGTCGTACGGACGATTCAACAATCGCCCCGGCATCGGTGGTCAGATTCTGTACAGGCCAAATGGGAGCTGGTCGATCTTGGGAAATCAATATGCGCTTGGTCGCGACGATCTGGGTATCCCGAATCGCACTCGTTTCCATACCGACGACAGCGTTGAGTACAAATACATGGACCGCGCGGACTCCAGGTATGTAAGCAAAGCCGCCGCAACCCTCACCGGCGATCTTGGATGCGAGACAGGGGGCGGGGTGAGTTGCTTTGGAAATGGCAAGAACGGCCCTAAGCAAAGCTTCGTAGGCTTCATGGCCTATAACCGCTTCTGGTTCGACCGCAATCTTTATGCCCTGACTCTAGGAGGTGGCCGGATCAACAACCCAGGACGGTATCTTGTACTCTTGCCGCCAATCAACGGAGCAACGGCAGCCTCAGGCACGCCCTACTTTACCGAAAATCCCGGCGATCCCTTCAAGGCCTACGATGCGTCAGCTACGGCGGATTGGATGCCGAGCCAGTACATCACATGGCGAATTGAGTACAACTATCGCGCTGCAAGCGTTCCTTACTTTAGTGGTCCTGGAGGTGTAACGCCACCCGGCGGTAACACGGGCACTCCAGGGTCCGTTGTGTCCGGATGGGCACCTGATCTCAGGCGGAGTGAACAACGTACTACGGCCGCGATCCTTGTCAAATTCTAGTTACCCCAGAGGGGATATATGCCTGATTTGATTTCGGCAGCCACGTTATTGGCAATGTTTGTTTTGGCAATTCTTTATGTTCACAGTTGCGATCGCTTGAAGGGAGCGAATTGAATGTTTCTTAACGTTATCTTGCTGCTCCTCTCGGCATCCCTGCTTGTCTATCTGGTTTTCGCACTCTTGCGTCCGGAGAAATTCTGATGTCCTTAAACGGCTGGCTGCAAATTGTCATTTTCATGGCAATCATACTTCTGCTTGCGAATCCAGTTGGAGGTTACATGGCGGCCGTATTTGAACGCCGCAAGACCTTTTTGGATCCGCTCCTGGTTCCATGTGAACGCTTGCTCTACCGTCTCACGGGGATCAATTCGGAGCAGGAGATGCGCTGGACAGAGTATGCGATTTGCATGCTGATATTCAGCGCAGCCACGTTAGTCCTAACCTATGGAGTCGAGCGGCTTCAACATTTCCTGCCATTAAATCCGCAACATCTGCCCGGAGTTGAACCTGCCCTCGCGCTGAATACAGCCATATCATTTACGACCAATACAAACTGGCAGGCCTACACGCCGGAAACAACCATGAGCTATCTGACACAGATGCTCGGACTGGCTACTCACAATTTTTGGTCCGCAGCCGTCGGAATATCGATGGCGGTCGCTTTCGTTCGCGGAATTGCCCGGCGCGAGGCGAAGACCCTCGGAAATTTCTGGGTGGATATAACGCGCGCGACCCTCTGGGTGCTTGTTCCAGTTTCAATCATCCTTGCAATTGCATTGGTGTCGCAGGGAGTCGTGCAGAACTTTCGGCCGTATGACACCGCAAAGATCGTCGATCCGCAGAATGTTGTGGGATCGGATGGCAAGACCACGTCAATTACAACGCAGACAATCGCTCAAGGGCCAGTCGCATCGCAAGAAGCCATCAAGATGCTAGGAACAAATGGAGGAGGGTTCTTCAACGCCAACAGTGCCCATCCTTTCGAGAATCCAACCCCGCTATCTAACCTTATCGAGATGATTGCCATCTTCGTGATTCCAGCTGGCCTCGCGATCATGCTAGGCAAGATGACGGGCAGTCCGAAACATGGTTGGGCTGTGCTCTCTGCCATGGTGATCCTTTGGTTTGCCGGAGTAGCCACCTGCTATTGGGCAGAATCGCAGCCGAACCCGCTCTTTCATGGAGTAGATCAGCGCCTCTCCATGACGCAGTCTGGTGGCAACATGGAGGGCAAAGAGGTCAGGTTTGGCATCGCCAACTCGGCCCTCTTTGCGACCGTTACTACCGACGCCAGTTGCGGTGCGGTCAATTCGATGCACGACAGTTTCATGCCGCTCGGAGGAATGGTCCCCTTGGCGAACATACTCCTCGGCGAGATTGTTTTCGGAGGGGTGGGATCGGGACTCTACGGAATGCTGGTTTTCGTAGTGCTGTCGGTATTTATTGCAGGGCTGATGGTCGGGCGCACGCCCGAGTATCTCGGGAAGAAGATTGAGGCTTATGACGTGCAAATGTCGATGTTGTATCTTCTTATCTTTCCACTCATCATTTTGGGATTTGCGGCAGTTGCAGTTCTCATGCCGAATATTGGCCTGGGTAGTCTTGCAAATCATGGACCGCACGGTCTCAGCGAGATTCTATATGCCTATACATCGGCAACTGGGAATAATGGTTCAGCCTTTGCCGGCCTGAACGCGAATACACACTGGTACAACTATTCGCTCGGTATAGCCATGTTCTTTGGTCGCTTCATGATGGCAATTCCTATGCTGGCAATTGCAGGCAATCTGGCGAAGAAGAAGATTGTGCCTGCCTCCGCAGGAACTTTCCCTGTTACAACTCCGTTGTTCACAGTACTGCTTACAAATGTAATCGTGATTGTAGGTGCACTGACATTCTTCCCCGCGCTTTCCCTGGCGCCAATTCTTGAACACCTTTTACTTCGCAGCGGCGCTGCATTTTGAGGAAGCCGAGGAACCGTGATGTCAACACACGCACAGCGTCGCTCACTATTTGATGGAAAAATCGTCCGCCGTGCCTTGCTGGACGCCATCGTGAAACTTAATCCCCGCATCATGTGGCGGAATCCTGTCATGTTCGTTGTCGAAATTGGGAGTGTGCTCACGACAGCGTTATTTATTGCAGATCTGGTAACACATAGTGGCCATCTCGGTTTCAATTGTCAGATCATGCTTTGGCTTTGGTTCACTGTGCTTTTCGCCAATTTTGCTGAGGCAATGGCTGAAGGCCGCGGAAAGGCGCAGGCTGACGCTCTTCGTCTGGCGAAGTCTGAAACGACCGCATATCGGATCACCAAATCTGGCGTGCAGGAAGTCCCGAGCTCGCAATTGCGCGTGGGAGATATCGTTCGTGTATCCGCCAATCAGATGATTCCTGGTGACGGCGAGGTGATTGAGGGGGTGGCTGCAGTCGACGAGTCTGCCATTACCGGCGAATCTGCACCGGTAATTCGAGAGGCGGGCGGAGATCGCTCGGCTGTTACCGGAGGTACCCGGGTTCTCTCCGATATCATCACGGTCCGGATTACGTCGAACCCCGGCGAGACCTTTCTGGATCGTATGATTGCCCTCGTTGAGGGCGCCGAGCGACAGAAGACACCGAACGAAATAGCCCTGAATATCCTGCTGGCCGGGTTAACGATCATCTTTCTGCTTGCGGTAGTGACGTTGCAGCCTTTTGCAATTTACTCTCACGCACCTCAAACAGTCTTTGTCTTGATTTCGCTTCTGGTGTGCCTCATCCCTACGACGATTGGTGGCCTGTTATCTGCAATTGGCATTGCCGGTATGGATCGCCTCGTACAGCACAATGTCCTCGCGACATCTGGCCGAGCCGTGGAGGCCGCCGGCGACGTCAACACACTCTTGCTCGACAAGACGGGCACGATCACCCTGGGTAACCGTCAGGCGTCGGAGTTCTTGCCGGCTCCTGGCGTCAATGAAAGAGCCTTCGCCGACGCGGCTCAATTGTCATCTCTCGCCGATGAAACTCCCGAAGGTCGCTCAATCGTGGTGCTCGCTAAGGAGAAGTACAACCTCCGTGCTCGTGAACTGGCACACGTCAACGCCGAGTTCATACCATTTTCTGCGGTCACACGTATGAGTGGGGTCGAAGTCGATGGCCGGAGCATACGCAAGGGTGCAGTAGACGCGATCACCCGGTACCTCCAGGAACATGGGTCACAAATCCCGAGCGAGGTACGCGAAAGCGTAAACCGAATTGCGACGAATGGCGGTACGCCGTTAGTGGTCGCCGAAAACGGCAGAGCACTTGGTGTCATCCATCTGAAGGACGTTGTTAAGGGTGGTATGCGCGAGCGCTTTGATCACCTGCGTGCGATGGGCATTCGTACGATCATGATTACTGGCGACAACCCTCTAACTGCCGCCGCAATTGCCCGCGAAGCTGGTGTCGATGATTTTCTTGCCGAAGCTAAGCCCAAAGACAAGATGGATCTGATTAAGCGCGAACAAGGTAATGGAAAACTTGTTGCGATGACCGGCGACGGAACGAACGACGCTCCCGCGCTGGCCCAGGCAGATGTCGGGTTAGCTATGAATTCGGGCACGCAGGCGGCCAAAGAAGCGGGAAATATGGTTGACCTGGACTCGAATCCAACCAAGCTGATTGAGGTAGTGGCAATTGGCAAACAACTGTTGATGACGAGGGGCGCACTTACGACGTTTTCGATTGCGAACGACGTCGCTAAGTACTTTGCCATCATTCCTGCGATGTTCGCCGGCGTATTTCCGGTGCTTAATGCACTGAATATTATGCATTTGCATAGCGGGCAATCAGCCATTCTGTCGGCCGTAATATTCAACGCGTTGATCATTATTGCGCTTATTCCCCTGGCGTTGCGAGGCGTCGCTTATAAGCCAATGTCTGCTGCCGCTATGTTGCGGCGAAACCTGATCGTCTACGGAATCGGCGGGATCCTTGTACCTTTCGTAGGAATCAAAATGATTGACGTGCTGATAACTGCATTGCATTTGGCATAAGGAGCGAGAGAAGATGAAAAAGCATCTAATAACTGCGTGCTTGTACACGCTTGTTACCTCTCTTGTATTGGGAATTGCTTATCCATTGTTGATCAGCGCTATTTCGCGCGTGGCCTTTCGCGACAAGGCTAACGGCGAACTGATAGTGAAGAACGGCGACATCATTGGTTCGCGCCTCATTGGCCAGCCATTTACAGGTGAAGGTTACTTTCACAGTCGGCCGTCTGCGGCGGGTATGGGTTATGACGCTTCTGCTTCTTCTGGGTCGAACCTCGCTCCCACAAGCAAAGCACTCCTGGATCGTGTGGAGGCAAGCGTGGCTGTGGAGAGGGCGGGGTCGGCGGTACCTGTAGATCTGGTGACAGCGTCAGCATCGGGCCTTGATCCTGATATCACCCCGGCTGCCGCACTCTATCAGGTCTCGCGAGTCGCTCGTGAAAGGCACCTTCCTGAGGAGGCTGTTCGCGAATTGGTACTCAATCACATCACGCCCAGGCAGTTCGGCTTACTAGGTGAGCCACGAGTCAACGTCTTGGAGCTAAACCTGTCGTTGCTTTCCCTTCATGCAACCCCTTAGTGAAGATCGTTAGAACGAATCTCGAACCCGTCGTCTGAAAGGAGGTGTCCAGCCGCTGCGCAGGAGCTCTACCAGGCTCTCGACCACCGCGGTCCCTTCGAATCCTCCCGGAGGCGCGCGTCATCTCCCGCATTTCGTTCCAGAAGCCGTCCGAACAACCAGATCAGGTCCGACAGCCGGTTCAGATAGGCCAGCACCTCGGGTTGCACCTCTTCCCCGCACTCCGCTAATCGGACAACACAACGTTCCGCACGCCGGCACACCGTGCGTGCCACCTCAAACGCTGCGGAGGGCACTTGCGCCCCCGGCAATGTCCAATCCGAAAGGATGCCGTCAATCGCCTCAATTCGATATACCTCCGCCGTCAGATTGTCTACGTCCACGGAACTCAGTCCGGCCGCGCCTTTGCGGCTCTCCGCTGGCGTAGCCAGCGATGCGCCAACACTGAACAAGGTCCGCTGAATGTGCTCCGTAGCGGCGCGAATCGATTCGTCTGGGCAGAGGCTCCGCGCCAGTCCAAGCGCTGCGTTCAGCTCGTCGACCGTGCCGTAGGCTTCCACCCGTGCATCCGCCTTGGATACCCGCGAACCCCCGACGAGGCCTGTCTGCCCGTTATCTCCACGCTTCGTGGCGATGCCCATTGATCTCTCCTACCCCTGTTCCCCCATGGTACTTGTCACCCACTTGGTCTCCCAGCCCGTCATATCAAGAGTACCCTTGCAACTAGGAGCAACTACTTGCCCACACAGTCGCGAAACACACGCCAGAAGACAGCAATCCGTGAGGCATTTCAGCGGGCTGACCGGCCGCTTTCACCTGAGGAGGTGCTGAACGCAGCGCAGACTGAGGTAGAAGGTCTGAGCATCGCTACCGTATATCGCAATATTGGCTCGTTACTGGAGAACGATTGGCTCACAACCGTCTCCATGCCCGGTGAAACCCTTCGGTACGAGGTTGCCGGCAAGGCCCATCATCATCACTTCCGCTGCAACGGCTGTGGGAAGGTCTTTGAGCTCCAGGGCTGCGAGCTCAACTCCCACCCCAAGCTCCCGCGCGGTTTCCGTGTCACTGGCCATGAGTTCTTTCTCTTCGGCCGTTGCGCAGAGTGTCTCTGAGTTCCAAACACTTGCCTACGACGCAAGACGTGTAGCAACCAAGATCAGCAAGGCGCCGCCTGCGACCGCCATCGCCAGGGGAACGCGAGGTGTGTGGTCCACCCGTAACTGCGGCAGTAGCTCGTCGGCGATCATATGCAAAAAGAAACCAGCAGTGATGGCCAGCAGCGCTGCTGAACCGGCCGTCGAGAGCGGCAGCCATGCCGTCAACAAACCTCCGGCCAGCGGCGCCAGGCAATCCGCTGCCAGCAGCAGATAATCGAAGCGCTCCGGCTTGTGTCCTCGAGTGCTCAGCAAAATCGTGTTGACCCCATCTCCGATATCGTGCGCCGCAATTCCCGCGGCAACGATATATCCCGCCGGACGCGAAGCAGCATACGACAACCCAATCGCCATGCCGTCGCGGAAGCTGTGCGCGATCAGCAACCCGCTGCCCAGCCGGCCCCACGCGCGCGGAGAACTCCTCAGGTTCAGCCGCGCACTCCATGTGTCGAAAAGGTTCTGCAGCAGTAGAAAGGTGAGAAACGAGATCAGCACCAGCCCAAAGATCCGGCTCACCTCTCCCCCGGCCAGTCTCTGCAAAGTCACCGCCTCCGGCAATAGATCCAACAAGGCCGCGCCCAGCAGCAACCCCGTACTCAGCGCAATCAACATCCCCAACGACGATCGGAGACGCAGCGCGAGCATCCCTCCCAGAAGGGTTGAGATAACCGGCACAATGAGAAGGGAAATCGGCAAAAGAAATCTTCCAGTTCTAATGATATTACATTCGCAATAACGCTGCACTGCGCGAAACCTCAGCCGAGATGGCCACCGTTGTCCAGCGTCGCGCGATCTAACAGATTCGCAAATACTTGGATGAGACCGGTCGCAGATTGGAAACACAAAACGCGACGCGGCCGCCCGCCCTTCTGCGGCAAATTCTCTATGATTGTTCTGAATTCAACCCTTAGGCTGCGTGTTCTGTCAGGCCCGGTTCAACGTTGACCTTCGGCTGAGCCTCCGGACGGCGGCCAAGCAGCATTCTATACATCGCCTCATACCCATCTGCCATGCGCCCTGCGGTCAACTCTCTTGCCCTTGCTAACGACCGTTGTTGAGCCTGTGCGAGGCGATGTTCATCGCGGTTCAATTGCTGCAGCAGCATCGAGAGCGACCGCGGGCCGTCGAAGTACAGCGCTCCGTCCCCCCATATCTCCCGCGCCGGTGCAATGTCATTCGCGACAACCGCACAACCGCACAGAGCCGCTTCCAGCGATGCAATCCCGAACGGCTCGTAGATCGGTGTCGCGAGATAGATGCTGCTGCGTGCCAGCAGCGCCAGCAGCGACGCCTCCGGAATCGCGCCCAGCAGGATCGCGTGGCCAATCTGCCGCGGAGCCATCTGGCCTCCGCATTGCCTCTCTCCGGCAACATAGATCGGGATCGGTGCGTTCACATCGCGCAGCATCTCGATGTTGGTCGCCTCGTCCCACAGCCGGCCCGAGGTTACCGCTT
>Ga0335075_10011874_pt1 | contig 13165 bp, 10 predicted proteins | sample Lox_Sample_24_FD_206723 | JGI IMG/M metagenome (GOLD analysis project Ga0335075, IMG submission 206723) | Soil microbial communities from Loxahatchee National Wildlife Refuge, Florida, United States - Lox_Sample_2.4 | ecosystem: Environmental > Terrestrial > Soil > Wetlands | place: USA... | reverse complement strand
GGCGAGCGCCGCCGCGAGATATTCGCGCGGCGTCTGCCACGGATAACGCCGGTGGGCGACCGCTGCGATGGCGCCTTCACAGCGCCGGTAGCAGGCGATCACGGCACGCCGCGGATCGCGTTCGTCAGCGAGCTCGGCGAGTCCGGCGTCGGCGGCTGCGGCTGCGGCGATCGCGGCGGCGAGGCTTCCCCGCCGGCGCGGCCGACGGCCAAAGCCAATAAGCTGCCACCTCGTCTCCGCCGCCATCCAGGCCGCGAAGGCGAGTGCCGCGAGTGTGAGCGTAGCGGTACCGAGGATGAGCACGAGATCCGCCGCCTTCATCCCAACCCGCGCTGGCGAAGGTGGGGCGGACGGGCTCGGCCGGAAAGGGGAGAAGGATTGGAACGAAGGTGCCGCGCCACCGGCGGAGGAGGTGCTCCGATCAAGCGCATGCAGGACGAAGACCGTGCCAGCGGCGCCGATCAGAAGCAGCGCGAGAAGTGCGAGCCCGACCACCCAGCCGCCTTTCGGGCGTGGTGGCGGCTCCTGCACGAAGTCCTCCGGATCCTTGCGGCGTGGCGCCGGCAGCAGGCTTGCGAGCAGAGAGATGGACGCAGCGGTGAGCGCGATCACCAGGCTGCCTGCGAGCCATCCGGGCAGATGGAGGGCGAGGATGCGGCCCGGCGCCCCGAGTGGACCAGGGGCGGGCCAGGTGGCCGCGAAGACGAGGAACATCCCGACGAGTAGCCAACTGACAGCGCCCGGCGCCATGCCGGTTACGAACGCCCCACCGTGCATCCCAGCACGCAGGCCGCGACATTTCGAAATGACCCGAGAAACGACGCCCAATGGTCCCTCCTGCCGGCGATCCGCCGCGGGCAGGAGTCATTGGCCCATGATCGGGCGTTCACGGTGGACTCCACCACCGAAGTCAGAGGGTTAGATTTATGCGCGGAACGGCCGGAGCGCAAGCCCACCCGAAGGGCAGCACGACAAGAGCACACGGCAAGAAAAGCGCAACAAAAAAGCGGGTTGCAAGGCGCGGCGAAGCGAGGCTTGGCTCTCCTTCGGAATCGAGCACATAACGCGGAGAGGCATCGTGAGCGCCAATGCTCGCGCGGCAACGGGCAAGGACACCGCCACACGCACGGCGATACGCTTCTTGCTGCTGATCGGAGTTTTGAGTTTCTTCGCAGACTTCACTTACGAAGGCTCACGCAGCATCATCGGACCCTATCTCGCCTCGTTGCAGGCGAGTGCCGCCATCGTCGGCATCGTCACCGGCCTGGGCGAGCTGCTCGGCTACGGGCTCCGGCTCGTCTCAGGCCCCCTCGCCGATCGCACCGGCCGCTACTGGCCGATCACTATCGTCGGCTATGTCGTGCAGATGGCCTCGGTGCCGGCGCTCGCGCTCACCGGAAGCTGGCCCGCGGCTGCCGCGCTGATCATCCTCGAGCGCATTGGCAAGGCGATCCGCAACCCGCCGCGCGATGTGATGCTCTCGCATGCCGGCAAGACTCTCGGCGGCTATGGCTGGGTCTTCGGCCTGCACGAATCGCTCGACCAGGCCGGCGCCATGGTCGGCCCGCTCGTCGTTGCGGCGATGCTGGCAGTGCGAGGAAACTATCGCTTCGCCTTCGCCGTCCTTTTTGTCCCTGCCCTAGTCAATCTCGCCTTCGTGCTCACCGCGCGTCTGCTTTATCCGCGCCCGGAGGACATTGAGGCCGAGCTGCCTGACGTACAAGCGGAGGGGCTGCCGCGCACCTACTGGGTCTATCTCGCCGGCGCTGCCCTCGTTGCCGCGGGATTCGCGGATTACCCGCTCATCGCCTATCATTTCACCCGCGCCCATGTGATTCCGGCCGATTGGATCGCAATCTTCTATGCGATCGCGATGGCCGTGAGTGGTTCTGGCTCACTCGTCTTCGGGCGACTGTTCGACCGGTTCGGGTTCACGGTCCTTACCGGGCTGACGCTGGTCTCAGCGCTCTTCGCCCCCCTCGTCTTCCTCGGCGGATTCTGGGCAGCACTCCTCGGCGCAGCCGTCTGGGGCCTGGGGATGGGAGCGCACGAATCGATTATTCCGGCCGCGGTCGCACCGATGGTCGCGTCGGAGCGCCGCGCCTCGGCCTTTGGCCTCTTCACTGCGGGTTATGGCGTGGCTTGGTTCCTCGGCAGTGCTGCGGTCGGCATCCTCTACGATCACTCGATCGCAGGCACGGTTGCCTTCTGCACGGCCGCCGAGCTCATGGCGGTGCCGATTTTCGTCTGGGTCAGCCGGCACGGCGGAGCTTCGCACGGAGCGCAGTCCTGACGCCTTCGCTTGACGCCTCCCGATGTCATCCTACACTACCTTTGACAGATCCGTTGTTGGGGATGGGGTTCCCCTTTTACCGCCGCCATGGCTGATGACCCCTGAAAGCAGGGCGTCCCTTCGGCGCCTTGGGGCGGGACATGAGCGGTGTGCGACATCACCAGTCCGCTTTCCGATCCTGAGCCAGCGTCTGACACGGCGTGCCGGATCGCACGCGCCATCGCCAGGCTCGCCTCGCTCGGTGACGATGCGGCATTGGGCGTTCTCGAAGCCGTGGCCTGCGGCAAGGGGGCGATCCCGCCGCTGCGTGCGGTGCTGTTCGGCCGCGAACCGAGCGGGCTCTACGAGCCGCGCCGGCGTGCCGTCGAGGCGCTGGCTGGGCTGCACGCCCACGACGTGCTTGCCGAGTATCTCGCCGCATATCTCTCCACAGGCAACACGATCGCCGATCCCGTGGAGGAGACCGGGGAAGAGGCGGTCGTCAATGCGGCGGCCCGCACCCTCGCCGAATGGCCGGATGCAAGAGCGCTTCCATTGCTGCTCGCCCTCACCCAACGCGCGCCGCTCGCCGGTGTGGTCGACGCGCTCGCCAAGCTGCGTCGCGCCGAGGTGATGCCATATTTCGTCAGGGCCCTGGGTGAAGATTTCACTCGCTCCGCCGCTGAGGACGCGCTCCGAAGCTTCGGCGTGGAGGCGGCGCCGCTGCTGCTCGACGCGGCCCGCTCGCGCTTTCCCGTCGACGGGCAGGAGAGCCCGTCCAGCTTACGCCGCCGGCGGAGCGCGCTCGCCCTCCTCGCCGAAACCGAGCCCATCGTGACTCAGTTGGGGCCGGATCCGCTTGGGACCGGGATCGACGGCTTCCTCGACGAGCAGGATCCCACACTCCTCGTCCTAGGCTGTCGAATCGTACTCGCGAGAGGTGCCGCAGCAATCGCTTCGACTGCGATCCGGAGCCTGATCGGCCTTCTCCCAACCGCGGACCTCCTACTCCGCGCCGAGATCGAAGACTGCCTTGTCGCCCATTTCGTCGTTGCGCGGGAGCACATCACTGAAGCGCTGCGAGAGGCCGGCGCAACGCCGGAACAGATGAAGTTCGCCCGCGCGCTCCGCCGCGTCCTCGCCCGTGCCGCCGCTGTCGGCGGCGTCCGTTCCGATCGATAAGCTCGTGGGCTGCCGGCATTCTGCAGGTTCCTACACCTCAGGTGCCAGACCTTCGCAACGGGCGGAAGGCGAAAAACGAAACGCGTTCCGCCTTGCGACACCCAGCGCGATCGCCCCGCGCTCGTGCCGAAGCGCCTCCGGCGCCATCCCGACACGCGCCGCTGGATCCAGTTCAGGGCCGACTGGTACGGCTGCCTCGTTAGGCTGCTCTGCAGAACTGATTGGCGTGTATGCGCACCTGTTCTCGACCCCGGCCAATAGCCTCTGTCGCGGCCACAACTTTCGCGGGGCCGGCGGCAAGAAAGTTTTGTCCGTCCGGCGACCGAAGGAAAGGTACCTGCTTACGCTATGCTTTGCGCACCTGCGATCCTCTTCTGAGCACACGTTGGAGCGCCACCCGCGCAGACAGGCTGAGGGACCGCCGACCCGCCTCAAATTCGGCAATCGTTGCCTCGGGAAAGCCGGAGCGCACCGCCATGTCAGCCAGCGTCCAGCCGAGCATTGTCCGTTGCGCAATGCTTTCAAGCGGCTGCAGACAGCCTGGGGACTTGTGGACTGGGGGTGGGTAAGCCTGCGCATCCTGCGTTTCCCGCAGATCGTAGCCGTCGCGCCCGATACACTTCCGGTCCATCGTTCCCTCACAAGATAGGGGCAACCTTACGGACAGTGGGAGGAACTCGAAGATGGAACTCACCTGGTTCCGAACTCCGTCTCGTAAAGCCACCGTGGCAATCGCGCCCCTCCGCTGATAGTCCGGTCGGCACCCCGCTCGGGCAGGACCACAGCCGAAGGTCGCATTTATTCAAACTCTTTTAATGTAGCATACACTACGACTATGACGGTGTCAAAGTATTTACTACAATTGGGGACGAGGGGTTGCACGAAGACCCGGAAGCCGAGTTGTCCCCTTGGATGAGGCAGATGATCTGCGATATAACATAGTATCTTCGGTGGTATTCCCTACCAGGCTCGGTTGGGCCTTCCATGATCAGATCTCGCAAGCAAGTTTCTGGAAGTGTCGGATCCCGGCGGCGGAGCGCGGAGGCCGACCTATTCGCTGAGCGTATGGCAGCCGCCCGTAAAACGTTGTCGCCTGCCGCGAGGCGGGTCGTCCGGTTCATCGACCGGAACCGCATTGCCGTCCTCGCAAGCTCCGCGACCGAACTTGGCGCGAGCATCGGCACGTCCGATGCAACCGTCGTTCGGGCCGTTCAAGCACTTGGCTTCGAGGGCCTCGATGATCTCCGGCAAACGCTGCTGACGTCTTTGGACCGGCGGTCCACGCCGGCGGATGATATGCGCCGGACCTTAGCCGATGTCGGCGAGAATGCAGACCGTGCGATTGAGGTCGTGTTGGAGACTCATCGCGAGGCGATCGAAGCCATGCAATCGGGCCGAACGCGAAGCTATATCGCGGCAGCCGTAGCTGCGTTGCATCGCGGCGAACGAATCTGGGTGTTCGGTATCGGACCCTCTGCCGCGCTCGCCCGGTACGCCGTCACGATGCTGAGGCGGAGCGGGCGCCAGGCCGACGTTCTTGACGCGACTGGTCTTGGGCTCGCCGACCAGCTGCTCGGGTTGCGCGAGGGCGACGCTTTGCTGGTGTTTGCGTATAGCAATCCTTATCGCGAGGTTATGGCGACTTTCCGAGAGGGGCACCGTCTGGGTCTGCCGGTTGTTCTAATCACCGACTGCGTGGATAGCAGGCTCGCGCGCTTCGCAGAGGTGGTGATACCGGTGCGGCGGGGTCGAACTGAGCGTGTTGCACTGCATGGTGCGACGCTGGTGGGGCTGGAGGCGTTGATCCTTGGGCTCGCAGTGTCCGATCAGCGTGGAGCCATAACGGCTCTCGAACGGCTCAATGATCTGCGTGAGGCAGTTTTTGGGAAGCGAGCAGACGCCGGGTGAAGTAACAAAGTGCCACGGCGAGAGTGACCTTCGCCTTGCGCATGTCGGCCTTGTGCCGCCTGGCTCATTATAATCATTGCATTGGGCAGCGGTGCTTGGCATAAACTGAAAGTTGGGAATGGAGTCTCCCATAAACTGCCATCGGCTGATGACTCCTGCTGCGTGTGTGGGTAAGTAACCGCGGTGGGAGGTCTGACGAGCCCATGAAATAGATGGTGGGTTCTTCTGTTGCCCGGGCATGGTCGGCCGCCATCCGCGCTGGGTGGTGAAGTATCCATCGCGGCCAGCTGGGGGGAATGTCTAAAAGAGATAACCGGGCTCAAACTCTCTTGACTCGCTGTGTCGCATTCAGGCGATTCTGGGTGCGGCACAGCGACGAAGGCGGCGCTGTTGGTGAAACCCCAAGATAGCCCTGTAATGCGCGGACCACCCGCACCGTAATATTGCGCACGAAGCTCTTTCCTGTGGCCTTTGCTTGGCGCCTCGCGACATCCTGCACTCCTTTTGGCAGGTACCTTGTCGGGGATGGAGTTCCCCTTAAAGCGCCGCTCCGGCTGATGACTCCTGAAAAAAAGGGCGTCGTTTTGGCGCTCTGTTGGGAGCAGACGCGGTGGGCGACACCCATGATCCGTCGGCCGATCCTTCGCTCGCCCGAGAGACCGTGCGCCCGGCCACCTGGCGCTTGGACGTCCGGGCCGTCACCTACACCTTCCGTTATTGCCAAACCTGCCGGCGAGAATGGCCCGCGCGACACCAATCCTGCCCTCTCTGCCTGCGTTGGCTCGGCGATCAGCCGCAGGTGCGAACGGAGTGGCAGATCGTCCCCGAGCGGGGTCAGGCGACGGCTGTCTCCCGTGCACCGCCACGGCCCGAAGACCGGACGGTCGTCACCGCGAGCGTGCTCATGCTGCGCACCCTGTCCGCTTACCCGCCTGAGGCCGCGCTCGAGTGCGCCACCGTCGACTTGCAGACGGTCTTGCACGTTCCGGCCGACGGTGGCGAAAGCGCCGGCATGGTCTGTCCAATCGCTGGCCAGGGCTGGCTCCACGCGGCCGGGCGTGGTCTCCGCCCGGCGTTTCTCCACGCGCTTGCGCTCGAGCAGCGCTTGCACGCGATCCTGCCGCGGCTTGCGGCGGCTTTCGGAGGGCGGGTCCGCTTCGGGATCTGGCTCGATCAGTACCTGCTTGCGCTCGACGAAGCTGGACAGCCGGCGCTCTCGTCGGCCGCTTCGCATGCGCTCTTCGATTTCGAGCCTGACGATCTCATGCTCTTATCCGAGGAAGTCTACCAGGCCAATCGCCGCTTCGAGAATTTCGTCTGCATCCCGCGACGGTTGCTGAACGGCGAAGAAGCCCACGGCTATCGCTTCCTCGGTCACAAGCGTCCCTCGGCGCAGGATCATGTGCGGACCGCGGACGCCGCGCGCTTTGTTGGGCGGGCCCTGGACCTTGCCTTCCTTGACTCGTGCTTGGAGACCAGCCGCACCGCGCCGCTGCGAGTGGCGCTGATCGCCGAGGCCGGCTCCGGCAAGACCCGCCTGGTCCGCGAGTGGCGCCGCCGCCATCCCGATCTCCGGGTTCTCGCCGCAAGCTTCAGCCTCTTCGGTGGCGGCGTGACCGAATTTGCCGGAGGGCTTATCGAGTTGCCTGCCGACCCGCGCGATCCCACCTCGCTACGCGCCGCGATCCTCGATCGCATCGCAGCAGAGCGAACTGAGGTACTGGTCCTCGATGATCTGCACTGGGCCGACGCTGAAAGCGCCGCCTTCGTCTCCGCCCTCCTGGAATCCTCCGCGGCGCCCGGGAGGCTCGTGCTGCTGCTTGCCCGTCCGAGCGGACGGGCCCTGCTTGGGTCGCTCGCGCCGGAGATCGAATGCACTCTTGCGGCTTTGCCCGCGCCCTCCCTTCAGGGTCTCGCCAGGCAGTTGATCCCCTGTGCCGCAGTGGCCGCGATCGCCATTGCACGCTCGGGTGGGAACCCGCTCTTCGTCGAGCAGTTCGCCGCCTGGGCTGTGGAAAGTGGTTACGTCGGAAAAGGCGAGTCGCCACAGAACCTACATCAGGTGATAGCGGCGCGCATCGGCCTTCTCTCCAAGGTCCGGCTCGCTGCCGTCCGCCGCGCGCTCCCATGGGGCGGGGCCTGGCAGCGAGAGGCCATCCAACGCGAGCTCGACAGCCTGGAAGACGAGATAGGGCTCTGGCTCGACCGGCTGGAAACCGCCGATTACGGCGATCGCTGTGAAGTCGCCCGTCACCTGATCGGACTGGAGCGGGTAGACTTTGAGCTATTTCTCGCCGGCACACTCGCCGGCCGTCCGCGACCGCGGTCTGGCCGGCTGGGCGAGGCGATTGAGCGACTGCTCGTTGGCAGCGCGGACTCCATCCTCGCCGATCTGGCGGCGCGCGTCCGGCACGCCTCCGGCGCGGAGCGGATGGAGATCCATCGCGAAGCAGAGCGCTCGGCTAACGTGCTCGTGCAGCATTTCCGCTGGTCCTTGGCGCATGATTTCCTGGGCCTCGCGCGCGACACCGCCGAGCCGTGGCAACGCTATGAGGCAGCAGACCGGCTTCGCAGATGCCAGAGCCGGCTCCCCGGTGCAACGATCGACGAGGCGGCGGTCCTTGCCGCAAAAGACCCCGACGAAAGTCCGGCCGTTGACGCGCTGCAACTTCCTCTGGCTTGGGCCCGACTCGGTCTCCTGTACGGCTCCGCTCCCTGCTTTCGCAGCGCCGCAGAAGCCGCCGAAGCGATCGAGGATCAGGCGCTTGCCGTCTGGGCGCGGAAGAAGGCACGCCAGGCTCCGGAACCATGATCGTGACCCCAAGGAGGGCAGAGTAGGCTTGACCCGCGCGGTTGCGCCGCTAAATTGTTACGCACGACCGATGGATGGGGATGGGGTTCCCCGGAATCGCCACCACGGCTGATGACCCCTGAAAATCCTAACTCCGGGCGAAATGCTCGGGGTGCATTGGAGGGGTCAGGCCGATGCCACAGATCGCCAAAGCCTGGGGTCAGACATACCTCGATGACATGCTCCGGGACCCGCTCATCCGGGCGGTGATGCGCGCCGATCACGTCGATGCCAGGGAACTACGCGCGCTGCTCGACCATGTCGCACGCGCGCGGCCGGCGCCGGATGTCGGGATCAGCCTCGAGCCGCACCCTGATCCCCGCTATCGGGCGGGGGTTGGTATCGTCCTCTATAACCGGGTCGGCAACGTTTTTGTCGGCAGGCGCACCGACACGGACAAGGACGCCTGGCAGATGCCGCAAGGCGGAATCGAGCCTGGCGAAACGCCGCTCGCCGCGGCGCTGCGCGAGCTCAATGAGGAGATCGGGACCGCGAATGTCGAAGTCCTCGCTGAGAGCCGTGGCTGGCTCCGCTATGACGTGCCGCCCGCGCTCGCGCGGCACGGCCGGCACGGCAATTGGCGCGGGCAGCAGCAGAAATGGTTCGCCATGCTCTTCCGCGGCGAGGATTCGGAGATCGACCTCACCGGCGGGCAGCCTGAAGAAAAGCCCGAGTTCCTGGCCTGGCAATGGGCTCCCGCCTCGCGCGTCGCCGAACTGATTATCGCCTTCAAGCGCCCGCTCTATCGCGAGGTTTTCGCCGAGTTCGCTCGGCTCGGACCGGGCGACGCGGACGAGGAGGGAGCGTCCGCGGCGACCCCATGAGCACCGCCGCATATGACGAGACCGTGACAGAGAGAGGCGAAAAGCCTGACGATGTCACTCGCCTCCTCGACCGGGCGATCATGCTCGCAGAGCGTGCAGGGCCGGGACGGCAAGAGCACGCCGCGGCGCTCCGTGCGCTCGCCGCGAGGCTCGCCCAATCTCGCCTGCAGCTCGCCGTGCTTGGCCAGTTCAAGCGCGGCAAGAGTTCGCTTCTGAACGCGCTCCTCGGCCACGAAGTGATGCCGATCGGCGTACTGCCCGCGACCGCAATTCCCGTCTTCATCGCCGGTGGCGCCGGGTTCCACCTCCGCGTCACCCATCGCAGCGGCGCCGTCGAGGAGTACCGGCTGGAGAATGGCGCGAGCTTGCACTCGGCTCTTGCCGCGCGCGTCACCGAGGAGGCCAATCCCGGGAACCGGCTCGGGATCGCGCGAGTCGAGGTCACGCTTCCGGCATCCCTGCTCGAGTGCGGCGTGGTCCTAATCGACACGCCCGGGGTTGGATCGACCTTCCGCCACAATACCGAAGCTGCGGAGGCGGCGCTGCCCGAGTGCGACGCTGCCATCTTGGTTGTCTCGCCGGACCCGCCGATCACCGAGGTAGAAATCGCCTATCTTGCTCGCATTCGCGAAACGGCGGCTTCGCTTATTGTCGTCTTCAATAAAGTCGATCTGCTGACACCCGAGGAATGTGAGGCCTCTCTCGGCTTCCTCCGCCGGGTACTTGCCGAGGAGGCGCAGCTCCCGGAGCCACCACCGATCTTCGCGCTCTCGGCGCGTCAGGCGCAGGATCGACCGCGCCGCGCCGCGAGCGGTCTGTCCGCGCTCGAGCATCATCTCGTGGATGTGCTCGCGCGAAAAAAAGCACACATTCTCCGACCTGCCATCGCGGGCAAGGCGGCCGGTCGCGTCGGCGCGCTCAGACTCGAGACCGAGATCGCCCTCGCTGCCCTTCGCCTGCCCCTCGAGGACCTCGAGCGGCGGATGGCGGTCTTCGATCGAACGCTGGCCGGCGTCGCCGCGGAGCAGCGCGACGCCGAGGACCGGATCGCCGGCGACCGGCGGCGAATTATCGAGGAGCTCGAGACGCGAGCGGCTAGCCTCGAGGCACGCGCGAGAGAACACCTGGGCAAGGAGCGAGGCGAAGCAGACACAGCCTCGCTCAGTGCTCAGGCGACGGCATTCTTTGTCGCTTCGTTCGAAGATGTCTCGCAGGAGACGGCGGGCCGGATCGCCGAAATCTCTGCCGCCCATTGGCGGCGCGCCGACGCCCTGGCCGACGAAGTGCGCGGCGCCGCCGCCGAACTCATGGAGGTCCCTGCCGCGCCGCCTTCCGCAAGCGACGCCCCCGCCGCCCGCCACGAGCCCTTTTGGGTCACGGAAGGGCGGATCGAAACGCTTGGTGAGGTTTCGTTCGGGTTTACCCGCCGCCTGCTCCCCCCGGCACTCCGCAGGCGGCTGGAGTTGCGGCGCGCCGTCGCCGAACGGGATAGGATCGTTACGCGCAACGTCGAAAACCTGCGCTGGGCGACACGCCAGGCGATCGAGGAAGCAGTCCGGCGTCTCGCCGCCGATATCGGTGCGTCCCTCACCACCGTGCGCGAAGCCACGCGCGGGGCCATGCAGGCGGCGCTCGAGCGCCGCCGCCTCCATGCAGAGACGACCGCGGAGGAGATCGCCGCATACGAGGAGGCAGTGCAATCCCTGAACGCTCTCGAAACGGCCCTGCGGCGGATCGCGCTCGACGACTTCGCACTGGCCACCTGAGCGCAACAGAAGACGCGTTATGCTGAGCGATCGTAACCGTCACGAGCCATGTGTCGTTGTCCGTCGTATCGTTAGTACAGTTGGCTCGGCGGGCCAGTCATGATCCGCATCGGCGATCGCAGTTTCCTGTTTACCTGGCAACTGATTCGTGCGGCAACACAGCCCAATGCCGAGGCGACCGTGTGGCGTGTTGCCGGTGTTCGGTGGTGCCGTCACCGCTATAGCCATTCAGCACCCGACCATGCGATGACATTCGAGGTCCATCGCCTCGACCATAGCGAGGGTAAGGGCCCATGGAGCGTGATGGTGGTCGCCGAACACTGGTGGGACGAGCGACATAAGCTCGTGCGGAACAATCTATGGGCAACACATCTTTCCGGCTCACGGTTGCATGCCGCCGAATGGTTTGACGGTCAGGCTCGGGTGTTCGACAAAAGCCAACACCGGGCGCTAAAGCAAGACGCCGACAGCGATGGGCGGCAGCACACCGAGGATTCGTAGGAAACGGCGTTTTTCTTCCCTCGTATGGAAGAATGATTCTCGATCGCGAAAGGCTGTCCCGTCCGCGACGGGAGCGCGGTGAAACGGGTTCAGTGTGCTGCGGCGAGTGCTGCATAATCGATCGGCGCATTACGATCGATCCGACTGCCGACAGGCGGGAGCGGATATTTCACACCGGTGGCGCAGTTGAAGAGCACCACGCGCTCGTTTGGTTTCACGCGACCGAACTCGACGGCGGCGCGCCAGGCGGCGAAGGTCGCCGCACCCTCAGGGCAGAGCAGCATGCCCTCCTCGTGCCCGATCTCCTCGATCGCCGCGACGATCGCCTCGTCCGGCACGGCGATCGCGAAGCCGCCGCTCTCATAGATCGCGCGCAGGATCAGAAAATCGCCAATCGCGCGCGGCACGCGGATGCCCGCGGCCACGGTGTGCGCATCCTCCCAGCGCTCCGCATGCTCAACGCCCGCCTCGTAGGCGCGAACGATCGGCGCGCAGCCCGCGGCTTGCACCGCCACCATCCGCGGCCGGCCGGTCCCAATGAGCCCGACCGCCTCGAGCTCGGCGAACGCCTTCCACATACCGATCAGGCCCGTGCCGCCCCCGGTCGGGTAGAAGATCACGTCGGGCAACTGCCAGCCGAGCTGCTCGGCGAGCTCGAAGCCCATCGTCTTCTTGCCCTCGATGCGATACGGCTCCTTGAGCGTTGAAAGATCGAACCAGCCGGTCTTCTCCACCCCGTCGGCGACGATCCGCCCGCAATCGTCGATCAGGCCGTTAACGCGATAGACCGCCGCGCCCTGGACAGTGATCTCGGAGACGTTCACCTCCGGCGTGTCCTCCGGGCAGAAGACCGTCGCGCGTAAGCCCCCGCGGCTCGCGTAGGCGGCCATCGCGGACCCGGCATTGCCGTTGGTGGGCATGGCGAGATGCTGGACGCCGAAGGATTTTGCCATCGAGACCGCCACGGCGAGACCCCGCGCCTTGAACGAGCCCGTGGGCAGCCTGCCCTCGTCCTTGACTAGGACGGAGGCCACACCGGCGACCCGCCGCAAGGGGAGAAGCGGCGTCGCCGTCTCTCCAAGGCTCAAGGCGTCGCTAGCGCGGCGAACCGGCAGGAGCTCCCGCCAGCGCCAGAGATCCGCCGGCCGCGCTGCAAGCGCCTCGCGCGTCAGGGAGCGCCGCGCGGCGGCCAGATCGTAGCGGACGAGGAGCGGCTTACCCGCCGCCGAGAGTCGCGCCAGACGATCGGCCGGATACCGCTCGCTGGTCGCCGAGCACTCGAGATGGGTAGCGAAGCTTTTCCAACTAGCCGCAAGGTCGATGTTGCCCACCATAGCAGATCCGCCTCCCATTGCCACGCGGATTGTGTCGGCCATGCGCTACCGCCCTCGTCGCTTCCGCACTGGACGCTCCCAGTCAGCGACAACAGGCGACTGCGCCGCTTCACACTCAAGCCAAAGCTCGACCAGGTGGTGCTGCACGGCAATCAGGGAATCGAGCCGCTTTGCCATCCATTCCGTACTAAGGCCGATCGCTTCTCTTGCTGTTCTGCACCGCACCAAGCAAGCAGCGAAATCCTCTTCCATCCGCCGCATCGCCTCCATCTCCTCGAGCCAGCCCGAAACCGCACTGTGCACTGCCTCAAGGATTCGTTTGTCGTGCGCTGACAGAGGCGGCCCGGGGGAGACCTGGGCAGCTGACATGTCCAGTCCTTCGTTCATGTGCTTCACCGGCGATCCTCCTGCACTTCAGGACAGGGAGGCATGCAAACGCTACGCCCTTGGTGATAACAATTGGACTTGAGGTTTCCAGCGGAACCCCGCTGGCGACATGACTCGCTCGCATCACGGGGACTCATGCC
>Ga0335075_10011873_pt1 | contig 13165 bp, 11 predicted proteins | sample Lox_Sample_24_FD_206723 | JGI IMG/M metagenome (GOLD analysis project Ga0335075, IMG submission 206723) | Soil microbial communities from Loxahatchee National Wildlife Refuge, Florida, United States - Lox_Sample_2.4 | ecosystem: Environmental > Terrestrial > Soil > Wetlands | place: USA... | reverse complement strand
CGAACAGGCACCGGTCGCCGAAGCCCTTGACCAGGTTGCTGACCTCCACCACCACGCTGCCCAGCCGGGGACCCGGCGGGATCTGGATCTCCTCGAAGTCCAGCTTGCGGTTCTTGTCCGCCTCGGCAGCCATCTCCTCGTAGCGCTGGAGCCTGGCCTTGCTCTTGGCCTGGCGCGCCCTGGGACTCGACCGGACCCACTCCAGCTCGTCCTCCAGCTGCTTGCGGCGCTTGGCGTCCTTGGCACCTTCGACCTTCAGCCGCGCGGCCTTGGTCTCCAGGTAGGTCGAGTAGTTGCCCTCGTACGGGTAGGCGTGACCGCGGTCGAGCTCGAGGATCCACTGAGCCACGTCGTCCAGGAAGTACCGGTCGTGGGTGACGGCGACGACCGTGCCCGGGTACTTCTCCAGGTGCTGCTCCAGCCACTGCACGCTCTCCGCGTCCAGGTGGTTGGTGGGCTCGTCGAGCAACAGCAGGTCCGGCTGGGACAGCAGCAGCCGGCACAGCGCGACCCGCCTGCGCTCGCCGCCGGACAGATCAGCGACGGCGGCGTCAGGCGACGGGCAGCGAAGCGCGTCCATGGCCTGCTCGATCTGGCTGTCCAGGTCCCAGGCGTCCTTGTGGTCGAGCTGCTCCTGCAGGCGGCCCATCTCCTCGAGCAGCTCGTCAGAGTAGTCGGTCGCCATCTTCTCGGCGATCTCGTTGTACTGCTCAAGGAGCCGCTTGGTATCGGCCACGCCGTCCTCGACGTTACCGAGGACCGTCTTGGTATCGTCCAGCTGGGGTTCCTGGGCGAGCAGGCCCACCGTGTAGCCCGGCATCAGGCGCGCCTCGCCGTTCGACGGCTGCTCCTGGCCGGCCATCATCCGCAGCAGGGTCGACTTGCCGGTTCCGTTCGGGCCGACGACGCCAATCTTCGCGCCGGGGAGGAAGGCCAGCGTGACGTTGTCCAGGATTACCTTGTCACCGTGCGCCTTGCGCACGGCTCGCATCTGGTAGATGAACTCCGGCATGTCTCAAGCCTACGGGCACGTACCGGTTGCCCCGTCACCGGCGGAGTCCACCGGGGTGGCACGCGGCTTCTTGCGCGGAGCATACAGCCGCACCCGGTTGCGGCCGGCGTCCTTGGCCCGGTACAGCGCCAGGTCAGCGGCCGCGAGGAGTTCGAACAGATCGTCGCCGTGCTGGCCGAGGACCGATATCCCGATCGAGACCGTGACGCGGATCATGGCGTCGGCGGCGGCCACGCGTAGCCTGCCCGCGCTGCTGCGCAGCCGCTCGGCGATCCGGCAGGCGCCGACGCCGTCGGTGCGGGGCAGGAGAACGGTGAATTCCTCCCCGCCGAACCGACCCACGACGTCGGATTCCCTGACCTGCTGGCGTAGTTCGGTGGCCAGGGCACGCAGGACATCGTCCCCGATGAGGTGGCCGTGGCTGTCGTTGACCTGCTTGAAGTGATCGACGTCCACCAGCAGCAGGGACAGTGGCGCACCGGACCGCAGTGCCCTGGTGACCTCCGCATCGGCCTCGCGCTGCCACGCGGTTGCGTTCAGCAGGCCGGTCTTGGGGTCCGTACGGGCGGCCGCAGCCAGCTGCTGGTGCATGAGGCTGCGCTGGAGCAGGATCACCGGCGGCAGGGCAACCACGAGCAGCAGCGGGTTTAGCCCGCAGGTGACGGCGACAAGGATGCCGACGCACGTCTCGGTAAGGTCGAGCAGCAGGCTTTCCCTGTCCCAGAGCACCTTAGCTAGCGGCGCCTCGGGTTCGGCCAGGTGCGCGGCGACCGCGACGATGCCCGCGTTCAGGACGGCGAACAGGACCGCGCATGCGACCGCGGTCGCCAACACGGTCGGATGGGTCAGCCAGGCGTGTGTGCCGGTCAGGCTGACCCGGAACGCATGCGGGACGGCCAGGTGGAAGGTGGCCGACGCGGCGGCGCCGGCCAATCCGAGCGCAGCCGAGCTGAACAGCCGACGGTACATGGGGATCCGGCGGGCCCGCAGGTAAAGCACCGGGCCGACGACGAACGGCGCTAGCAGCACGTAGAGCGGCGGGAGCAGCAGCGCGATCGGCAGCCACCAGGCCGACAGGAGGTCACGCGACACGCCCGGCGGCTGCCCGAGTCTTCGCATGGCCTCGATGCAAACGACGGCGGCGGCCAGCAGCGCGGCGAACAACCCGACGTCGCCCGGAAATAGCGGCGTGGCATACAGTTCCCAGCCGATCAGCCCCAGGGCACAGGCGATCACGGCCAGCACGTAGACGATCAGCGACGTCCGCATGGCCATCAGCGGCCAGCCCCACGGCCTCGTGGTTAGCCGCCGCAGCCCCCGTGGGCGCTGCCCGATCGCCTCTTGAACTGCTGACATGCCTCCTGCCCAGGGTCAGCAAGCTGATCGGGCGCCTGGCCCGGTCATCACGTTAGGTAACATTATAGATGCGATTAGTGCTCGCGTATGGCAGAACCGGTATGTTAGCTGGCGCATCCCGTCCGAGACTGCCGAGGTCAGGGCCGCGGATGGCAGAAACCTGGGAAAGACACGCGCTTGCCGTGGCTGACGGTGACGACGGTGTCGCTGGAGCGGCTACGTTATGATCTTGGACGTACCCGCTCCGTGCGGCACCCCGATCTGAGGAGAGATAGACCGGTGCTGGGCGTTATCTGGACGTTATCTGGACTATCCGGGCCCGGGCCTTAGAAGGGCGCTGGCGATGCTGACGGCGACGCGGCATCGGCCGTCTCGTCCTCCTCGAGAGCCCGTGCCGCGAGTTCGGCTTCGCTGAGGTCGTCGAGTTCCCGTCCGAACTGCTCGATCGCCTCATCATCGATCATGCCGTCGCCCTCGGGCGCCTCTTCGGGCGTGCCGGCGGCCGGCTCGGCTGCGGTGTTCACGGACGGATGCCGCTGGCGCAGGTAGTTGGCCACGCCCCTGTTCAGGTCATGCCCGACCGTGTCGGCGATGATGTCGACCACGGTCCTGGACACTCCATTCCTGTCCGTGTAGCTGCGGGACCTCAACTTGCCCTTGAGCATGACCGGATCGCCCTTGTGCAGGCTGGCCCGCACGTGGTCACCCAGGCGCCGCCAGCAGGCCACGGTGAAGTACGACGTTTCCCCGTCACGCCACTGGTTCGTCACGCGGTCTTGCACACGGGGCGTGGTGCCCACTCGCAGGTCGGTGACCAGCACGCCGTTCTTGGTCTCGCGCTGTATCGGATCCTGGGCCACGAAGCCCACGAGCGTTACGTATCCGCCCTGGCTCATAACGATCCTCCTTGGAATGCCCGGCGGCCCTACGCCGCCGGTTCCCTTTCACCGTGGCCGGCATGCGCCGCGGAGCGGCTCCGCCCTCAAGCGCCTGTGGATAACCAGCTGCCTTGAACCCTTCTGTGGACAACCAGTTGCCCTCCGCAAACCGTTGCCACATAATGTCGCGCCTCCTCCCGCCGCCCTCGCAGTGCGACATCACCAGCAACTCCAGCCTCAAATGGCCGGGTGAGCGGATCGGTTCGGCAGAGTGAAACCCCGGTTTCACCGCGTTCTAACTTCCTGTTGTCCAAGGCTGTAGTGTCCATTACTCCGATCATACAGATGTCTATGACACTTGTATAGGACGTTTGTATAGATTCTCGGGTATGCTCGGGTTATGAGCCACCGTGAGGACCTACTGGCCGGGGCCGTCGCCTGCCTGCGGGAGAAGGGGTACGCGCACACCACCGCCCGCGACATCGTCGCCGCGTCCGGGACCAACCTGGCCTCCATCGGCTACCACTACGGCTCCACCAAGGCCCTGCTCAACGCGGCGGCGCTGAAGGCTCTCGAGGACTTCGGCGAGCAGATGGCGCAGGCGATGGGCGCCGACGCGGCGACGGCCCTGACCACCGCGGAGCGCTTCGAGCGATTCTGGGCCACGGTCATCGAGTCATTCGGCACCAGCCGCGAGGTCTGGCTGGCCACCTTCGACATCTTCGCCGTGGCGCAGCGCGACCCGGAGATGCGCGCGGCCGTGGCCGACGGGATCGAGGACGCCCGGGCGCTCTGGGCGCAGGCGCTCTACGGCGTCGATCCCGCCGACCGCCAGCAGGCTCGTGCGGTCGGCTCGCTGCACCAGGCCCTGGTCAGCGGAGTCCTGGTGCAGTGGCTGATCGACCCGGAGCGGGCCCCGTCGCCCGCCGACCTGGCCCAAGCCATGTCCGCCATCGCAGACCAGTTCAGGCCGCCCGGCGGCGGACCGGCCAGGCGGTCGCGGTGACAGGCGAGGAGCGAGGGGCCAGGGGGGCCACGGAGACCGGGGGCGGAAACGCAAACGCCCGCAGGGGGCGGGGGCAGCGTGGCGGGGGGGCGAGGGCAGCGTGGCGGGGGCGCGGGGGCAGCGTGGCGGGGGGCGCGGGTTAGAGGTGGTTGAGGCGGGCTACTTCTTCGGGGGTCAGGGAGAAGGTGAAGAGGTCGAAGTTGGACTTGATGCGGTCTGGGTGGGCGGATTTGGGGATTACCGTGATGCCCAGCTCCAGGTGCCAGCGCAGGACGACCTGGGCTGGGGTTACGTCGTACTTGGCGGCGATCTCGGCCAGGACGGGATCTCGGAGCCTGGTGCCTTTCAGGGGGCTGTAGCCCTCCACGGCGACGCCGCGTTCGGCGTGCGCGGCCAGGAGGACGGCATCGTAGCGGGACGGGCTCCACGGGATCTGGTTGACGGCGGGAGGCTGCCCGGTCGCGGTGATCAGTTCGTCGATCTGGTTGATGTCGTAGTTGCTGACGCCGGTGCTTCGGCACAGGCCTTCGTCGCGCAGGGCGAGGAACTCCTGCCACAGCTGGGGTGAGGCCCGCCGGCGCGGCGGCCAGTGCACGAGCCACAGATCCACGTGGTCGGTGTCGAGAGCGCGCAGGCTCTCGGCCAGCGTGGCCCGGGCGCGGCCCGCGTTGCCTGGCGGCAGCTTGGTGGTGACGAACACATCGCCGCGGTCAAGGCCGCTGTCCCGGATCGCCCGGCCGACCTCGGCCTCGTTGCGGTACATGGTGGCGGTGTCGATGTGCCGGTAGCCGACCTCCAGGGCGTAGCGGACGGCCTCGTAGGCACGACGGCCGCCCAGCTGCCAGGTGCCGAAGCCGACCATCGGCATCAAGACGCCGCCGCCCAGGTCCACCATGGGAACATCGCTCATGGTGTCCATTGTCGCGGCTGGGTTGGCCGAGGGCCGGAGCGGGCTAGGCGAACAGGGCCCGGATGGCGCGGGACAGCTCGGCCGGAACGTCGGGGACCAGCAGGTGCGTGCCGTCGCGGACCACGTCGCGGCCGCCGATCACGACGTCCCGCACGTCCGCGGCGGAGGCGGCGAACACCGCGACCTCCAGGGCAAGCGCGTCGGCTGCGCCCGTGGTGCGCACGCTGTCCAGGGACACCGTGACCAGGTCGGCCCAGGCGCCCGCGGCTATCTCCCCCGCGTCCGGCCAGCCGAGGCTGGTGTGCCCGGCCACGGTGGCGGCGCGCAGCAGGTCCTCGGCGGTGAAGTGCCCGCGGGCGCGCCGGTCAAGCCGTTGCGCGTACTCGACCCCGCGCGCCTCCTCCAGCATGTCGATCACCGCGTGGCTGTCGCTGCCAAGCGTGAGCGGGCAGCCCGCCGCGGCCAGCGCCTGCGCCGGGGCCAGGCCATCGCCCAGGTCGCGCTCGGTGGTGGGGCAGAGGCAGGCGAACACCTGGCAGCCGCCGAGCAGGTCCAGGTCGGCGGCGTCGACGTGGGTCGCGTGCACGACGGTGGTCCGCGGGCCGAGCACGTCCTCGGCGTAGAGCAGCGCGGCGGGCGACATCCCGTATACCGCCTGGCATGCCTCGTTCTCGGCTCGCTGCTCCGACATGTGCACGTGCACAGGGGCGCCGCACCGGTGGGCCCAGGCGACGACCGGGTGCATCTGCTTCCTCGGCACCGCGCGGACGGAATGGATCGCGGCGCCGAGCTGGGCGTCCGGCGTGATCATCCCATGCTGGTCGCATCCTAGGCCGGTGACGCGTTCGGCCCAGCGCACCGCGTTGCCGTCACCGAACCGCAGCTGAGGCCCGGCCAGCGGCAGCAGACCGTCCTCGTCCAGGCCACCCGCCAGGTAGCAGGTGTCAAGCAGCGTCATGCGCAGCCCCGCGTCGGCGGCCGCCTGGATTAGCGCCCGGCCCATGGCGTTGGGGTCAGCGTACGGATGCCCGCCCGGCTGATGGTGCAGGTAGTGGAACTCCCCCACGCAGCTCACCCCGGCCAGCGCCATCTCCGCGAACACCGCGCGGGCCAGCCGGTGGTAGCTGTCGGGGTCCAGCCGTGCCGCGACGTCGTACATGCGCTCGCGCCAGGTCCAGAACGTCCCGCGGCCGGCCTGGGTAGCCGACCGCAGGGCACGGTGGAAGGCGTGCGAGTGCGCGTTGGCCAAGCCGGGGAGCGTGAGGCCACGCAGACGGGTGGTACCGGGGGTAGCAGGGGCGGCGGGGGTGACGGAGGTGAACCGGTCGCCGTCGGCTTCGATGAGGACGTCGTGGGCCAGGCCATGCCCGGGGAGCCAGGCCAGTTCGGCCAGCCAGGTCCTGCGCGTCACTTAGGGCCCGCGAGGTGCTCGAGGACGGTGGCCAGGGCGCGGACGCCGGCCTCGCAGTCGGCCAGGTCGGCGTGCTCGGCGGGCGAGTGCGAGATCCCGGTGGGGTTGCGGACGAACAGCATGGCGGCCGGGACCCGGGCCGCGAGCACCGCGGCATCGTGCCCCGCGCCGGTGGGCAGCACCGGCGCGGTCACGCCCGCGGCGGCCAGAACCTCCGCGAGCCTGTCCCGCAGGACCTGGTCGAAACGCACGGCCGGGGTGTAAGACTCCTGGCGAACGTTGAGCGTGACGCCGTCCTGCGCGCACAATCTTTCTCCCGCCGAACGGATCGTGGTGACAGTTGCGGTCAGCGTGTCTTCGTCAGCGGCGCGGGCGTCCAGCCAGGCGTGCACCGCGGAGGCTATCCCGTTGGTGCCGTTCGGCTCGACCATGACCTTGCCGAACGTGGCCAGCGATCCGCCCTCCGCGGCAGCCTCACGGGCCGCGAGCACGGTGCGGGCGTAGCAGAGCATCGGATCCCGGCGGTCGGCCAGCCGGGTGGTGCCCGCGTGGTCGGCGCGGCCGGTGAAGTCGAGCCGCCACCGCCCGTGCGGCCAGATCCCCTCGGCCAGGCCGACCGCGGCTCCCATCGGGGCCATCGCACGGCCCTGCTCGACGTGCAATTCCACGACGGCATCGATGTCGTCAAGCAGGTCGTCCCGGGGGCCGATCCGGCCCGGGTCCTGGCCGGCCGCGGCCATGGCCTCGGCCAGCGTGACGCCTGCGTCGTCGGTCAGGGCCCGCGCCGCGTCCGGGTCGAAGACACCGGTCAGCAGGCGGCTGCCCAGGCAGGAGACGCCGAACCTGGCGCCTTCTTCCTCGGTGAAGACCGCGAGCACCACGGACCGTTCGGGATAAAAGGTCTTGGCTTGCAGCAGGTCTACGGCGGCCAGCGCGGTTACGACGCCCAGCGCCCCGTCGAAGCCGCCGCCGTCGGGGACGGAATCCAGGTGGCTGCCGGTCACCACCGCGCCCGGTTTCTTCTCGCCCCACCAGGCCCACAGGTTGCCGTTGTTGTCGGGCTCGACCCGCAGGCCGCGCTGCTGGGCCTGGCGGGTGAACCAGGCGCGGCAGGCGGCATCGGCCGGGGTCCAGGAGTAGCGCCGGTAGCCGCCGGTCTGCGGGTCGCGGCCGATGGGCTCGAGCTCGCGCCACAGATCGGAGAACGTCATTGCATCATCGGGATGTGGACGCCGCGGTCTCGTGCTACGGCCGAGGCCTGTTCGTAGCCGGCGTCGGCGTGGCGGATCACGCCGGTCGCTGGATCGTTGGTCAGCACGCGTTCCAGCTTCTGCGCGGCCAGGTCGCTGCCGTCGGCGACGCAGACCTGGCCGGCGTGGATGGAACGTCCGATGCCCACGCCGCCGCCGTGGTGGATGGACACCCAGGACGCGCCGGACGCGGTGTTGACCAGCGCGTTCAGCAGCGGCCAGTCGGCGATCGCGTCGGAGCCGTCGGCCATCGCCTCGGTCTCCCGGTACGGCGAGGCGACCGAACCGGTGTCCAGGTGGTCGCGGCCGAGCACGATCGGCGCCTTGAGGTCGCCGCGCTGGACCATCTCGTTGAAGCGCAGGCCGGCCAGGTGGCGCTCGCCGTAGCCGAGCCAGCAGATCCTGGCCGGGAGGCCCTGGAAGTGGACCTTCTCGCCGGCCAGGCGGATCCACCTGGCCAGGGCCTCGTTGCCGGGGAACAGGTCGAGGATGGCCCGGTCGGTGGCGGCGATGTCAGCCGGGTCGCCGGACAGCGCGGCCCAGCGGAACGGGCCCTTGCCCTCGCAGAACAGCGGCCTGATGTAGGCGGGAACGAAGCCGGGGAACTCGAAGGCCCTGGCGTATCCGGCCAGCTGGGCCTCGCCGCGGATGGAGTTGCCGTAGTCGAACACCTCGGCACCCGCGTCGAGGAAGCCGACCATCGCGGCGACCTGCGCGGCCATGGACTCGCGGGCCCGTCGCGTGAAGCCTTCAGGGTCCTCGGCGCGCAGCGCGGACATGTCCTCGAACTTGACGCCGCTCGGCAGGTAGGTGAGGGGGTCGTGGGCGGAGGTCTGGTCGGTGACGATGTCGATGGGGGCGTTCATCTTCAGCAGGCTCGGGAATACGTCGGCGGCGTTGCCGAGCAGTCCGATCGACAGCGGCCTGCCCGCGTTGCGGGCGGCGACGGCGCGCATGATCGCGTCGTCGATGTCGTCGGCCTGCTCGTCCAGGTAGCCGAACTCGATCCGCCGGGTGATCCGGGACTGGTCGCACTCGACGCAGATAACGACGCCGCCGTTCATCGTCACGGCCAGCGGCTGGGCCCCGCCCATCCCGCCCAGGCCGGCGGTCAGCGTGATCGTGCCCTTCAGCGTGCCGCCGAAGCGTTTGGCCGCGATGGCGGCGAATGTCTCGTAGGTGCCCTGCAGGATGCCCTGGGTGCCGATGTAGATCCACGAGCCCGCGGTCATCTGCCCGTACATGGTCAGGCCGAGCCGCTCGAGGCGGCGGAACTCCTCCCAGGTGGCCCACTGCGGGACCAGGTTGGAGTTGGCGATGAGGACCCGCGGGGCCCACTCGTGGGTGGTGACGACTCCCACCGGCTTGCCCGACTGGACCATGAGCGTCTCGTCGTCGCCCAGGTCTTGCAGCGTGTTGATGATCGCCGCGTATGCGTCCCAGCTTCGGGCCGCGCGACCGGAGCCTCCGTAGACGATGAGCTGATCGGGGTGTTCGGCCACCTCGGGGTCGAGGTTGTTCATGAGCATGCGCATGGCAGCTTCCTGCGGCCACCCCTTGCAGGTTCGCCGCGGGCCGCGGGGAGCGCGGACCGGTTCGTGGCTGCCTTGTTCGTGGCTGCCTCGTTCGTGGCTGCCTTGTTCGTGGCTGGCGGTCATCAGCCCATAATGGCAGGGCCCTGTTTGAAGTGACAGGCGGGCGCTGGACAGACTGGCTGCCGCCGCGCTTCGCGAACCGTGCTTTAAGCAGCACCGCGGCTAGTGGCATGGCGAACACCGCGAACATCACCACCAGGAAGACCACGGTCTGAGCGTGAGGACGGTCCCCGTCCGTCAGCACCGTCACCGCGTAAGGCAAGGCGAACAGGCTCATGGCCCCGGCGGTGACGCAGGCCAGCGTAACTACGTTCTTGTCGGCCCATGCCCGGGCATGGAGCCGCGGCGACCGGGCCGCAGCCGCCGTCGGCCCGGCGGGGATGCCGGCGGTGAGGGCGGCCAGTTCCGCCACGGTCCGCGACGCGAGCGCCTGGCCGACCCGCAAGTCGAACTCGTCCTTGGCCAGCGGACCCTGCACGAACGCGGCCTTGAGCAGCTCGATCACCTGCTCTCGGTCGGCGTGCGAGGCCCGCATGCGACCGCGGCCGTCCGCGGCCGCTGCCATCCCGGACACCTCCTACAAGGACGACGCACGGAAAGCGTAGCGCGGCTGACGACGGTTAGAGGCCCCAGGTGGCCCAAGTGGAAGGGGGACCGTCTGGAGTGATGGCGAGCAGGACGCGGCCGTCGGCGATCAGCGACTCGAGGTGCTCCTGGTCGCTCAGCTCGTCCATGCCGTACTTGTCCCGCGCGCCGCTAGTTTGCTGGTTTCGCTGGTTTCGGTCAGGCGGCGACCAGTTCCGTGGGCTCGACGATGACGTCGACCAGGGCGCCGTTGCGCATGACGGTGATGGCAAGCGGGCGGCCGATGGCCTCGGAGAACATCAGCCGCTGGATGTCCTGTGAGACCGCGACCGGCTTGCCGGCCGCGACGAGCAGCAGGTCTCCGGCGCGCAGGCCCGCCCGGTCGGCGGGGCCGCCCGACACGACCTGGGCAACGAGCAGCCCGGTCTTGCGGCCGAGGCGCTCCCGCCAGGCGGCGGGCACCGGACCTGGCACCATGGCCAGGCCGAGGTAGGCGCGGCGGACCCGGCCGTCGGATATCAGCGCGGAGATGATCCGCCGGGTGGTGTCGTTCACCGGGACCGCCATGCCGAGGCCGACGCCCGCCACCGCGGTGTTGATGCCTACGACGCGGGCGTCCGCGTCGGCCAGCGCGCCACCGGAGTTGCCCGGGTTGAGGGCGGCGTCGGTCTGGATGACGTCCTCGATCACGCGCCCGCGGGCGGGCAGGGACCGGCCGAGCGCGCTTACCACGCCGGCCGTCACCGAGCCTGCCAGCCCGAGAGGGTTACCGACCGCCACCACGAGCTGACCGACGACGAGCCGGTCGGCCTCGCCGAGCCCGGCTGGCTCCGGCGTCTCGCCGTTCGCGCGCAGCACCGCCAGGTCGGACAGCGGATCCGCGCCGACCACGCGGAACGGCACAGACGTTCCGTCGGAGAACTCCGCGGTGCCGCTGCTGGCCTGGCCCACGACGTGCGCGTTGGTGAGCAGGAATCCGTCGCCGGTGAAGACGACGGCCGAGCCGAGGCTCTCCCCCATTCCTCCCCGGCTTCCCTGACGCGGCACGCGCAGGCTCGCGACCTTTGGCGTGAGCCGTCCGGCCACGCTCGAGACAATCTGCGAGTACGCGTCCAGCGGGTGATTAGCCTCCATGTTCGACTCCCGGAGCCCTTCCGATGTCTTGATTACAGCATTACATTGCAACCTGGAATTGGGAAGGGTGCTTACCCCGGGCGGTTCCGCCCGGAGCTTAATCGCCGCTGGGTTTGCCGGTGGCTGGCTGGGTTTGCAGGTGGCTGGCTGGGGTCACCCGTCACTGGCTGGGGTCACCGGTGGCTGGCCAGGCCGACGGGGTTGCCCTCCGGGTCGAGGATCGTGGCCAGGGTGCGGGTCGGGCCGTCGGGTGAGGGCGGATCGACGATCTGGCCGCCGTGCTCGACGACGTGGTCGAGCGTCTGGTGCATGTCGGCGACGTTGATCCAGATCATCGGGCCCGCGTCACGGGCGGGCGGGCGGTCCTGCACCCACTGGCCGATCAGGCCGGGCGATTCGAAGTCCTGGTAGGGGTGTTCGGTCTGCCAGCCGAAGACGGCCTCGTAGAACGCGGCCGCGCGGGCGGTGTCTGCGGCGGGCATCTGCAGGTAGCAGACCTGTCCGTGCACCAGGCTGTGGGCCCTGGCGGCCTCCGCGTCTTCCTGGGTCATGCGCGATCCTTCCTGCTGTACTGGTGGTGCGGGGTCTGCCGCCTGTGCAGTTGGTGCGGGGTCTGCCGCAGCCCCGGGCTCTGGCGCGGGGTGGCACTCGACAACGAAACGGCCGGATGCCTGCGTGGTGGCGGCGCGTATCTCCAGCCCGGCTCGCCGCGCAAGTTCCGTGAACTGGGAGATCGTACTGGTCTTTCCTCCTGCTACCAGCATGTCGATGCCCAGCGAGCGCGGCGCGTCGTCGGGCGCGACGCCGCCGAGGACGACGACCCGGCCCGGGGGCGCGGCCGACCCGGCAGACGCGGCCGACGCGGCCGACGCGGCAGACGCGGCGGCCTGGGCGCAGCGGCGGAGGATGGCCACAGTCTCCTCGTCAGGCCAGTCGTTCAGCACGCTCTTCAGCAGGTACACGTCGGCTCCGCCCGGCAGCGGGTCGAAGAAGCTCTGACCGTGAACGGTCACCCTTTTGGCCAGCCCGGCGTCGGCCAGGATGTCACTGGCCCGGTCGACCGTGCCGGGCAGGTCGACGAGGATGCCCCGCACATGGGGGTGGCGGCGCAGCAGCGAGGCGAGCATGGCGCCGGTGCCGCCACCGACGTCGGCAATGGTGCTGATGGCGTCCCACCCGTCGGCCAGTTCGATGTCGAAGTCGGGCACGCCGTGCCCGGCCGGGCCCATGAGCGCGTCGAACTCGGCCGCGATCTTGGGGTTCGCGGCGAGGTCCTCCCAGAACGGCCGACCGAAGATCTGCTGGTAGGCCGGCCGGCCGGTGCGGACGTACTCGAGCAGCGTGCCCCAGGTGTGGGCCATCCGGCCGCCGAAGCCGTCGAGGTCAAGGAACCCGATCTGGCCGAGCCGCTCCGCGGGCCGGTTGCAGGTAAACCGGCCTGGCGCGTCTTCGGTGAACACGCCCTTGGCGACCAGGTGGCCGAGGACGGCGTGCAGTGCATCCTGGTCGCAGCCGGCCGCGGCGGCCAGGTCGGCGATGTCCTGGTGGCCGGCGGCGATGCGGCCGGGAATGCCCAGGGTTGCGGCGACCATCAGGCACCATGGCGTGGCCAGGTCGAGCATCTGCTCAAGGTTCGCGCCGTCTTCAGTCATGCCGGCTCCAGAGCTTCCCGGTGCGCCATCTGGGCTGGTCATCTCGCATCATCAGGTGTCCTTTCCGGTTCGCTTCGATCCTGCCACCTGGCCGCTGGCTGGTCTTGGCGGAAAGAGACACCGTTGACGGTCGTCGTCCGTCGGCCGGCCCGCCGCTGTCCGGGCTGGTGAGCGCGTTCGCCTATCAGGCCGCAGGTGCGGCCCGGCGCTGCGCCCGGCCCGATGGAACATCGGGCGGGTTGTATGCGGCCCGATGTTCCATGGGTGTGGCTTTTCTTGAGGGAGTGTTATGCGGCTAGTTGCAGGGGGTCTTGGTAGCGGCTTAGGTGGTTGCGGTGGTGTTCCCGGGCGATGTGCCAGTTCCAGTAGTCGGTCA
>Ga0335075_10011872_pt1 | contig 13165 bp, 10 predicted proteins | sample Lox_Sample_24_FD_206723 | JGI IMG/M metagenome (GOLD analysis project Ga0335075, IMG submission 206723) | Soil microbial communities from Loxahatchee National Wildlife Refuge, Florida, United States - Lox_Sample_2.4 | ecosystem: Environmental > Terrestrial > Soil > Wetlands | place: USA... | reverse complement strand
CTGCCGGGATCGGCCATGCTGAACGCCAGCGCGGCGCGGAGGTTGTCGAACTCAGCGTCCAGCCGGTCGAGCCAGGTGGCCTCGTCGGGGCCGCGCAGGTGCGCGGCGGCCGTCTCGACCAGGGCCAGATAGTGATCACGGTGCGCGGCGCGGGCCCGGCCCAGCTCGGCGCCGGGCCGCAGGCCGAGGTGTTCGGCGGCGTAGTGGCGGACCGTCTCCAGCAGCCGGTAGCGGGTCGAACCGCGGGTCTCGTCGGCTTGGACCAGGCTCTTGTCAACCAGGGCGGACAGATGATCAAGCACCTGCCATTCTCCGCCGTCGCCCGCCGCGGTGACCGCTTCGGCGGCCTCCAGCGTCCAGCCCCCGGCGAAGACTGACAGCCGGTCAAGGACAATCCGCTCCTCGGGGTTAAGCAGGTCATAAGACCAGTCGATCAGCGCGCGGAGGGTCTGATGGCGAGGCAGCGCGGTACGGCTCCCCCCCGTCAGCAGCCGCAGCCGCTGGTCGAGCCGGGAGCTGATCTCCGACACCGACAGCGAGCCCAGCCGGGCCGCGGCCAGCTCGAGGGCGAGCGGAATCCCGTCCAGGCGCGCGCAGACCGCCGCCACCGCCGCGGCGTTGTCCTCATCGAGAACGAAGCCCGGCCGGCGCATGGCGGCGTGCTCGGTGAACAACTGCACCGACTCGAAAGCAGCCAGCTGGCTGGGGACGGCGAGATCGGCGGGCGGGACCGGAAGCGGGGGAACCCGGAAGATGTGCTCCCCGCTGATGCCGAGCGGCTCCCGGCTGGTGACCAGCAGGCACACCCGCGGGCAGGACCGCATCAGCGCATCGGCCAGCTTGGCCGCCGCGCCCAGCACGTGCTCGGCGTTATCGAGGACCACCAGCAGGTGCCGGTCGCCGACCGCTTCGGCCAGCGTGTCGAGCATGGGCCGTCCCAGCTCCTCGCGGACCTCCAGCACGGCGGCTGCGGTGCGGCCCACCAGCTCGGGGTCGGCCACCGGCGCCAGCTCGACCAGCCACACCCCGTCGCCCGCGCCACGCAGCGCACCGGCTGCGACCTGCAACGCCAGTCGGGACTTGCCGATCCCGCCCGGCCCCGCGATCGTTACCAGCCGCGACCCAACGGCCAGGGACCGCAGCTCGGCCAGCTCGGCCGCCCGGCCGACGAACCTGGTCGCCTGCGCCGAGAGGTTGTGGCGCGGCGCCGGGTCATCGAGCGAGCGTAATGGGCCGAACTTGTCAGCCAGCCCCGGCCCGGTCACCTTAAATTCCCCCACGTGCTCATTGTGCGGGCCAAAAGGGCGGCTTGAACACCGCCTTCGCTGCTGTGCTCCCAATGCTGAATGGGCCGGCCGGCCCACACCTGGCGTGCCCGATTGGGCCGTCCGGCCCATGCCGCCAGGTTCGGGCCGGCCGCAGCATGGGTCTACTGCTCCGCCACCGGGGCGGGACTGTGAACCTAAGGAGCAGACATGGGACCGATGCGAAGAGCACGGACCACACAAGCTGGTTCCCGGACGCGCGGGCGCGCAGCACGATGCGCGGCGACCGCGGCAGGGGCAGTGGCGGTACTGGCCTGCGGCATGTTCGCCGCGGCCGCGGCCCAGGCCGCCGCACCGGCGACCTTGTATGTGTCGCAGGGAGGTCTCGACAGCGGCGCGTGCACCTCGGCCAGTCCCTGCGCCACCGTCAGCTACGCCCTGACTAAGGCCGCCTCCGGTGCCACCATCGAGGTTTCGGGCACGATCGACGACAACCCAAGCATTTCCTCCCCGGTCACCATCACCACGTGGCCTGGTGGGCCGGCCGGCTCGCCTGCCGTCCTCTACGGGAAAGCAAGCGGACCCGTCGTCACCGTCGATCCTGGGGTTACCGGCGTAACTCTCCGCGACCTGACTATCGAGCACGGGACTGTGGGCGTCTTCAACAGCGAGGGCACCCTCACGCTCACCGATAGCACCGTGACGGGCAACGTCAACGGGGGAGAACCATACGCCGGAATCTACAACTACGCCGACAGCACCATGACTGTCATCGACAGCACTGTCACGAAGAACTCTGGCGCCAGCGACATTGGCGCCGGCATTTACAACTCCGCCACGATGACGGTCATCGCCAGCACCATCTCGGGGAACACCGGCGGAGGCATCGCCGGTAACGGCGGCACCGCCACCCTGGGTGCCACGATCGTGGCCGGCAACACCGGGAGCAACTGCTACGGATACGACGCCGCGAGCCTCTATAGCGCCGGTTACAACCTCACCAATGACGCGAAAGGTACCGCCTGCAGCTTCACCGCCGCGACCGACCTGGTGGACGCCAGCCCTGCCCTTGGTTCCCTGGCCAGCAACGGCGGCCCGACGCAGACCCTGCTGCCTGGGACCAAAAGCCCGGCCGCGGATGTGATCCCCAAAACCACCACGCTTCGCGGGGTCACCGTCTGCCCAGGTACCGATCAGCGTGGCGTCGCCCGGCCCGGGCACGGTGAGACCCGCTGCACCATCGGAGCGGTGGAGGCAGCTTTCAGCAACCCCACCACAACCTCGGTGACGCTGACCCCGACCACGGTCACGGCCGGCACCAGGGTCATCTACCTGGCCGTGGTGAACCCGAACTCGGGCACCGGCACGCCGACCGGGACGATCTCATTCAGCACCGGCTCCACCAGCCTGTGCACGGCCGTCCTCTCCGGCGGCGTCGCCGCCTGCGGAGCCACCAGCGCCCCGGCCGGGACCGACAAAGTGACCGGGACATACTCCGGTGGTGACGGCTACGCCAGCTCCTCGGGCACCGCGACCCTGACCGTGTCATAGGCCAGCAAAGCGGCAGCGGTCCGGCAGGACGGGTGATCGGCCAAGATCGTCCCGTCCTGCCGGACCTTTTAGTCGTCGGCGCCGATGACCTGGAAGTCCTGGTTGACGAAGATGTGGTGGGGCCAGTTGACGCCGATGTAGTGGACCTCGTACTGGCCGTTGCTCAGCTGCACCACACGGTCGACGATGCCGCCCGGGTAAGCGGCCAGCGCCGCTTCGGTCGCCTTGGTCGCGGCCGTTCCGCTGACGATCGTCCCCGACCCTTGCTGGTAGTCGGCCGGGATCTGGCCGACTTGCTCGGAGGAACCCTGCTCACCGCGGCTGAAGGAGACCACCTTGCCTCCCGGGGACGATCCGCCGGTGCTGGCGGGCTGCACGATGACCTGGGTGGCCGTGATGGTCGTGCTGTCGGTCGTCCCCAGCACCAGGACGGGCTCACCGGCCGTGACGGCGCTGGCTGAGGCGGGGCTTGTCCCCTTCTCGTACGCGGTTGCGGACACCTCCTTGACGGTCACCGTCTGGCCCGTTGCGGTTGACAGCGTGAAGCCAGAGGAGGACACGCTGCTGACCGTGCCGGTTGATCCGCCCGCGGCCGGCCCGGACCGGGCATTGGAGCCCCGGCCGGACCCGAGACCCCCGGCTGGGCTGCTGCTGGCGGCCGCTGGCGAGGCGCTGCCGGCGGTGGCGGCGACGATCGCGTAGGAACCTCCACCGATCACGATGGCTGCGGCTCCGGCCGCGATGATCCTGGTGCGCTTGCTGGAAAGCATCTGTTTAACTCCTGTCTGCCGCCGTGGCTATTGATCTCAGTTCTCGCAATCCGCGCTCGAAATGCTGCGAAAAAAGCCCGGAAGACCGCCACGAAGTTACGACGCGTGCCTGACAACCAACCCGTCCGCAAACGCCCCGCAAGGAAACGCCAAGGCCACGCGTCTGGCCAGATGATCACCGCAACAGCCCGCGATAGGCCGGTCTTAGCTGGCTGGCCCCGCATGGCCGCCGAACGATCCGCCGCACGCCTGAACTGCCTGGTGGAACGCAGACCCTGCCGACCCGGTGGGCCGCGGGTGTGGAGAACCGCCGCCACCGGCCTGGCCGCCCGGCCGTGGGGTAATCCCGTGCTTTTCCAGGCACTGCCGGAACGCCGAACTCTGCGACGGGGATGAACTCTGCGACGGTCCGGGATTTGACGTGCTGGCCGACTGCGAGCCGCACCCGGTCAGTGCCGCCGCGGCGGTCAGCGCAACGGCCGCCAACGCCACGGCCCCGGACGGCCTGGCCGCCCGGCGGACCGCCGCCAGGCCGCAGGAACGATCGATCAAGTTTCGCTCTCCCTTGCTGAAGGCGAGCGGCGCGCTGCGGGCGCCCGGGCCGGGCCGATGCCTTGCCCTCGCCACCAGGCAGCTAACCGAATCAGCTTTGCGATCCGGTTGCGTTCCTCTGCAAGGTCTCTGCCTGCGGCAGACGCAGGCGGAAAGCCGCGCCCTGGCCGGGCGCGGTGTCGACGGTGATCTCCCCGCCGTGGGCAGCGGCCAGCGACGCCGCGATGGCCAGCCCGAGCCCGGCGCCGCCGCGCTCACGAGTCCGGGCACCATCGGTGCGGTAGAACCGCTCGAACACACGCGACGCCTGTTGCGCCGTCATGCCGGGGCCATGGTCGGCAACGGTGAGTTCCGCGCCGGCGGCGCCGCCGGTCACGGTCACCGTGACCGGCGACCCGCTCGGGGTGTGCTGGACGGCGTTGCCGATCAGGTTGTCGATGACCTGCCGCAGCCGTTCCTCGTCCGCGTCGATGATCACCGGTTCGGCGGCTGCCAGCATGACCGGCCGCCCGGGGTCGGTGACCCGGGCCCGCTCGACAGCTTCGGCCGCGAGGCTGGCCAGCTCCACCGGCCGCCGGTCCAGCGGGCGGCCGGCGTCGAACCGCGCCAGCAGCAGGAGGTCCGCCACCAGCCGGCCCATCCGGTCGGCCTCGTGGGTGATCAGGCCCATCAGCCGCAGCAGTTCCTCCCGGCTGGCCCCCTCGCCCTGCTGCGTCGCGTATTCGGCCAGCCCGCGCACGGAGGTCAGCGGGGTGCGCAGCTCATGGCTGGCGTCGGCGACAAAACGCCGCATCCGCTCCTCCGATCGCACCGCCCGCCCCTCACCGTCGGCGCGCGCCCGGTAGGCGGTCTCGATGCTGGCCAGCATCGCATCCAGGGCTTCGGCCAGCCGTCCGACCTCGGTGTTCCCGGCCGGATGGTCGATGCGCCGGGACAGGTCACCGCGCGCGATCGCTGCCGCCGTTGCCTCGATCCGGGCCAGTGGGGCCAGGCTGGCCCGGACCAGCGGCAGGCCGATGCCGGCCAGCACGATGACCGCGAAGGCCCCGGCCAGGGCGTCGGCCACCTCCAGGCGGGTGACCGTGCTGTCGAGATCGCCGAGACTGTAGCCAACAACCAGATGGCGGCCGCCGGATAGCCGCTGGACCAGGACCCGCCACGAGCCACCCGCGGTACCGGCGGCCGCAGCGGTGAACGGCGCTGCGGTGTCGCTGAGCTGCGCCGCGGACAGCCGCAGTCCGCCGGCCGAGCCCAGCGGTCCGCCCGCCACCTGAATGTGCCCGTCGGCGCCGATCACTTCGACCAGGAACTGCGTGGGCAGCGCCTGGGAACGGCTGCGGTCACCGGGCTGCCCGTGCTGGCGTTCCACCATGCGGCTGGCCACCTTCCCGAAGTCCCGAAGCTGGGTGTCTGACCGGGAAAGCAGGTAACTGCGCAGCAGCGTGGTACCGAGCACCGCGGTGGCCACGGAAGTGATGACGACCAGCAACGCCGCGGCCGCCATGACCCGGGTGCGGAGCGACGCGCCCCGCGCGGCCGCCCGCCACCGGCCCGCACTGACGGCCTTACCGGTCACGAGGGCGGGATCCGCAGCACGTAGCCGAACCCGCGGACCGTGTGGATCAGCCTCGGCTGCCCCTGATCGACCTTGCGCCGCAGGTAGCTGACGCACGGCTCGACCACGCCGCCGTCGCGGTCCGGGTCATACTCCCAGACCTGGTCCAGGATCTGGCTTTTACTGACCACCCGTCCGGCGTTCACCATCAGGAACCGCAGCAGCCGGTACTCCGTGGGCGTAAGCGCGACCACGGCGCCGGACCGCCGGACCTCGTGCGCGTCATCGTCGATCTCGAGGTCGGCGACGCGCAGCCGCGAACCGGGAGCGTCTGGCCGGGTGCGCCGCAGCACCGCCCGGATACGGCCCAGCAGCTCGTTCAGGCTGAACGGCTTGGTGACGTAGTCGTCCGCGCCCACCGCGAAGCCGCTGACGCGGTCGGGCTCCTCGTCGCGGGCGGTGAGGAAGATCACCGGAACCTCAGCGCCCCCCGACCGTATCCGGCGAAGCGCCTCGAACCCGTCGCCGTCTGGCATCATCACATCCAGCAGAACCAGATCCGGCCGGACCGACGCGGCGGCACGCACGGCCTCGGCGCCGCTCGCCGCCGTCATCACCTCGAACCCGGCCAGACGCAGCGACCCTGACAGCAGCTCCAGGATCGTTGCCTCGTCATCCACGACCAGCAATCGCGCCGACGTCGCTGCAGCTTCCATAGCCGCAGGATGCGAGCAAAAACTGATCAGTCGCTGACCACTAGCCGCAAGTCTGCTTTGGAACAGGTCAGGCTCAGCTGGAGACCAGGCGGCCGGGAACCGCTGTCCCGCTCGTCCCACTCCGGCAACTCGGCGTACCGTTCAAGGAAATGGTTGAGAAGGCCTGAGGCTACTCGAGCCGTCCGGTGCGCTGACTTACTATCTTGAACGGGCAGGCCGCGGGCTGGACAGGCGGGTCATGGCCGATGATCGCGGGGACGTGGCTGCCGACGCGGCCGGGTCGCGCCTGGAGCGGCTGCGCAGCGGCGGGGCCTGGGGGTCGCTGTTTTCGGCGCAGGACTTTGCCGCCATTACCAGCGTGGGTTTCGACCCGGTCGGGGATGTGCTCGGCACGTCCGTGGTCCATCTCGGCTACGCCAGCCGCGGCGGAAAGTGCTCGGGCATGGGCACGTATGCGTCGCGGACCGACCTGGCATCGGCCGTGGGCGGCCCGTTCGGCCTGCTGCTCAGGAAGCGGTACGGGGTCCGCCACCAGGCGCTGTCACGGGCGGTCGAGGAGTGCCGGGCGCTGGGCGGCGACGGCATCGCCGGGGTGACGATGAGCATCAGGCCGTTCCCGGCGGGCGGTACCGAGTTCACCGTGCAGGGAACCGCGATCCGGGCGCGCACCGGGATCCGCCCGGCTGCCCCGTTCTCCTCGCACGTGTCCGCGCCGGAGTTCGCCAGGCTGCTGCCCGGCACCGCCGGAATTCAGTCAGATGACGCAAGCGCGGCCGGGCACCGCGGGCCAGCCTTGAGCTGTACCCGTCAGGTCACCGTGCGAGGGCCAGAGGAGAAGCCATGACGAGCCCGGCCGAGCTGGAAACCAGCGAGCGGTACATGGCGATAGCCCGGCGCTGGTTCACCGAGGGATGGGCCGGGAATCTCGCGATGGCCGAGGACATCTTCAGCGAGGAACTGCGGACCAACGGGGTCCATGTCGGCGTGGCCGGACCGGTCGGGCGGATCCGCGACCGGCTCACCGGCTTTCCCGATGTCACGACGAGCATCGAGGACGTGTTTGTCTCGGGAGACAAGCTCGCTGTGACTCTCATCTGGCGCGGAACCCATACCGGCCGGTACGGCGGGGTGGCGGCGACCGGCAAGCCCGTCGAGGTGCGCGACACGGCGATCTGGCACTTCCAGGACGGCAAGGTCACCGAGATCCTGACCATCCAGGACCAGTTCGGGATCTTGAAGCAGATCGGGTACCTCCCGGAGGGCGTCCACGCCGCCTGACCGGCGAAGCGGGGGGCCGGCGAGGAAGGAGCACTATGGATCTCGGCCTGGGCGGGCGAACCGCGATCGTCACCGGCGCCAGCCGGGGAATCGGGCTGGCGGTCACGCGCGGGCTCGCCGCCGAGGGTGCGCGCGTCATCGCCGGGGCGCTGCGGCCCTCGGCCGAGCTTGACGAGCTGGCGGCAACCGGCCTGGTGCGCGCGGTGCAGGTAGACCTGGCCGAACCCGGCGGGCCGCCCGCGCTGGTGGCGGCGGCCGGTGAGCGCATCGACATCCTGGTCAACAACGTCGGGGCCGCACCGCCCAGGCCGGGCGGGTTCGGCGAGATCACCGACGAGGACTGGCAGGCGTCCCTCACCATCAACCTGATGGCCGCGGTGCGCACCACCCGCGCCGCGCTGCCGGTCATGCTCGCGGCCGGGACGGGGGCAATCGTGAACATCAGCTCGGTCAACGCGTTCCTGCCCGACCCGGGCGTGATGGACTACAGCGCGGCCAAGGCCGCGCTGGCCAGCTTCTCCAAATCCCTGTCCAAGGAGGCCGGCCCGCGCGGCATCCGGGTCAACACGATCAGCCCGGGCCCGGTCGCCACCGACCTGTGGCTCGGCGACCACGGGGTCGCGGCGACGGTCAGCCGCGCGACCGGCGCCAAGCCCGAGGACGTCGAGATCCAGGCCGCGCACCAGATGGTGACCGGCCGGTTCAGCCGCCCGGAGGAAGTCGCCGACCTGGTTCTCATCCTGGCCAGCGACCGCACGGCCAACGTCACCGGCGCCGACATCACCATCGACGGCGGCCTGATCCCCACCTGGTAGCCCGGGTCGCAGCCGCCGGCCAGCGGCCGCTGCCTCGGCCTAGGAGCCGATGAGCCGGTCCCACGCTTCGAGAAAGATGGTGTCCAGCCCGGGGGTGTCGTCGATGGCGACGCCGAAGATGGCCCCGGTCTGGAGCATGAGAAGCTGGCGCGCGGTCCTCGCCGGGGCAGCATGGCCCATGTCGCGCAGCAGCCGCTCGATGGTCTCCGCGATCCACGCGCGCTGCGCGGCGGCCAGAACACGCGCCGGGTGGCCGGGCGTGGCGAATTCCGCCGACGCGTTGATGAACGGGCACCCGCGGTACTCGGCCGCGAAGGTCTCGCTGGTGAAGACCCGGCCGAGTTCCATGAGCGCGGCGCGGGCATCGCCGTTGCTGTCCTCGATCACCTGGGTGATCCTCTGGCGGGCGCGGGCGGCCCGGCCTTCCAGGTAGCCGGAGATGAGGTCGTCTTTCGACGGGAAATGCCGGTAGAACGTGACCCGGGTGACGGCGGATTCATCGACCAGCCGGTGGACTCCGACGGAGTGGATTCCCTCGCTGTAGAACAGGCGATCGGCCGTCGCCAGGATCCGGTCGTGTGCGGCCGACCGGCGCCGTCCGGCGGGGGGAACGTCCCTGATGCCGGCCTTGTTCGGTGGCACGAGATCACCTCTCCTTCACCCGTCCCTTGCGGACCTGCACAGGCCACGCTACCGTTCACGTAGGTAGAACGTTCGCTCCACATTCGTCGGGCCGGCCTGGCTCCTCGGCCGGCCATCCCGACATCCACCGAGGCGACGGCAGGCGGACGAATGCGCCAAGGGCTCACAGGCCGCGACGCCGAGCGGGCTCCGGCCCACCGGCTGGTCGGCCGCGACGCCGAGCTGGCCGTCCTGGACGGGCTGATCACCCAGGGCGCGGGCCGCGGCGGTGCGATCGCGCTGCTCGGTGACCCGGGGATCGGGAAGACGTCGCTGTTGCGCGCCGCCGCCGAGCGGGCGCGCGAGTCGGGGTTCACCGTCCTCGAAATGGCCGGCGTGGAAACCGAGGCGCTGCTGCCGTACGCAGGCCTGCATCAGCTGCTGCGCCCGGTGCTGGGCCAGGCTGGTGCCCTGCCGCCGCGGCTGCGTCGCGCCCTGCTGGCCGCGTTCGGCGAGGACGACGGGACGTCACCCGAGCCTTTCTTTATCGCGCTGGCCGCGCTGAATCTGCTGGCCGAGGTCTCATCGCGGCGGCCGGTGCTGGTTGCGGCGGACGATGTGCAGTGGCTGGATCGTCCCACGCAAGACGCGCTGGCGTTCCTGGCCCGCCGCGTGAGCCAGGACCCGGTGGTCATCGTCGCCGCGACACGCACGGGCCAGCCCGGGCCCTTTCTCGCGGCCGGGTTGCCCCAGCTGGAGGTGGGGAGGCTTGACGACCCATCCGCCCGGGAGGTCCTGGCCGTGCGTGCCGCCGGGCTCAGCGCTGCCAGCCAGGAGCGGATCCTTAGCGAGGCCGTGGGCAACCCGCTCGCGCTGGTCGAGCTGCCGGTGGCCTTTCGTGCCGCCGGCGCGCCCGCACTGGACCACTCACCGGCGTTCGTACCACTGACGGCCCGGCTGGAACGGGCGTTCGCGAGCCGGATCGCCGGGCTTCCCGCGCTGGGACGCGACGCCGTTCTCGTTGCCGCGCTCGGCTCGGCCAGCGAACTGCCGGAGATCCTCGCCGCCGCCTCCGTGCTGGCCGGACGTCAGGTGAGCGCGGACGTCCTGGACGAGGCGGGCGCGGCGGGCCTTATCCATATCGACGCCGTGCACCTGCGCTTCCGGCATCCGCTGGTGCGGTCGGCCCTGGCGGCGGCGGAGCCGCCCGCCCGGCACCGGGCCGCCCACGCGGCGCTGGCGGATGTCTTGCGGGCCGAGCCCGAGCGCCGCACCTGGCACCGCGCCCAGTCGATAACCACGCCCGACGATGGGATCGCCGACGACCTGGAGGCAACCCACCTGACCGCGCTGCGCCGGGGCTCGGCGATGTCGGCCATCTGCGCGCTGGAGCGGTCGGCGCAGCTGACGACCGATCCGGCCAGGCGCGGCCGCCGGCTCCTGCTGGCCGCGCAGCACGCCTTTGCCCTGGGCCGCGCCGACCTCGTCGGCGGGCTGCTAAAGACGGCAGCGCGCAACCCGCTCTCGGCCACCGACCGGGCCCGGATGGAGTGGCTGCGGGAGATCTTCAACGACGGCGTGCCCGGCGACGCCGCCCGGGTCCGTGAGCTCTGCGCCGCGGCCGGCCGGTCGGCGCGCGCCGGCGACCTGGACCTCGCCCTCAACCTGCTCCTCGGCGCTGGCCTGCGCTGCTGGTGGGCAGACCAAGGAGCGGCCGCCCGGGCGCTCGTCGCCAGCACGCTCAGCAAGCTCCCGGCGGCGGCCCGGGATCCGCGTTATGTCGCCGCGCTGGCGGTCGCCGAGCCGGTACTGCAGGGCAAGGCGGTCATCGGCCTGCTGTCCGGCTTCGTCATCGAGCATGCCCGGGACGCGGATGCGCTGCGCCTGCTCGGGATGGCCGCGTTCGCGGCCGGAGACCTGGTGCGCGCTGCGGACTTCCTCGACCGGGCCGAGACCGTGCTGCGCGATCAGGGGCGGCTCGGCCTGCTCAACCACGTTCTGTGCCTGCAAGCACCGACCTGGCTGTCGACCGGCGACTGGGAAAAGCAGATCGCGGCCTCCGAGGAAGGCCGCCGCCTGGCGCAGGAGACCGGGCAGCCGGTCTGGACCACGCAATCTCTCCTGGTCGAAGCGGTGGGTCAGGCGCATCGCGGCCACGCGGACGAAGCCCTCGAGCTGGCCGCCAGGGCCGAGCAGATGGCCAGCGGCAAACACCTCAACGCCCTGCTGTCCTCCGTCCGCCGGGCCCGGGGCTGCGCCTGGATCAGCCGCGGCCGCTACGGCGACGCCTACGCCGAGCTGAGCCGCGCGTTCGACTCCGCTGACCCCAGCTACCACCCCAGGGTGCGATTCGCCAGCGTCATGCTCCTGGCCGAGGCCGCGGTCCGCTGCGGCGAACGGGACGGCGCGCGGGCCGTGATCGCCGGCCTGGAACGGGTCGCAGCCGTGACGCCCGCACCGGTGCTGCACGTCTACCTGCTCTACGCCCGGGCCGTTCTCGCCGATGACGCCAGCGCCGAAGATCTCTACCGGACCGCCATGGCGCACGATCTCGCCCGATGGCCATGGCCACGAGCCATGATCGAGCTCGCCTACGGCCGCTGGCTGCGCCGCCAGCGGCGCGTGGCCGAGTCACGGCCCCCGCTGCGGTCGGCGCTGACCACCTTGACCCTGATCGGGGCGCGAAGCTGGGCCGAGCAGGCCCGCGCCGAGCTGCGTGCCACCGGCGAACGCCCGCCTCCGGCCCAGTCCAGCGCGGCCGACACCCTGTCGCCGCAGGAGCTCCAGATCGCCCGGCTCGCCGCCCAGGGCCTGTCCAACCGGGAGATAGGCCAGCGCCTCTACCTCTCCCACCGGACGGTCGGCTCGCACCTTTACCGCATCTTCCCCAAGCTCGACATCACGTCCCGCACCCAGCTCGCCTCCCGACTCGACTCAGCCTGACAGTCAACTGACTGAAGCCGAACCCGCGCGAGCCCGCTCAGGATGGAATGCATCCGCGACCAGCCACCGACGGGACCCACTCATGAGCGAAGCACCGATCCCGGTCATCTTCATCCACGGCCTCTGGCTGCATCCCTTGTCCTGGACCACCTGGGCCGAAACGTTCGAGGCCGCCGGGTACCGGGCCATGGCGCCGGGCTGGCCCGGCGTGCCCGACACGGTCGAAGCCGCCCGCGCGAACCCGGACAGCATCGCCAACCACGGGATCGACGAGGTGGCGGACCACTACGCGGCGATCATCGCGGGCCTGCCCGCAAAGCCCATCCTGGTCGGCCACTCCTTCGGGGGCATGATCGCCGAGAAACTGCTCGGCGAGAACCTCGCGGCCGCGGCGATCGCCATCGACGCCGCCCAGATCAAGGGGGTCCTTCCACTGCCGCTGTCGTCGCTGCGGTCGACCCTGCCGGTGTTCCGCAACCCGGCCAACAAGCACCTGGCGGTCTCCCTGACCGCCGATCAGTTCCGGTACAGCTTCGGCAACGCCATCGACGCAGGCGAATCCGGCGCGCTCTACGAGCGCTGGACGATCCCGGCGCCCGGCCGGCCCCTGTTCGAGGCGGCCGCGGCCAACTTCTCCCTGCACTCCCCGGCCAAGGTCGACACGACCATCGACGACCGTGGGCCACTGCTGCTGATCATGGGCGGCCAGGACCACACCGTCCCGGAAGCCATCACCAAGTCCACGCTCAAGCAGTACCGCCACTCCCGCGCGATCAACGACCTGATCGAGTTCCCCGACCGCGGGCACTCGCTGACCATCGACCACGGCTGGCCCGACGTCGCCAGCGCCTGCCTGGACTGGCTCGACAAGCACGGCCTGTAGACCGATGACAGATCGCATCGCCCTCGCCGACCACGCCGGAGTCCCGCTCACCCACGGCAAGACTTCTTCGCCGGCCGCTGAATCGGGTCGCGGGTTCGGGAACCGGCCCCTTACCGGTGAGCCGTTAACGCGCAACAACGGTGCGCCCAGCGCCGTGCGATCAGGATTCCTGTTCGGGATTACCGCGCTCACCTGACGGCAACTCGATGATGGTCG